>Ga0302321_100000276_pt1 | contig 45732 bp, 30 predicted proteins | sample Fen_T0_1_FD_202505 | JGI IMG/M metagenome (GOLD analysis project Ga0302321, IMG submission 202505) | Peat permafrost microbial communities from Stordalen Mire near Abisko, Sweden - Fen_T0_1 | ecosystem: Environmental > Terrestrial > Soil > Wetlands > Permafrost | place: Sweden: Abisko... | reverse complement strand
TGGAGGTGCTCGAGGAGACCCTTGACGCGGACGATCTAGAGCGCATCCAAAGGGTGTGGATCAAGCATCGCGGCGCGCCGTACCGACGGCTGAAGAAGCTGGTTTTCCAGCCCTCTCGGGATCTGGGCCGGGTCGCGGGCGAATTCATCAAAAAGTCGCTCAAGACCACGAATCTGCGCCCGGTCGCCAAGTACCTGATCGAAAAGCTTGCCAGCGACGCACCGGAGCCGGAAGCAGACTGGGCCTCGTACCTTTTGTTCGACGGCAGCTTTGCACACGAGCTGATCGAGATTGGCCGGCAAGACGCTCGCGATCAGTCCGAAAAAATTCGAGAATTTTTTAGCTGACCCGACCCCTGCTGGCCGGGAATGAACCCACGAGCGGGGGTGTTGAAACCGCATGTGGCTCCAACGGCCGCCCATATTCGAGGAAAAGCTATCGATGATTACTCGCCGATTGACCACTCCTTTGCTCGCACTGGCCACGATTGCGGGGATTGCCGTCGTGGGCTGCGCCAAATCCGGGGGCTCGGTCCACCCTGAGATTGCTGCCGAGGCACGCAGCAATCTCACCCCCGTTACAGTACTACCGAATCCCGTGCTGAACCGCGTCGGCGCGGAGTCGATCGCCGACATTACCGAGCGGGTGTTGCCCTCGGTGGTGAACATCTCGATGACCAAGGTGACCAAGATGAGCGCGTCACCACTGCCCTTCATGCCGTTTTTCGGGCCGCAGGGCCAGGAAGACCGGCGTGAGCAGGGCATGGGCTCGGGTGTGATCGTCTCAAAGGATGGCTACATCCTGACCAACAACCATGTGGTCGCCGACGCTCAAGAAATCAAAGTCACCACCTCGGATCGCAAGAACTACACTGCGACCATCGTGGGTACGGATCCGAAGAGCGATCTCGCCGTGATCAAGTTGAAGGGGGACGTCAGCAATCTGACCCCGGTGGAGTTCGGTGATTCCGGTCGCCTGCGCTTGGGTGACATCGTGCTCGCGATCGGCAATCCGTTCGGCGTGGGTCAAACCGTAACCATGGGCATCGTCTCCGCTAAAGGTCGCACCGACCTCGGCATCGAAGCCTATGAAGATTTCATTCAAACCGACGCTGCGATCAACCCGGGCAACTCGGGTGGTGCGCTGATCAACGGTGAGGGCAAGCTAGTTGGGATCAACACCGCGATCCTATCGCGCAGCGGTGGTTACCAGGGGATCGGCTTCGCGATCCCGAGCAACATGGCCTCGCCCATCATGGATAGCCTGAAAAAGAGCGGAAAAGTGATCCGCGGCTGGCTGGGCGTAGCCATTCAAGACGTCGACCAAGAGCTGGCCGATGCGATGAAGCTGCCCGCGGCGACCGGCATTCTGCTGTCCGACGTCAAGCCGGGCACCCCCGCCGCCAAGGCGGGCCTCGCTCGGGGTGACGTCGTGCTCAAGGTCGACGGCAAGGTCGTCGACACCAGCGGCCAGTTTCGCAATCTGATTGCCGCCAGCGGTTCCAAGCACAAGGTCCACTTGGACTTCATTCGCGACGGCAAGCCGGGAGCTTCTGACGTCGAGCTGGGACAAATGCCCGAGTCGGATGCGGTGGCTTCTACCGGGCCGAGCTCGGCTCAGGGCAGCGCGCTCGACGGCATCGTGCTCGAGAACATCAACCCGCAGAATCGGCAAGCGTTCGAGATCGACGATGCGGTGAAACAAGGCGTGGTGATTACGCGCCTCGACCCGCAGAGCAACGCCGCCCACGCCGGCCTGCGGCCGGGTGACGTCGTGCTCGAGGTAAACCGCGTGCGCATCGACACCCCGCAGCGCTTCCAAGAGCTCTATTCCAAGTCCAGGAACCACCTGCTGCTGCTCGTCAATCGCCACGGCAGCACCAGCTACTTGGTCGTGAAAGGCTGAGTTTCGGCTTCGCTCGCTGCGGGCCCTTCGGGCTGCGTGGCCCGCCCGTCGAGCAGCCGGCGCAGTGCGCGAGCCCAGTCGCTCGAGTTGAACGGTTTGGATGGAAGTGGCAGCTCCAGTTGCCGACAAAACCGGCGTGCTTGGCGGCCGAGAGGCCGCTTATCGGGATGCGGGCTTGCCCGTACCCAGGGCGCAGTCGAAGCGCTAGCATGGCCTGGTTTTGGAAGGCGTCATCGCAGCTCGTAGTTCGCACAACAGCCTCGCGGCAATCAACCCACGGGTTTGTCCGAGTTGCGGCGCGCGCTACCCTGCCGACTTTCGCGTCTGCCCTCGGGACGCGACTCCGCTCGAAGATGCCCCGGACGATGAAGATCCGATCGTCGGTCAACTGCTCGACGGCTCGTACGAAGTACTGCGCGTAATCGGCGAAGGCGGCATGGGCAAGGTGTACGAGGCGCGGCACACGCGGCTCCATACCAAGCGCTTCGCGGTGAAGCTCTTGCATCAAGAGCTTGCGCGCCAACCAGATGTCGTGACCCGTTTCCAACGCGAGGCGGAAGCGGCCAGCGTGCTCACCCATCCGAACGTGGTCGGGGTATACGACGTCAACACCAGCGCGGACGGTCGGCCGTATATCGTCGCGGAGCTGCTGCAAGGTGAAGATCTGGGCAGTTATCTAGACCGCTTGGGCAAACTGCCCACGGTAGAGGCCGTGCACATCGTGCGTCAGGTTTGCAATGCGCTCGGCGCGGCTCACGCGCATGGCATCGTGCACCGAGACGTGAAGCCAGAGAATGTGTTCTTGGCCGGCCCAAACGCAACCGTCAAAGTGCTCGATTTCGGCATCTCCAAGGTGCTCGAAACGAACGACGGCCTGACCAAGACGGGCACCGTGATGGGCACGCCCGACTACATGGCACCCGAACAAGCCCGTGGCGATCGCGTCGACTCCCGTGCCGACATCTATGCCGTGGGCGCAATCTTGTATCGCGCGCTCACCGGCCGAAAGCCGTTCGAAGGCAGTGATGCGATGGCTATCCTGACCGCCGTCCTGACGCAGGAACCCAAGCGCCCGTCCACGCTCGAACCAAAGATCCCGCTCTCGCTCGAGCTGGTCGTGCAGCAGACGATGGCGAAAATGCCCAACGAACGTTTCGCCACCATGGACGCGCTCGAACAGGCCCTGGCCCCCTTCGATGCGGCAGACGAGCAGCTGGCCGCCGTCGCGCCCAAATTGATCGACGATTCTTCGACGCAGCCTGCGCATACCACGTTGCTGCAGGCCGCTGCGCGCACCCTACTCGCAACACCGCCGAGCACGTCCATCCATGAAGCCATGGAAGCAACCGCTCGAAACGTCCGTCTGGCGCGCCCAAGTCTGGTCTTCTTCACCGCTTTCGGCCTGTTCTGGGGCTTCGTCAACGTGGTAGTGGTGGCCGCCGCCCTCGTTCGTCTAGTGCGTGGCACGGATCTCAGCAACGCCGAAGTCACGCTCTCGATCATCGGCGTGCTCGCGACCTTGGCTAGCCCCGCACTGATCTGGATTCGTCACCTGCGTCGCGACGTCTGGCCAAGCACTCCGCGCTCGATGGAGATGGGCGTCCGTCTGCGCCGGGTCGTCCTTTACAGCACTGCCGCGTACGGCCTCGGCGCCGTGCTCGTGCAACTTTTCGAAGGCGTCGTCGGCCGCAACGGCCTCGGCGTCGCGCGCCCTGGCTGGTCGCTGTTCGTATTCGTGATTGCGCTCGCGGTCGGCGGGCTCACATGGCTCGGATCGGCGTCGCGGAGTAGCGAAGGGAGGTAGAACGCTCAGCTGCCTAGCAAGCGCTCGGCCAGGGCTACGTTCAGCATTTCCTGCTTTGGTCGGCTTCGTTCTTCACGCCTCGAGCTTCGGACGACGAGTTGGCCCACTGGTCCAGACGGCCTCGAACGGCCGCCGATCGCGAGGGAGACGACGTGGCGTTGCTCCTCGCTATCGCCCGAGCGCTAAAGGTGACCAGGCTATTTTTGCTGCAATTTGGCGACGTCTTTGCCGACTTGATAGGCCGGCCGCGAGACGATGCGGTCGACCCATGTTTTCACGTGCGGGAATTCAGAAAGCGGCAAGACATCGCCAGCGCCGTAGTTGGCGTTCAAGCAATTGACCCAAGGCACGGTGGCGATGTCCGCGATCGAGTATTCCCCGATCAGGTATTCCTTGTCGCTCAACTCGCGATCGAGCACGCCCAGCAAGCGCTTGGCTTCGTTGGTGTAGCGCGCGAGAGGGTAGGGATGGTCGCACTTGTCGCGCGCGTATTTGAAGAAGTGCCCGAACTGGCCAAACATCGGGCCAATGTGCCCCACTTGGAAGAACAGCCACTGTAGGCACTTGAACCGCTGCGCCGGGTCGGTCGGCAACAGTCGACCGGCTCGTTCTGCCAGATAGATCAGGATCGCGCCCGACTCCATCAACGTGAAGGGTTGGCCGCCAGGGCCGTTCAGATCGACGATCGCTGGGATTTTCGAGTTCGGACTGATCGACTTGAAAGCGTCGCTGAATTGCTCGCCCTTACCGATGTGCACCGTGTGCGCTTCATAGGGGATGCGCAATTCTTCCAGGCCGACGGCGACTTTGATACCGTTGGGCGTGTTCAGGGAGAACAGCTGGAGCTTGGAGCGGTCGACGATCGGCCATTGGGATTCGATCAGGAGCGGCTCGGCCATTCGCTTAGCCTAGTGCCCCGCCTCCGGGACCGACAGTGCGCCGCGCTGATTCCGTCCAGATTTCAGTGATACATTGCGAAGGCGCTCAGCCCTTCGGTCCGAGCATCTCTTCGGGGCGTACGAATCGGCTGAAATCTTCGGATGAGACTAGCCCCAGCAATTCTGCCGATTGGCGCAGGGTGAGCCCCTCCTTGTGGGCCTTTTTCGCAATTTTCGCGGCGTTATCGTAGCCGATGTGCGGGTTGAGCGCGGTCACCAGCATCAGTGAATTCTCCAGGTGTTCCTGGATGCGCTTTCTGTTGGGCTCGATGCCGACCGCGCAATTCTTGCGGAAGCTGTCGCAGCCGTCCGCGATCAAGCGTGTGCTCTGCAAGAAGTTGTGCGCGAGCAGCGGCTTGAACACGTTGAGCTCGAAGTTGCCGCTGGCGCCGCCGAAGTTGATCGCCACGTCGTTGCCGAAAACCTGCGCGCAGAGCATGGTCATCGCTTCCGATTGAGTCGGGTTCACCTTGCCTGGCATGATCGAGCTGCCTGGTTCGTTCTCCGGAATCGAGATCTCGCCGAAGCCGCAGCGTGGGCCGGAGGCCAGCCAGCGCACGTCGTTGGCGATCTTCATCAACGACGCCGCGAGCGTCTTCAGCGCGCCGTGCCCGAACACAATCGCGTCGTGTGCGGCCAGCGACTCGAACTTGTTCGGGGCAGTCACGATCGGGTGCGAGGTGAGCTCGGCCACCTTGGCTGCGACGCGCACGGCGTACTCCGGATGCGCGTTGAGCCCAGTGCCCACCGCGGTACCCCCCAAGGCCAGCTCTCCCAGGTGCGGGACCGCACTTTCCAGGTGCTTTAGGCCATGATCGAGTTGGGCTACCCAACCACTAATCTCCTGCCCCAACGTCAAGGGCGTCGCGTCCATCAAGTGCGTGCGACCGATCTTCACGATCTCTTTGAACGCCGTCGATTTCTCTGCGAGCGTGTCGCGCAAGGCTTTGACGCTGGGCAGCACGCGTGTGCGCACCGCGTCCACGCAGGCGAGTGACATCGCGGCTGGAAACACGTCGTTCGACGACTGCCCGCGGTTCACGTGATCGTTCGGGTGGACCAAGCGCTTTTCGCCGCGCACGCCGCCCAAGAGCTCACTGGCGCGATTTGCGAGCACCTCGTTCATGTTCATGTTGCTCTGCGTGCCGCTGCCGGTCTGCCAGACCACGAGCGGAAACTCCAGGTCGTGCTTGCCGGCGATCACTTCGTCGGCGGCGGCCACGATCGCGTTGCCGAGTCGCGCATCGACCGCACCGAGATCCATGTTCACCAGCGCAGCGGCCTTCTTGACGATCGCCAGTGAGCGCAACAATTGTGCGGGCATGCGCTCGCCGGAGATATCGAAGTTCTGCAAGCTGCGCTGGGTCTGAGCGCCCCACAGCCGATCGTCGGGGACTTCGATTGGGCCGAAAGTGTCGAGTTCGGTGCGAGTGCTCTTAGCGGTCATGACCCGAGGACCTGCACATGACCCAGGCCGGGATCAAGATCCTCGCGAAATTCTACGGGGATTTGACCAAATTTGGCAAGATAGGTAGTACCGTTCCCATGGCCCGAGCCCGCTTTGTCGCCCAAGCCGCGCTCGCTACGGTCCTCGGCCTGAGCGCGCTTCGTGCGCAGGCCGCGCCCGACGCAAAACCCGCAGAATCTGCCAAACCGGCGGAGCCGAAGCCGATCAAGTCAGAGCCCAAGCCCGAACCACGGCCAGAACCCAAGCCCGAGCCGAAGACCGACAGCGGCAGTAGCAAGTCCCGGACCCCAAACAAGCCGGACAAGCCCCGGCAGTCGTCGAGCGAGCCCCGCCAAGCACCCGAGTCCCGCCAAGCACCCCCGAGCCCCCCCAAGTCCGAATCGGGCAAGGCAGAGCCCGCTGCGAAACCTGCTGACGAGCCCAAACCCGTTACCGCCGCCAACCCCGCTAGTGCGCCCGACCCGCAACGCGGCGTCGGGACGCGGTCCGTGGGCACTCTGCCAGCCGCCTCGGCCAACGACGAACCCGATTCGACCAAAGCAGCCAAGACCGCGAGCGCGGCCAAACCCGACAGGTCGGAGAAGCCACAGACGCCTGCCGCACATCAAAAAGGCAAACCGCCGCACAAGGCTTCGCCGTCTCTGCCTGCGGGCGTGGCGCGTGCACAGCCCGATCGCGTCGCGCGTCAGAAAATCGCCGAGGGTCCGACCGACGAGGACCTGCGCGCCGGCAAAGACGATCCCGAGCTGCGCTCGTTGAAAGCCGCTGAACGCGTGCTCTTTCCGCGGCCCCTGACAGGCGTCGAGCCCGGTTGGTCCTGGGATCTGCCCGAGGCCGTCGGCAAAGTCGGCCCCGAGGTGATCACGCAGGGGGCGCCCAGCCTTCGCCCGAGCGGCGCGCGTCGAGAAGCCGCCTCCGGCGCGCCGGACGCAGCTTGGCTGAAGAGCCTGGCGATGCCCAGTCTGCCGATCGTACTCGACGAGTTCGTGATCAAATATCTGCGCTTCTATCGCGATAGCCCGAGCGGCAAAGCGATTGCCCGCGTGTGGACCAAGAAGAGCGGGCGTTACGCCGCTGCCATGCGCGCTGAGCTGGCGCGCGCCGGGGTGCCCACGGATCTGGTTTGGCTATCGATGATCGAGAGTGGACATAACCCGACCATCGTCTCTCCTGCGGGCGCCGCGGGCCTCTGGCAATTCATGCCGGATGCGGGCCGCACCTACGGTCTGACCGTGGATCGCTGGGTGGATGAGCGCCTCGACCCCGAGCGCTCGACGCAGGCCGCGAGCCGATACCTAAGTGATTTGTACCGGCGCTTCGGCAGCTGGGAGCTTGCGATCGCTTCCTATAACATGGGCTACGGCGGGCTAGCGCGTTCGATCCGCAAGTTCAATAGCAACGATTTTTGGGAGCTGGTTCGCTACGAAGCAGGCGTGCCCTGGGAAACTACGCTGTACGTGCCCAAGATTTTTGCGCTGGCGATCGTGATGAACAACAAGAAAGCATTCGGCCTCGATGCGATCGAGATCGATGCATCGGAGAGTTTCGAAGTGGTGCAGGTCGGACCGAGCGTGGCGCTGGCGGACGTCGCGCGCTCCGCGGGTATTACTGAAGCCGAACTTGCCGGCTTGAACCCGGCGTTCTTGGCGGGGCGCACGCCGCCGGCGGTGCCAGGCACGAGCAAGCCGAGTTGGCGCGTGCACGTGCCTGTCGGCAAAGGCGCACAATGTACCGCCGCGCTGGCTCGCATTGCCAACGACGACGATGTGCTCCAAACGTATCTGACCAAGTTCGGCGAAACCGTGGAATCGATCGCCAACGCGCACGGCGTCAGTGAAGCACGGCTCCGCGCGATCAATCACGTCGAGCCCAAAGAGCAACTCGCCGCAGGCACGGTACTGCTCGTGCCACGTACTGCGCGTGCCGCGGCCATGCCGCCCAACGACGAGGTCGTCGTGGTTCCACCCAGGGAATTTGCTTACGCCGATCGTTCTCGGCTGTTTTATCGCGTGCTCTCGGGCGATACGCTGAGCCGCGTGGCGAACGTGTTCGCGGTCAGTGTGGCCGATGTCGGGCTTTGGAACGCGCTCGACGAAAACGCTCGACTGCAATCGGGCATGGCTCTCCAGCTGTTCGTCGACAAACGAAAGGCCTTCGCCGCGCGCACCATCAGCCCCTCCGAGACTCACGTTTTGGTCGCCGGTAGCCCGGAGTTCTACGATTACTTCGAAGGCCAAAACGGCCGAAAACGCGTGGTCATCAGCGCCCGGGAGAATGACACGCTGGCGACACTCGGCAAACACTACGGCATGACCGTAGGCAGCATGGAACGCATCAACCGTCGTTCGCGCACGGACAAGCTGCACGCCGGAGAGAGCATCGTCGTATACGTCGACCGTGGCCGATCGGTTGCGCCGCGCAAGCCGAGCCCCGATGATGACCTGGCGAGCGGCACGCTGTTGCCGCTGGAACCGGCGTTGGACGCGCCTAGCGCAGACGTCTCCGAATCGCCCGGGGCCGTGGCGCCGGCGTCGATCGCGCCGGCGGAAGTCGGCGCGCCGTAGTCTGACTCGCTCTACTTCGCCTGGCCTGCCTAGCCGAAGTAGAGCTCGGCTGGGCGAAGTAGAGTAGTGCGTGTCCGAGCAAAAACGGGGCGTTGTCCGGATAAGTGCCCTTTTCATTACGGCCGGACAGGGGAGGCTCGCCGCGAGTGATGGGCCGCTACGACCATCCGCGCGGGAGAAGCGCCTCTAATTCCAGCAAGAGTTGCCTCGCCCCCTGGGAGGCCATGCGCGTGGCCAAAGGCAAAGCTGACATCTTACGCAAGCAGCTGACGCTCAAGTTCGGTGAGCTGAGCTACGAAACCACGCTTCGCATCGCGGGCGCGACTGAAGTCGAGCTCGATCGCAGAGTCGGGCGTGTGCTGAGCGCCGGTACGCTCGAAGCCGTCCTCGGCGTCTGACCGAGCTAAAATCTGGCATTTCCGTCGCGTAAATGCGACATCGTTAGCCATGTCCCGCCTGACCGCCGTGATTCTCGCCGCAGGCCTCGGAACGCGCATGAAAAGCGCGCTGCCCAAGGTGCTACACCCGATTGCTGGTCGCCCCTTGCTCCACTACGCCGTGCGTGCGGCGTTCGACGCCGGCGTCGAGCGAACCATCGTCGTCACCAGCGGGCACCAACAGATCGACGAACTATTGGCCCAGGAGTTCGGGGATCGCGCAAGCACGGTTGTCCAAGATCCGCCACGCGGTACAGGTGATGCCGCGCGCGTCGGTATCGAGCAGGTCAAGACCGAGCGAGTGCTGATCTTGTGCGGCGACACGCCGCTCGTGCGAGCGGAGGAGCTCGCGCTCTTGGTGTCCGCACTCGACCAACCGGGCGCCGAGCAGCTCAGCCTGATGAGCTGCGCGCTGGGCAGCCCGCACGGCTACGGCCGCGTGCTACGCGACGCGGCCGGCCGTGTCCGCGAAGTGCGCGAGCAGCGCGATCTGACGAGCCCCGAGCAGCACGCCGTGCGTGAAGTGAATGCAGGAATGTATGCCGCAAGTACTGAGGTGCTGCGCGCTGCGCTCGAGCAAATTCAGCCGAACAACTCACAAGGTGAATACTATCTTACGGACGTGATTGCGTTGGTCGCGCGCTCCAGCCATGTGACTGGAGTGCTGGGTCACGCGGACGCGCTGTTGGGCGTAAACGATCGCGGGCAGCTGGCCGAGGCAGAAGAGATCATGCTGCGTCGGATCCGGCTGCGTCATGCCCAAAATGGCGTTACCGTGCGTGGCACCCCGCGTATCGACGACAGCGTGGAAATCGGAGAAGACTCCGTGATCGAGGCTACGGTGATCCTGCGCGGCAAGACGCGGATCGGAAAGCGCACGACGATCGACGCGGGCTGCGTGATCACGGACTCGAACATCGGTGATGGCGTACTACTCAAGCCGTACACGGTGATCTCGTCCAGCAATGTGGGCGATGCTGCGCAGCTCGGACCGTTCACCCACTTACGCCCTCAGTCGGAAATTGAGGCCGAAGTGCACCTGGGCAATTTCGTCGAGACCAAAAGCACGATCGTACGGCGCGGGGCAAAAGCCAATCACCTGGCATACCTGGGAGACGGGGACGTCGGCGAGCGCGCGAACGTCGGCGCAGGCACGATTTTCTGCAACTACGACGGGTTCAACAAGCACAAGACTTTGATTGGCGCGGACGCCTTCATCGGCAGTGATTCGCAGCTCGTGGCTCCGATTACGATCGGCCGCGGGGCATACGTTGCCAGCGGTACCACGGTCGTGACGGACGTGCCGGACGACGCGCTCGCGCTCGGCCGCATCAAACAAGTGAACAAACTAGGCTACGCGCCCAAGCTCAAGGCTCGCTTCGCGGCTATCAAAGCCGCCGCCAAGAAGACTTGACCGACTGAAAAACGCGCCCCGCTATGGCGCGGCGCGTCGGCCTGCGCCCAGGACGCCCGTATCGACGACGGCAGAGACGGGCTCAGGAGCCACCGTCGGCGACGAAGGAGACGAAGGCAGCTCGTGCGCCATGCGCCGCCGCTTCACTTCCAAATAAGAGGCAGAGAATGGGTTGGCTGGAATCAGCACGGGCAGCCGTGCCTCGACCGTGACGCCGAGCTTGCGGAGCTCATCCACCTTGGCGGGGTTATTCGTCATGAGCTCGACCGATTCGATCCCGAGCTCATGTAGCATGGCGGCCGCCACGTCATAGGTGCGGGCATCGACCGGGAGGTGCAAGAGCTCATTTGCCTCGACCGTGTCGGCGCCCATAGCCTGCAGCGCGTACGCCCGCACTTTGTTGGCCAGGCCGATCCCCCGGCCCTCTTGGCGCAAGTACAAGATCACGCCGTAGCCGTGCTCGGCGATCGCCGCCTGTGCGTGATCGAACTGTTCGCGGCAATCACACTTGAGGGATGAGAAGACCTCACCCGTGAGGCACTCGGAGTGGACGCGCACCGGCACCCGGAGGCGACCGCGGACTTCACCCATCACCAGCGCGCAATGCTCGCGGCTCAGGCTGGGATGCACACTCGCATCCTCCCAACGGAAAACCCGCAGCTGGAACATGCCATGACGCGTAGGCAGCGGTGCCACCGCGAGCTGCTCGATACGAGCATTGGGCTGATCCGCCCGAGACAATCTATCCATCACGCTGTTTTCCGTGTATCAATGTGGGGCTGGCTTTCCCCAAGGTCAAGCTCGACGCTCACCTGCGCGCGGTGCGGGTCGCGCGTCCAGCCCCGGGGAACCTCGACAGAGCTTTAAAATGCCGTGTTCGAGCACGGATTTCGCGGGCCGCTTGGAGCCGCCTTTGAGCGCGTAGTCGAGTTCGGCCAGGGTTTCGAGCCAGCGTTCCAAATCTGGGCGCGCGATCCGCTTGACCTGTTCAGCCAGCTCGCGCGCCTTGAATGGAGGTGCTCCGGCGCGCACGGCTGCATCATTCGGAGACGCACCCTCACTGAGCGCGGATTCGAAGCGTAGCATTTGGCGCGTGGACCAGGCGAGCAGGCCAACCAGACGCAGGCCGCGATCTTGAGGGTCGTACACTTCATCGAGCGCACTCAAAGCAGCCCCCGGATCGCGCTTACTGACCGCTGCGACCAGTTCCCAAACCGTTTTCGTGCGCAATCGAACCACGCATTCGGCGACGACGTCTTCGGTCACGGCGGCGGCCGCGCCCGCGTACAAGCAACAACGCTCCAAGGCGTCCGTGACCGGGCCCAGCTCCGGCCCCGCCAGCTCTGCAATCAGATCGGCGACGCCGGGCTCGAGAGGGTTGCCGCGTTCGCGCGCTGCCCGTTCGATGAAGCCGGGCAGGTCGGCGCGGGTGAGGGCTTCGCAGCTCACCAACCAACCGTCTTTGCGCGCGCTCGTGACCAGTTTGCGCCGTTTGTCGAGGTTCCCGCCCAGCAGCACCAGGGTCGTACTGGGAGAAGGATTTTGTGCGTAGTCGAGCAAGCGGTCGAGCGGATTGCTCTTGTCCTTGCCGTCAGCGCCCTCGCGCGGCTCCCAATGTTCCAGCCCGCGCACGAGCACGAAGCGGCGCTTGGCCATCATCGGCAAGGTGCGCGCGGCAGCGAGCGCAGTCTCGACGTCTGTTTCTTGTGCTTGCACTTGGTCTTCGTTCAAGCCCGGAATGCCGCCTGCAGTGGCCGCCGCCTTCAGGGCCTGGACGACCTTTCCCTCCAGGTGGCGTTCCTCACCGACGAGCAAGTACACGGGGCGGAGCTTTTGTTCCTGTGCTTCGCGGATGGCTTGTTCGGGGGTCATTGGTTCCGGTCGCCCGAGGCCATTGGCTCCGGGCCGGTCAGCATTGTTGAGGGAGCGGGAGGCCGCAAGTAGAGGATCGATCGCACATTGAGGCGACGCGGCATTTGTCATGTAGTAAGAAGGCGGGGTCGTGAAAGCTCGCGTGCGTGCCTCGAAAGCAATACCGCCTGGCCAAAGTTCGCTCGTCGTGATCGGCAATTTCGACGGTGTGCACCGGGGCCACCGCGCGGTGATTGAAGCCGCGCTGTCCGAGGCGCAGGCCAGCGAGCTCTGCCCGCTGGTGCTGACTTTCGACCCGCACCCGGCCGAAGTGCTGGGCGGCGGCTCACGCCCACCGCTCACCGTGCTCGATCGCAAGATCGACTTGATCGAGCGGCTGGGCTCGGAGCTCAAGGTCGTGGTCGAACCTTTCACCCTGGCGTTGTCGCAATTTTCGCCCGAACAATTCGCGCGCCAATTCGTGGTCGAGCTACTCGGTGCGCGGGTCGTAATCGTGGGCGACAATTTTCGCTTTGGTCATCGCCGCGCCGGTGACTTGCACACGCTGGTCGCGCTCGGTCATGAGCTCGGCTTCGCCGCGCACGCTTCGTCCTTGAGTGGCGACGCAATAGGCCCGTATTCGAGCACCCGCGCACGCGCGGCGCTGGCGTCCGGTGATCTAGCGGCGGTCGGTGCGGTGCTCGGTCGCCCGCATTCGCTGAGCGGTACGGTCGTGCAAGGCGCGCAACGCGGCCGCACGATCGGCGTGCCGACCGCCAACCTCGGCGGGGTTGCAGAAGCCTTGCCCCCCTACGGCGTCTACGCGGTGCTGGTCGATCGCATTCGCGAGGGCCAGAGCATGGCCGTTGGCACGGGCGTCGCCAACATTGGTCTCCGCCCCACACTCGACGCGGGCTTCAGTGTGGAGGTGCACTTGTTCGATTTCTCGGAAGATTTGTACGGCGATAGCCTGCGTGTGCACCTCGTGTCGCATTTGCGTGAAGAACGAAAGTTCGCTGGCCTGCCCGAACTCAAAGCCCAAATCGGCCAGGATATCGAGCTCGCGCGTGCCTTATTGGCTTCGGCACGGCCTGATCCGCTGGCACGCGGCGCCTGGCATTGACGATCGCCCAACGGCCTGGCATCGGGCTCGGAGCGCGCAGCAAGGAGCCCTTGACCTCGCGCGGCTCGGGGCCGCAATAATAGCCGCCCCCATGGCCGAAAGCAGCGACGAACTCGAGCGCCTGAGCCGCGAACAGCTGATCTTGAGAGCCCGCGTGCTGGGCGTCGAGCGCGCTGAGCTGATGACTCGCGTGGAGATGCGCGACGAGATTGTGCGTCGCTCCGAACCCGACCTCGCGCAACAGAAGCGAGCGCGCGGCTTCCTAGGTGTCGCCCGTGATCTGGTTGCCAGTGTGGTCGAAGCCGGCCTCAATCTGCCGGACGCCGCCGCCATCATCCGTGGCGACGCCAACCGCGAAAGCCATTGGAAGGGCCCACCCCCCGTGGCGACCGTCACGCTGGCCGAAATCTACGCGGCCCAAGGCCACCTCGATCGCGCCCTACGCATGCTCGACGAAGTGCTAGCCAAAGAACCGGATCACGACCCCGCGCGAGCCCTCCGCACCCGCCTAGCGACCTCGACCGATCTCCCCGTGGCGCCCGCCCGCCGCCGTCAAAAAATCTCCTTCGCCGAAAGCGTAAACGTAAACGTGCCCGCCGACGCGCCCGATCTGGAGCCCATCCCCGCTCCCGCGTCGGATTCCGCTCCCGAGCCCGCACCGGAATTCATTTCCGCACCGGAATTCATTTCCGCACCGGAATTCATTTCCGCACCGGAATTCATTTCCGCACCGGAATTCATTTCCGCACCGGAATTCATTTCCGCACCGGAATTCATTTCCGCACCGGAATTCATTTCCGCACCGGAATCCGTTCCCGATCTCCCGCCTGCGCCCGCGGTAGCATCCGCACCGGAATCCGTTCCCGATCTCGCGCCCGCGCCCGCGCTCGCAGACGTAATCGTGAATGATCCCGCGTCAGCGTCTCCTCTCCCCCCCGTGCCTGTGCCCGTAGCCGTTCCCGCGCCCGCTCCCGTTCCCGCGCCCGGCCCCCCTGCACCTGCAGCCTCTCCCTCTCCCGCCCATCCGTCCCTCCTCACTCTCTCGCTTTCCGGCCAACGCCAAGTCTACTGGGAACTCCCGCCCCAGTCCCTGACCGCGCTCCGCACGCATTCACCCGGCGGCCGCCCCGTCGTCCGAGTCATCAGCTTCCGGACCCGCGCCGGTCGGGTCGAACGCCACGCGAGCGACCTTAGCCCGGACTCCGAAGTAGGTTTCGCCGTGCTTCCCGATCTGCGCGCTGGCGCGGTAGTCCGCGCCGTCCTGGGCTGGGAAGCCGACGGGCGCTTCATGCCTTACGTGGTGGCTTCCGATCTCTCCCCCGAAACTCCGAGTGCACTACGCACCGGCCCATTTCGCGCCAATCCGCTCGTTGGCTCCATTGCTCACGACGTCGAGCAGCGGGCGCTCAGCTATTGCAGCCGCCACCCAGCGCATTGAGCCGCGCATTCAGTCCGCAACCAGCGTATCCGCCCGCCCGAACTGCCCCTCATGCGGGTTCTTTGGCTGGCAACACTGTGCGCTTCGGTTCTGGCCACTTTGCCGGCGCATGCCTCGCCGAATCCAGCCGGCTTTTCGATCTCGATCGGCGCTGAGTATCGCAGCGGCACTTTCCGTCGCGAATGGTCCGGGTTCGTCTCGCTCAATCTAGCGCTCGATCGCGTCGCCGCGCCGCGAGCGATGCGCGCCGAGCCGCGCTTGGCAGAGGGACCCCCAAGAAAAGAAAGCGACGCCGCCCCGTCACCCCCTGTGCCCGTGCCCGAAGGCACGCCGGCGCCCGCGCCAGTCCTGAGTTCGAGGCTCGCGCGCGGCTCGGTTCGGCACGCGCTGGCCAGCGCTGGCTATCTGAATGCGCGTTCGCGACTCGTTGGCTTGGCAGCGCGCGCGCGCAGCTCTGCCGTGTTGCCCGAAGTCGGCCTTCGCACCCTGCGCAGCTCGGGACAAATGCTGCGCCAGACCCCGACCAGTGACGACCCGTATCGCTACACGCAAGCCGGCACGTCAGAGCTTGCCCTCGAGGCTAGGCTCACCTGGCACCTCGATCGTCTGGTCTTCGCCGACGAAGAAGTGACACTCGAGCGTTTGCAAATCGAACGCGACGCCGCTGAGCGTCGGTTGATCGACTACGTGCTCGAACGGCTCGAGCTTTGGCAGCGGGGCAGGGCGCGCGCGGCCGACCCGAACACCGAGCCCGAGGCGCGTGAAACCGCAGAACTTGGCGCGCTCGCCGCCGCTGTCGAACTCGACGTGCTCACCGACGGCTGGTTTTCGCAGGCGATCGGTGAAAGCGAAGGGCAGGGGGCCAGAGCCAGTGGCGAACCGGCGAAAGTCGAGGTAGACACGCCTCGCCATGCTCGCTGATGCCCGCAATTCCCTGTCCGACCTCCAAAGGCGTGTCGATGCGCTAAGGGGGTCTCTTTGACGTCCCGGCACTGAAGCGGGAAATCGAAGAGCTCGACGAACTCTCTGCGGCACCCAAGTTCTGGGACAATCAAGAGAAGGCCCAAGCCTTGATGCGCAAACGCGCATCGGCGGTCGAGAAGCTCAGCTGGATCGAATCGCTGAGCAAAGACGTCGCTGATTCGTCGGAGTTGCTCGAGCTGGGCGCCGCGGACAACGACGAAAGCATCACCAGCGAGGTCGAGGCACAGATCCCGGCGATCGAACGTCGTGTTCGAACGGCCGAGCTGCAACGGATGCTCTCCGGCCCGGTCGATCACGCGAATGCCATCGTCAGCGTGCACCCCGGTACCGGCGGCACGGAGGCCAAGGATTGGGCCGAGATGCTGCTGCGCATGTACCTGCGTTGGTGCGAGCGCCGCGGCTTCAAGACCGAGGTGATCGACTTTCAGCCCGGTGACGAAGCCGGAATCGACGGCGCATCCTTCACCGTCAACGGTCCCAACGCGTACGGTTATTTGCGCGCCGAGATGGGCGTGCATCGCCTGGTGCGCATCAGCCCGTTCGATGGCAACGCGCGCCGACAGACCAGCTTCGCTGCGATCGAAGTCACGCCCGACATCGAAGACGAAATCGACATCGAGATCAAAGACGGTGATCTCGAGACGACGACCATGCGCGCCGGTGGCAAGGGCGGGCAGAACGTGAACAAGGTCGAAACCGCCGTGCGCATGAAGCACATTCCGACCGGCATCGTGGTCGTCTGCCGCGCCGAGCGCAGCCAGCATCAAAACCGCGCCATGGCGCTGAAGACCATGAAATCACGGCTCTACGAGCTGGAAGCCGCCAAGCGTGAAGCCGCTCAAGATCGCTACGAGGCGGCCAAAGGCCAAATTGCCTGGGGCAGCCAAATCCGTAGCTACGTGATGCAGCCCTATCAGCTGGTCAAAGACTACCGCAGCGAGCATGAAACTTCGAACGTGCAGGGGGTGCTCGATGGAGACCTCGATGCCTTCATCGAGGCCTACTTGCTGAAGAACGCGGACCGCAGCACGGCTGGGCAAGGCACGCCTCCGAACGCTCTTTCCTGAGAGAGTTCGGGGCCGGAGACTGGCCCCAAATAACACGCGACCGATTTGGGCGCGCGGCGTGGTAGACGCCCCCTGCCACTCGCGCTACACCGAGCGCGATAAATCATGGAAAAGAGTGGCGAAGACGCGCTGATCGAGGCGCGGCGTGGCAAGGCGGAGCACCTTCGTTCGCGTGGTCAGAATCCGTTCGCGAACGACGCTGCCGAGGCAAGCCGTTGTTTGCTGCGCGATCTGCGGGAACAGTTCGCGCCCGCACTCGTCGAGCCAATTTCGGAGCTTCGCTACGATCCCGCGAAGGTCGAGGTTCTCGCCGGCGGGCGTGAATACTACGTTCTCGGCCGGCTCGTCTCGCGGCGCGGTTTCGGGAAAGCCTCGTTCCTCCGCCTGCGGGACATGAGTGATGAGCTGCAGTTGTTCGCCAAGCAAGACGTGTTGGGCGAAGGTTTCGCGGCCCTTTCGGACATCGACATCGCCGATCATCTCGAAGCGCGTGGTCAGGCGATGGTGACCAAGACCGGCGAGCTCAGCTTGCAGGTCACGTCGCTGCGTCTGCTGACCAAGGCGCTGCGTCCGCTGCCGGACAAGTTCCACGGCTTGACGGACGTGGATATTCGCTATCGCCGTCGTTACATCGATTTAGTCGCCAACCCGGAGGTCAGCGTCGCGCTCCGCGCGCGTTCGATCATCGTCCAAGGCCTACGGGATTTTTTGGATTCGCAGGGCTTCCTCGAGGTCGAAACACCGACCCTACATCCGCTGGTTGGCGGCGCGGCGGCCAAGCCCTTCAAGACGCACCACAACGCCCTGGACCTCGAGCTGTTCCTGCGCATCGCGCCCGAGCTGTACCTCAAGCGTCTGCTCGTGGGTGGCCTCGAGCGTGTATACGAGATCGGCCGTTGCTACCGCAACGAAGGCATCAGCACTCGTCACAACCCCGAGTTCACGATGCTCGAGTTCTATCAGGCGTACGCGACGTACGAGACGCTCATGGAGCAAGCGGAGCGCCTGTTTCGACATGTGGACGCCTTCCTCGAGCGCCGCTTGACGGCTCTAGGTCTCTCCGCGTACTACGAGGCTTGGCTGGCCGAGCGGCCCTTCGCACTCAATGAACCGTTCGCGCGCGTGCCAATGAAGCTGGCGGTGAGCTCTGCGCTCGCCCGAGCCGAGCTGCCTGCGCAAATATCCGCCCAGTTTGTCGAGCTCGCCTTCGAACTCGGGCCAGACGGCAAGCGCTTGCCCAGCGCCTTGGACGCCGCGGTCGAGGGTTGGAAGCTGTGCTCGGAACGGGCCAGGACCATCGACTGGGGCAACCTGCGCCGCGCACTCTCGCACTGCCGATCGGACGGTGAGCGTCTGTTCGTCGCCTATGAGTATTTGGCGGAACCGTTCCTGGCCGAGGACTATCGCACTTCGGGCGGAGACAAGAGCTTGCCCGTATTCGTCACCGACTACCCGGCGGAGGTTTCGCCACTGGCGCGGAAGAAGGACTCCGATCCCGCGCTGGTCGATCGCTTCGAGCTATTCGTGCACGGCCGAGAGCTGTGCAACGCATTCAGTGAGCTGAACGATCCGGACGACCAAGCCGCGCGTTTCCGCGCCCAGCTCGAGCTCAAAGCGGGCGGAGCCGAAGAAACCATGGACTACGACGCAGACTACGTGCTTGCCTTGGAGCACGGCATGCCGCCCGCCGCAGGCTTTGGTTTGGGCGTCGATCGCCTAGCGATGGCACTCACCGCGCAACCGTCGATCCGCGACGTGATCGCCTTCCCGCTGCTTCGCCCCGAGTCGGCATGATTCTGGCTGCACCGCTCATCGGTCGTTTGCTGGCTCGGCTGTGGTTCGGCGGGGGTACGCCGGGTCGCATCGCGCTGGTCGGCGCGGCAGCCCTGGTAATGGGCTCGCTGATCTGGCTCCTGATCCGGCGCGCGCTGCGCAAAGGCGGCAGGAATTTGTTGCGCTGGATTACCGCGGTCAGCTTCGTACTGGTCGCGGGGCTCGGCGTATGGGTGAAACGCCTGCCCGAACCACGTGGCAGCTCGTTCATCCTTTGGCACCAGATCGTGCGCGTCGGGGCGGCGCTCTCCGGCACTGCGTTCGTGGTCTGCTTCATGGTCCTGGCCGTGCCTTGGCTGATGGACCGCTTCGAAGGGCGAGGCTTCGTGGCGTTCGTCGCCGCGCGTCACGTGCGGGCTCAGAAGAGCGGTTTCTTGACGGTCATTTCGCTGCTCTCGATCTCCGGCGTCGGCGTCAGCTCGTTCGCGCTGTGCGCCGTGGTCTCGATCATGGGTGGCTTCGGCGCCGACCTGAAGCACAAAATATTGGGCAACAATGCGCACGTAAAGATCGAGGCCAAGCGCATCGGTGGTTTCGAGCACTGGCACGACTTGCTGGACGACATGCGGCTGGTCAAGGGCGTGCGCGCTGCAACGCCGGTCGCGGGCGGCGAGGCCATGGCCTCCAGCTCCTCGAACACCGCGGGTGTCATCCTGCGCGGGATCGATACCGTGACCATCGGCACCGTGATCGATTTGTTGCAGAACATCGAGGTTGGTAAATTTGCTTACCTAGACGAGCCCAATAAGCTCGCAAATTTGCCGCCCGACGAGCCGATCGGCATCGGCAGCGGGGGTGAATTCTATTTGAAGGGCCCGGACATCAAGCCCTACCTGTCTCGTCTCGATCCGGACGTCGAGGAGGCGGTCATTCCACCGGACGCGTTTCCCGGCATCGTGATTGGCCGGGAGCTCGCCAAATCACTGCACGTCTATGTAGGCGATGAACTGACACTGATCTCGCCCTTGGGTGATCTCGGACCGATGGGTGTCTTGCCGCGCAGCCGCAAGTTCCGGGTCGCCGCCATCTTTTATAGTGGCATGTACGAGTACGACGCGAGCCACGCGTACGTGAAAATCGAAGCTGCCCAAGACTTCTTCGATTTGAAGCAAAACGTGACCGGGATCGAGATCAAGATCGACGACGCCGAACGCGTCTCCGAGATCCGCCCGGCGATCGAGGCCAAAGTCGAGCGCGACGATCTGCGGATCCGGGACTGGAAAGAGCTGAACAAGAACTTGTTCAGCGCCCTCAAGCTCGAGAAGATTGCGACCTTCATCATCCTGTCCCTGGCCATCCTGGTAGCCAGCTTCTGTATCATTTGCACGCTGCTCTTGATGGTGACCGAGAAGAGCAAGGAAATCGCGATTTTGAAGTCCCTGGGAGCGAGTGACAACGCGATCCTCAAAATCTTCATGACCGAAGGCGTGATGATCGGCGGAATCGGCACTATATTCGGCGTGACCACCGGGCTCGCGGCCACGCTGGGTTTGAAGTGGTTCGGTGTACGCCTGGATCCCGACGTGTACTACGTCGACAAATTGCCGATCAACGTCGAATGGTCGGACTTTACGCTGGTCGCGCTGGCAGCGCTCTTGATCACGACGATTGCAACGATCTATCCCGCCGTCGCAGCCAGCCGCTTGCGGCCGGTCGACGGCATTCGTTACGAGTGAGGCAGCCTTGGCCGAAGCCCTAGTTACCATCGTCGACCTGAAGAAGAGCTTTCAACACATGGGGCGCACCCTCGAAGTGTTGAAAGGCATCGACTTGACCATCTATTCAGGGCAAATTTTGGCCATCGTCGGGCAATCGGGCGCCGGCAAGAGCACCTTGCTTCATTGCATGGGCACGCTCGATTTGCCCAGCTCGGGCCGAATTCGTCTCGGCAATGAAGAGCTGACGACCATGAGCGGTTCGCGGCTGGCGGCCGTGCGCAACAGGGATATCGGTTTTGTCTTCCAATTCCATCACTTGTTGCCTGAATTTACGGCGCTCGAGAACGTGATGGTCCCGGGCCTGATTCAGGGGCGCCCGCGGCGCGAGATGGAGAAGCGCGCGCAATCCTTGCTCGAAGAGGTGGGACTGAGCAGCCGCGCGTCGCATCGCCCGGGCGAGCTGTCGGGTGGCGAGCAGCAGCGAGTCGCGGTGGCCCGCGCGCTCGCGCTCGACCCGAAGCTGGTGCTGGCCGACGAACCGACGGGTAACCTGGATAGTGCGACCAGTGACGCGATTCACGAACTGTTTTTCCAGATCAATCGTGAACATGGCACCACCATTATCGTGGTGACGCACAACCCGGCGTTTGCCGAGCGTATGCCGCGAGTGGTCCGTATGCGCGATGGCCGTGTCGAATTCGACGACGTGGGGCGCGATCACCCGTCCGTTCCGCCCGCAGCGCCGTCCGATTCGATCGCGGAACCCAGCTCGCTCGCCTAAACGTCGCGATCGAGCGCGAGTACGAGCGCGTGCGCGGCGCGCGCTCGAAGTAGGAGCCTGGGACATTGTTGAGCCCACACGCCCACACGCAGCCCGGCATCGTGCGGCTCACAGATTGCTAGCTCGACTAAGAGCGTCTGGACACGCTGGACACGCTGGACACGCTGGACACGAACGGGCGACAGATGTGTCAAGGTAACCGAGGCTCAACGCACAATGAATGAGGGAACGCGGTCCCTCGCACGTGGCTGAGATTTGACAGCCGTGCGTCGGACAGGATACGTTGTGAAATTAGGTGACTGGTCAATTTTTGGTTGTTGACCTCGCTCCAGCACAAAGGCAGCTCGGCATCCGAAAGGGCGCCCCCTGCTTGCGTGTTTCGGTGACAATTCCATGGCACGGAATCGTCACTCTCAAGGATTACGTTAAGTTTTGAGCGACATGACCGTTTTGCAACGTGATACTCCGGAGTGACGTTCCGGCGTGCCTCGCCACGTAACCCTGCCTCTGGACTTCGAATCGACATGGGATCGCTAGCATCAGCGCAGATAATGGGTGCTTCGCTCGGCGCCGTCGGGGAGAGGAAGCTTCGCGCGCTTGCGGCCGCCCTCCATCTATCTGAAGCGCTGAGCGCCCAGGCACTCGATGTCTTCGCACTGATGAGCGGCGTTTGGGGAGATTGGGAAGTGGGCGATTCGCCGCGCTGGCCCAACGATATCTCGGACGACGGCACTCCCTTCGAGTTTTCGGCGTCGTTCGATGGTGGTGCACCTCGGCTGCGGATGCTCGTCGAGTCGCAGTCCGAGCGCATCTCCCGAATCTCGAGCTGGGAAGCAGGTATCGCTTTGGGCGAACGCTTGAAAGCACGAGGCCGTGCGGACCTCGATTTGTTCGAGCGAGTACGGGATCTGTTCGTGCCGCACACTGGCGCGCAGGGCCGCTTCTCCTTGTGGCACGCCGCAGTGATCGAGGAGGGGCAGCCGGTGCTGTTCAAAGCGTACCTGAACCCTTGCTTGTTTGGCCTGGGCTCCGCGCCGTACGTCGTCGAGCAAGCGCTGCACCGGCTCGGCTTCGCGCAAGCTTGGTCCTTCGTCAAGGACCGCTTGGCCTCCGACCCGAGCGCTGAAATTCGCTATTTTTCGGTCGATCTGGTCGAGCGCGACAGCGCACGAGTCAAGGTATATCTGGGCTGTTCGGACTCGGCTACGGCCGTCGATCGCTTGATTGCTGGCGCGCACAACATCCAGCCCAACGACGCGCAACACTGGCTCGCCGCACTGACCGCCAGTCAGGGGCCATTCGTGGCGCGTCCCATCCTCAGCTGCTTCTCGTTCCGTCGTGAACAGCGGACGCCCGACGTGACCGTACACGTTCCGATTCGCTGCTACGTCAAACACGACGCCGAAGCACTCACCCGCGTCTCCGCGTTACTGACCCCCGCCGACGCTGATCGCTTGTCGGCCGCGCTCAATGCCGTCTCCGAGCGACCGTTGAACGTGGGACGCGGCCTACTCACCTACGCGTCCTTGCGGCGCGAGGGCGACGCGACCCGTGTCACCGTTTACCTGGCGCCCGAGGCCTACAGCATTACCTCGCGGCGGCCTTCGGTTCCTCCGGCGAGTGACTTCCGCTCGGGCGTGCACAAAACATCGCCACGGACCGAGCACGATTCGTCGCACATGGCAGACGCGCAGTCCCTCATTGCCCGGAACTGCCAACTGCTGAGCGCGCAACCGTTGTTCCGTCACCTCGCTTGCCAAGGGACGATTGCTCAGGCCGAGCGCCTAGCCTCGCACCTGTCCTTGTTCGTGCTGTGGCTGGGCGACCTCTTTCGCTTCGCGCAAGAGCGCGCAACCGATCCGACCGTCGCCACTCGTCTAGCTGAACGGTCGCAGCTGGCAGCCGTCCGCGCCGCTCGATTCCGAGCGGATCTCGGTGCAATTGGCCTCCTTCCGACCAGTCTTTCGCTGTATACGGAGGAGCATAGTTTGATTCGCGAGGTGGCCTTTGCTCGGGTAGCCGACGTCATCTCTACCGAAGAGGACTGCGTGCGTCTGGGTATGGTGCTATCGGTTTCCGCCATCTGCGAGCAGCTACTGACCGCAGGCTTCGCGTTCGCCAAGCAAGCCATGGCCGCGCAGGGTCCTGCATTGCCGCCGCAGGTAACCGGCGTGCCCGAGCCGCAAGCGGAGCAGCACGCGTCGCGTGGTTCCGTCGGAGTCGATTGCATCGAGCCCAACATCGACCCTCAGCTCTCGCAGATCAATATGCCTGATGCAGTGGCCTCTGAATTATTCGCCACTATCAATCGTTGCTTCGAATCCGTGCTTCGAGTCGTCGCCTCGATCGACAGCGTGACGTTCGGCACTTGATACGCATCATTGATGAAGCCCGTTTTCCAGTAGCGGAATAAACCGGGCAGCGCGTCGAGCGCAACGCACCAAGACGCTAGCGAGTGGCGTCGGCCCGAGGCCATCTCGCACGCTTCGCTTGCAAGTAATCTGTCACCGTATGACTCGAGCGAGTTCGACGCCACGGCAGCCACGTCCCCGCACTCTCGAATACTTGCCCTGACGTGAGCGCAGCGCTGAATGATGCTGGCGCGAACGCGCGTTGCAAAATGGTGAGCGAACGTGATACGTGTTCTGTTGGCTAAGTAGCGTGGTTCGGTGTGCCGCGGCTCAACGGAGGTAATATCCATGGTCTCTAGACGACAGGTACTGACGGGTCTGGCCGCGGTTGCAGTTTCTGGGTTCAATCCGATCGCGCGCACCTGGGTTTCAATCGCGCACGCGGCTGCCCAGCTCGATCACGTTCCGCCGCTCGAAGGCAGCCTGCTCACCGATCCCACTTCGTTGGCGACGTACGCGACGGACGTGGGAAATGCCATCCACGATACCCCGATCGCCGTCCTTCGTCCCGGCTCCACGGAGGACATCGCCAAGATGGTGCGTTACTGCCGTCGGCACGGCATTCAGGTAGGCGCACGCGGACAAGGCCACACCACGTTCGGGCAATCGCAGGTCGCGGCTGGTCTGGTCGTCGACATGAGCTCGCTGAACAAGATCCACTCCATCAGTGCCAGCAAGGCCGACATCGACGCGGGTGTCCTGTGGCGCACGTTGGTAGGCACGGCCGTGCCCCTGGGCTTCACACCTCCCGTGTTGACCGGTTACATCAAGCTATCGATCGGTGGCACGCTTTCGGTCGGTGGCGTTTCGTCCACGAATGGCGAAGGCTGTCAGATCGACCGCGTCCAGGAGTTGGAAGTCGTAACTGGCGCAGGCGATATCAAGCGCTGCTCGGAGCGCGAGAACCCGGACCTGTTCGAGGCCGTGCTCGGCGGCCTGGGGCAGTGCGGCATCATCACGCGCGCCATCATCGATATGGTACCCGCGTTGCCCAACGCCCGAACCTTCGTGCTCAATTACACGGACAATGCGGCGTTCTTCCGCGACATGAACGAACTGCTTCGGCGCCACGAAGTAGAGGACGTATTCTGCTTGTTCCTGCCAGATGCCAGCGGTCGTCTCGTTTACGGGCTCAACATTACCAAGTTTTATGGGCCAGGCGCCCCGCCTGATGGCGCCCGGCTTCTGCGCGGATTGAGCCAGCCAGCTTCTGCGGCGACTGTCACCGATCAGCCGTATCTGAGCTACGTCCTCCGCACCGACACGATTATCGACTTCTTCCAGAGCATTGGCCTGTTCGACGGGGTCTTGCACCCGTGGTACGACGCATGGCTCCCGAAGGAGACCGTCGAGAAGTACGTGGGCGACGTGATCCCGTCCCTGACCGCGGAAGACGTCGGTCCCACCGGGTTCGTGCTGCTCTTTCCTCAGAAGCGTTCCAAGCTCAAGCGTCGCTTTTTCAAGGTGCCGGATTGCACCGAATGGGTGTACCTGCTCGACATTCTGACGGCGAACGCGGTTCCAGGACCCGACGAGGCCTTTCAGAAGAAGATGCTGGCGCGCAATGGGAAATTGTTCGAGAAGGCGCGGCGTGCGGGTGGCAAGCGTTACCCAATAGGAACGCTCGCTTTCGATCGCCACGATTGGAAGCAGCAATACGGTGAGGATTACAACGAGTTCAAGCGTCTCAAGCAGCGGTTTGATCCGGACGGTATTCTCACGCCCGGTCCCGGCATCTTCGACTAATACGGCGTGAAACGTCTCGGCAACAAGTGTCGGTCGACCTGTCTACGCTTGTTCGGCGCATGTGGCAGCTCGGCGCCCGTTCGCGCGGGCGGCATAACTTGACACGGGAGCCGGCCCGGGAGACCTTGACCGCAATCAAGGCGGTCCGCGCTGGGCGGCTGACGGAAGCACAATGAGAGCAGAAGCCCCTGAACCCTCCATACGAGGGTCATTCATCACGACCGGCAAGGCATGGATCATCAAGACTTATGGTGAAGATCTTTGGAGGCGCGCGCTCCGCGTCTTGCCGGAGGAGCAGCAGGCGCTGTTTGGCTTCGAGATCGTCGGCACCTCCTGGTATTCAATCGACGATTGGACTCGAGCGCTCGACGCCGTTCGAGCCGAAGTACTGACCAAGACCGGGGAAACGGGACCCACGTTCGATCGACGGCTGATGTCCGAGTCCATCGGTGTCACGATGGACACGATCTTTCGCGTCGCGTTCAAATTGATGTCGCCGACTACCGTGGTGGCCAAGGTCACGCCGTACTTTCAAAAGGTGTACAGCCACGGTTCGTACTCGGTCGTCGAGAACGCGGTGGGCAGGTGCCGTTTGCGCCTCAGCGATACCCCCGTGAAGATGGAGCAAGAGGTCCGTCGCGCGTTTCCGATCGCTTCGCGCTGGATGCTCGACGTCGCCGGACAAGAAGTGAAGAAGCTGGAATTTACGCCCACCGTGCGCGGCACGTTGATGAGCTCCGACATCGTGATTGACTACGTTCCGAAAGGAAAGCGGTAGCCATTCGGGCGGCCGAGCTGCCACCGTGGGCAGCTCGCGACCGCGTAGCATCCTCAGGTCTTCGGGCGCTCGGAGTAACAGATCTCGTAGACGTCGGTCAGGAAGCCCCAAGCACCGAGCGAGAGTCCGTAGGCTCCGCGCGCCATCGCCTCCAACCCTTCTGCCGGGACGAGGCGAGCGATATCGGCACCCTCGCCGGCATGCGTCACCTCCAAAGATTCGTGCAGCGTGACCCAGACGAACAAAGCTGGATCGACCTGGTTCTGCCTTCGGATCTCGTCACCCAAGAACTGGTCGAACTGCTTGCCGAAGATCTCGCCCGAGACGATCGCGCCCAAGGCAACGTTGATGTCTGGATTGCCATACGTCTCGTCCATCGAGCGATTGAATCGCTTCGCGGGGCTCATCGTCCAATCGTCGATCACGCTCGGCTTCCAGGGCTCGATGACCTTCATCATGTTTGCGAACAGGTTGACGTGGGCGAGCGAATAGTCGCCGCTCCCCATCTCGTCGTACAACAGGTCGGTGACGATGAAACGGGTCTCGGGATCATCGACCCGCGATGCGATCAGCGCCAGGCGTTGGGAGAACGTCTTGGAAATCGAGCCCTGGAAATTCGCAAGGATGTTCCAGATGTGGTGCAGATTGACCGGTTCACTGCGTAGCCGATGCAAGAACGGATGATTCGTGATCTGATCCCAGCTCTCGTAGCGGTCCACCACGGCCATCACGCCGCTCGCTGGCGCTCCGCGGTCCGGGCTGGCGACCACGACGGGGGTTCCGGCGCGAAATGGCAAGCGTACACGCACGCTGGGCGTGCCGTCTGCCTCGCGTGCGAACGCGACGTGGGTTTGCAGCCCGAGGCCTCGTTCGGGCGGACCGTCTGCCAGAGCGGAAAGCGCTGCCGAATATCCATCGCTGGGGATGCTGAAATGCGCTAGCCCGGCAAGGGTGCTCTGCTCGATCGCTCGATCTGTCGCGGCGTAGCCGCAGATCGGGAACTCGAGGCGCACGCGGTTGGGGCGCGCACCAGTGCCCGAGGAAAACTCGTAGCAGGTAAGGGGTGGCAGCCCGTCGAGTTCCGCGCCAGGCGCAGAGAGCGCCTGCAGGAAGCCTGCAATGTCGCCGGCGCGATGGGTGGGGGCGGCCGATGCCGCAAGCTCCAAGTCGGCGACGGTGCAGCTCTGGTGGCGCGCGTAGACTTCGACCCGTGGCTCAGCCGACGATAGGTCGATCGCAACGTACTTGAGCGTGTCGGTGTCGGGGCCGCGCAGTGTGAGACGCTGCCCGATGATCGGCCAGGCCGCACTGAAACCGAACCGAACCAGGGTGCGCTCGACGCACAGCGGCGCCAGCGTGACCCCGGACACTGCCGGATCCAAATAGAGAGAGAAGCGCGGGGCCCGCCCCTCGGCGAACGATACCGACAGGCGAGCCGCGAACGTCGGCCGACGACCCTCGGGGAAAAACAGATCCTCCACCGCCGCGAAACGCTTTGGATCGAGCTCGTGAGTGTGCGCGAGCTTGCCAAGCAGTGCGCCTAGCCCAGCGGAACCCGGGCCTTCGCCGTCTCGCAACGCCACGACTAGGCTGAGCTCGCGGGATGCTCCAAATGTCACAGAAAATTCGAACGCTGACAGTCCATCGCCGACCTCCGCTGTCGCCTGCCCCTGGCTGCTCAGTTCGATGAGCTCGTCGAACAGCTGCTGAGCCTGGTCGAACTGATGGGTGAGACCGCTGGCCGCGCACAAGCTGCGCAAACGTGCGCCGCTCACTTGCGCCAGACCGTTGGGGTGTGCGGGATGGTTCTGCTTGAGCCGACTATTGACGGTCATGGAAGCTCCTATTTCGAAAGAGTCACGGCAGCTTGAGACTCGGGTGCTGGCACGAAACTGGGCTAACGGCCAACCCGCAACAGTTCATTAGTGGCCACGTGAGTGTTCGTGCGACTCATGTTCGAGGCGGAAACCGCCACCTTGCCAGCAGCTCGCGAATAGCGGGCAAGCCGCCGCACCCTCGGTAACGCACTCAGCACCACTGGAGATGCTCAACGAGTTCGGGGGGAAGCCGCACTCAGGACAGCGGGAGAAACTCACCGTGCTCGGGGTCGTAGTCGAAGACCTGGCCCTTGCCGACGTCGAAGATCCAGCCGTTCAAGTGGAGCTTCCCAGCGTCCATCCGGCTCGCCACGAAGGGAAATTCGCGTAAGTGCTCGAGCTGCGCCAGCACGTTCTCTTGAATCGCTGCCGTCAACTTGGCTTCACCCTCGAGGTGCGAATATTTCTCATCGATCAGGTTCTTGACGTCGATCGTACTCTTGACCCAGCGGCGCACGTATTCGAGGTGCGCAACGCTTTCCGGGTCCAAGATGGCTTTCAACGCGCCGCACTGCGTGTGTCCGCAGATGATGATGTTCTCCACGTTCAACACTTCGACGGCGTATTGAATAGCCGCCGCGGTGCCGCCGGGCAGATCCATGTGCGGGACTACGTTGCCGACGTTCCGTACGATGAACAGCTCGCCAGGTGCCGCGTCCGTAATCAAATTGGGAACGACGCGGCTATCGGAGCAAGTGATGAATAGCGTCTCTGGCTGTTGTCCGGTCTCAGCGAGCTGCTCGAACAATGCGCGGTGGCTCGCGAAGAAACCTCGCTGAAATGAATGGATTCCCTTCACCAATTTCTGCATCACGGGGGCACGCTACGCGAGGTGCGGGCAAAGTGCACGCGCTTCGCACTAGCCGAGCGGCAATACATAGGCGATGTCGTTGTCGGCCAGATCCAGCTGCGCCTGAACTTCGCTCGAGACCGCGACGTGTGTCTCGTCCAAGACTTGCACATCGCAGGGAACGGCCCGAAAAAACGGGGGCTCAGCGAGCTCGCAGGCGAGCAGTGCGCGCGCGGCCGGACGGGCTCCCGCTGCGCGCCCAATCCGCATGGCCCGAGTGTTTCGCAACAATGTCACATCGTCTGCAGTGGCGATGAAATGTGGGCCACCGTCGAACGGATCGATACGCTCTGCGTAGCGAAAGCCGATGCGACGCAGCATCTTTTCGACGCCCTTGGTTTGCGCGCCGACCTTGCCGATCACGCCCTGGGCCTCGGGCGATAGTAGGCTCGCGTAAATCCCGCCGCTCGGAAAGAGATCACGGATGAAAGATTTGTCGGTACTCGAGAGTAAGTCGGCCTCGCGGTAGCTCATGCCGGTGAAGCGGCGGCCGAGCGCTTCCCACAGATGGCTCGTCCCGTCCGCCTCGAGCGGCGGCAAGAGCTCGGCGAGTAGCTCGGCTTGAAAAAGCTCGCGATGCACTGCGATGAACAGAAAGCGAACGTACGAGATCATCAGCCCGTAGCGATCTCCCGAAGCGCGACGCTCAGGAGCAACCACCAGACCGCCCAGCTCGGTCGGCCCCTGATAAGAGAAGCCGAGGTGAAGTACCGTATGCTGGAAGTGCCGGTCGAGCGCGCCGTGGTACTTCTCTTCCGAGATCACGTCGAAGTAGATATAGGGCGCGTCGCGGCGCCCGAGCTGCGCCACGATCATCGACGTGCCCACCGCCTCACGCTTCTCCAAATCGCGCAGCAAGAACACGTATTTGCGCTTGCGCGGGTCTTTGATCTCGCCGTTGTAACTACGCTCGGAATGGTCGAGCAAGCGCTGCACGTGCAGGCGATCGTGCGGAAGGTTTACCGAGTTGAGGTGGCGCGAAAGGCTCAGGAGCTCCTCCTCGTCCGAGCGAACCGCGCCGCGTATCTCGCATCGGAGCATGGCTCTGGTCGTCTATCACGAAGCGTGCCCCGCCGGAAAATGCCGGCAAATCCGCAACCGGTACCCCGGGCTACCGGATAAAAAACGATAAACGGCGCAAAAAGCTGGCCAGGGAGTACGGCACGTCCAGACTTCCATGATAAGGAGTGCCGCCGTGACAGCTCAGGATTGGACCTTCCCGCGCGCGCAGGCGCTCCCCCCCTACGCATTCGTGGTCACTGATGCCGTGAAGGCGCGCGTGCGTGCCACGGGCGCGGACATCATCGATCTGGGACTCGGCAATCCCGACCGCCCGACACCGCCCGAAATCGTGGCCCAGCTTCAAGCCGCGGCGACGGTTACGGAAAACCATCGCTACCACCCCGGTCGAGGCCTTCTGCCGCTGCGTGCTGCTGCAGCCGCGTGGTACGCGCGCCGCTATGGTGTCAGCTTCGACATCGAGCGTGAACTGATCATCACCATGGGCGCCAAGGAGGGCATGAGTAACTTGTGCTTGGCCACGCTCGGCGCGGGTGACGTCGCGGTGGTCCCGGATCCCTGCTATCCGATCCACGCGTACGCGCCGCAGATCGCTGGCGCGACCGTCGAATACTACCCGGCAACCACCGAAGTCGCGCCAGCCAAAGCCATCAATGACGCTATTCAGCGCGTCGCGAAGCGCGGTCAGCGCGTGAAATTGGTGATCGCCAACTATCCGCAAAATCCCACCGGGCAGGTGATCTCACCGGACGCATTGGCAGATCTGGTGCGTGTCGTGCGCAAATCAGGAGCCATGCTCCTGCACGATCTGGCGTATGCAGATTTCGATTTTTCCCGGCGCTTCGCGCCCAGCATCTTCGACTGTGGCATCGATCGCGACGAGGTGAAGTCGTTCGCCGTCGAGGTGTTCTCGATGTCGAAGAGCTACAATATGCCCGGCTGGCGCATTGCCTATATGGCTGGCAATGAACGCATGATTTCTGCGCTCGCGCACATGAAGACCTATCTCGACTACGGCACCTTTGCGCCGCTGCAGTTGGCTTCGGCTTGGGCGCTCGAACATGGTGAGCGCTTCCCGGACGAGATCCGCAACCTGTACAAGCAGAGGGCGCAAAGTTTGGTGGAAGGGCTGCGCGCCGCAGGTTGGCCGGACGTTGCCGAGCCCAGCGGCACGATGTTCGTCTGGACCAAAATCCCAGGCGCTTTCGGCGGCAAGCGATCACTTGCCGCAACGACCGAACTCTTGGAGTCCGCGCACGTCGCGGTCTCGCCAGGAGTCGGCTTCGGCCCCGGCGGCGACGAGTACCTCCGTTTCGCGCTGATCGAAGACCCGCCGCGCGTTCGAGAAGCGTGCGCCCGCATTGCGCGTGTTCTGAAGAGCAAGGTCTGAGGCGGTGACGGGTTCGAAGTGAAGCGTGACCATCAATCAACCAGTAGCGGTCTAACGGTCGCGCGCCGCAGGCTGGCCGGACGTCGCCGAGCCGAGCGGCACGATGTTGGGTTGGACCAGGATCCCCAGTGCCAGCGATGAGAGAACCCTAGGAGGCGGACTCCAGGATGCGATGAATCGCGTCTGGGACCAGCCCGTAGCCTTCGGAAGCGGCGAGCAGCCGGGCGTTGTCCGGCAACTCAGTCAGGAACTGGCGGGCGTAAGGAGTGCCGACCAAGCCGTGGAGGCGCCGTACGAGCGATGGCATGCCGCGCGCGATTGCTTGGCGCGCCGCTTCTTCCTCGCCAGTGGCCGTGTAGGCCGCGTGCAACGCCAGGTACACCGCTGACTCGTTGAGTAAGCTGGGAGCGCCCTGGTCGAGTAAATTCGCCGCCTCGCGCGCGAGTTCGACCGCCCCCCCCGGGTTTCCGCAGCGCCTCTCGGCCTCTGCCCACAATCCGAGCGCGACCGGCAGCAGATCGCGGTGGCCCGTGCTGCGGTAAGATTGTGCGGCGATGCGCAGAAGCCCGAGAGCACGCCGCCACTCGCGCTCCGCGCTGGCGCGCAAGAGCTCGCTGCCGCGGTAAAATAGCATGCCCAAATTAGCGCGGTCGGGTGCGGCCCAAGCTCCGGTAGCCGCCGCGTCTGCGTCGGCGCGTACTTCGGCCAAATTGGCCTCCAATTGTCGATCGTTGCCGAACGTCGCCGCCCAGCCGAGCAGGTTCATTTGCGCGTGGCGCACCGCTCCGAGGCTACCGATGGCATCGGACAAGGCCAGGCCGGTCTCCAGGGCAGTGCGCGCTTCTTGGCGCGCGCCAATCGTGGTCAACGCGAAGCCGAGATTGGTCATCAACATCGCCTCGCGCTCCTTCAAACCGGCACCCCGCGCGGCGCTGGCCGCGTTACGCCGAGCCTCCAGCGCCGAAGCCAACGACCCCTGCGTCTGACGAACGATGGCTTGAGTCTGGTAGGCGTCGACCGCGGCGGCGCTGGTGCTCTGCTGGCGGGCCAGCTTGAGCAAGCGCTTGATCTCCGCTTCGGCCTCGGCAAAGCGACCGGCGAATGCCACGCGCAACGCCAACACCGCCGAGCAGCGCGCCTCTTCGTCCAGCAGCCCGAGGGCCGCGGCCTGATCGCGCGTTTCGGCCAAGCGCTCGCTGATGCCTTCACCCGAGCCGCGTGCGTCGTCGTAGCGCGCGCGCGCGCCGCGTGCGCGCACCGCGCTGGCCTCGTCGTACACGTTGTCTTCCATCGATAAGACCGCCGATTCGCGATCGCTGGCTCGCGGGTCGAGGCGGCTCCACGCTTCGTCCAAGTAGGACGCGCGCAAGAAGCCTTTGGGCTTATCTTCCGCGAACATCAGCGCGCGCTCGGCCATGGTCATGGCGTCGGCCAAGGCGTTGGCCGCGAGCGCACGCTGCGCGGCCCGCGCCCAATGCTCGGCCGCGCGCACGTGCTCTGCCCCCAGATCATATTGCCCAGCCACCGTCGCCGAGTCCTCCCCCATGGACGTCAACCAGGCGGCTGCCAGCGCGTGCAGCTCTTTCCGCTCGCGTTCACCGAGCGAAGCGTAGGCGACCTCGCGGACGAGGGCGTGCTTGAACACCCATTCGCGCGTACCGGTAAAGCGCGACACGTTTTGCTCCATCAGGATCTCTGAAGCCACCAGCGCCTTCATCACGCTCTCGGCGCGGGGCATGCCCAGCGACTCGAGCGCGGAATCCCAACAGGTCAAACCGAACACGCTCAGACGCCCGACCGCGTCGCGGCATTCTTCGTCGAGTGCATCCAAGCTGACCTGAATCGCGGCTTCGATCGTCGGGGCGTGTGCAGTGTCCCGACCAGAGGCGCTCAACCGGGCCAATTCTTCGGCAAATAGCGGAAGGCCCGCGGCCTGCTCGGCGATCCGTTCGACGATGTCTTCGGCCACCGTTTCGCCCACCACGGCACGCGCAATCGCGCGCGAGGCTCGCTTGGAGATTGGCCGGAGCTCCAGCCGCACGTGATCGCGACCCGCGAAACGGCTTGCCTGATCGGACCAAAAGTCGGGGCGCACGAGTGCCATCACCACCAGGGCTCGCCCGGTAGCGCGGCCGAGCATGTGGTCGAGCCAGCCGATGCTTTCGGGATCGGCCCATTGCAGGTCTTCCATCAAGATCGCGGTCTGCTGGGTGCTGGCGACCTGCAGCACCAGGTCGGTCATGGCCAACCACAGGACGTCGCGCGAACCGCGCGGGTCTAGGCCTTCGGGCAGCGGCTCGTTGGCCAACAAGCGCGCGAGGAGATCGCGATTTTTGGCCGTAAGCTCTTCGCGCGTCGATGGACCGAGGCGGGATACGATGGCCTTGGCGGCCTCCGCGCTGGTCGCCCCCTTGGGCAGGCTGATGATCCCGCGCAGCACGTCCGCTGCCGCGCCCAGCGCGTGCCCCTGCGCGTACGCTTCACTGCGTTGCAGGACGATGTGCGGCGCTTCGGCTTGCGCCGAGATGCGCGCCATGACTTCGCGCCGCAAGCGGCTCTTGCCGATGCCCGGCGGCCCGGCGATCGACACCAAAATCGGTGTCGTATCGAGCCGTGAGCGCTCGAACGCGCTGAGCACCTGCGCGAGCTCTGGATCGCGTCCAACGAAGGGCGCGCCGCCCGCGCCGCGCCGCCCGTGCACGGGTTCGCCCACGACCGAAGAACCGTCGTCGCGGGTGCGGAATTCGTAGCGTCCCCGACCGAGTTCACTGGTCGTGGCATCTGCCAGCACGACTCCGGCCTCCGCGTCTCGCGACAGCGAGGATGCGCGATCGACCACTTCACCGACGGGCAAGACTTCCCCAATGTCGTGAGCCCAATCCAGCCGCGCGCGCCCGCTGGCCACGCCGACCCGAGCGCCCGCGCGCGCCAAGCGACGCCCCAACTCCAATCCCACAGCGGCTTCGTTGCCGACGGCGCGCCGCGCGCCGAGGTGTGCGACGATCGAATCTTGCCCGAGGGGGACGGCGTCCGCGCCGCGCTGCCGCAGCTGTTCGAGCGCCCGTTCGCGCGCAGAAGCGGTAGCAAAACGAATCGCGACGATCGAGGTCACCAGGCGCGACGCGCTCGAACCCAAGCGCGAGGAGCGCGGATCTGGCACCTGCTCGATCCAACTCATCCGTTCCACGTCCTCCGAGGCGTGGTGCAGCATCGCCAGCACTTCGGTCATGCTGCTCGGACGCGACGCGGGATCGGTGTGCAACATGCTGCTCACCAAGTTGTCGATCTCGGGCGGCGTATCGCGACGCAACTCGCTCAAGCGCGGCGGTGCGGTGGTGACCAAGCGAGCCAGTGTTGCAATCACCGTCGGCCCGACGTGCGGTGGGCGTCCGGCGATCAGCTCGAACAGCGTGGCTCCGAGCGAGTAAATGTCACAGCGGGCGTCGATCGGCGCATCGCCGCGTGCTTGTTCGGGCGCCATGTATGCGGGGGTGCCCACGACATCACCGGTGCGCGTGATGCGGATGTCACTCTTGGCGGCGACGCCGAAGTCCACCAACTTGACCTGCCAGGGCCCCAGAAATCCGTCGTTACCCGGCGCTTTGCACAGGAACAAATTGCCAGGCTTGATGTCCCGATGAATCACGCCCGCGGCGTGGGCGGCCTGCAGCGCTTGTGCAACATGCACGGCCAACTCCACCGCCTGAGGGATGGTCAGGGGCTCACGCTTCTGCCGCGCCGCCAAGTCCTCACCATCCAGCCATTCCATGGCTACGAAGGGCAGCCCGCTCTCGTCGAAAACGCCGAAGCCGACGGTCTTGACGATGCCCGGGTGGTCGAGATTTTCGAGCAGCTGGCCCTCGCGCGTGAAGCGCGCCTCTTCTTCGGGCGCGTCACCGGTTTCCGACGCGATCACCTTCAAAGCAACGACCTGCTCGCTCTGCAAATCGTAGGCGCGGTAAACGATACCGGCCCCGCCGCGCCCCACCTCGCGTTCCACGACGAAGCGGTCGCCCAGCTTTCTACGTTCGGTGATGGGGGCGAGAGACACGATCGGTCGGAAAGACTAGTCCGCATGGACGCGGACGTCGACTAGGGCGAAGGGAACCGTCTTTGGCGGGGCGCATTTGAGGCTACCCGAGTCGCCTGATTCCCCTTCCAGTTCGAAGACTGACGTCGAGGTTCGCCGGGCGCGAGAAAGGGGAACCGAGCCCGATCCCGCCGCTCATTCACCGACCGCGGGGCGCGCGGCGCGGTCGTGGTCGTCGCACGACGAGCGGCGGTGACGGGGACAACTCCAGCTCGTTCGGGGCCGCCGGAGCGAAGCCGGTCGCGAGCAAGTCTTCGACTCGCACCACCGCGCCGGGTGCGCGGCGCGCAGCCGAAAGCAGCCGAGCGCGAAATTCGAGCTCATTGCCTGGCCAATCGTGCTCTGCGAGCAAGCGCATCGCGGCCGGCTCTAGGCCCAATGGCTCACCGCGCAGAGATAGCCCGACGCGCGACAGCGCTTCGAGCGCCAAGGCCTGAAGATCTTCGGGCCGTTCGGCCAGGGTGGGCAGCAGGACTTCCGACGCTCCCAACCAGCGCGACAACTCACGGCTGAGGCGCTGCTCCTCGAGCAAGCGCGTGAGTGGCACACGCAAGGTCACGAACAGCCCCGGCTTGGCCACCGCTGAAACCAGCGGCGAATTTTGGCGACGTGCGAACGATTGCGCGATGTAGTCTTGGACTTCGAGCGGCAGCACGGCGACATCCAAAATGGTGAGCGTTCCGCCGTCGGCCAGCACCAGCGGCGAGCGCTGCTGGTCTTCCCAGATCTCGCGCGTATGCTCGGACGGATTGGTGCCGTCGACGATCACGAACGCGCCGCCCGCGCGCCCGCTCGAAAGGTGCGCGTGCGCTGCCCAGCCGATGGCTTCGACCCCCGGCGGCGCCAAGAGCGAGATCGGTGCGCCCTGCTTGCCCAAGCGCTCCAAGCGCTCCAGGGCCTGACGCGCCGCGGGGCTATAGGCGGTCGTACGCACGCTGCGCGCGAGCCGCTCAGCCTGTTCCAAATGTCGGCCTGAGGCCGCGAAAATGATGTGTTCGAGTCGCTTGCACTCGTCGTCTACGCGGTCCGCGCGGGCGACCGCTCTGAGTTCGCGCTCGCGCGAGCGCGCGAGCGCGGACGAGACGGCCAAGAGCGCACTGATGCGGTCCCCGAGTACGCGCACGGCGCGCGCCTCCTCGAGCGTCATTGCCGAAGTGCGAGTGCCTGCGGGGAGCAAGATGAAGCCGATCGCGCCGTCTTCGTCGAGCACGAGCGTGGCCGAGAATGCGCGTCGATCCTCGAACCAGGCGATCAGCGGGCGCACCTCGGGCCGGCGTACCGCGAGTGCCCGCAGGGCTTCTGCGCGCAGCGTTCGCTCCGGCTCTTCCTTGGCCAGCTCGTACAAACGGAGCGGCGCTTCCGCGGGCTCGACGTGTAAATAGCCGGCGACGTCCACCGACAGCATCTCGGGCGGGTTGTTGCGGAAGATCGCGGGGCGCGCGTCGGGTGTCGTGCCCGTCTTGCCCAGCGCTTCGAGCGCTGCGCACAGTGCCGAGTCTGGTTCGGGTTGCAGCGCGCCGCGGCTGGCAGCTTCAATGGCGTCGAGCCATCGCGATTGTTCCGGGCCCAGTGGTTTTGCTACCGCACGTGCAATCAAACCCACGAAGATGCAGAGCGTGGTCGCGGCCAGCAAGATCGCGCCGGAGTGCTCCGGTGCGGAGCGGATCACCGCACCCCCGCCGAGAATGATCGGCGTGCCCAAGATCAAAATCGAGAGGATCCCGCGCAATCCGCTGGAGACGGTGGTGGGTTCCGGAGTCGTCGCCGCCCAAGTCATCGACAAGGCGGCGACGCAAACCGCCACTGGCAGGATGCGATCGGGCGGTGCGACGTCGAGCAGACCGGCAGGGATGGCCACCGAGAAGGTCGTGATGGCGAGCGAAAGCGCGCCGGACGCGCGATCGCCCACACCGAGTTCCAGGCGACGGAGCGCGTGCAAGCGAAAGCTCGCCGCGACGAAGACCAAGAGCGACGCGATTGCGGCGCTGGTCGTCGCATAATCGATCATCAGCGGATCGAGGCGTACGCGCTCCGCCGGCAGCAACGCGAAGCCGAGCGGCAGCGCGGTGGCAATCGCCCAGAGCAAGCCGGCAAACGTTGCTGCGTCGAGCGACAGCGCTTGCTTCGGAGGCTTGAGCAGTCCGGTTCGCGGGGCGATGCGCGCGATTGCGACCAACGCCGCCACCGCCGCAGTGCCGGCGCCCAGGTTGGCCGCGGCATCCAGTGCGGGCCGACCAGCAGGACCGCTGCGCGCGGCGACCCACATCAAGCTACCCCAGGCCGCGGCGCGCAACGCACTACGAGAAGTGAGCGAAACGTCGTCCTTGTCCGCGGGCACGGCGGTGCGCCGCCAAGCCTCGGCGAGCAGTGCCGGCAGCGCTAGCAGGGCGAACCAGGGCAGGGGACTGCCCGCCAAATGTGCGGCGCCGACGCATACATAAGCGAGCGCAGCTGCAGATAGCCAAAACGAGCGAGAGCGCCCAGTCACCGCGTGAGCCTAGCGCGTGCATCACCACTCGGGAAAACTGCTGGCTGTCGGCTGCCCGAATCGTGCTCGAAGCGTCAACCCGAGCGCCAAAACCGACCCCGACGCCGGATTTTCTCGCGGCGCCAGTGTTGGCGCATAACGTCTGGATGTAAAAGGGCATTTGTGCGACCCTGAGGCCGTACGTGAGCAGCGAGGGTTTCCTCGTTGCGCGGAATGCGGGGCAGGGTTATCCGCCCTGCGTCGGCGCGCTAGGCGCCAAGGTGACGATGAAAAAGAATTACGTCCTCGATACGAATGTTCTGATCCACGACCCGCACGCATTCCTGAAGTTCGAGGACAATGACGTCATCCTGCCGATCTACGTGATCGAGGAGATCGATCAGTTCAAGCGCGACGCGAATGAGCGAGGTCGCAACGCGCGCACCGTCTCGCGTCTACTCGACGCACAGCGTGCCAAGGGCCCGCTGTCGAAAGGCGTCGACCTGCCTGACGGCGGATCGCTCCGCGTGCACGTACCGCAACGGCGCCTGGAGTTGAAGATCGCACTCAACCCGAACACCGGCGATCACGCGATTTTGCAGACCGCGCTGGAGTTCCGCGACGAGTCGCCGGACAAACCGACGATCTTCGTGACCATGGACGTGAACCTGCGCATCCGTGCAGACGCGCTCGGCCTCACCACCCAGACCTACGAAAATTCCGCTGTCGACTTGGATCGCGTCGAGACTGGCATGATCGAACTGGCGGTGACTGCCGCCGAGCTGGACAAATTTTTCGAGTCGAGCTCGCTCAAGCCTGCCGACGCCGACAAGATCAATCCCAATGCTTGTGTGGTGCTGCGTGACGATAGCGCTCGCCCGCGCACCGCTCTCGGTCGGTTTCACAACGAGCCGCGCGAAATTCGCGCTTTGAAGACGCCACGCGAGGGGCTGCTCGGAATTCGCCCACGCAACAAAGAGCAGGCGTTTGCGCTCGATCTGTTGCTCGACGACAATGTGAAGCTGATTACCCTGGTCGGCAAAGCAGGCACGGGCAAGACGTTGCTGGCGCTGGCCGCGGGCCTGCGCCGCGTCGTCGATGACGGCGCCTACGCCCGGCTCTTGGTCAGCCGCCCAGTGATGCCGCTCGGTCGTGACATTGGCTTCTTGCCAGGGGACGTGGATCAGAAGTTGAACCCGTGGATGCAACCGATCTACGACAATTTGGAGTTCTTGCTGGTGGCTGGCGGTAGCAAGCGGCGCGGCGTGCGCGGATTCGAGGAACTCTTCGACGCAGGCCAACTGCAGGTCGAGCCGCTCACCTACATCCGCGGCCGCAGCTTGCCGCACCAGTACGTAATCGTCGACGAAGCGCAGAACCTGACTCCGCACGAGGTAAAGACGGTCATCACCCGCTGCGGCGAGGGCACCAAGATCATCCTCACCGGTGACCCGTTTCAGATCGACAACCCGTACGTCGATAATGCAACGAACGGCCTGTCCGTCACGGCTGACCGCTTGCGCGGCGAACCGATCGTCGGTCACATCTTGCTCTCCAAGGGCGAACGCAGCGAACTCGCGAACATCGCTGCCAATAAGCTTTAAGCCATGGCGATCGCCCCGCAACCGCGCGGTGTGATCGAGCTGGATCGGACCCCCCTTTTCCAGAACACGCAGCAGCTCTTGCGCCGCGCCGAGGCCGAAATTCGGCTGATCGATCGCGCGCAACCGACCAATGCCGTTGCCGAACGCGAAGCGCTGATCGAGGACTACGGCTCGGGGCGGCAGCGCGCGCCAAGCTTCGAATACGCGGCACCACCAGCACTCGGTCAGCTGCGCGCAGCGCTCTCGGCTGCCGCGAAGGCCATCGGCGGGCTGGGCGCACTGGGCGCCGCGTACGGGGCCCGAGCGCTCGAGCTCGAGTGCGAAGCGCAAGCGGCGGAGCAAATCGGGACGGCGGAATTTGTCGCTAGCTGCGCCCGTCGCTACCCGCTCGAATCATCCCCTGATGCAGATTCCGCTGACGCCTGGGCAGCGCGTTGGATCGGAGCTGCGGACGATGCCAGGACCGTGCTGCATCGCAGCGACGACCGCGCGGATCCCGAGAGCTTGATTTGTGCCCTGGAGCGCGCGGCCGAGGGCTTGCCGGTGCGCGTGCAAATCCGCAATCAGGCCGCCGCCGCGTCGGTCGGCGACGGCTTCGTCGGCGTGCGCGCGGGGCTTTGGCACAGTCGCGACACAGTGACACGCATCGTGCTTCATGAAATCGAGGGTCACGTTCGGCCTCGCGTGTTGGCACAGCGCGAGGCGCTCGGCTTGTTCCGAGTGGGGGCGGCCAAAAGCAGTGACGACGAAGAGGGCCGAGCGCTGCTCTTGGAACGCGGCGCGGGTGTCCTGGAGGGGGCGCGTCGTCGTGAATTGGCGCGGCGACATTTGGCTGCGCGCGCAGTGCGTTCGGGCGCATCTTTCCAGGAGATCGTGCTTCAATTGCTGGGACTCGGCCAAGACATCACCAGCGCAGTCGAAGCGGCTTGTCGCGCGCTGCGCGGCGGCGGGCTCGCGCGCGAGTACGTGTACTTGGTCGCGCTCGCGCGCGTGGCACGCGCCTTCCAGGCCGAGCCCGAGCTCGAAGGCTACTTCGAACACGGCCGCGTCAGTGTGGATGCCGCCCGTGCCTGTCGCGCGGGCTTCGGCTTTCGCCGCGACTGACACGGCGGGTCCTGGTAACTCGGCCGGTCAGAAACGCCACCCAGGTGCTCGGTGGCAGCCAGCGGGGCTCAAAAACGAAAAGTGGCTTGAATTCCAACTACATCTTGGGACATCCGAAAGGGCCCGAGTTTGCTCGGCAAGATCGCCAAGAGCATCGCGGCCCGCGCCGCCGCAGGGTTTCCCCCTTCGGGGATTGCGAAGCGTGACTCACCTGGACGCCGAAGGCTGCGCCGAGGCGTGACGCGATCTGTGACCATAAAAAAAGAACAGCGATCCTAGTCGAGGTCGACCATCACTGGAATGTGATCGGACGGCTTATCCAACCGCCGCGGTTCCGTATCCATGCTCACGCTGCGGCAGCGCCTGGCCAACGACTCCGAGAGGAAGACGTAGTCGATGCGTAGGCCCTCGTTCTTGCGAAAGCCTCCACCGCGGTAGTCCCACCAGCTGTAAAGCCCGGCTTCAGTGTGGTGTTCCCGAAACGCGTCCTTCAATCCGAAATCGCGGATCTTTGCCAGCGCTCGGTGTTCGTCGGGGTGGAAGTGGACTTTGCCACGAAACAGCTCGGGCGCGTACACGTCTCGATCGTCGGTGGCGATGTTGAAGTCGCCGCACACGAGCACGTCGCCGTTCGGGTTCGCGGTCTGGTCGAGCGTGCTGCGCAGCCGCTCGAGCCAAGCCAGCTTCTCGGGGAACGACGGCGAGCTCACGCTCTTGCCGTTCGGCACGTACACCGAAAAGATGCGCACGCCGGCGATCGTTGCGGCAATCGCCCGCCGGTCCGCAGCCGCGGGCTCCCCTGCGAGTCCGATCGTGATCTCTTTCATCGGTAATCGAGACAGGATCGCCACGCCATTGTACGAAAGTTGTCCGCTCATGGCGACGCCGTAACCGAGGCGCATGAACTCGTCGGTCGGGAAATCGTCGTCCGTTACCTTGGTTTCCTGCATACACAGGACGTCCGGCTGCACACGTTCCAGCCAATCACAAGCGTGGTCTAGGCGAGCGCGGATCGAATTGACGTTCCAGGTGGCGACTTTCACTTCGGCCCGCCGTAATACCGCGAGCTCCCGCTCGCAACCGACTTGTTCGGCGCCTTGTCTCTCCTAAACGCTCCTAATCGCTTGTCAGGGGCCCCCGTGTGCACTAGCGAAGTAGCGGGCTTTCTATGGTTTCTGCTCCGACCCGATTCTGTTTGTTGGTGGTGGCCGCGACGCTCGCTCGCAGTGAGCTCGCGGTCGCGCAGTCGGATGACGCGCGTTCGGATCAAAGCGCGGTGCCGAGCGGCATTTCTGGGGCGGTCGTCAGACCTGCGGCGCCAGCAAAAGAGGCGCCGAAGAAGCCGGTCATCGTGCTGCCTGAGCTGACGCACTTCGAGCACGCGGATTATCCCGCCGAAGCCGAGAAGTCCGGGCTGCAGGCCGACGTGGTGCTCAAACTCACGGTCGATCGGGACGGCAACGTGACCAAGGCGGACGTGGCTGAGCCGGCCGGCAACGGTTTCGACGAGGCCGCCAAGGCCGCCGCGCTCAAGTTCAAGTTCAAGCCGGCCACCCGGGACGGCGTGCCCATCCCGGTGGTCATTCCTTACCGCTACTCGTTCACGCTGACCGCGAAGCCGGGCGCTGCTGTGCCGCCGCCAACACCCACCACCGGCAACCTGCTCGGTGGAGTACGCTTGGCGGAGAGCAATACGCCGCTGGCTGGCGCTACGGTCACCATCACGCTCGCGGATGGCTCCCAGCGCCAGGTAGTCACGGACGAAACGGGTTCATGGCGCCTCGAGGGCCTGCCTCCCGGCAAGTACCAGGTGCGCGTCGAATCCCCAGGATTTCAGGCGGTCGAAAATCGAGAGGAGGTCGGAGTCGGAGAAGAAACCGAAGCCACCTACCGCCTGGCACCCGTGTCCGAGGGCATCGAAATCACGGTTCAAGGTGAACGGCCGCCCCGTGAAGTGACCCGTCGCACCATCGAACGCCGGGAAATCGACCGCATCCCGGGCACCAGCGGTGATGCCCTGCGTTCGATACAGAGCTTGCCCGGCGTGGCTCGTCCGCCAGGGCTCGCGGGGTTTTTGATCGTCCGCGGTTCTGCGCCCAATGACACTCAGGTGTACGTGGACGGGGCGCAAGTGCCCTTGGTCTACCACTTCGGTGGCTTGTCGAGCGTGGTGCCTACCGAGCTGCTGGAAAAGATCGACTTCTATCCCGGCAACTTCAGCACGCGTTTCGGCCGCGTCGGAGGCGGCATCGTGGATGTTGCCCTGCGCAGCCCCGATACCCAGTGCAGCGGTCCCTACGGGAGCCAAACCGATCGCAAGGGCTGCTTCCACGGCATGGCGCAGGTCGATCTGATCGACGGCCGCCTGACGCTGCAGGGCCCCTTGCCCGTTAAAGGTTGGACGTTCGCCGTAGCTGGTCGGCGGAGCTGGATCGACGCTTGGCTCAAGCCGGTCTTGGAGAGTGCGGGCTCCAGCGTCACGGCCGCGCCGGTCTACTACGACTATCAACTGATCGTCGACCACAAGACCAGCAGCTCTCGCTTCAGCTTGCGAGCCTACGGCTCGGACGACAAATTTCGGATCATCGTCACCGATCCGGCGGCGCAAGATCCGGCGTTCGGCGGCACGCTCAGTTTCGGGACCTCATTTTGGCGTGCTCAAGCGCTGTACGAGGCCGACCTGTCACGCGCCGTATCGAGCAACTCGATGGTCTCCGTTGGCCAAGACAGCGTAGGCTTCTCGGTCGGCAATTTCTTGTTCAGCCTGGACAACGTTGCGATCTACGCGAGGCACGAGTTCGGTTTCAAGGTCGCCTCCGGCATCAAAATCAACACCGGGTTGGATTTCGCCATCTCGCCGTACGAAGTCGTGGTGCGTTTCCCGCAGCCACCGCGGCCGGGCGAACCCGACTCCGGCCCCTTTGCCGCCAGACCACCCAAAGAATCCCACGAAAAAGGCACGGTGTTTCGCCCCGCTTGGTACGCCGAGGCGGAGCTTCAGCCGACCAATCGTCTGCGCGTCATCCCAGGCGTACGCGTCGATTACGCGCGCGATAGTGGTCACACCGATTTCGCTCCGCGCATCGTCGCCCGCTATGATCTGGTAAAGGGTGCCGATCCGGATCACCCCGAATTGCAAGCGCGACGCACGACCCTCAAGGGTGGCGTGGGCGTGTTTTATCAGCCGCCGCAGTTCCAAGAGACGAACCCGGTCTTTGGTACTCCGGGACTTACCTCGAACCGCGCCATCCACTATTCGATCGGCATCGAGCAAGAGCTCACGCGCCAGGTCGACATCAGCGTCGAGGGCTTTTACAAGGACTTGACCAATCAAGTCTCGCGCACGCCCAGCGCAACCGGCTACAGCTACGGCAATCAAGGCTTGGGTTCGGTCATCGGGCTAGAGGCATTGCTCAAGTACAAGCCGAGCAAGCGCTTCTTCGGATGGATTGCGTACACGCTCTCACGCAGCGTTCGCCAGGATAGCCCAGCCAGCGCGCAATACTTGTTCCAGTACGATCAAACACACAACTTGATCATGCTCGGTAGTTACCGCCTGGGGCGCGGCTGGGAGTTCGGCGGCCGCTTCCGGATCGTCTCGGGACCGCTGGACACGCCAGTGTTGGCTTCGCCGGCATTGCCCGCGTTGTACGCCTCGGACGCGGGTGCCTACACCCCGCTGCAGGCCAAAGCGTTCAGCTCCCGTTTGCCGCTCTTTCACCAGTTGGATCTGCGCATCGACAAGCGCTGGCAGTTCAAGACCTGGCGCTTCTCCGCCTATCTCGACATTCAAAACGTGTACAACAACGCGGCAGTCGAAGGGCTAGCCTACAATTACAACTACAGTCGGCAGTCCTACCAAACGGGCATTCCGATCATTCCCAGCTTGGGCATGAGAGGTGAGTTCTGATGCGCATTGTGATGTCCGGCGGAGTGATGCGGTTGGCTACTTTCCTTTCGCTGTTCTTGCTCGGCTGCGGGCCGGACTTCGACCCGCCGAGCGAGCTGCATTCCCTGCGCGTACTAGCAGTGCAGAAGGATTTGCCGTACGCCCCGCCCGGCGCGACCGTGAACTTGCAAATGCTCTGGCAAGACGCTTCGCCGCTCGCGGGGCGTGAGGTCCAGGTTGCATGGTCCCCGCCCTGCTACGATCCCCCCGCAGATCTGTACTACGCCTGCTTCAGCGACCCGAATGCGTTCGGCGACATGGTCGCCGTTCAGGATCCGGGCAACCCCGAGCATACGTCGTTCCCCGTTCCGCTAGACATCATCTCTAGACGCATGATGGGGGCAGATGCGTCGAACAACGCGCCGTACGGAGTCACCTACGTGTTCTTCGCGGTGTGCGCCGGTGAGCTCACTCTGCTACCTCCGACTAGCGACGCTACTTCCTTTCCAGTTGGTTGCAAGGACACGACCGGTAAGCTGCTGGGCGCGGACGACTTCGTCGCCGGCTACAGCTCGATCTACTCCTTCGACGGCATTTCCAACAATAACCCGGTGATCAAAGGCTTCGAATTCCGCGGCCAGCCAGTCGCAGATCCGGCGGTCTGCCTCAAAGATGATTGCTTGCCGCTGGGCGGCTCCGCGCCGGCCGTCGACTTCGATTGCGATGACCCGGAACACCCGGAACAGAGCGCGCGTTGCGTGCCTACTTGCGCAGACGACGGCGATCCCGCGTGCACCGGCTACGCGTTCCGACCGACGATCGATAAACACGACTCCGCCAACCAAGACATCGATGAAGTGTCGGCCAAGCAGCTCGGTCGCACCGTCGGCGAGCAGATGTGGATCGACTACTATACCGACGCCGGTGGCTTCAAATCCCCGGTGCGCTTGCTGAACGACGCCACGAACGGTTGGAACGACGACTACGGTACGGAGTTCTACGCGCCCAAGACGCCCGGCCTGTCGCGCATCTGGGCCGTTGCACACGACAACCGCGGCGGCATGGCCTGGTCCGGCATCACACTCAAAGTGCGTTAGTCGCGGGGACTAGTTTCGGCACTCGCGCGAGCTCGCCTGCGCCATTACGATCTTGTTACCGTAGGCAGGCGGCGGCGCGATGAGTCGTGGCAGTTCCCGCGGCTGCTTGTGGGGCGTAGCGCGAGTTTCGATGTCGGCTTGAGG
>Ga0302321_100000273_pt1 | contig 45846 bp, 37 predicted proteins | sample Fen_T0_1_FD_202505 | JGI IMG/M metagenome (GOLD analysis project Ga0302321, IMG submission 202505) | Peat permafrost microbial communities from Stordalen Mire near Abisko, Sweden - Fen_T0_1 | ecosystem: Environmental > Terrestrial > Soil > Wetlands > Permafrost | place: Sweden: Abisko... | reverse complement strand
GGGGCCTATACTCGCCTCTCCAACCGCTCCACACGCGGGGGGCCGCCCCCTTTTGGGGGGGGCCCCCCCCGACTCGTAAGTTTTGGGAGCCTGCGCGGGCTACTCGACGAGCTTCAGGTGGTGACCATCGAGCACTTCGTTGTGCGATCCTACGCGGTAGCCAGCTAGGTCTAGGGTGGTGTAGTTGAATCCCGACGCTTTGCCGAGTTCGACGATGCGTGACCGAATCTCGGGTTCGAGCGTGCGGACCAAATCCTGCAGTGGCAGCTCGATGCGTGCGATCCGATCGTGCCAGCGAACTCGAACTTGACGAAAGCCCAGAGCCTTCAGTCCGGCTTCCACTTGTGCAACTTGATCGAGTCGCTCCCGAGTTACTGTCGCACCATATGGCAGTCGACTGGAAAGGCAGGCGGAAGCTGGCTTGTCCCAGAGAAGAAGGCCCAAATCCTTGGCCGCCGCGCGGATGTCGGCCTTGGTGAAGCCTAGATCGACGAAGGGCATTCGCACCAACGCACGCCGGGCCGCGTCCATGCCCGGCCGGTAGTCACCGAGGTCATCCTGATTGGCGCCATTGAGGATATGGTCGATCCCCCATTCGAGACGTTTGCGGCAGGCAATTTCGTAAAGCTCCGTCTTGCAGTGAAAACAACGATCCGCCTCGTTCTTGGCGTAGTCAGGGCGTTCGAGTTCGTGGCTTTCGACCAGGCGAAGATCGGCGTTGATTTCCCGCGCGATGCGCTCGGCATCCTCGCGCTCGCTTGGAGCTAGGCTTGGGCTGACGGCGGTCATCCCAATCGCTCGCCCCTTCGGCAGCTGTTCGGTCGCGACAGCCAGCAGCAGGGCGCTGTCAATCCCACCCGAGAAGCACACCAGGACGGATCCCAGCTCGCGCAAATGGGTTCGAAGCTCGTTGAGGCGGCTGCCAACTGGATTGGTCTCAGACATCACTCCGATGGGATATCACTTGCCGAACTCGCGTCGAGTGGCCCCCTCGGGTCAGAATGTCCCGACCATGCCAAATCCGAGGCCTCCTCGCTGTGGGATTAGCGCCGGGGTAAAGGTGACTTTTGACGGCTGGGGCTGCTGTGCCCCAAGATCCAGCGGCATTTCGCTAGTCAGCCACCAGGCGAGGCCGAGGCCGGCGATGATCCCGACGTCAGTAGCGAGCATGATTTCACTGCCGTCCTTGGAGCTCTCTGCACGGGCAGCGAACGTCAATCCGCCAACGGCCAAGCCACCGGCAATAGCTCCAAGGTCGAGAAACCGCACGCGCGCCGTAGTGGGAGCGACTGACCCCGCGGCAAGCACCCCGCCAATCGTGCCAACAGCGGCACCGAGGCCAGCAGCCAGAAAGGCATTGTCGTCGCGATACGCGTTGTCACGACTGAAGCCCGCTGCACCAAGCCCTAACACGAGTGTTGGCCAAAGCGTCACCGAACTGACGAAAGCGGCCCGCCCCGGCGTCGTGGAGCTCACTGAACCAATTACGCCTCCCGCAACGGCTCCCAATGTCGTTGTGCCCCAGAGCAGCGAGGCGAAGTTCTTGGCCTGCATCTCGTCGAAATATGTCGACGACGACTGATAATACGAAAGCCACGAGAGGCCATGCATGAAGCCTGCCGTCATGCCGGAAGCGATGGATTGCGCTGCGCCATAACGAAGCCCTTTGCCTCTGTCGATGAAGGCAACGGCACCGGCTGCAGCTCCCGCGAACAGGAGCGGCGGCAGGACGGCTCCCTCGACCGAGTTTGGGTCGGCGAGGACGTCGACCCAAATCCCGGTCCCCAATCCGTAGCCGATCGAGGAGAGATAGAGCACGCCGATTTCGTCGGCAGTCCGTCGATCGGTCCTGCGCGACAGCAAATCGCTGCCGGCAAGTTCATGCTGGGCGATAAGTGTCATATCGCGACGAGTCCACTCTTGAGATACCTGCAGTAGTTCGCTCGCCCGGGCCTTGTCTACGGGGTTGCTTGCTCGCACCGACAGGTTTTCCAATTGCATGGTGGCGAGCCGGAAATTGCCCGCGATAAAGCTCGTCTTGGCGCGAACAAAGTCCGACTCCCAATCGGTACCAGGCGGCGCCAACACAGTTGGTGCGGTCGGCGCCGCTGCAGAATTTGCCGCGGCATTCGGCGCCGGTGACGGAGGTGCGATCGGTCCGGCAGGCTCGAGCGTTGTTGACGCGCTGACTTCCGTAATGGGCTCGCCGGTCGTGGCAGGATGGTTCGGAGATGCCACCTGTGAAGCGCCCGCAGTTGACGAGCTTTGTGCCGTAGCCACGCCGCAGCAGAAACAAATCAAAGCCGTGAGCCGCGCCGTCGTGTGTATGAAATGTCTTCGATGGAATCGCATCGGTGCCCGGAGCAGACACTACATTGCCTCGAGTGGCTAGTCGTGACCTAAACGCAGCAGCCGAAGCCCATTGCCTCGATTCGGCTCTCGGCTCGGTGGCAATTGGTGACGTTTGAGCCAGTACTTTCGTCACTTGGGCGGCTCGACAGCCTCTGCCCAGTCGATCAATGCAGGCAGTAGCCGCTCTACTGCGGCGACAGGAATGTGCGGCGGATTGCCAAAATCGAGCACGCAGGTAACACCGTGCTCGGTGATGTTCAGTTGCTTGACGTCGTGGCGATAGCGCTCTCGAAATGGCTGCAACAGTTGCAGCATATCCGTCCCGTCCAAGCGAAGTGCCATCTCTCGGCTCGCGTATCGGGTCTTCAAATAGTTGTCAACCGCGCGCTCACCCGACGAGTAGTACGCCATTCCTTTCGGACAGAGTGGCCCATCGTAAGATCGCAGATCGAGCTTTGGTGCGGCACGAAAACGAACAATGAGCTTACGTTGGTCATCGGGATCGACCAAGACCGAAAAGCCACGCAGGGTCCCATAGATCTGGCCGATCTGTTTCGGGTGTGCTGGCGGACGGAAGGCGAGTCCGAGCTTCGCAGCCAAGTTAGGGTAGTCTGCTTGTGCTGTCCGTTGCCGTGCTCGTCGACGAATCACGCCCCACGCCATCACGCCGAACATGATGAGGCCGAGGGGTAGTGCTTTAAGCGCGGACAAGTCCATTGGCGTGGGCCGTAAGTGACCGATCCCCTCTAGCTCGGACTTAGGGATCCGTCGCGGCAGTTCGAAGCTGTGACATTAATTGTCCTAACTGAATCGCCAGGTTAGCCAAACGGGTGGCACCACCTTCGAATACTGATATCCTGTTCAGTGTTATGGCCTCCTCCCAACCCCTTCTCGAGCGTCTGCCCCCTGAGTTTCTGCGGCGCGCCCAACGCGCTGGCGTTGCCCTGGGTGCCTCCCAAGGGCAATCCGGGATAGCAGCCGAAGATGGGCTGCTATCCCTCGGATTTGGGCCAATAGCGCCCGAGCTGGGTCTCGTGCGCGGGCAAGTGACCGAGCTCTGCGTGGCGCGTTCAGGCGGCCTTGGGACGAGTCTCGCGCTGCGTGCCTGCGCCGAAGCCCAACGCCAAGGGCAGGGCCTCGGCTCGGGCGAAGCCCACTGGTGCGCCTTCGTCGATCCCTTGGGGTCGCTCTATGCCCCAGGCGTCGCTGCGCATGGCGTCGATCTCGAGCGGCTGCTCGTCGTGCGTCCGCCCGTCGCGTCGGTTGGAACCGTCGCGTTGCGGTTGGCCCGTTCTAAGGTGTTTGTTTTGCTCGTCGTGGATACGGCAGGGGTGCCGGGGCAGTCGCTCGGCGTCGATCTCGGCACCTGGGTGCGCATCGTGCGTCAAATGACCATTGCACTCGAGGGCTCTAAGGCCTCCGTGTTGCTCATCACTAGCGAAACCGCGCGGCGCCCGCTGACATTACCCGTGGCCCGGCGCATCGATTTGAGCCGTCCCAAGCCCGATCTCCTGCGCTTCCGTATCGCCCGAGACAAATTTCATCAACCTACACCTTGGCGCACTTTGCCACATCGAGTGACACGCTTCGACGAACCGGTTCGGCGCGCGGGGTGAGGGGTGAGGGGTGAGGGGTGAGGGGAAGGAAACCACCCCAACACCGGTCGAACGCGTCTTGGAGAAGAAAGCTGCGCCGATGTACCATCCTGACCTAGAGGCAGTGAGGACTACGATCGCGGCGAGAAGCTGAGCCAATATATCCTGGGGGATTGCGCTGGCGCCCGCGTACAGGCGCTATCCGTCTAACTCTCGGCGTCGAACCCGAACCACTCGTTTTCGTCGATGAGCCAGAATTCCGGTACCGCACGCGAGCGCGGTGACGAACACCCCAATCCCCGAGAGACCAAAATGATCCGCGACTTTACCGACGATGGGCGCGCACAGCATGACCCCCAATGAGCTGAACTGAGCCTCGACTGAGAGCACCGCGGCACCAAAGCGACTATCCGATACGTCATCCAGACGATCGAGGAACAGCGGTCGCCACACATTTTCCAAAAGCACCAAGAGCAGGAACCCAACGACCGCAATGCTGCTCGCGGCCGTGCTAATGCTGCGCATGACGCTGCCCGACGCAAGCAGCACACCCACTAGGGCAACAGCGAACCAGAGCCAGGGAAAGGCGCGCTGCTCGAGCCGCTCGAAACGATGCGCGTTGCGGCTAGCTAAGGCTGCCACCGCATTCAAAATAAAATAGAGCACCCCCAGCAAGAACGCCGAGCGCCGCATCGCGTCGACGGCCGCCAATGGGCCAGAAACGGCCAACCCCGCGAGAACGACGACTACCAGTGGCTGCACGTAGTCCTTCACGGTTTTGGCAATGGCCTGAAGCATTGCGGACTCGACAAATAGGCCGCGTAGTGGTGGATTTTTGACACACGCAACGGTTTCACTCCACATCGTGGAGAGCGTGGCTCGCACCGAGAACCGGTTGTGCGACACTTCCCCCTCGAGGGCCGCGGGATAGGTCGCGACGTTGGCAACGTTCAAGAGGTACGGCGGAATGGTGTAGAGAAAGATGTATTCGTAGCTCCCTGACACAAACACCAAGAGACCCGAGAGTAGCGACGACAACGCCGAACCGGTCTTTGACCAAGAGCGCGTGTAGCCGTAGACGGTGGCCTTGTCAGCTTCGCGCCCGGTCAGACGCAGGTGGTGGAACACCATCGCCTTGTGCGTTCCGGAACGAAACGACTCACCGACGGCGAAGGCAAACATCGAGACGAAGAGCCCTGTCATGTCACGGCCGAAGGCGAAACCCACGAAGGACAGAACATAGGCCAAGAAACAGACTACGAGCGAAGTGCGCCGACCATACATATCGGCCAAAAACCCCGCGGGGATCCCCATTAGGTTCACGCAGACTTCGCGGAAAGAATAGAGCAGTCCAATCTGGAAATAGGAAAGCCCTTTCCCCTGCAACACGAGCAAGAAGAAGGGTTCGTAGTACTGCTGATTCTTCAGAAAGCCGTATAGGCTGAAGCGAATGAGCAGAGTGTCTCGGTTGGATTTTGCGAACATCGAGCGTTTCTGAGCTATCAGGTGCTGACACGTCGCTCGTACGGCTCGGTGGACTTCTTCGCAAGTCCGCACCTAAGGCTTTTGGCCGAAAACGCCGAACGCTCTTGGGCGTAAACGGCCCTGGATGGATCGACTTGACCATGCCTCAAGGCTCAGACTATGGTCGGAGCAGGATGAGTTTATCTACGGCGCTTTGGGGATACGCAACGTTGTTGGTTTCGACGCTGGCGGCCGCGCAAGAGGCAACCCCGGCAGCTGCGCCCGTAGCTCCGGTTGCCCAGCCTGCGGCGGCGCCGACGACGCCAGAAGCCGCGCCCGTGCCTGTAGCGCAGCCCCCTGTCGTGCAGTACCAAACGCCGCAAGGCGCCCCACCTCCGCCACAGGGTTACCTATACGTGCAGCCCAACGGTGTCTATGAACCGCCAGCGGCCAAGGCCGGCGACCACCTGCACGATGGGTTCTACCTACGGTTGGCGATAGGCTTCGGCTACCTCAGTAACACCATCAATTTGGGTGCCTCGAGTGGATTTGACACCGAGCTAAAAGTGACTGGCACGACTTTGGCGATGGAGGTTCTTCTCGGCGGCGCTGTCATCCCCGGGCTAATTTTGGGTGCTGGCATCTGGGCAGATCCGTTGCTCAGTCCAAAGTTCGAAGTTGGGGGAGCCAGTGGATCGATCAATGACAACCAAAGTGTCCAACTGAGCCGGCTCGGGCTCTTCGTAGACATTTACCCTGATCCCAAGAGCGGATTTCACGTCCAAGGCAACGTTGGCCTGGCAGCTTTCTCGATCACCAACAAGAGCACGGATGAAACGCTCGCCAATGCCAAGGGGCTTGGCTTGGGCGGTGCCGTGGGCTACGAGTGGTGGGTAAGCCAGCAATGGGGTGCCGGCGTAATGGCGCGCTTCACCTATTCGTCTCTGAGCGCCGACGGTGAATCTCACCGCGTGATCTATCCGTCGATCCTGAGCTCGTTTACGTTCAACTGAGCTGGTTTGCAACGCGTCGGCAAGCACGCGAAGTGAGTAGCCGAGCCGCGCAAAAGAGTCGCGACAGAGCTGCAGCTGCAGCGTGCTGCCAGCACTCCGTCGTTGCTATGCCGCAGGCTTCTTACCGTACCCGCCATGGCTCACCTGGGTGAGGCGGCCACTCTCGAAACGAACGAAGTAGATGAACCGATTGTTGCCGAAATCGTAGGTCCATTCGTCGACCACCACTTCGACAATTTGCTGCACTGCGGAGCCGCAAACCGTTCTGCCCTGAACAACCACGCATGGGCCTGACACTCGCGTGTACACGGTTCGTTGTTCTACGCGCTGAGTTGCCATGTCGGGATCGCCACAGATCGTCTTGACCTCATAGAGGGATGCGCCATTCGAAGCGAGCTGATCGCCACAACGAAGATTGTCCGCGCGTGAGTCACGACTCCCCAACAGCAACCCTGCGAGCGCTAGCGTTCCAAGCAATCGAGACTGCAACATCTTGACCTCCAAACTGGACCCATTTCCCGGCCGCACCAGACCAATGTAAGCTACATGATAGCCACATTCCTTTCCAGGTCGACCGCGCAACTGCGTGACTTTCTAGCCTTCAAGGCATCTTCATCTTCTGCATAGGCGATACCTGGATGTTGAAAGTCAACTTCAGTGAGCCGCTGCGTCGCGTCGTCGCCGCGCCGTCAAGACCATCCAGACCGCCTTGGCGCTGGCAAGCAATTTTGGGTCGGACCACTTGATTTGCTAGCGACCAGCAACGAATGGTTGAAAATGTCGCTGTCGACTGTTTCCACGGTGGCGAGCGACTTGCAGCTGGCTGCGTCGCTTTGAGTTGCGACGCGAACCAGAAGCTAGTCTGCCGTGGCGCTACGGAACGGCCGGGCGCCCTGTTACCGGTGACATTGAATGTCATAATGAAATTGAATACTTGAGTACTTAACTGGCGGCCTCACACAATACTGATACTCTGTTCAGTATTGTGTCAGCCCATCAAAACCAACTCGCATTTCGCCTCGATTCCCTGCCAGACGAACGTCGTGTCGCCTGCGTCGTACTCCCGGAGCTTGCCAGCGAGCTCGCACGGTGGGCTACGACGAAACCCACCGAACGCGCCAAAGCACGGCCGCTTGGGGTCGTGTTGATGGATGGGGTGGAGCGCCACATGACGTTAGCCGAGCTCAATCGCGCGGTGGAGCCGAATTTTCGACTGAGTGCCGTGGATGCATTCGCTCGGCGCCTCGGGATCACTGCTGGGCAAACCATCGTCGAAGCGCGTTGCCTACACGCTGGGCTCGAGGTCATCGCGCTACCGCGCAGTAAGATCGCCGAGACCCTCGGTAAGATTGCCGAATCGTTGTTGGATCGCGCAAGTATCGTGGCTATCGAAGCCCCTGACACGATTTGGTTAGAAATCGGCCCAGTCATGCGTGCCCTCGGAGGTGAGGCTGCAGTGGCCAATGAAATCATCGAACGGGTGAGGTGCCTTGGGCATGCGGTGCGGCTCGCGGTAGCTACGGGACCCCGGTTGGCGCAGCTCTTTGCGCGCTGGGCTGCGCTAGGTGCCAAGGCGGGTCTCCTGGTGCCTCAAGCGCGTTCGCTGGCCGTCGCCAGCACGTTACCGCTCACGGCCTTGCCCCTCAGCCGCAATCAACTGGGGTGGTTGGGGCAGCTCGGTCTCGTCAGTTTGGGCGATCTGCTGCAGCTGCCCGAGGGAGAACTCGTCGACAGGTTAGGTCGCGATGCAGGGCGCTTTATCGCGCTGGCTCGCGGAGAAGACAACGAACCGCTCTTCCCCTTACAACCCGAGCGAATTCTGCGCGAAGGGCTCGAGTGGGAGGAACCAGTCGAAGGTCTTGAGCGGCTGCGTTTCGTATTGCGGCGCCTGACCACGAATCTCGAGTCACGGCTAGCAGCTCGGGGCGAAGCTGCGGAGCGCTTGGGTGTGACGTTGCATCACGATAACGCCATTGCCCGACATCGCGGGACACCTAACGTTACTCAGTTGCAGTTCGAGCTCGCTCGCCCGCTTTGGTATGCCGAGGATCTCGAGCGCATCATCGTCACCCGGTGCGAACGCACCGAACTCTTGGCTCCCATCATTGCGCTTGAGCTCAAGGTCATTGCACCAACACCCAAGGTGCCCAAGCAACTCGAGCTCGGGCGGCTCGTCGCGGGCTATGGCTCTTCAGCCCCGGCCGAAGAAGGCCTGCCGATGCTGCTCGCCGAACTCGACGTCGATATCGGTAGCGAACGGATCGGCTTACTACGGCTCGGCGACAGCCATCGCCCAGAGTCAAAGAGCCTATTTTCGCCATGCCGTCCCAAGGAATCACCCACCAGGCCCCAACCGCGCAAAACCAAGCCTCGTCAAACGCAATCGGCAATGGCCATGCCCCCGTCCGACTACCCCACGCAAGCGCCCGCCAATAGCAACGCACAAAAGTCGCCGCCATGTCCCCAAACCATCGAGGGGATAACGAGGCTACTCGAACGGCCGATCGTCATCGAGCCCCCAATCCGCGTTGGGGCCACGATTTTTCTCGATCATCAAGCTTACGTCATCGAACGTCTACGCTTCGAAGAGCGGCTCGCTGGCATCGAGTGGTGGGGCAAAGAGCCGATTTGTCGTGATTATTGGCGAGTGTTTTTGCAGGGCCCAAGCGCCGGCCTCGAGGGCTTGATCTACGTCGAGCCCAACGGCGGTCGCTGCTTCTTACAGGCTCTCGTCGATTAGTCATTTGCGTCTCGAAAGCGCGCTCGAAAGCCAAAGGAGCCTAAGCTAACTTGTTCGCCGAACTGCTCGCGTGGAGCAATTTCTCCTTTCTCCGCGGGGCCTCCCATCCCGAGGAGATGGTCGAGCGCGCCCATAAACTAGGTTTACTGGCCCTTGGGATCTGTGAGCGAGAAGGGATCTACGGCTCGGTGCGGGCTTGGGTGCGTGCCAAAGAGCTCGACCAACGCCTGCTCGTGGGGGCTGAATTGTCGTTGGATCTAGCCGAACCAAACGCTCCTGGCCTGACCCCTGCCGAGGCACGGCGCCGCAGTCTGACCGAGCAGCAACCCGCGCCGACCTTGGCGCTCTATCCAGAACATCTCACGGGCTACCGTGATCTCTGCCGCGCCATTACACTCGCCCACGCCGAACACGATAAGGGCCAAGCGGGCTATCGCCTGTATCGCGACGGGCTGCCCACTAGCGGCCTTTTGATCATCGTGCCGGCGGACAGTCTGCTAGCGCTCGACGCCATTGATGCTTCGTCGGTAGCAGCGTCGACATCTGGCCTACGCGGAGAGAGCCACCGTGAACGCGTACTCGATTACCTCGCCAACGTGGCAGCTGAGCAAACCTACCTAGCAATATTCCGTCATTTCGACGGGCTCGACGCAGCGCGTTTGGCTGCCGTCGAGCTGGCCCATCTTCATTATGGATTTCCCGTCATAGCCACGGCGCGGCCGCGCTTTCACGATATCTCACGGCGCCGGCTCGCCGATGTCATCGCCTGCATTCGCCGTGGAGATCGCCTGGATAGCGCAGGCACGCATCTACACAAAAATGCCGAAGCCTTACTGCTCTCCGAAACACAGATCCGCGAACGGTTCGCTGATCACCCGGACTGGGTAGATGGAACCGAAGCCATCGTGGAGCGTTGTCGGTTCGACCTCGGCCAAATCAATTATCGATTCCCTTGCACGCTCTTACCTGGCGAAACCGCCGACGAAAAGCTCGACCACTTGGTGTGGCAGGGGGCCGCGCGCCGCTATTCGAATGGTGTCAGCCCATCCGTCAAAGCGCAACTTGAGCATGAACTAGCGGTAATTCGCCAGATGGGAATGGCTTCCTACTTTCTTAGTACCTGGGAAGTGGTGGAGATGGCCCGTGCACGGCGCATTTTGTGCCAAGGGCGGGGAAGTGCCGCCAACAGTGCTGTTTGCTACGTGCTCGGAATCACTGCGGTCGATCCCTCACGGAGTCGCATGCTGTTCGAACGCTTCATGAGCCCCGAGCGCCAGGAACCACCTGACATCGACGTCGATTTCGAGCATGAGCGACGCGAAGAGGTCATCTCGGATATTTACCGCGCTTACGGCCGTGAACGCGCTGCCATGGTTTCCGAGGTCATTCGTTACCGTTCGCGCAGTGCGTTGCGCGAGGTTGCCAAAGTGTTTGGCCTTTCTCCGGAACAGATCGAGCGCTTGACGAGCACCGTTTCGGGCTGGGCCCCGGTAGACCACGCCGTCCTCGGTCTCAAGGAAGTGGGCCTCGACGCAGACGACGAACGGCTCCAGCAGATCCTCGAGCTAGCCAAAGAATTACAAGGATTTCCTCGTCATCTTTCGATCCACGTGGGCGGCTTCGTGCTTTCAGCGGAACCACTAGAACAGGTGGCCCCAATCGAGCCCGCACGCATGCCGGGGCGCACGGTCATTCCCTTTGACAAGGACGACATTGATGCTCTCGGTTTTTTCAAGGTTGATGTCCTCGGACTCGGGATGCTGACGGCTATTCGCAAGGCTCTCGAACTATTGCATCGCGATGGCCGGCATGGCGATCCTCGGGTCGCTTTCGATCCACTCGAGGCGCTCGCTGCCATTCCTGCCGAGGATCCCGCCGTGTATCGCAGCATTTGCCGTGCCGACACGGTAGGAGTCTTTCAGATCGAAAGCCGCGCCCAGATGGCCATGCTGCCGCGCCTACGCCCCCGTCGCTTTTATGATTTGGTGATCGAGGTCGCCATCGTACGCCCAGGCCCGATTCACGGTGGCATGGTTCACCCCTATTTGCGCCGGCGTAACGGTGAGGAGCCCGTCAGTTACGCCCACCCGAGCCTCGAGCAGATCCTCGTTCGAACCCTTGGGGTACCGCTGTTTCAAGAGCAGGTGATGCAAATTGCCATTACAGGCGCTGGCTACAGCGGCGGCGAGGCCGACCAACTGCGGCGCGATATGGCCGCATGGAAGAAGAATGGGCGACTGCTCAGACATCGCGAGCGGCTCCTTGCCGGCTTTGCGCGAAATGGCATCGACTTGAAATTCGGCGAGGCCCTCTTCGCTCAAATAAAGGGTTTTGGAGAATATGGCTTCCCAGAATCCCACGCCGCCTCCTTTGCACTCTTGGTCTATGCCTCGGCTTGGCAAAAGGTCCACCACCCAGCGCACTTTGCGGCTGCGTTACTCAACGCTCAGCCAATGGGCTTCTATTCACCACACTCGATTATTCGCGATGCCCAAGCTCACGGAGTCGAGGTGCACGATATCGACGTTTCCTTCAGTACTTGGGACCATACCCTCGAAGGCCCTACCACTGCACGTAAACTTCGCCTCGGATTCCGTCTAATCGCGAACTTGTCTAAGCGCATGGTCGAGTATTTGGTAACTGAACGGACGAAGCATCGATTCTCCGATCTCGAGGACTTTCGTCTGCGCGTTTGCCCGGCCCGCGACGAGCTTGAGATATTGGCAGCCGCAGGAGCCCTCGAAAGTCTGGAACCGGGGCGTAGAAACGCTCTGTGGGCCGCGCGCCAACCCGAACGCGGAACACTCTTCGCTCGCCCCACGCGCATTCCAACGCAAACCGCTGCCAGAGTTGCGCTTCCAGCTGTGAGTCGCGGAGCCCATCTGCGTTTCGACTACGACACCAAAGGACTCTGCTTGACCGATCACCCCATGCTGCATCTTCGAGCATGGCTGAAGACGCGCCGCGTGGTCACCGCCAATGCTTTGCCCCGCTGTCAGCGAGGTGAGCGGATTGCCGTCGCCGGTTTGGTTCTCTGTCGGCAGCAACCGATGACCGCTAGCGGGATCCTATTTGTCACCCTCGAAGACGAAACGGGAGTCATCAACCTAATCGTTCGAGAGGAGGTACAGGCACGGTATGGGCTGATGCTACGCCAAGCAAGCTTGCTATGCGCCCGTGGGCGCCTCGAGCGTACCGATCCTGGTAACCTTCCCGATAGCGTGCCGGTAATTCACCTGCTTGCCGAGGAGTTCGAGCGCCTCGACCGCAGCAACGGAAAACTGCGCAGCTTCTCCCGAGATTTTCACTAGATCCCAATGAGCACACCACGCAGCGATTCGATGCGTCACGCCGCGGCAGAAGCTAAGCGACCTGAACCTCGCCCGTTGACTCAGCAGCCCCCTCAGGTGCGGTCGACTGCTTGTGCAACGCATTGGCTGCAGCCCGCGACTCGCTGCGATTGACGGCCCCTTCGTTGACCTGAACGCTCACGATTCGCGACACACCAGGTTCACCCATGGTGACGCCGTACAGAGTATCAACCAATTGCATGGTCTTGCGAATGTGGGTGATAACGATGAATTGCGACCGGTCGGTCATGCTCCGGATCGCCTCATTGTAACGACCGACATTGGCCTCATCGAGCGGCGCGTCAACCTCATCGAGAATGCAGAACGGCGAGGGCTTATACTGGAAGATGGCAAAGATCAGGGACGTTGCCGTTAGCGCCTTCTCTCCGCCGCTCATCAACTCGATGTTCCCCAGCTTCTTGCCGGGTGGCTGGGCCACGATGTCGACCCCGGTTCCGAGCAAATCCTCTGGATCAGTCAGAACCAACTCGGCGCGACCACCACGGAAATTTCGAGAGAAGGTCTTCTTGAACAGCTCGTTGATGGCATCAAATGTTTCACGGAACCGCTTGCGCGAATCCTTATTCATCAATTTGATCGCCTTCTCAAGATCATCGAGGGCCTTTTCGAGATCGACCTTCTGCGAATGCAGCTCGACAAACCGACGTTCCGCATCCTCAAACTCGGTCTTGGCATCGAGATTGACTGGTCCCATTCGGTCGATGAGCTGCGTCAATTCCTCGATGCGTCGATGCTGTTCTGGATCAGGTAACGGTCGTAAGTGGTAGTCTCCCACCACCTTCGGCAACTCGAGCCCGCGGAACTTCTCGCGCACGGACTGCAACAGGTGATCGTGCTCGATGCGTAGGCGCGTTAGAGCCATCTCCGCCGAACGCACAATTGTGTCTACGCTCTCCAACTCCTCACGCACACCACGCAACCCGTGCTCGCGCTCGGAAAGCTCTCGACGCAAGACGTCGAGACGCTCGCGCATAGACTCGAGCCGAGTGTGGAATTCCTTGGCCCGACCAGAAGCACCAAGCCGCCCCTCTTGCGCCAGCATGGCTCGCGCGGCGGTCTCACCAAATGCTGCTGCCGACTCACGCGCATCATCGACGAGACGCCGCGACCGCGTGTCGAGATCCATCAACGAACGCTCGCTGCGCTCAAGAGCCGATTTAGCTGCCTCGATCTGCTCTCGCACCTGAGCCAAGCGAATTTTACGTTCCGTAACCGTCGACGACTGTGCCGCAACCCGCTCGCGCCATTCAGCAGCGCTTTCGCTGGCGCGCGACAGTTCTTCGTTGAGCCGAGCCACCTCGGCGTGCAACTCGTCAAGCGAAAGAGTGCCTGTTTCTGCCTCGGCCCGACAATCATCGAGCTTCTGCTCGATACCTCCGAGATCGGCCTGCATGGCATCACGGCGCGAAGCTGAGCGAGCCAACCGATCCAAAGTCGCGGTCAGATCCTTCTCGGCCGTCACGTGGGCCAATTCGCCTTGATGCGCCAGGTGACGCGCATGTTCGAGCGCTGCAGATGTCTCGGCAACGCGCGAACGCAGAGCCGTATGCGACTCGGCCAATTGCGTGTAACTGACTTCAAGCTTGGTAACTTCCTCACCGAGAACGCGCAACTCGCGCTTCTGCTCGACCAAGTGCGCAGCGATCTCGTCGCCTGTACCGCCGCCAACTACGCCGCCAGGTCGTACGACGGTTCCGTTCGACGACACGAACGTTAAATCTGGACAGCGAGTGGCGAGCTCGAGTGCCGTATCAGCAGAGTCGACAACGATCGCGTCACCCACGAGCGAACGCGCCAGCGCTTCATCTTGAGGGGCAAACCGAAGCGAATCGATCAGGAAACCGAGAACACGCGTTCCGCTCTCTGAATCAGTTACATTCGGCAGCGTCGGGCGGTAGCCGGCAACGTACGCCGGAAACGCTGCGACGACATGGGCCCGGCCACGCTTCTCGCGCCGCAGGCGCTCAAGCAGGGCAGCACCTCGTGCCAGGTCGGACACCACGACGTATTGAAGTCGCTCACCCAGCAGGCCCGCCAAAGCATGCTGCATTTCCGGAGGCGCCTCGAGTCGATCCGCCACCAGTCCACGCACCGAGTCGTCGCCATAGGAGAGCAGGGCACGCACACCGACGCCGACGCCCTCGTGTTTGCGATGCAAATCCTCGAGCGCACGCAGACGGTTGCGCTTGACCCCCAATTCATTCTTGGCGGCGTCGACAGCACGCTCACTCTCGAACAGTCGCGAACGCAGGTCGGTCACCAAGAGTTCGAGCGCTGCGCGTTCCTCAACGCTCATCCGCTTACCCTCGAGCAACTCGGCTACACTTTGCTCGAGAGCACCGCGTCGAGCGTCGAGTTCCGCAAGCTCAGCGGTCATCTTGACGAGTTCAGCTTCGAAGCGATCGCTCTGCCCCCGCAGATCCGAATGACGATGTTCGAGCGCGTCAAGTCTGGCGGCGGCAGCAGCAGCCTGATTGCTGGCCTGCCCTACTCGTGAACGAATTCCTTGAACTCGGTCGCCTGCCTGCTGTTCCTCGATGCGCAAGACATCCAATGACTCAATCTCGGACGCAGCGTCTTGCTCGCGAGCCTGCCGGTCACGGCCAAGATCAGCGGCACGTCGCTCGAGTTCCCCTTGTTCCGACGACAACACAGCAATCCGCTCGGCGACGTCCTTCTGTTCTACCTCGATAGCAGAAAGCCGGTCCGTCAAGTGCGCCATTCGGTCGCGGCAGCGCTCGCCTTCGGCTTGATATGACGCTGTCTCGTTGTCAGATTCGAAGGCGGCCTTCGCCGTCTCGTCGGTCTCACTTTCGAGCTCAAGCGCCGCAAGCCTCTGGTCGTCGAGACCGTTGTCAAGCGCCTCAAGCTGACCGCGAAGGCTTTCAGCTTTGGTCGAATTTTCTTCGTAGAGTTCGGCTTGAACGCGTGAGGTAACGACAAACTCGAGGTACTTGTGCGAAGCCTCGTGCAGGCTCAGATCCTCAAGTTCGTGGCGATAGTCGATATAGCGCTCGGCCTTAGCTACCTGACGCTTGAGCGAGTTACGCGTTCGCTCAATTTCACTCACTATGTCGGAGATTCTGAGGAGATTCTGCCGCGTCAGCTCAATCTTGCGTTCGGCTTGCTTGCGCCGCTGCTTGTATTTGGTAATCCCGGCGGCTTCTTCGATGAATACACGACGATCTTCGGCACGGGCGCTGACTATTTGGCCAATTTTGCCCTGCTCGACGATCGAGTAGGCTTTGGTGCCAATGCCAGTACCGAGAAACAACTCGGTGATATCGCGCAGCCGTACCTGTGTCTTGTTCAGTAAATACTCGCTGGTTCCATCGCGGAACAATCGACGCGTTACGGCAATTTCCGGATAATGACGATACTCGTCCGGCAACTCGGCAGCGTGAATGGGATCTGTATTGTCGAAAGTTATCGTGACTTCGGCGAAGCCGTGAGGTCCGCGCGACTCCGAACCGTTGAAGATCACGTCTTCCATCGACCGACCGCGCAAGTGCTTGGCACTCTGCTCGCCCATACACCATCGAATGGCGTCGACGATGTTCGACTTGCCACAGCCGTTCGGCCCGACGATGCCGATCACGTCGTGGTCAAAGTGAATGATCGTGCGATCCACGAACGACTTGAATCCACAAATTTCGAGCGATTTAATGTGCATCGAATCGTCCCTGTTGACCCATCGGCCGAAGCGGTTTCAGGCCCGAGTGTACCCTGCTCGTATGTGCTGCGCGACCCGAACTGGTCACATGTTGTGATGTATGGTCACGCCGCGTATTGCACTCACCGTTCCTTCTACGCGTGGCATCCGACGGTTGCAAGTCGGTTTCCGCCTACGCGCTGCAGGTCGTCCCACCAGAAGATCTAGGTCAAAATAGCTGCGCTGTCGCCGTCGGCCAGTCGGAAATTAGCGCCCCAAGTCCAATTCCTGAGTAGTTACGCAATCAGAAGAAATTCGGCTCCGCGTCGGCTGCTTTCCCCAAATCTAGCCCACTGGTACTCAGCGAGCGACTGGACGGCCTTTTTCTGGCCTTGGCCGACGCGCCTGGCGGCGTTGAGGATGACGCGTCTTCGTGCCCCCGAAAAGAACCTCAGTCCCGTTTTAGCGCCAACTGAGGTCCCGATGTGCCAGCTCAGCGGTTGACAGAACCATGTCGCGGACACATTTAGGTAGTGCCGCCAAGGCAAACCAGCCCATGACTTACGATTACCTGTGCACGAGTTGCGGCCACAATTGGGAAGCCGAGCAACGCATCTCTGAAGAGCCTCTGAAGCTTTGCCCCACCTGCGGGGAATCATCTGCCAAGCGCCAAATATCCGGGGGTGCGGGTTTCATTCTCAAGGGCGGCGGGTGGTATTCAGATCTTTACAGCAGTTCAAGCGCACGAAAGGGCGACTCGCCATCGACGAAGGGTGACTCGCCATCGACGAAGGGTGACTCGCCATCGACGAAGGGTGACTCGCCATCGACGGAGAAGTCGTCAGCGGCTCCTTCTGCCTGCGCATCTGGCGCTTGTGGGACCTCGGCATGTCCCGCGGCGGCAACATCGAGCTAGCGCCAGCGAACTCGGCCGACGATTACTGGGCCGGGCGACGTACTGCCGATTGTGGTAGTAGCGGCTTGATCCTATGAGTCTCGTTCGAGCGATCAATCGGGGGACGCGGGTGAGAGCAACCCTAGCGTTGGCGTTGGCGTTGAGCTTCGAATCCTGCGCTGGCGTAAAGGAGAGCATTAGCCCCACTGTGGCGGCGCATGCTCTGAGCGCTCAAGACATTGACTCAGATCCTTTGGCGTTGATGCCCGGGGGAGTTGTCGGGTTTGCTCGTATCGAAACCACTGAGGCGTTTCGCTCGCCATTTGGCCCGAGTCTCGTCGAAATGACGCGAAGGCTCGCCCCGCTGCCACCCTCGACGGGTTTCGTCATAGAGCGTGACCTTGAGCGCGTCTATTTGGGGATGTACTCGATTCAGGGAGTCGATCTTGCTGGCGTTGCGGTCGGACACTTTGACGAAGCGGCGATTCGAGCCGCTGCGCAAACGGCAATCGCGCCAAGCGCTAGTGCAGGTCTCGTCCAGAGTCCCTACGCGGGCCAGACGCTGTACACGATCAACAACATGGGGTTCTGCGTGCTAACGGCTCGCACCGCGTTGTTTGGCAGTGAGACGGGGATCCGACGTGCCCTTGACCGAATTCGGGAGGGCAGGGCGACTCGACGACTACCGGCATGGACCAACCAACTTGTCGACGCGAAAGAATCCCCGATCGGTCTCGGGCTCGATCTGCGCGCCAATGCACTCTCCGATAGCGTACGTCAGCAGCTCGCATTCGTCGAGGGCCTTGAGAGCGCGCGAGCGCGCGGTAATTTCGTCGCCCCGGGGCTCAATCTCGCGGCGAGCCTGCGTTATCCAACTGCAGAGCAGGCCACAGTGGGTGCCCAGCGCGTTACCCAGACGCGCGAGATGCTCGCGCAAGCTGGGTTTCTCATGACACTCTTTGGTATTGCCCAACCCATCGAACGGCTCGAAGCGCGTCCCAACGGGCAAGAGGTCGACGTCGTCTTGTCGGCAAATGGTACCACTCTCGGCACACTCATCACCCAATCGATTCCTTTGATCGCTGCCACGGCCAAGTCTGGTCTCATCGCGAATCCTGTAGCGAAGTAGCCCGTATCGGCCCATCCCACTCGCGTTTTATTGCAAATTGGAGTCTGTCGATGTCGACGTTGTGCGTGAAAACCGTATCGCGACCGTTGCGCGGAACTATGCAGGTTCCCAGCGACAAGAGCATCAGCCACCGAGCTCTGATGTTCGCCGCCTTGGCCTTTGGACGTTCGCGACTATCTCGCTTTTCCTATGGCGAGGACAACGTCAGCACACTACGCGCGATGCGGGCGCTGGGCGTCTCGATTCAAGACGACGGGCAGGGTACGCTTCTAGTCGACGGGGTAGGGCTCGATGGCCTTCGCCCAGCGAGTGAACTTGATTGCGGTAACTCGGGCACGACGATGCGACTCTTCTGCGGTCTGCTTGGCGCACAGAGCTTCCATTCGCGGCTCGTTGGCGACCCATCGCTCTCTGGTCGCCCGATGTTGCGCGTTGCCGGGCCGTTGCGCCAGCGCGGAGCGCTCATCGAAGGGCGTCCGCACCCAAAGCGAGCAGGTGACCTGACAGCCCCGCTCGATATCGGTCCTTTGCCCGCAGGCTGTCAACTCTCGGCGCTCGACTACACGATGCCCATCTCGAGCGCCCAGGTGAAGAGCGCACTCTTGCTGTCGGGGCTGTATGCCGAAGGTCCCACGCGCGTCAGTGAACCCGTACGCTCTCGCGACCACACCGAAAGAATGCTGCAGGCGCTTGGGATCCCACTCGAACGCCAAGGAACCAGCGTCAGCCTGCAACCGCCGAGCAACCGGCACGCGTTGAAGGCATTCGATGTCTCGCTGCCAGGTGACCTTTCCGCCGCTGCCTTTCCGCTCGTGGCAGCTGCAATCGTTACCAACAGCCAGGTCGCGGTTCAGGGCGTTGGAGTCAATCCAACGCGTACCGGGATCTGTGACATCCTTGAGCTATTCGGCGCAAAGCTTCGGGTCGATTCCGAGGGCTCTCCGCTCGGTGAGCCGACGGGCACCCTGCGAATTGCTTCAGCCGCTACGCTGCAAGGGACTGTTATTGGGGGTGAAACTGCTGTGCGCGCCATTGACGAGATCCCAATCGCGTGCGCGTTGGCGGCACGAGCGAGTGGCACAACCGAGTTCCGCGACGTGGGGGAGCTGCGCGTGAAAGAAAGTGACCGCATTGCGACCATGGCAACCGTGTTGCGAGCCTTTGGTGTCGAATGCGAAGAAAAGCCCGATGGGCTCATCGTCGAGGGGCGACCGAATACCTTATTGACAGCAGCCCGCGTAAAGAGCAATGGCGACCACCGAATTGCAATGACTGCGGCTGTTCTCGGTCTCGTCGCGAAGGGCACCACCGTGATTGAGGACGCCGATACTATCGCCACGAGCTTCCCAGGCTTCCACACCATGTTGCGGGATTTGGGTGCCGAAACGGAGCTTCTGCCATGACCCGACCGTTGCCAGTCGTTGCGATTGACGGCCCAGCAGGTGCTGGCAAGAGCACCGTCACCCGCCAAGTGGCGGCAGAATTGAACTTCCTCGTGCTCGACACTGGCGCGATCTACCGCTCGGTTGCATTGGCGGCGAAACTCGCTGGCGTCCCCTACGACGACGAGCGCGAAGTATCGGCGCTCGCAGCTGGTCTAGCCGAACGCGAAGCGATCCGGTTTCGTGCTGGCGAGGGCGCAACCCAGACGGTTTGGCTGGACAATGGCGATGTGTCTCTGGCAATTCGCACCCAGGAAATGGGGGATGGTGCGAGTCGCGTTTCAGCCATCGCAGGCGTTCGCGCAGCGCTGCTGGACCTGCAGCGCCAGGTGGGCCGCGCTGGCGGCGTGGTCGTCGAAGGTCGCGATATCGGGAGCGTCGTCTTCCCAGACGCCGAGGCCAAGTTCTTCCTCACCGCAAGCGTCGAGGTCCGCGCGCGTCGGCGCCTCGACGAGCTCCTTGCCCGAGGCATAGCGACTGATTTCGACAGCGTTGCGCGCGAAGTGCGTGAACGGGACGAGCGCGATTGCAATCGGGCAGTGGCGCCGTTGATCCAACCCGCAGACGCGCGATTGGTTGACAGCTCAGGCCTGACGCTCGACGAAGTCGTTACGAGTATCGTCGCTCAGGTTCGAGAGCTCATGCAAGGCATGGCGCATCGCCTGGTGAGCCAGGGCTAACTGATGGGCAGCAGCCTCAAGCGAGGCAGGGTGCACATGGCACTGCTCGGTTGCGCGTGTGCGGCGGCGTGTGCGACGCCCCGGTCAAACTTGCCCGCAGCCACGATGCCGCCCGGCGCGCAATCCGCCCGTGAAATCTTGCCGGCGGATCTTGATGTCGCGCTCTGGCTGGACGTGACGCGCCTACGGAGCCTGTGGTCGGTCGCGCCCGACCGCCAACTAGCCCGTGTCTTGGCCGAATACGGCCTGTTTGCGGCTACGAGTGACGCCGAAGCGGCCTTCTGGATCCGCCTGCTGTCTCAATCCAAGAGCGTGTGGATTGCTTGTCGACCCAGCCACGATGGTTGCCGCGACACCGTGCTTTTTGCGCGCGGTCGCTATGACCATCGCGACCCGTTGACGGCCTTGCCAGACACCGCAATGCCAATGGACCTTGGCGCGGGCTGGTTTCGCTATGGGCGCAAACACGAGGTTCAACGCCAACAAGCAGCCCGCGTCTATTTTGCTCCGCCGGATCGTATCGTCGTAGTGACGCCAGCAGAGGTCGATGCAGTCGAGCGCAGCCTTGAGCAAGGTCACGCAGCCAGCTCGGAATTGTCTGTCGAAGAGCGCGGTCTGTTTTCAATGACGCTGCGACCGCCCGCCATAGCGCGACTCGTCGAAAAACGTGCGCCCGCGGCTGCGCAACTGTTGCGTGAGGCCCGACTCATTCGCATTTGGCTCGACTCGGATCCACAAATGCTCGCGCTCTCCGTCTCGGTCGACTTCAGCGATCGCGAGCGTGCTGAGCGCGCGCGGCATGCATTCGCCATCTTGTTCGATATACTCAAAGTGGGTGATGCGCGAAATCGTGCCGCCAACGAGTTGCAAGTCGTGGGCAGCAACTTGGTTATGCACTTTCGCTTCGCACCTGATGTGGCGAATTCCGAGCCGGAACCTGGGCTGTCGGTACCCAACGGCGATGCCGAGCCGGCCGCGCAGTAGGCAGCGCACATTTCGGCGACCCTAGCGCCGAGACGCCAATCACTCGCCTCGGCACCCACTGAATTGACGAGGAGCATTAGAATTTCCATGCGTCAGCGACTTTGCGTTTGACGGACTGGTTGGCCTGCGGTAGCTCCGGCCACCGATCGGTCGGACGCACGTGGCTCGACGTCGCTAAACCCAACCTTCCGCGCGACAACGTCCACGCCAAACTCGATCGAATCCTCGTGGGAAGGCGGATTTAAACACAACACATGATAACCCAACAGACTACGCCCAACGCATTGATGGACAGCTTTGCAGCAATGTTCGAGTCGGCCGAAACGGGCACCGGCAACACCGACCTCGGAGGCGAGGGTCAGATCACGACGGGCATCGTCGTGCAGATCAACCGCGACACCGTGGTGGTCGATATCGGCGGCAAGAGCGAGGGCGTAATCAGTCTCGACGAGTTCCGCGGCTCAGACGGAACGACGACGGTGAAGGCAGGCGATACGGTCGACGTCTTCATCGAGAGTCGCGAGAGCGACGATGGCCTCATCTCCCTTTCCAAGGAGAAGGCCGACAAGATGAAGGTGTGGGACGAGATTTCGAGCGCGTGTGAGCGTGACGAAATCATCGAGGGCACGATTAGCCAGCGAGTCAAGGGCGGCCTTTCAGTCACCATTCGTGGCGGCGTCAAGGCGTTCTTGCCAGGTTCGCAGGTGGATCTTCGCCCGATCCGCAACCTCGACAAGTTGATCGGACAGACCTACGAGTTCAAGGTCATCAAGTTCAACAAGAAGCGCGGCAATATTGTGCTGTCACGGCGCGTGCTGCTGGAGCGCGAGCGCGACGAGATGAAGCAGAAGACGCTGAAGAATCTCGAAGAGGGGATGGTCCTCAACGGCACCATCAAGAACCTCACCGAGTACGGCGCCTTCGTGGATCTCGGCGGCATCGACGGCCTGCTCCACATCACCGACATGTCCTGGGGCCGCGTCAACCACCCGAGCGAGGTTTTCAACGTTGGCGACGAGGTAACCGTCAAAGTCCTCAAATACAACCCGGAAACCGAGCGCGTCAGTCTTGGTCTGAAGCAGACCCAGGAAGACCCGTGGAACCATGCCGAAGAAGCCTACCCACTCGGCAAGCGCGTCCGCGGCAAGGTGATGAGCTTGACCGATTACGGCTCATTCGTTGAACTCGAACCCGGTGTCGAAGGTCTCATCCACGTCAGCGAGATGAGCTGGACCAAGAAGATCAAGCACCCGTCGAAGATCATGAATGTCGGCGACGAGGTCGAGTGCCAGGTGCTCGAGGTTGATTCGCGTTCCAAGCGCATCAGCCTGGGCCTGAAGCAACTCGAGCCCGATCCCTGGACACTCTTCACCGAGAAATACAAGCCCGGTGACAAGATTGCAGGCAAAGTTCGCTCGATCACCGACTACGGCGTGTTCGTCGGCATTGAAGAGGGCGTCGACGGCATGGTCCACAAGACGGATCTGTCTTGGACCGTCAAGATCAACAACCCCGCTGATCTCTTCGGTAAAGGCGATGATGTCGAAGCCATCATCCTCTCGATCAATCACGATGAGAAGAAGGTGTCCCTCGGTGTCAAGCAGCTCTGGGACGATCCATGGGGAATTGTGCTGGCGCAGTACCGCCCCGGCACGGTGGTCGAAAACGTCAAGATCCTCAGCACAACCGACTTCGGTGCATTCGTTCGCATCGTCGAAGGCATCGAGGCACTGGTGCCTTCGGGTGAAATCCCGCCGGGCAGCGATCTGCGACCAGGCGAGATGCTCAAGGGCGAGATCATGAACGTGGACAGCGTCGATCGCCGGATCACGATCTCCCTACGCAACGTTGGGTCGAGTGATCAGGCTGAGCAGGTTCAGGCTCTAAACCGCGAGAAGCAGGCGGGGCGTCCCGCTACGCTTGGCGACTTGCTGCGCGAAAAGCTTGGAGAAAAACTCTCCAGCATCGTGCCGCAGGTCAATCCTGGTGAAGGGTCGGACAAGGAGGACTAAGAGGTCCTTTTGCCCCCATCGCTGGTCGCTCGAATGGAATCGCTCGTCTCGAGGGTTTCACGATGACGGATAGACTCTGGGCCCCATGGCGCATGGAGTTTATCCGTCGGGAGCGTCTCGCGAGTCAGGGCTGCGTTTTGTGTGAATACGTGGGCGTGGTTCCGGCCGCTGGCAGTCTGTTGCTGGCACGTCGACACCACGCCTTCGTCGTCTTGAACAAGTACCCGTACAATTCAGGGCACATCATGATCGTGCCGAATCGCCACGTGCATGACCCTGCCCAGCTACTTCCCGAAGAGTCGCACGCCCTATGGCAGCTCGTGACGGACTCCATGGCAGCCCTGCGCCAGGCCACCCGCTGCCAGGGAATGAATTGCGGAATCAACCTCGGTCGCGCCGCCGGGGCCGGTATTGAAGAACACCTGCACGTGCACCTTGTGCCGCGCTGGGACGGCGACAACAATTTCATGCCCGTTCTTGGGGAAATGCGCGTTGTTCCAGAAGGACTCGATCGCACCTGGGAACATTTGGCCCCCGCGTTCCTTTCTTTGTCCAGCGACCCGAGCTTCTAACCGCTATCGCTCGGGTGGGATCCCGCATGTCAGACACCGAGCAAGCTACGGACCATTCCCCAATCAAGCAGGGCTGGTCACGCGCCCGCATTGTGTTTCTAAGCGTCAGTTTTGCGTGTCTGGTCGCCCTGCTTTGCTGGGCGCGCGAAGTGCTGCTGCCGTTCATTCTGGCCATACTCATTGCCTACGTCCTGACCCCACTGGTCGCCTCGGTCGAGCGACGTCGTGTCCCACGCGGCGCCGCGATCCTATTGGTTTATGCGCTGGTGTTGGGCAGCCTCTACGCCTCGATCGCCAACATGGCCCCGCGCCTCTACCGCGAAACGTCGGGGATTGTTCGCGAGATCCCCGCCCTCTTGCGCCAGTCGGCTCACGCCATCGGACCCAAGGTCGACGGCTGGGTAGACCGGATCGCTCCCGCCGCGGCCGTTCCCGATGAAGATCTTGACCCACCGGCGGCGCTCGAGATCCGCCCAGCCGCCAAAGGTGGCTTTGACGTCAACATCGGCTCAAGCATCGAAGTGACGCAGGATTCCGAAACTCACCTTCGGGTCGAGAGCACGAGCGGCGGCAAGGTCGCGCGCTTCCATTTCAGTCAGGTCGTGGATGACGCAGGCGAACACGTCGTCACGTACTTGAAGAAGAACGCGATGCAGATCGTCAACGTTGGGCGAGCCATCGTTACCTACGCATCCCGCGGCATCTTCCTCTTGTTCATGACGCTGATGGTTGCCGGCTACCTCATGTACACGCGCGAGAACGTGATCCGATTCTTCCGCGAACTTGTCCCCGCCCAATCGCGACTATCATTCGACAAACTGCTGTTTCGCATCGAGCGCGGACTGGCTGGGGTCGTGCGCGGCCAGCTCATCATCTGTCTCATCAATGGTCTGCTGTCCGCCATTGGCTTCTCGCTCTTTGGTCTCAAGTACTGGCCAGTGCTCAGCCTCGTGGCGGCGGTCGGAAGCCTGATTCCGATCTTCGGCTCGATCCTGAGCACGGTTCCCGCCGCGATGATCGGTCTAACACAGGACTTCTGGACCGCACTTTGGGTGGTGCTCTGGGTGCTCGGCATTCATCAGCTCGAAGCCAACTTCCTGAATCCGAAGATCATCGGAACCGCTGCCAAGATCCATCCTTGTATCGTCGTATTCGTGCTGCTCACCGGCGAACACTTCTTCGGTCTCTGGGGCGCCCTTTTGGCGGTACCGGCGTGGTCGATACTGCAAAGCCTGTTTCTGCACTGGCGATCCTTAGTGATCTCGGACGCGACCGACACGGTTTTGCCGCTTTTTGACGCCTACCATTCATCGCTTCCACCACCTGGGACCTCGCCTCCCGGCCCGACGTCGAGCCGCTGGCCGCTCGGTCCCCCAAGCAGCAAGCGCGGCTAACGTCGAGAGACCACCTTTCCGTCAATGATGGATCGTCGGACACCAAAGTGCCGAGAAGCGGTCCGCCATTCGTGGGCCTGTCCACCGTGCGGAAAACGGAGGTTGCATCAAGCGTTGCGCGGGCTATTGCTCGAATCGTGAGCAAACCCAGAACCCGTGGCGGGCCAAGCCGAGGACCGAGCCCTTCGACTTCCCCGATTACCAAATCGCGCAACTCTGGCGCTCCGGCGGCCGCGTCAGTCGCACCTCCTGCTGCTTTTGGCAAGGAACAACTGCGTCAGATGGTCACCCGCTTGGGTCTACCCATCGTGGGACTTTGGATTGTCGGTGGCTCGATTGCTGGCATCTCGACCACTCGATGGATCCAGACGACTGCCCTAGTGCTGCCCGCCGCAGTGACCATGTTCGCCGTCGGAGTCGTGATCTGGGGCTTGCGTCAATCTCGCAAGGCGCGCGACGTCGCAGGCTTAGTCGGCCAAGCCACCTCAGCCGAGGATCGCAAGGATGCGATCGCCAAGCTAGAACAGCAATACAAGAAGAGTGATCCTGCAGCCGTATTCGCCAAAGCCCAATTGCAGTTGCAGGAAGATCCCGAGGCAGCGCTAAAGACCCTCGAGCAGATCGATCTGGCAAAGGTATTGCCGAACATCGCCGACGAGGCGCGCACCCAGCGGGCAATGATTCACCTGTTGCTCGGGCAAGCCGCCCTGGCGCGCCCACTGGTGGACGGCATCGAGCTCAAGCGTCACGAAGAAGTTCGCAGCCGGGCGATGATGGTGGCCGTCATGTCAGAGGCCTGGGCACGCACTGGCCAAGCCAAACGCGCCACCGAAACGCTGGCGCTGTTCAACCCAGACGAAGCAGCGCTTGAGCAGGTTCGCCCACAGCTGTGGCGCGCATCGGCCTTCGCGACCGCCTACGCCAACGACACTCGGAGCATGAAGCGTGCGCTGCGCAAGCTGGTCGAGATCGATCCACGGATGCTCTCCGGATTTCTCGGTAAGAAGACTCACCCCATGCTGCAAAAAGAGGCCAAGCGCATGCTCGAGCAAAGTGGTGCGATGCCGCGCAAGGTCGTCTATCAGCGCGGCTAACCGAGCACGGCTAGCTCGGGTTGCGAAAGAGTGCGAGCTGTCCGGTCAAGGATTGCTTGACGGGTGATGCGACGTCGCCGCGCAGTTCGAAGCTCGACTTCATGCCCAGAACCGGAAAGTCGCCGAGCACCTGTCGAACGAGGCCTAGGTCGACGTTGGCAGTGCCGTAAAGCGAGCGGCCGCGTCCGAGACCGTCGAAGTAGAGCCCAAAGCGCGGAGCCCCACCGCACAATCGCGGTTTCATGTTGCGTAAGGCTTCCTCGAGCGAGCGGCGCGACGCTCGATCGTCACGGACGGCAAATGCCAAGAGCGAACCTTCGGCCATGTTTTCGGTCAGTACGATCGCTCCTCGCGCTGGATCGATCCCGCGCATCGGGCGAAAAAGCAGATTCGGTGTTCCGTCGTTCGTGGAGGGAACACATTCGGGATCGTCGGTTATGCCGATAACAATCCAGGAGCGATCCACGAGTTTGGCGCTGGCTTGGCCCAACGCCACCAATGCCGGCACTCCGTCCAACTCGAACACCGTCGTTCCTTCCACCGAGGAAACGCGCAACGGCTTGGAAATGAGCCGGCAGCAGGGCGATGCCACGAGCAGCGGCGGCTCTAGGGAAGGGAACTCGACGAGCGCCGACATGCACCTGCGCACGCGGCCGTCAGTCTGAACGCCCCAGAGGGGAGCTTCACCGGTCGTCACCGCGCCGAACCAACCAGAAACGAACTCCGCTGTTTTCAGTGGCCCGTCAGATGATCCGGGTTGGTTGGCAATGAGCAACATCCGTGGAGCCGTGTGTCGCTCAGACCTCGAGATGCGCACGGACTCGAGCGCGTTCTGCTCCAACTCGAGGCCGAGCTTGCTGCCACCAAGCAGCAGGCACGCGATGCCATCCTGACCTTCGGGGAGTTCACCTTCGTTGGTGAACACTCCTTCCGATGCCGCGAACAGTGCGGGCAGACCAGACAGACTTTTCCTGACGCCCTCGGCGAGCTCTTCAAGCGACTTGACCATGGCGCCGGAGGCGAACCCGAGGAGCCCAGCTGGTTTGGAAATGCGCGACCAGGCGGCAGTAATCCGCTTCAAGGCCTCTTCGGGCCTATTCGTCGGGATGTGGATGGTAAGTGCGTTGACTCCCATACGAGCTCCACAATAGTTTCACCGGCCGGAGCTCGGCAAGTGTGCGTTGTTCGGCCCATGGGTTCCGAACAACCAGCGTCTTGATACTAAAGTGCCCAACTGGCTCGGTCGTTGGGACTTAAGCGGCCAAACGATGGCAAGTCTTTCAAATGCTCCCCAATTTTCGTACGGTGATCCGAATATGAGTCTCCGTGCCTTGCAAACCCTATCCTTGCGCTCCTACGGCGCGACCCACGTTGGGCGTCGCCGCCAACACAACGAGGATGCCTACCTAGCAGACGACGAGCTGGGCCTGTGGGTCGTGGCGGATGGCATGGGGGGACACGCGGCGGGCGAGGTGGCGAGTCGCGAAGCCTGTGACGCCATCTACGGCGTTGTGAAACAAGGCAAGACCAAGCTTGTCGAACGCTCAGCGTGGGACGAACCGGCACAGGCGGCTGCGTTTCGTTTGCTCGAGGGGGCAATTCAAGCCGCGACTTACATCATTTTTTCGATGGCCGAGCTGGATCTTGGCAAAACTGGAATGGGCACGACGATTAGCGCGATGGCGACCATCGCCGACCACGTGATCATCGCCCAGGTGGGCGACAGCCGAATCTATCGCGTACGCGACGGCCTGGCAGAACAGCTCACCGAAGACCACACGCTCGTCGCCTGGCAGGTAAAACAAGGGATTATTACCGAGGCCGAAGCGCGAACGAGCAAGCAGCGCAACGTTATTACCCGAGCCGTGGGCAATCGCGACTACGTTCAAGTCGACACTATGTGCGTCAAAAGCCAGCTCGGCGACGCCTACTTACTCTGCAGTGATGGGTTGCACGGCTACGTGGAAATCGACGAAATTCCGGAAATCGTCGCCCTCGGTGGTCAACGCGTGGTCGACGGGTTCATCGATCTAGCCAACGAGCGCGGCGGGCGCGACAACATCACCGCCATCTTGGTCGAGGTTTGGTAGCTTCCCGACTGCGCTTCTAGCTCCCGGAAGTTGGCCCAGTCCCCCTAGCCGGGATACCCGGAGAATCGGCCGTATGCCGAACCAGGGAGCAAGCACCATGAAGTCGAAGCGCGTCGGGGTCGTGATGGGTGGATCATCGGCAGAGCGCGAAATCTCCCGGCTCAGTGGACGAGCCGTCGCCAAGGCGCTCGAGCAGGCAGGTCACGACGTGGTCCGCATCGATCTCGGCAGCCAACCCGATCCAGTCGAGCAGCTACAACGCGCCCGCATCGATGTCGCGTACTTGGCGCTGCACGGTCGATTCGGCGAGGACGGCTGCGTTCAAGGCATGCTCGAGCTGCTCGGGATCCCCTACACGGGTTCGGGCGTGCTCGAAAGCGCGTTGGCCATGGACAAACTGAAGTCCAAAGAGATGTTCCGTCTGCACAACGTGCCGACGCCCTCGTACTACGTGTTTTCGGCCCCACCAAACCGCGACACGATCCTCGAAACCCACGGCTCCTTCGGCTACCGAGCGATGGTCAAACCGCGTCGCGAGGGCTCGAGTATCGGCCTCAGCCTGGCGCACGATGACGACAGTCTGGTCGAAGCCATTCGCAATGCCGCAGAGCATGATCGCGACGTTCTGGTCGAACGCTTCGTGCGCGGCAAAGAGATTACGGTCGGGATCCTGAATGGTCGCGTGCTCGGCGCGCTCGAAATCGCGCCTGCGAATGGGATCTACGACTACGCCGCCAAGTACACGCCAGGCATGACCGAGTATCACGTCCCCGCACGCCTCACGCCCGCGCTATACCGTAACGTGCTCAACCTTGCCGAACGCGCCGCCGACTCTCTTGGCGTCACTGGCGCCGTCCGCGTGGACATGATCGTCACCGAAAATCAGAACGAGTATGTGCTCGAGGTCAACACGCTGCCCGGCATGACCCCAACGAGCCTCTTGCCGAAGATCGCCGAAGCGGCTGGCTATGGCCTGGTCGAGCTCTGCGACGCCATCCTGTCGTCGGCGCGCTTGCACGTCCAAGGCTTGCGACCTGCCAGGAAGGCCCCCGTAGTGCCGCTGGCGCAGCCCGAAGAGCGTTCGCTGCGCGTAGTGGCGGGGTAGGGTTACCCGAAGCTCAGCGGTCTGTTTGAGGCACGCGACGGCATAGACCCCAGCAACGTGTTGGTCGTGGTGCGGGTCGGCCTGCGGTTGGGCCCGGGTGGTCGTTGTGCCCTCCGCGTTCATTCTTGGCTTTTTGTCAATGCGGCGTGACTTCGTCTCGGAAAATCCTACGTTCGTCCTTGCACGACCGCCTCTTGCAGATTACTTAGAGCCCCCGTTTTCGTCTGTCCCCATCGTCTAGCCCGGCCCAGGACACGGCCCTTTCAAGGCTGTAACACGAGTTCAAATCTCGTTGGGGACGCCAAAGAGACCTCGCAGCAATGCCGGGTCTCTCGGCATTTGGAGGCGATTGAACGGCTGCACTGCGGTGACAGCGGCCCGTGCCTTGCGTCCGCGCCTCACGTAACAGGTCGGTCGTCGACACCTCCACAGTGCCCGGCGTAGTCGCGGACATCGAACACGGTCAGCTCGGGGAGCATGGCTAGGTGCGAGATCCCGCTGGCACGCAATTCGTGGAAGCGAAGCGGAATGCTCGTCGCCGTGGCAGCGAACAACTCGGGGCGAGTGATGCCGGCGCGCTTGAGATGGACCGCGCCGTTGAACTTCTGAGCCACGCCGTCTCTCCGTCGCATCTAGCGAGATTAGTCCGAGCCTGCCCTGGCGATTTGCTGTCAACAAGCCATGGACCCTGATACTGATGCCAAGCACAGATGGTGACCGCGCCCCCGTCGTTGAGGCAATCAAGCGCACCATCCGCAGGTGGGCCACGCAGGGCGCCATCTCCCAGGCAAGCAGTCACTGACTGAAGTGGTGCCAGGTGTAGCGGTACCTAGTCAACCTGAGCCATCTTATGACCGGGGAGAACGCTGCACCTTGTCTTTTTCGGCGTCGCCGACCCGCAACGCTTCAGAATCCGCTTCCAGCCGTTCTTCGCAGCGACGGCTTCTCTGAGGATGTCCACGTGCTCTTCTACGTCCATGACGTCAACGTTGAACGGATCCTCTGCGTATTCCTCGAACAGGATGACGCGTTCCTTGGCTGACCGACTCAGCTCGACGATGCGGGCGTACACCTCACAGCTGAAAGCGAAGGTTTCCCGCTTGGCGAATTCTGTGGGCAGCAGCCATTCCTTGGTTCTGGTGTGGGGCAACCCAACGAACTCGCGCCTGTGGTTGTGGAACACATGCGCGGCCTCGTGAACCAGGAAGTCGTCGAACTTGCCACGCCCTTCGAGATATTTGGCCGTGACAAAGCAAGTCGTCTCCTGGCTGAGCCCGAGGATCCCCGCGCTCCTTCCACCCAGGGACTCGGCGTTGACACTCCCGAGGTAGACGTTGGCAATATCCCAAGCAGAATGCGAAAAACCCTCGTTCAGCAGGACATGCTCGATGTTGCTTGGCGTCAGAAATACCACGGTACCCTCGAGGAGTTGAAGCACCGCGTCTTGTTCTGCGAGCAGAAATAGGCCGCGCACCATTGGTTCGACCCGCTGACGCGTCATGCGGATGACTTCGTTTGGCTCTGGTATTGGGGGCAGTGTTGCGTTGCCAGCACGACGCTTCACCTCTTGAACCAGGGCGCCCAGGAGCGCGTCGTGTGCGCTGGCCTCCATGCCCATGTACGAGTCACTCGGCCAGTTGAAGATGTCCTTCGGATCTGAACGGCCAGTAGCGAGAAAGCGGCTGATGACCTTCTGCTGCTGGGCGTTTGCCCTAGCCAGGCTTGTAGCGTCGCCGTCGATCATCGGCGCCACTTGTCGCGGTAGCTGGGTGGGGCTTCGATGGGGTTCTTCGGTGCCGTCCATTCTCAGACGGTCATCGTACCCCGTGAACGAAATCAGCGCTGGTCCCAACATGTCCAGGTACTTGCCTGACCAAGCTTCTGTTTCGGTGATGCGCCACCACCCTGCGAGTTCGGACGGAATGGATGTACTTGCCGGAGTGCTCATCATGCGGTTCTCCGCTGGAACTGGGGCTCAGTCATCCTGAATGACCGGCAGCGGAATATCGTCGAAGGCTCCCTTGGCAAAGCCATCCTCGATGGTCTTGTGAATGACATCGCTAAGCGTGAGGTCCTTGTTCCCACGCCAATGCTCCCAGGCATGAATGGCCCGAAACATCAGCGTCATGTTGAGGTCACGAAACTCCGGAGTCTCTTCCTCTGGCGCCAACGGGAAGTCCTCCACTAGGGGAACGTGCTCGTGCCGCCGAGCTTCGTGGTATGCCTCCCATGCGGCGCGTCTCTCGCGCTTGGTGTCAAACTTCGCCATCAAGCGGTCAAGGTCTGCCGCCGTCTTCTCTGGATCGATGACCACCACATTGGCATCGAGATGTCGGTCCAAGCGGTCAAGTCCACCCGTGGCTTCGTCCCCATTCAACCAACGATTGATGACGCGTGTACGCCGAAGCACGACGCGCTCCCCAAGAATCGGTCCGAAGAACTTCGCCGCCTCGATGGCCCGCTGGATTGACCTGACTTCAACGACCATGCGCTTTGGTTCGGGGAACTTGAACCGCCCAATGATCACGGGCTGCACTTCAGCAGGGACCTCGGCGTAAGGAATGCCAAACGTGATGGCTGCGGCTTCATTCTGGTACAACCACTGCCACGTGCGTCCTGCGGGTTCCTGTACCGTGCAGCGCAGCCCACCGAGGATCTGCGTGACAACGGGCTTGCTTGGGATCGTGTAGTAGAGCCGAACGGGCTGGAAGGGTTCCTTGGTATAGGTGACCAGTAGGCGCGGGTCATTGGGCAGCGGCGGAGAAATCACGGGCGGATATTGGTGCCAAAGGCGCCGCCCGGGAAGGTGGAAAAGACACTGCGTTCCTTGCTCGGCAATGGCCCTAGTCGTAGGCTACGACCATGCTGACTGCTTTCGACGACCCCCGCGCCCGCAAGAGCGAGGCCCCGCCCGATGATGACATCGAACGGCAGATGGAGGCTCGCCGGGAGATTGACTCTTGGTTGTCTGAAGGTCGGCCTGAGCCAACGGCTGAACCACTCGAATCAGTGACGCGCGAGTGGCAGGACTGACTCTCGATACGGGTGCACTGATCGCCATCGAACGCCGCTCTGAGCGGATGTGGTTCATTTGGCGTCGGGCCATCCTCGAGCGATGGCGCATCACGGTGCCATCCGTGGTGGTTGTGGGATGGTGGAGGCGACTGTTGGCGGTTTGACTCCGAGGCCGTGGCAAGACGTCAATCGGCAGCTACCATCAATTCCTCGGGCACAACCCTCAAACGATGTCCCACCCCGTGAAGCGCCGGACATGAAACGCCTCGCCATCAAAGCGTGATGGATCCACTTCGAGCTGCTTCACTTGTTGATCCAAGGTTCTGCGATAGGCGCGGCGAGCCAACCGCTTGTCATGGCGATTTTCTGGGCTGCCAGGTGCAACCAAGTGGCGGGCTCGCTTGCAATCATGGGTGAAAGTTGAAGGTAGAATCACGGCCGGACAACCTCTTGCCTACGGAAGATTTAGCGCTCCGCAAACCTATCCCTCAGTGCCCGTCGGCGCCAATTGAATCGGCGCGTTGGCACCGCCACGAAGTTTGCGCTCCTCGCGACCAAGTAGGCCTGCCAGTGCGAAGCGGTACTCCGGCACGATGGGCAATGCACCTGTTTCATACCGAGAGATTGTCGCCTCGGTCAAGCCGAGCTCCTCGGCTAGCCCTGCCTGGGACAGACCCATGGCCTTGCGGGCGAGTCGGACGGCCTTTGGATCTGGTCGCATTGCCTCGGTCATCACGACGATGGCCGCCTGCACCTCGATGAACTCACCAACTGCGGCGTCTAGTTCATAGTAGCCACAGGCCGGGCAACGTTCATGTGGCACGGATGTATTTGCTACAACGTGTACCCCGATCTGGGTCGAGATCGGATGGGTTCCGAACGACATCTCAATCTGGCAGGTTGGGCATTTCATAGGGGCTTGTTGACCAAAGTGACTACAAGATCTCCGCGCTCCACCGACGTTCAACTCAGCCAGTTCTCAACCTCGAGCTCGGGGATCCGCGAAAACTCCCGATCATTCGCGGTTACGACCACCAGGTTGTGGCACAAGGCCTGCGCGGCAATCAGCATGTCGTTGGGGCCGATGGGGGTTCCAGCGCGCTCGAGATCGTCACGGATTCTGGCATATTGCTCGTCAGCCGGGGCCTCGAATGGTAGGAGTTCCATTGCGGACAAGATGACGTCCACGTGGTGGGACAAGCGTACAGATCCGCGCTTGCGCGCGCCGTACCGCATCTCGCTTGCTACGATGATGCTCGTGCATACAGACTTCTCTCCAACCGCACTGATGCGTTGCGCAACGCGTCCATGGGGATCGCGCAACAATGACGAGATCGTGTTCGTGTCCAGCAGGTAGCGGAGACTGACCGTCACAGTTCGATGTCATCCAGTGGCGCCAAGGTCTGGTCGACGTCGGGCAGCTCCTCATCCAATGGTTCCAGCCCCTGGAGAACCGCGCAGAGCCCGCGCGGGACGTCGATGGGTTCGATGATAAGCCGCGAGCCTTCACGCCGCATGGTCGCCTCCTCCGCTTCAAGCTCAAATTCCCTTGGAATTCTAACGGCTTGGTTGCGTCCATTGCGGAACAACCGAACCCGCCGTACAGGCACCGGAGGCGCTGAATCAGCTGATGGCATAGGCCACAGCATATGCCGCCAGACGGCAAAGTCAATCTGGGCAATAGCGCTGGGCTTGCGGCCGATACGCCAACTCCGCGTTCAGCCTCGTCACGCCACCTCACAAATAGAAAACTCCGGAAAAAGCTCCATCATCGCACTTGGTGTCAAACTTCGCTATCAAGCGGTAAAGATCTGCCTCCGTCTTCTCTGGATCGATGACGACCACATTTGCATCGAGGTGTCGGTCCAAGCGGTCAAGTCCACCCGTGGCTTCGTGCCCACTGAACCAACGATTGATGACGCGTGTGCGGCGAAGCACGACGCGGTCCCCAAGAATCGGTCCGAAGAAATTCGCCGTCTCGATCGCCCGCTGGATTGATCTGACTTCAACGACCATGCGCTTGGGGTTGGGGAACTTGAACCGTCCAATGATCACGGGCTGCACTTCAGCGGCGACTTCGGCGTAAGGAACGCCAAACGTAAGGGCTGCGGCGTCATTCTGGTACAACCACTGGCAAGCGCGTCCCCCGGGTTCCTGTACCGTGCAGCGCAGCCTACCGAGGATCTGCGTGACAACGGGCTTACTTGGGATCACGTAGTAGAGCCGAACCGGTTGAATGGGTTCTTTGGTGTGGGTGACCAGTACGTGCGGGTGATTGGGCGGTGGCGGAGAAATAACGGACGGATATTGATCCCAAAGCAGCCGCCCGGGGGAGGGGGAAAAGACACTGCGTTCCGTACTCGGCAGTGGCCGCAGTCGTAGGCTACGTTGATGCTGACTGCTTTCAATGACCCCCGCGCCCGCAAGAGCGAGGCCCCGCCCGATGATGACATCGAGCGGCAGATTGAGGCACGCTTGTGTCGCAAACAGCGCATGAACACTTTTGCGGCTACTGTGCCGGAGGATCGCGAACACAGCGGAACCCGATATACTGGGAGTGGCCAGTCGGGTTGCCTGCGGCGCGCGCTGCAGCTCGAAGCTGCACGGTATCACTTGCGTAGGAACCGCCGCGAGTGATTCGATTGGGATTGGTGCCAGCAGTGATATTGGCGCAATCGTTACAGGGGCTGCTGCTGGCGGACGCGTACCAAGTCGCTAAGCCAAAGTCGAGCTGCCACTCCTGCATGCCACCGGCGAGATCGTATTGGCCAAACGCGCCCCGACCGGGCTCGCAGCTCCCCACAGGAATCGTCGATGCGCGATTCGGATTGAGGTAGTAGTTGGCGTAGGTTGAGTCAGGTGCCATAGGGCCCCAAGGATAAAGCCGGTTGGCAGCTCCACCAGCTGCGACATATTCCCACTCCGCCTCGGTGGGTAGACGCCCCCCGTCCCAGGCGCAGAATGCAAACGCTTCATACCAACTCACACAATTGATTGCGCGCGTTTCCGTGACGTTGGGGTCAGGCACCTGCGGCCAGGTCGGGAATACGCAGTTCGCGTCGGTGGCGCCGGCTAGCGCGTTACTCAGAGCTGTCTGAGTCGCAGGCATGTTCGTATTCCAAGCAACCTGCCAGCCGCTGCCGGGCACGTGAGGATTCAGCCCGAACGTGGTTGGATCCGATGGCACGGCGCCCGAAACTCCATTGATGTAGGCTTTGATATAGAACTGACGGAATCGACCGACGGTGACCTCGAACGTGTCGATGAAGAAGTTCGATATGTTGGCGACGTGTTCCGGCTGCTCGCTTGCATTCGTGCAAGACATACTCGCAGGGCAGCCGTCCGTGCCACCGTCTGGGCCGCGTCCCATCAGGTAGCTGCCACCTACGATGAGCCGGTTTTCATTGCAATTGAACGTTCCCGCGCAGGCAGCACCCGCCGAAACGTAGGATGGGCCGCGGGGGCCGATGCACACACCCTGGCCATCGCAAGATCCGATCCCTGCGCAAGTAGTGCCTGAAGTCCGCGACTCAATGCCGCACACGTTGCTGCCGCAAGTTGCCTGCTGGCAGGGGTTCGACGGTACTTGGCAGTCGGTTGCGGTGCGGCAGTTGACCCAAGTACCAGCCCCAGTGCAAAATTGGTTTGGACTCGTCGAGCTCGTCTGCGTGAGACCGTCGGCCGCGCATTGTACCCGCGTGCGCTCGTCCGAACACCACGCGGTGCTCGGCGCACAACTCAAACACTGCTGCGCCGATGCGCTGCACAGCGCCGCGGACGTGCAAGTGGCAGCAAGGTCCCAGCCCGTGCGTGACGCGGAGCAGCGCTCGAGCTTGGCGTTCGTACAGCGGTAGTCTCGCGTTTCGCACACCAGGCAATTGCCAGCGCCATCGCAGGTGCCTCCGGCGCAAGTTGACGCGAGTGGCGCAGGCTTCGAGCCGCAAGAGTTGCCGGTGCCGCAGGCTTTCGTTTGACACTCCGGCAGTGCGACATCCGGGCAATGCGCGTCGAGTACGCAACCGACCCAGCTGCCCGCCCCGTTACAGTATTGCCCGTTGGAGGTGGTCTGGACTTTGGTCTTGCCGTCCGCGTTGCAAGCAATGCGCATAATGTAGTCGGCACTGCACCAGGCGCTGTTAGGACTGCAACCGTTGCATACGCCCGCCGCGGCGTCGCAGAGGCCGGCACCACATTGCCCGGCGCGTTCGTAATCGCTTTGGGAAAAAGAGCAGCGATAGAGGCTATCGCTCTGGCAGATGAAACTGTTGGCAGCGCAGACCGTACAGACGCCGCCACTGCTGCACAAGCCCGAACGTCCGAGGGGACTGGTGCAGGTGGCGTTGGTCTTTGCCGCGGCTTCGCATTTCCCGGAATTGCACGCGAGTTGGTGGCACTGTTCGAGTGGGGTCGTCGGAGTCGGGCAATCCGTAACTTTGACGCATTCTGGCTTTGGCGGCGCGCCGGCTGTGGGATCAGGCATTGGGCTTCGGTTGCCGCATGCCGAGACGAATAGCGCTGCGATGAGAGCAGGTACGATGCGCAGCAGAGGAGCCAAAGACGGGGGAAGCACGGCGCCAATGTACAGCAAGACGGGGCAATTGCTATGGTTTGCGAGAGGCGGAGCAGTCGACGAATGTATCTTGCGTGCGTCAACGGTCGCAAATGCGTGAACCGCATTGGCCATCTGGACCGCAATTACCTAGAATACGTATCGTCGTGCCTGTTTGATGACAAGAGCGCCATCGGGCACGAGAAATTTGAATCCTACGTCCATCCCGAACTTTGGTTCATTTCGGTAGATGCGGGAGAAGTGTTCGTGGATGGCATTGAGACTCTGCGTCAGCTCCACGATTTCACCAAACGCCAGTACCGGCGCACCACCGCTGAAACTCGAATGGGAGAGGTACGTCATCTCTCCCTGTCCGGCGGGCGGCTTGTAGTAGAGAAGACTCTCCGGGACCGTGTCTGGCACTGGGTTCGTCACCGATGCAGCGCCTGGCTGAACGTTGATATGGTATGCCGCTTGACTATCCGGCGGAGGGTCGAATGGATTGGCCGTGATCGCCACACCGTTGGCTGCCTCTTGCTCGTCAGGAAACGACCGATGAACGAGAACACCCGTAGCCGTAGCGCGGTGATCTATGCGCGCAACGCACGACCTGCGAAAAATCATCGGTGCGCAAGACGAGAACACCTTCGCTTGGCGTAGGGTTGCTCCAAGACAACGGAGCGGCGGGAGCGATCGCGTCAGGGGCTCGGGTTGCCCGGGCATGCCGGCGTTGCAATCGAAAGCGACGACTTCGCTCCGAAAACTAGGGAGTCACCTACTTCTGCAAAGGAGGTCACGGAGTCGCTCGTCACGTAGCGTGCGCTCTCCGAGAAATCATCGGTACGTAGGATGACCACGCCCTTGCTCCTCGCTGGAACGCTGAAAGAAACCGCAAGCACGAGCTTCTTCTCGTCGAGCAGCAGGAGGTCGTCAATTGCCGCGATGGTGCTGTCGGTGTCTGCCACGCTGCGCGCGGTCCCGTCCCGGTCGACAACGCGTAGACGTTGGTTGACCAACAGCACCGACCGTCCTTTGACCATCGCGATTCGGGTGACGATGCCAGCCGCAAGCGTTTGGCTGAATCGGCGCTCAAAGGTTGAGCCGTTCGCGGCAAATGCGCTAAGGATCGGCGTCTCGCTGCCGCTGGTGCTCGAATTGACACGAGACTCGACAACCACGAGGTCACCGGAGTTGACGTCGAAGCTGAACAGGGAAGCCTTCCGCAAGTCGAGGGCCGCAGGAAATGCCGTCGTGAGGACCTGGTCGAGATTGGGGTCGAGCTGCTGCGCACTCGTCGACGTTATCGATGACGTAGGGAAGCGCCGGAGCCGAAGATCCGCCGTGCCGGTCCCACTCAGCTGAAAGATCGAGCTCCCTGCGGCTTCCCATGGTCCCGCGGCATCGTCATTGGCAATGGAGCCGACGACCCTCGGCAGGCCCGCGTCGTCCATCCGGAGGAGGGTCGTCAAAGGACCCGCTACCGGACCCGATATCGAATCGCTTATTGTCAGAAATGCCGGTGCAGCCAAATCGGTAACGTCCAGGCGCAGCCACTCGAGGTCGAGCGGCGACACGGGCCCGCCCGCGACGACACGGGGTGCCGTAGGATCTGCGATGTCGACGCGGTGTACCGAGCCCGGTCCGTAGGCGAGAACGGTGCTTGGTCCGCCCGCGCGAACGCGCTCGAACGACCCCTGTTGGGGACTCGAAAGGGGCGAGATGGAACCGCTGACGGGATCGATTCGCACTAGCTGGTGCATCGGTTCGGTCGCGGCGTATGACCCACGTGCAACTGTGTGAAAGCTTGGCAAACGAAATGGTGACGCGCTTGCATGAAACATGACGCGCCGGCTCAGTTCGGCTGGCGCGGCGCCAAGCGTGAGGACTGCCGCATTGTTCAACGCGCGGCCGTCGGTCTCAGCGCCCAGTGTTTGCAGGAGCATGCGGTCTCCGTCGAGCAAGCTGAAGCCAACGGGAACGACGCCATTCGGGCCCAGATCTGCGGCAAATGTAGCCACTGGTTCCAGCGTGTCCGCTGACAGCAAGATCACGTCACCGAAGCCGGACGTCGCCTGGCGGACCTCGAAGACAGCGACGTAACCCGTCCGCGCATCCACATCGACGACCATATTGCCCTCGCGTGCGCTAGGCCCAAACATGAGCGAGCCGTCGGTAGCGGACACATCGACGAGCGTGAGACCACCCGCTGTCGCTACGTAAAGAGTCTTGCCGTCGGGAGCCAGGGCTAGACCCAAGCACCGATGGCCTGCAGGTAGCTCGACTTTCATTCCCGGGCGCGGGTTGAATGTCGTCGAGTCAATCGACCAAGCTTGGATCTCGTACGAAGTGCAGGCAAATAGACGTGACCCACTGCCCGTCGCCGCAATGATCGGCCACAGCCCGACGCCGAATCCGTAGCGCTCCGACGGGGTGAGTTTGTCTCCGCTCAAGTCGAAAAGGTCGATGCCGCGGTCGACACTGGCAATTGCGAGATGGTGCTCGAGAACTGGGATCAGGAACGTCCGCGGTCGACTCACCCAGACCATCGAGCCTACGCTGTCGGCCGTTACTAGAGGGCCCATCGCGATGTCGTCGAGCAGCTTGGATTGCGTCCCATCGAGACCAACGAGGGTTAGCCGCCCCGCCCGCGCAAACAATGCCCTGTCCTCGCGCGGGAACGCGACGAGCGTCTGCAGCCCAGGCGCGTGACCGAAGCTTGGCAGTCGACCGACCACTTGAGGCGCGCTTGCCCGCGCAACGCCTAGGCAAACCCCAGCGCTGCAGACATCATTCTGCGTGCAGGAATTCTGATCGTTGCAGCTCATGCCATCGGGGACGGCTAAATGCACGCAGGCGCAGTTCGAATCGAAAGTGTCAGTCGTGCAACGATTGCCATCATCGCAATTCGGTGGCTTGACCGGGATGCAGCCGCTGCCGGCCGTACCCGAAACACCTAGGTTCGTCGCTCTTCCAGCGTTCGTCACGCCTGCGGAACCATTGCCACCGGCGCCCGCCCGCACTGTGCCCGACGTGCCGGCGGCCCCTGACGTGCTGCCCGCCCGACTCACGTCGGGCGCACCACCAATCGCCCCTGACGTGCCTCCCTCACTTATCTGAGGCGCCCCACCATTTATCTGAGGCGCCCCACCGTTGGGCGCCTGGGTTGTGCCGAAACCCGTCGTACCCGCTCTACTCGTGTCTGGCGCCCCACCGTACGCCCCTGCTGCACCCGCCTGAATCATGTCGGAAGCGCAGCCGCAGACCCCAGCCGAGCCCGCACTCGTCACCAAAATGGCGTCATGACCACCGTTGCCAACAAGGCCCACTCCTGCTGCGCCACCTGAAGTTGTGAAGTTGCCACCAGCGCCTGGAGGTTCCGTCGCATCGGGCGCGGCACCACAACCAGCAACCACGCTTGCTGCCCCAAAAACACGCCCAACCCTTCGCAGTCTCGCGCCCATTGTCCGGACTCGCATCCTTCCCCGCATCGAAGGCATGTCATACCACGCATACGCAGTCTGGCGAACTTGCGCCACATGACAGGTGCCACGCACAGGCTGCGAGTGCCATTGACCGGTGTCACAGTCGGGACGGAATTGGGGATCTGACATTTCGCACTGCGGTCAGATTGGAGTGCGTCACGCTGCGGCCTAGTGGCTCGTTCTCACATTTCGGACGAAAGAAAGTCAGTCGGGGTTGATGCGCGACCGGAACGCGATTATGGTCCGCCCGTTACGCGGGTTGCGGGAGAACACCGGCTATGCCGATGGGCGGCGCTGGGCGCTGAAACTACGGGGATGGCGCGAAACGCGGGACCGAAGCGCGCCGGTGTTCTGCTCGCCATTTTTACCCGATGAGAAGGAGTTAGTGATGAAAAACAGGCACAATTTGATGACAATGACGACGGCAATTCTGGGTGCGTTGGCTGGCACGGTGAGCTACGCAGGCACTGCACTGGCAGCCTGCCCCAACGCTCCCGCGGTGCCTTCAGCGTTGGTCGTAGTATTGCTCGATCGCAGCGGCTCGATGGCGTCGCAGGGGCAATGCACCAGTAGCGTGGTCGACCGCAAATGGAAGTGCGCCGTTGACGACGCACACAGCTGGATCACCAACAACGATCCTCTGTCCGAGCGCGCCTATTTCCTCTGGCAGTTCAGTACATTGGATCCGACCCTAATCACGACGCAGGACAATGGGCCTGGTGGCAACGGCTACTGCATGGACACTGCGTATACCAACCTCACCACCGCCAACCCAGTTTTTGTCGGGCCCATGGTGGATGACTCTGCAACGCCTCTTGCCGGCGCCTACTGCGATGCGGTGAAGTTCCTGATCGACTATCGCAACGCGAAGGGATGGACCGACGTCCCGCTCTTCATCAAGCTCGAGTCGGACGGCCTCGAGAACCGGACGCCCGTTACCCATGTCTGCTACGGACCCACCGGAGGTTCGTCCGCCTTCACCGTTCCACACAACCCGGTCCAGCTCCTTCCCGTCGGGGCGCCGACCACGGTAGACACTCTCCAACTGGGCTCATGGGAATCGAAGATCTACGATACTCAGATCAGCGGCAGCGTGCACTCTTATACCCCGACCGTTGATCCGGCTGCGTTTGTGTACGCGAGTGGACCCATGTCGGACGGTCCTGTAATCACGAATATCTCGTTCATCGACGAGTTCATCCCGCCTGCTGCCGCAGCAGCGAGCCTCGCCTTCAGCGTGTCGTCGGCCACCGCCGGTGTCGATGGGTCAAGCGCGAGCTCCAGCGCTTCGAGGGTCGCCACCTCGGCCCTCGCCGCGTCGGCCCTTGCCACTACGAGCACCACCGATGATCTCGTGAGATTCTTCAGTGGCTTCACGCAGATCAGCCGCACTCGGTTGACGCGCTTCGGATCTGGTGTGGCGCCGGTTGCGGGTTCTGTCGAAGGTTTCCACGTCCTGCCCGGAGACGCCGACGACAGCGGTTGCGTCAATGTGGCTGACTTCAACTTGGTCAAGGCTGCCTATGGACAGAGAACGTCGGCCACCAACGCCAACGCGAATCGTGCCGACTTGAATGGGGACGGCGTGGTCAACGGGGCTGACTACCTCATGCTGAAGGCACGGTACGGCCAGGGCTGCGCTACCCCGCCTGGCACCATTCCCGTGCTCGGCAATGCGCTCTTTGGCTTCGAAGATCCGTCGAAGTGGAGCTCCAGCGCACCAATCGCCGGCAACTCGCTTAGGCGTACCGAGGGAGGGTTCTCTCTCAAGGTCGACGGTGGCGGCTATCGCGAGATCAAGTCCGTCGCCTTCAACACGGCGTTGTTCACGGGCGTGAAGGCGAAGATTGCACTAGACGTCTTCGTTCCACCCCTGGTCAAGCAACCCTATTGGGCAGGCCAAGTGCTTCTCTTCGTGAACGCTCCTTCAGCCGGCATCAACAACCTACCCGTTGGCACGGTGGAACTGGCGGGCAAGCCCATCAACAAGTTCTCGCAAATCACCTTTAGTCTACCGACGACGGTCCAAAATGCGATGAAGACTGCGCGCTCAGACTTCTCGATCAAAGTCGTCGTAAACGCGACCGATTCGGGCCAACAGATCGACAATCTGCGGTTCGTGCAGTAGTCGCTCGGAACGTCTTCGGCGGGCCCGGTTCGACCCGGGCCGCCGAAACGCATTGGCGTCGCCCTTGCCACAACTGGCGTAAGGCGGCGCCAATTGTCTTTGGGAGCCGGAACTTCCTGCGAGCTGCGTCGACTACGTTCGATCGCGCACGCAGCGGATCCCGCGCTGGATGTAGGGCGTTGCCGGGACACCGGCACCGCGAGACGTGGCTCGAAGCGTCTCCACAGCCCCGGACCAGGAGCCACCACGCGATGTTCGGTTGGTTCCCGGAGTGATGTTCGCGCAATTGGTGCAGGAATTGCCCGCCGAACCTACCGCGTACCAGGTCGCGGAGACGAAGTCGAGCTGCCACTCCTCCATGCTACCCGTGAGATCGTATTGCCCAAAGAGGCCGCGACCAGTTGGAAAGGTTCCGACTAGCAGCGTCACGGCGCGGTTCGGATTGCCGATGTAGTTGGCGAGGGTCGCGTCAGGTGCGGCAGAACCCCAGGGATAGAGCCGATTCGCACTACCGCCTGCAGCGGCGTACTCCCACTCGGCTTCGGTCGGTAGACGTCCGCCGTCCCAGACACAGAAGGCGAAAGCCAAGTACCAGTTGACGCAGTTGATAGCGCGCTGCTCGGTCGCTGCACCGTTGGGCGCAGCTGGCCAAGTCTGGGAAGTGGCGTTGCATTGCACGGCCGTGAGCAGCGCGCTTTGGTTGGTCGGTAGCAGGCTATCCCAAGTTGACTGCCAGCCGGTGCCCGTAACCGAAGCGTGAGGGTTCGCTCCGGCGTTGGTGGCAAAGGGTCGAATCCCTGTATCGTAAGCGATGTAGAACTGACGAAAACGGCCAACTGTTACCTCGAAGGTATCCATGTAGAAGTCGGACACCGTGGCGGTATGCTCAGGCTGCTCGTAGGCACTCGCACAAGTCATTCCCGTGGGACAAGCGTCCGGGGAGCCAAGTCCGCCGGTACCCATCAGAAAGCTCCCGCCTTGAATCAGTCGACTCTCGTTGCAGCTCACGCCACCTGCGCAGGCAGCCGCCGCCGACTTGTACGAAGGGCCAGCAGGACCGATGCAGGCACCCGCGCCGTCGCATGTCCCGTTCCCCGCGCACCCGACGCCAGACGAGACCGATAGTGCTGAACTACACGTGCCGCTGTTGCACGTCACCTGCTGACAAGGATTGCTCGGCTGGGTGCAGTCAGTCGTTGTGCGGCAGGCGACCCAATTACCGGCGCCGGTGCAGTAGGGCGTCGCGTCGGACGGCTTGGTCGAGGGAGTCCGCGTTAGCCCGTCGCTCGAACAATCCAGTCGCGTGTTAACGTCCTGGCACTGAGGATACTGACTGGGGACGCAAGCCAAACATTGCTTGGCCGAAGCACTGCAAAGCGCTGCCGACGCGCAAGGCGAACCGACGGCGTCCCAACCCGTACGCGTTGCGTTACAGACTTGGAGGTTTGCGCCTGAACAATTGTACTGACCAGTGGCACATATCAAGCACTTGCCAGCGCCATCGCAACTGCCACCGGTGCAGTTGTCGCCGAGGAACGATGCCTTCGAACCGCAAGTATTGCCGGAGACACAGGCCTTGACCAGACACTCCGCCAACGCGACATCGGGGCAGGTGCTGTCGGCGACGCAATCGACCCAGACGCCAGCCCCTGTACAGTACTTGCCAGGCGAGGTCGTTGCTGGTTGTTGCTTGCCGTCCGCACCGCAAGCGATCCGTTTGGTATTGTCACTTGGATCGCACCAAGCTGTACTGGGCACGCAGCCGTTGCAGCGCTTGTTAGCGGCGTCGCACAACCCAGCGCCGCAAGATCCTGCCAATGCGTAGTCGGTCTGGGTGAAGGGGCAGACGTAGAGGTTGTCGCTTTCGCAGATGTAGGCGTCCGCATTGCATACCGTACAAATACCAACGCTGCTGCAAAGCCCCTGGCGCCCATTGGGACTGGTGCAGGTGGCGTTGGGGTTCGGTGCGGCTTCGCATTTGCCTGCGTTGCATGCAAGCTTGTGGCATTGGTCGATGGACCCGGCGAGGCTCTGGCAATCGCTGGCGATGGTGCATTCTGGTTTGACCGTCGCGCCACCTGTGGCAACCGTCCCACCGGTGCCGGCGCCGCCTGTTGCGGACGTTCCGCCAGAACCGCCGAAAGTTGCGGTGATGCCACCGGTTCCAGCGCCAGAGGTGCCGCCCACGGTGGTCGCGCCACCCTTACCGCCAACAGCCACCGTGCCACCTGTAGTCGCCTTACCAGCAGCACTGACTCCGCCCGAAGCCGTGGCTCCGCCGAGCGGTAGTGTGCCGCCAGCTGTGCCTGCAGCGCCGCCCATATTCGCTGGCACGCCCCCGGTTGCGTCTGGAGAACCGCCAACACTTGGACCACCCGATGTACCGTTCGGCGATTGGCCGGCAGCGCCGCCCGCATCGCTTCCGCCGCGATTGCCAGTGCCGCCAGAAGCTACGCCGCCACCCACGTTGCTGGAACCGCCAAAATTGCCCGGGTTGGCGCCGGCGCTGCCACCGCGCCCGCCAGTACCGTTGCGAATGCCGCCGCTCGAAGCCTCGGCTCCGAGGGTCGGATCCACTTCGAGTTTGTCGTAGAAGCAGCCGCCTACACCAAACAGGCTGGCTAGAGTAAGCAATGAGATCTGATTGGTACGCATTATCAATTCCCGCTTCCGAGCAATGTAGCCAAGCTGAAGAATATTCGGTCCCTAGAAGCCACCGCTGACGCCAACTGAACCGAGCCCGATCCAAGGCGTAAGACTTGCGGTTTGACTAGGCTGCTTGGGGGACGTCAGCAGCAAGGTCACGCCAGCGCCGACCCCCACCGCACCGACGATGAAGCCAACCGTCGAAACGTTCCGCAGCATGTTGAAGCTGTCCACGTTGCCTTGTAAGGAGCTGGGACAGCGGTTGCCCACGCACTGAGCCTCGATATCGCTCGAGTTGTGCTTCGTGATGACCAAAACGCCAGCAACACCGCCAACGGCGAGGCCCACGCCACCTACGGCCAGTGCCGACCAACCGGCGATGCGTTGCGTGCGACCTGGAGCATGCCCGGCTTTCGAGCTATCGCCCTGCGTCTTGCCCTTC
>Ga0302321_100000272_pt1 | contig 45890 bp, 39 predicted proteins | sample Fen_T0_1_FD_202505 | JGI IMG/M metagenome (GOLD analysis project Ga0302321, IMG submission 202505) | Peat permafrost microbial communities from Stordalen Mire near Abisko, Sweden - Fen_T0_1 | ecosystem: Environmental > Terrestrial > Soil > Wetlands > Permafrost | place: Sweden: Abisko... | reverse complement strand
TCTCCTCCGGCTCGAAGGCGGTCGCCGGCGGCGACTCCGTGCCCAGATTGTGGCTCTTGCCGACTGCCGTCGTGAGCAGCTAGCGGGTCGGCCGGCCCGAACGTTCGACGGCACGGCGCGGAAGCGGCGGCGCCGCCGGTGGCGCCCTCCGGGCCGGCGCCGTTTGAGCGTTGACGTGGGACGGGGCTGGTGTATGATCGGCCGAGTGGCGAATTGTGGTGGTTGGTGGGAAAGAGTGAAGGGACGGCCCTAGACTCGATCCCGCCAGGTGGGGATGGGTAGCCGATCGGACCGCCGACCGGGTGCCGGGTCCACGAACCACCGGCTCCACGAAGACGCGGCGTTCCCGCGGATAGGCAGCAGGGCGACGGATCGATGTTCACCGGCGAATACAGACACTCGGTGGACGCCAAGGGTCGGGTAGCCATCCCGATCCGGTTCCGAGCGCCTCTGGGCGAGGGCGCGATGCTGGCCCGCTGGGTCGACGGATGTGCCGCCATCTTCCCCAGGTCCTCGTTCGAGGAGCTGGCGGAGAAGGTCTCGAAGCTGCCGATCTCCGATGAGCGCGCACGAGCCTTCTCTCGATTCCTGTTCTCCGGGTCTTTCGAGGTCGAAACCGATCAGCAGGGCCGAATCCTGCTGCCGGCCGCGATCAAGGAGTGGTCCGGGGTCGGCGCCGATGCCGTCGTCGTCGGTGCGCGGGATCACGTCGAAATCTGGGACCCGGGTCGGTGGGCCAAGTCGCAGCAAGCCGTCAACACGGCCGACGCGCTGGCTTCGCATCTGACCGGACTGGGCATCTAAGAGTGAACGACAACTTCCACGATCCGCTCGGGCAGGCTTCCGACGGCGAGTCCGTCGACAGCTCTCCCGAGGGGGGCGCCGAAACGGAGGTAGGGCACCTGCCGGTAATGGTGGACGAGGTTATTGAAACACTCGCCGCCAGAGCCGGCAGCCTCCAGATCGACGCCACCCTCGGTGGAGCAGGCCATGCCGAGCGGATCCTGGAAGCAAGCGCCCCTGATGGCCGCCTCCTCGGCCTCGACGCCGACGGGGCGGCCATCGCCAGAGGGCAGCGCCGGCTCGCCCGCTTCGGCGATCGAGCCGTGCTGCGCCGGGCGAATTTCCGCGAACTGGCGCAGGTCGCGCCGGAGGCCGGTTTCGGCGCCGCCGACGGGCTGTTCATGGACCTCGGACTGTCGAGCTACCAGCTGAGCGACGTCGAGCGTGGCTTCGGCTTCCGCGCGGGGGGCCGCCTCGACATGCGCTTCGACACGAGCCGCGGCCGTCCCGCCGCCGACCTTCTGGCGACGATGGACGCGGCCGAGTTGACGGCACTCTTCGGCCGCCTCGGCGAAGAGCCATATGCCGGGCGAATTTCCAGGACGATCGTTGAGACCCGCACGGCGACGCCGATCGAGACCGCCGAGCAGCTGGCCGCCCTCGTGAAGCGAGCGGTGCCGGCGCCCAAGACATATCGAATTCATCCCGCGACGCGCGTCTTCCAGGCGCTCCGCATCGCCGTGAATGACGAGCTCGGGGCCCTTGATGCGGGCCTTGCCGCTTCGCTGGTGCTGCTGCGGCCGGGCGGCCGCCTCGTCGTCCTGAGCTACCACTCGCTTGAAGACCGCATCGTCAAGCGCTTCATCGCGTCCGAGCAGCGCGGCTGCGTTTGCCCGCCGCAGGTCCCGATCTGCGTCTGCGGACGTCAGCCACGTCTTCGGTCGCTCGGTAAGTCGCGCACCCCGAGCGCCGCCGAAATCCAGGCCAATCCGCGTTCCCGCAGCGCGCGCCTCCGGGCCGCCGAGCGGGTCGCCGCGTGATCGCGGGCGGGGAAGGTCGCCACCTATGAGCAAGCGTCACCAGAGCAGCCGCAGACGGACCTACGGCCGCCGGCAGCACGAATTGCACGAGCGGACGGGTCAGCCGATCGGCGTCGTGAACTGGGTCGGCGAGACGGGCGCGGCAGAGAGCGAGCAACGCTGGAGCTTCGGGTCGGCAATCGACGGCTCCGACCGTAACTGGCCGCCGCTCCAAGGGACCGATTAGGTGGCCGTGTATGAGGGCGCGCGACCGCGCTCGACGCTGTTTCCGCGCCGGCGCCTGGAGGCCTCCCTCCTCCGCCCCCAGGCGCCGGCAATCCAGGCTCCGGCACTGCCGCGTCGGCGGTCGCGCGTGGCCATGCGCGCCACCAGGCGCCCGCGTTCCGTCGGAATGGTCATCGGCGCGATTGTCGTCGCGTTCCTGCTGGCCTTCTTCTCGCTCGTCCAGACGGTTCGAGTCTCGACCAGCGGCTACGACATGTCCCAGCTCAACGACGAGTATCTGCAGCTCCAGAACCAGCGGCAGCAGATCACCTCCGACATCGATCGAGTCGGTCGACAATCCGCGATCCGCCGCCAGGCGATCGCCGACGGGCTGAACCAGCTGCCCGGGCCGGTCGTCTTGCCGGCCCGCTAGGAGGCCGGACGTATGCTCGGCCGAACCGATTCGCGACCGCGTCTGTTCTCGCTTCTGCTGGTCGTGGTGGTGGCCTCGACCGGGATGGCGGCGCGCCTCGCCTACTGGCAAGTCGGACAGCGGCAAACGCTGTCGGAGATGGCAGCCCGCGGATCGGTGACCACGGCGACGATCCCGGCTCAGCGGGGTTCGATCTACGACAGGACGGGCATGATCGTCCTGGCGAGGACAATCTATCAATACCGCGTCATCGGCGACCCGCACGACCTCACCGCGAAGCAGAAGGAACGCACGGCTCGGGAGCTGATCGACTACCTCTCGCTCGGCGATGAGGATGCGAAGAAGATCCGGGCGGCGTTGGCCACGTCCTCCTACTACGTCCTCCTCGCCACCGAGGTGGACGCGGACACTGTGCAGGAGATGCGAAAGGGTCAGGCCAACGGCAGCCTCGCGGGGATCTCGTTCGAGCAACAGGCGGTACGCGTGTATCCGCAGGCCGGCGGGGCGCCGCACACGTCGCTCGCCTCTCAGCTCCTCGGCTTCGTCAATGCCGCCGGCAAGGGTCAGTACGGGATAGAGCAGAAGTACGACGCCATTCTCGCCGGCAAGCCGGAGATCGTGCAGATCGACCCGACCGTGCTCGGACCCGACGGGACCACCATCAAGGAGCCCGGCACGCCGGGTCGGGATGTGCGCACGACGATCGATGCGAGCCTCCAACTCCAGGTCGAGCAGGAAGTGTTCACCGCCTGGATCGCCGACAAGGCGAAGACAGTCTCAGCTGTCGTGATGGACCCCAAATCGGGCGAGCTCCTGGCCGAGGCCAGCTACCCGAGCTACGACGCCAATGCCTACTCTCAGGTCGCGGACCAGAACCCGGACCTGTTCATGGATCCAGTCGTCACCAGATCCTACGAGCCGGGGTCGGTTTTCAAGATGCTCACGGCTTCTGCCGCGCTCGAAACGAACACGACGCAGCTGGCCACCCAGCTCAACGACTTCGGCATCCTCAAGTTGCCGGGTGGTCAGGAAGTCGCCGACGCTGACCGCCGGTCGAAGGGCTGGCGGACGTTCGCCTACATGGTCGCCTGGTCGCGCAACGTAGGCGTCTCCCAGGCGGCTTTCCGACTCGGCAAGACCACGGCCGCGGCTTCCAAGGTGCTCTACCAGACCTGGCAGGACTACGGGATCGGCCAGAAGACCGGCATCGATGTCGCCGGCGAAGTCTCGGGAATCGCTCGCAATCCCGCGGTCGACCCATGGGCCAAGATCGACCTCGCCAACGCGTCGTTCGGCCAGGGCGTGGCCGCAACCCCGATCCAGGTTGCGCGCGCGTATGCGGCGATGGTCAACGGCGGAAATCTCGTGACGCCCCGTGTCGTCCTCTCCGATGCCAAGATCGGCGAGGCCGCGGCAGTCACCGTCACCGGACCGCGAGTGGTCAGCTCGACCACGGCGGCGAGCCTCACCAAGTTGATGGGCGCGGTGCTCACGACCGTTCCCACGTACGACCAGCGGACCTACATTCGAGGCTATTACGTGGGCGGCAAGACCGGCACGGCCCAGATCTGGGACCCGAAGCTCGACGGCGGTGCGGGCGGGTGGAAAGTCAACGACTACAACTACAGCTTCTACGGCTGGATCGGCCACAGCAAACCGGACCTCGTCGTCGGAATCGTCATATTCGAAGGTACGCCCACGACCATCAAGCAGGGCGTCCTGGATATGCCGGTCCAGTCGTACGAGCTGTTCCGCCGGATCGCAACCGACGCCGTCACGACGGAGCGCATCCCGCCGAACCCGAACGGGCCTCCGGCACCCGGGACCAGGAAAGGGACGCCGCAGGGGTGATTGCGGCGTCCGGCACCGAGGGCGGGTGGCTGTGCGAAACTGGAGCGGTGACCGACGCCTCCCAAACGCAGTCTCGGCCCGGAGCGGGGCCGCTCCCCTTGACCGCCGTTGAGATAGCCGCCGTTACTGCCGGCCGCCTCGCCGTCGCCTCCGAACGACCCATTTCGGGTGTGGCCGTCGACTCTCGACTGGTCCGGCCCGGGAATCTCTTCGTGGCACTTCCGGGAGAGCGGACCGACGGTCATCGCTTCGTCGGCGCCGCCCTTGCGGCCGGCGCCACGGCCCTTCTGGTATCCGAACTCTCGGATCGGGATGCCGACCTGGCGCGTGGGGTTGCGTCGGTGGTCGTGGTTCCTGACACGCTGCTCGGCCTGCACGCCGTGGCGGCGGCCTGGCGACGGAGGTTCTCCCTCCTGGTTGTCGGAGTGACCGGCAGCATCGCCAAGACCTCCACCAAGGAGGCGATCGCCGCCGTCCTGGCCGAGCGTTTCGTGACGCTCAAGAGCGAGGGCAACGCGAACAACGAAATCGGTCTGCCGCTGACGACCTTGAGAATCGGTCCCGAGCACCAGGCCGCCGTGCTCGAAATGGGGATGTACGTGGGCGGCGAGATCGCCCAGCTGGCGGCCATCGCGCGGCCGAAGATCGGCGTGGTGACGGCGGTCCGCGAAGTCCACCTCTCGCGCATCGGCTCGATCGAGGCGGTCGAACGGGCGAAAGGCGAGCTCGTGGAGGCCCTACCCGCCGATGGGGTTGCGGTTCTCAACGCCGACGATCCGCGGGTCGTGCGGATGCGCGATCGGACGGCAGCTCGAGCCATCACCTATGGTTTCGCGCCCGACGCCGACGTGCGCGCCGAGGATGTTGTCGCGGCCGGTCTGGATGGAATGGGCTTCACCCTCGTGGCGCCGCAGGGGCGCGTCCGGACGGCCATTCCCGCGCTCGGGCGGCACGGCGTTCACAATGGCCTCGCCGCCGCGGCTGTGGGATTGGCCGCCGGATTGGACCTCGATCTCATCGCCGCCGGTCTTCGCAGCGGCTGGCATGCGCCGCACCGCGACGAGATCGTGCGCGCCGGCAGCCTCACGATCCTCGACGATTCGTACAATGCCTCTCCGGCCTCGATGCTGGCGGCGCTGGAGTTGCTGGCAACTCTCCCGGGCCGCCACGTTGCGGTCCTGGGCGAGATGCGGGAACTCGGCGAGGCAAACGATCGGGGTCACCGCGAGGTGGGGGCGGCGGCCGCGGGCCTCGCGGAGGTGATCGTGGTGGTCGGCGAAGGAGCGGCCGCCATCGCGGCCGGGGCTGCGTCGCTGGGCGGGACGGTCGTCACGGTCGCCGATCGCGACGCCGCCGTTGCCGCCCTGCGTGAGATCCTGCGGCCGGGAGACGCGGTTCTGGTCAAGGCCTCGCGAGGGGCCGAGCTCGACCGGATCGTCGAGTCATTGGTGGGTAGCTGGGGGAGTTGGGTAGCCGGCGCCGCGGATGGGACTGACCCGCTGCGTCGAATGGACGCGGAGGATGACCGTTGACTGAACACGGGGCTGTATTCATCCAGGGCTTGCTGCTCTCGTTCGCCTGCGTCGTGATCCTGATGCCGCCGTACATCCGTCTGCTGCACTGGCTCGGCATGGGCAAGAAGATCCGCGAGGAGGGGCCCGGCTCGCACCTGGTCAAGCAAGGCACGCCGACCATGGGCGGAATCCTGATGGTCGCGGTCATCCTTGCGCTGGCCTACGTGTTCGACGCGATGGACGCTTCGACGTACTCGCCGCTCGTGGTACTGGCGCTCGTCGGCGCGCTCGGGGCCGCCGACGACTTCCTCAACGCCCGGACCGGAATCGGCATTCGGGGCCGCCAGAAGATCGTGTGGCAGACGATCGTGGCGATCGGCGTTGCGATCTACGTCCAGAATCACTTCGGCTTCAACGGCGTCCGCGTCCCGTTCATCGGCGACGTAGAACTCACCTCGATGATCCAGATCCCGTTCACGGACCGAGCGTTCGAATCCGGGGCGCTCTTGTTCATCATCGTCGCGGTCCTCGCGATTGTCGGCGCCAGCAACGGCGTCAACCTCACCGACGGCCTCGACGGCCTGGCCGGGGGCACGCTCGTGTTCGCATTCATCAGCTACCTGATGATCGCCCTGGTCAACACGCCCGCTCAGCCCAACCTGGCCCTCGTCTGCGCCATCGTCGTCGGCGCGATCATCGGCTTCCTGTGGTTCAACGTCCATCCGGCCCAGGTGTTCATGGGCGATTCGGGGGCGCTGTCTCTGGGCGGCATGCTCGCCGTCGTGGCCCTCATATCCGGCCAGGTCATGATCCTGCCGCTGATCGGCCTGATCTTCGTCCTAGAGACCGCTTCGGACATCATTCAGATCGGCAGCTTCAAGCTCCGCCACAAACGGGTCTTCCGAATGGCACCGCTTCATCACCACTTCGAGCTCGGCGGCTGGGACGAGGAGAAGGTTACGATGCGGTTCTGGATCGTCGGCGCGCTGGCGGGCCTGCTCGGGGTCACGCTCTTCGTCGCTTCGATCCCGAAGGTGTAGCCGAAGCCATGGCACGCCGCATCGTCGACCTCGATCGCCTGACCGCGGCCACCGTGCGTGACGGCGCGCTAGACGGGCGGTCGGTCACGGTGCTCGGTCTCGCCCGCAGCGGGATCGCGATGGCGCGGTTCTTCGCCGACACCGGAGCCAGGGTCACGGTCTACGACGGCCGACCTGCGGACGATCTGCGATCGGCCATCGACGCTCTCGGCGGGCGCTCGATCGAGCTCGAACTCGGGCCCGACGTCGACCCGGCGGGCACCTGGGCCGATGCCGATCTCGTCGCGACCTCGCCGAGCATCAACCCGGATTTCCCGACCGCCGAGCCGCGCCTGCGGGCTTCGCTGGCCGAGCTGGTCGCGGCCCACCGAGCCGATCCCTCCGGCGCGCCGGCCCTGGTCAGCGAGCCGGACCTCGTGTTGAGAATGTGCCCCTGCCCGACGATCGGAGTCACCGGCACCAAAGGCAAGACGACCACGTCGTCGCTGATCACCGCGCTTCTCGCTCAGGATGCCGCACATCCGGCGATCCTCGGCGGCAACATCGGCATCCCGCTGATCGAACGACTGCCGGAACTCACTCCGGGGCACCGGGTCGTCATCGAGCTGTCCGAGCTCCAACTCCCGACGCTCTCCCGCGGGACGACCGTGGCCGTGTACACCAACGTGACCTCGGATCACCTCGATCGCCATGGGTCGGTGGCGTCGTACAGGGCGGTGAAGCGGCGTCTGGCCGAACTGGCCGACCCCGCCGGCGCGCTCGTCCTGAACGCCGAGGACCCGGTCGTGGCGGCGTATTCCGAGCTGCATACGGCGCCGGTCGTCACGTACCGGCGGGAGCCGCCGCTACCGGGCGGCCTTGGCGTCGCTGACGGCTGGATCGTGGCCTTGGGCGTGCGACGCCTCGCGCTGGCCGGCGGCGGCGCTGCAGAACTGGGGCCGGGCGGCCGGATCATGCCGGTCTCCGAGCTCGCTATCCCAGGCGCTCACAACGTCTCGAACGCCCTGGCTGCGGTGGCGACTGCGCTGCTTTTCGGCCTCCCTGTTGGGGCGATCCGCCGCGCCGCCGCGGCATTCCCGGGAGTGGAACATCGCCTCGAACAGGTCGCCAGCGTCGACGGTGTGCGCTTCATCAACGACTCGCAGGGGACCCAGCCGGACGCGGTGATTGCCGCGCTTCGGGCGTTCCCGCGGCCGCTCGTGCTGATCGCCGGCGGACGCGACAAGGGCGTCGATCTGTCAGGTCTGGGACCGGTTGCGGCGGAGAGGGCGGACGCGGTAGTGCTGATCGGAGAGTCGGGGCCCGCGCTCGCGGCGCTCTTCCGTGAGAGCGGCGTGCCTCGCGTCGAGATGGCGGCCACTCTGCAGGAGGCTGTGGACCTGGCCTATTCGATCGCCCGCGAGACTCTGGCCGCGCTGCCCCCGCCGCAGGTCGGCGGCGAACCGGCCGTGGGTCCGGCGACCGTGCTGCTGAGCCCGGCCGCGGCCAGCTTCGACATGTTTGCCGACTACGCTGCCAGGGGCGCGGCCTTCCGGGCGGCGGCCGAGGCGATGGCCAGGCGTCGAGCTGTCGTGAGGTCCCGCCGATGAAGGACTTCGGGGCCCCCTGGGACGGCCGGCGCCATGACCTGCCGGAGCGAGAACGACCAAATCGAACCGGCGACCGCAGCCGATCCGGCGCACGGGAGCTGCCGATTCGACCGCCGGCGATCGGAGCCGGCGGCGGCCCGCGGCGTGAACTCCACGACCCGGATTGGGTGATCGTTGTCGCAGTCATCGCGCTGGCCTCTATCGGAATCCTGATGGTCTACTCGGCCTCGGCGATCGATTCCTACGCGAACTCCAGAAACACTTTCCAGATGGTTGCGCCCCAAATCGGGGCGGGCCTCGCGGGCCTGCTGACGATGATCGTCTTTACGAGGCTCGACTACCGATACCTGCGCAAGGTCAGCATTCTGTTGGCAATCGTGTCGGGGGTGCTGCTGGTGGTCGTGCTGATACCGGCCATCGGCGTCACGAACAACGGCTCGGCACGTTGGATCAGGCTCGGGCCCTTCTTCGAGATCCACCCGTCGGAAGTGGCCAAGCTGGCGCTCGTCGTTTACCTGGCACACTGGCTGACAACACGCGGCAACCAGGTCAAGAGTTTCGTCCACGGCACGGTCCCGTACTGGGTGATCGTGGTGCCGTTCGTGGCTTTGGTCGCGAAGGAGCCGGACCTCGGGACCACCGGCATCATCGTGATCATCGCCCTGATCCTCTTCTTCGTCGCCGGCGCGAACCTGCTCCACCTGAGCCTGGCACTCGCCGCCGGCCTGGCCGGCGGAGCGGTCCTCGTCATGACCGTCGGAGCCTACGCGGTGGAAAGGATCGAGGTCTTCGTCAATCCCTGGGCCGATCCACTTGGCAAGGGCTACCACACTCTGAAGGGCCTGGAGGCGCTGGCGGCGGGCGGGATCTTCGGGACCGGCCTTGGCAACGACCGGGTCCTGGTGCCGAACGACTTCAACGATTTCGTCTTCTCCGTCATCGGCCAGGAGTTGGGCTTGATCGGCGGCCTGGTCGTGATAGGGCTGTTCGCGGCCTTCGCCTGGGCCGGGATTCGCACGGCCATTCGGGCGCCCGACACTTTCGGAGGGTTGCTTGCGGCCGGGATCACCGCCTGGATCTCGTTCCAGGCGATCATCAATATCAGCGTCGTTCTGGCGCTGGTTCCGGTCACCGGGATCACCCTTCCGTTCGTGTCGCAGGGCGGCTCGTCGCTGATCGTGAGCTTCGCGGCGGTCGGGATTCTGCTGTCCATCTCGCGGGAAACCGAAGAACGAGGTTGGGTCAATGCGTCTGCTGATCGCGGGCGGGGGTACGGGAGGACATATCTACCCGGCTCTCGCCGTAGCTCGATCGTTGCGGGCTCGCCCGATCCGGCCTGAGCTGGCCTGGATCGGCGGCCATCGCGGCCTGGAGTCCCAGGTCGTGCCGGCGACCGGAATTCCGTTCCGGCGCCTCGCCCTGCGCTCACTTCGGACGGTCGATTTTGATTTCCACGCCGTGCTCGATCCGATCCGCCTTTGCCTGTCGGTGCCGCAGGCACTGGCGTGGCTGGTTGCACGTCGCCCGGCGGCCATCTTCACGACCGGCGGATACGCGGCCGTGCCGGTCCTCGTCGGCGCGTGGATGCTGCGCATACCGGTGGTTATGTGGGACGGCAACGTCGTGCCTGGGCGGAGTATCCGCTGGACGGCGCGAGTGGCTCGCTGCCTGACCGTGAGCTTCGACGCGACCTGCCGAGCCCTGGGCGGGCGAAGGCCGTGCTTCGTGACTGGGACGCCAATCCGGAACCAGGGCCCCATGGATCGCGCCGCGGCCCGCGTTCGGCTGGGGGTGGGACCGGACGAGCGTCTGCTCTTGATCTTCGGAGGGTCACAGGCGGTGCGGCGCTTCAACCTGGCCGTGGCCGAGGCTTTGCCTCGACTGGTCGAGGTGGTCCGAGTGCTACACGTGACCGGCGACGCGGGGTTCGACGCAGCCGTTGCGGCGAGAAGTGCATTGCCGGCGAACCTGCGCGATCGCTACCGTCCCGAGCGATTCCTGCGCGACGAGATGACGACGGCTCTGGCCGCGGCCGACCTTGTCGTCGGTCGGGCCGGTTCCTCGACTCTGGCGGAGGTGGCCGCCTTCGGGCTGCCGATGATCGTGGTCCCGTATCCGCACGCGGCGGGCCATCAGCGGCGCAACGCCGAGGAGATGGTCCTCGCGGGCGCCGCCCGGCTGGTCGAAGACGAGGCGTTCGATGCGGATGCGCTGCTCGCTGCCACAGCCATTCTCGACGACCCGACCCAGCGCGCCGAGATGGCCGCCGCCGCCCGATCTCTGGCGCGCCCAGGTGCGGCCGACGCGGTCGCGGAACTGCTGATGGCGGCTGCGGAGCGACGCCCCTTCCCGGCGCCGGCGGCCATCGAAGCGATCTCCCGTGGAGCGGTCTCGTGAGGGGCCCGCGCGCTGCCAAGGGCGCGACCGCCGGCGCCGCGCCCCACGCCGGGCCCGACACCCGCGCCGGCGGCTGGTCGGCGTTTGCCGCCGATATCGCGCGGGCTGCAGGCGTGAGGCCTCGGCGCGACGAGCCGCTTGCCCGCCACACGACGATGCACGTTGGAGGTCCTGCCGATCTCCTCGCGACCGCCCGAAGCTCGGCTCAGCTTGCCGCCCTCATCCGCCTGGCACGTGGGGCGATGGTTCCGTACGTCGTCATCGGCCGCGGCAGTAACCTCGTGGTGAGCGACGCAGGCATACGCGGTCTCGTGATCGTCTCGCGCGCCGAAGGCTGCCGGATCGAGGGCGATCGGCTGGTCGCCGAGGCGGGCCTGCCCCTGGCTCGGGCCGCGACCCTCGCCCAGCGCGCCGGGTTGAGCGGACTCGAGTTCGGCCTGGCGATCCCGGGCACGGTCGGGGGCGCGGTCTGGGCCAACGCCGGCGCCCACGGTTCCGACATCGCCGCGGTGCTTGAAACGGTCCGAATCCTCCGCGCCGACGGCACCGAGGCGGAAGAGCCGGCGGCGGCTCTCAACCTGGCCTACCGCGAGAGCCGGTTCAAGCACCCTGTAGGGCAAGGGAGCGCGGCCTCGGCTTCGGCCGTGTCGCCGGAGGCTGCGGAAGTCATCCTCGAAGCCACCTTCCGCCTCGCCCCGGCCGATCCCACGGCGATCGAGGCACGTCTCGACGAGATCCGCCGCTGGCGCCGCGAGCACCAGCCGCTCACCCTGCCGAGCGCGGGCAGCATCTTCCGCAACCCGCCGGGCGACTCGGCCGGCCGCCTCATCGAAGCAGCGGGGCTCAAGGGCACCCGAGTCGGCGGCGCGGCGATCAGCGACAAGCACGCCAACTTCATCGTCAACGACGGCCGGGCGAGCGCCGCCGACGTCCGCCGCGTGGCCGAAACCGCGCGGGCGGAGGTTGCGCGCAGGTTCGGCGTCCAGCTGGTATATGAAGTCCAGTTCCTGGGAGAGTGGCCGGGGTTGGGGCAGGAGGCAAGATGAGTGGCGATATGGTCGACCTGAAGACGAGGGCTGCGGAGCGGCGCTGGGGCGATAAGACGGTCGCCGTGCTGATCGGCGGGCCATCGGCCGAACACGACGTTTCGGTCGTCTCCGGTTGGGCGATCGCCGATTCTCTGGCGGAGTCCGGATACGCGGTCGAGCGGTTCTTCATCGACCTGTCGGGCCGGTGGTGGCAGGTCCCGGCGACGGCGGCTTCGGGGCGCCCTCGCCCGGGCACGTTCGACGATCCCGCCGTCCTGGGCGCCCTGGGCCCATGGCGGCCGGGCGAGGCCCTCGACCGGATCTCCGCGCGGCCCGTGACCCCGATCGTCTTTCCCGCGCTGCACGGTCCGTTCGGCGAGGACGGCACGGTCCAGGCGTTGATCGAGGCGTACGATCTCGCGTACGCCGGCGCCGGCGTGGCCGCTTCGGCGGTCGGGATGGACAAACCTCTCTTCAAGCGCCTCGTGCGCGGGCTTGGAATGCCCGTCGTGGATTGGCTGGAAGTCACTGCGTCGCGCTGGGCAAGCTCCCGCCGGCAGGTCCTCGACGAGATCGGGGCCTTCTCCGAGCACCTCGGCGATGAGCGTGTCATGGTCAAGCCGGCGCGGATGGGGTCGTCGGTCGGGATGTCGATCGCCCACACTGCTGAGGAGCGCGGGCCGGCCCTCGACGAGGCTTTCCGGTTCGACAGCCTGACGATTATCGAGCGCTATCTCGACCACCCGCGCGAACTCGAGGTCGCCGTCGTGGGCAACGAGCCGGACGCCACCGAAGCGTATGGGCCGGGTGAGATATTCCCGGGGCGCGAGTTCTACGACTACGTGGCCAAGTACAGAGACGGCGTTTCCGACGTCACCCCCAGAGCGGACATTCCCGAAGCGCTCGGTGCGCGGGTTCGCTCGATCGCGTTGGAGGCATACCGGGCAATCGGCTGCGAAGGCTTCGCCCGGGTCGATTTCCTGCTCGCCGGCGACGAGCTCTTCCTCAACGAGATCAACACGATCCCGGGCTTCACTCCCATCAGCCTCTTCCCGCAGATGGCGGCGACCGGGCTCGGCAGTTTCGGGGCCGTCTGCCGGCGGATTGTCGAGCTCGCCGAGGCTCGTCAGGCCTCTCGCGTGCGCAGCCGTCTGACTACCGCGGACCTGCCGCGCTGAGCGGCCAGAGCTGATGCCGATGCCGATGAGACGCGATCTGCCGCTCCGCCGCCCGGGCATGCAGGTCCGGCGCCAGCCGATCCGCCGCGCCACCCCGCGGCTGCGCTCGACGCAGATCTACGCCCTGGTGCTGATGTTCTTGTGCGTGATGACGGTCGTGTCGCTGGGCAGCTCGCCGATCTTCGCCGCGCGGCATCTCCAGGTCTACGGCGCGCGATACACGGGCGAGGCTGCGGTGCGACGGATTGTCGGCATGGACGGCTCCCCGAATCTCTTCCGACTCCACTCCGACCGGGTCGCGCTGGAGGTCGCGAATCTGCCGGCGGTCGATTCGGTGCGGGTCGATGTCCGGCTGCCGGACACGATCGTCGTGACCGTCGTGGAGCGGGAACCCAGCATGATCTGGGCGATCGGCGACCGGCGCTACGTCGTAGACGACACCGGGTTTCTCTTCGGGGAGGTGGACTCGGTCGGCAATCCCGTCTACTCGGCGGTCGGCACAAGCGCCGGCGCAACAGGGACCGCCGCGCCGGGCTCCCTCGCCCCCGACTCCGGTGCCGGCGCGTCCGCTCCGTCCGGGTCTCCGGGCGAGACCTCCAGTGCCGACGCCACGGATGCGTCGGCCACCGGCCAGCCCGACGGACGGGTCGCGCAACCGGCGAAAGTTACGCCCAAGCCGACCGCCAAAGTCGCGCCCAAGCCGACGCCGAAGGTGACGCCCAAGCCGAGTTCGTCTACCGACCCCAGCGGCGCTCCAAGCGCGAGCGCGAGCGTCTCGACGCTCCCATCCCTGCTGCCGATCCCGACGCCCGATCCGGCCGAGACCCCGGGCCCCCAGGTCGTGAATCTGCCGACCGTCGTCGATCGTCGCGCTCAGGATGCGCACCTGACCCTCGGGGACGTCATCGATCCGATCGCCCTCGATGCCGGATTTCGGATCGCCGGCCTCGCGCCCGGCGACATCGGCAGCCGAGCGGCGAGCCTCAGCGTCATCCTCGACGACCCGTACGGTTTCACGCTCAGCTCGGGTCCCAACGGCTGGGTAGCCGAGTTCGGCTTCTACACCGAGACCCTCCGGAAAGACACCGTCATCCCTATGCAGGTCCGCGATCTGAAGGCCCTGCTTCTCAACAGCGGTGAGACGCACGTGGCATGGGTATGGCTCGTCGCCGACATCGCGGACAATCGCGTCAACACGTACATTTCGAAGTGAGGGCAGCGGCGGAATAGTGCCATTCGAAGTTCCCCGGTCGAACGCGGCCGGATCGGTCAAACTAAGCAGACGCACCGAGCCCGTAGACCGAGGATGGAGCGAGTGGAACGCGAAGCGGTACTCGTCGGAATCGATGTTGGTACGAGCAAGGTCTGCGCGCTCATCGGTGAGGTGGGGCGCGACGGCGGCCTGACCATCGTCGGCAAGGGCGTCGTTCCGGCGGCCGGTCTCAAGAAGGGCGTGGTCGTCAACATCGAGCAGACGGTCCGGTCGATAAGCGGCGCCGTCGAGCACTCGGAGCGTTCCTCCGGATATCAGATCGACCGTGCCTTCGTGGGCGTCGGCGGCCAGCACGTCGAGAGCCAGAACTCTCGAGGCGCCGTCGCGGTCAGCGGCCATCATCGCGAAGTGACGCGAGAGGACATCAACCGCGCCACGGAAGTCGCTCGCGCGGTCACGATCCCGTCCAACCGCGAAGTGCTGCATGTGCTGCCCCGCGGTTTCATCGTGGACGGCCAGGAGGGCGTCAAGGATCCGCTCGGAATGAGCGCCATCCGCCTCGAGATAGAGACGCACATCGTCACGGCCTCTGCCACCGCCGTCAGAAACCTGGCTAAATGCGTCCAGTCGGCGAACGTCAAGATCGACGAGCTCGTGGCCGCTTCTCTGGCCTCGGCTGAAGCGGTCCTATCCGAAACGGAGCGCGAGCTCGGCGTCGCCGTCGTCGACATCGGCGCCGGCACGATCGACCTGGCGCTCTTCCTCGACGGCCAGGCCTACAAGACCGCGGTCTTGCCCGTCGGCGGGAACAACGTGACCAACGACGTCGCCATCGGGCTCAAGACCACTCTGCAGGTCGCCGAGGAGCTGAAGATCCAGCACGGCAGTTGCGACCTTTCGACCGTCCGACCCGACGACATGGTCAGCGTTTCGATGCTGGGCGAGGCGGCCGGCCGGACGATCAGCCGGATGGAGATCTGCCAGATCATCGAAGCCCGGATGCGCGAGACCTTCGAACTCCTGCGAGCCGAGATCCGCATGGCCGGCGAAGGCATGCTTCCTGCGGGCGTCGTCCTGACCGGCGGCGCCGCTCAGCTCGGCGGAGCGGCCGCCCTCGGCCGCGAGGTCCTGGACATGCCGGTGCGAGTGGCGGGACCCTCGGACGTGGGTGGGCTGACGGACAACATCCTCAACCCCGCCTACAGCACCGCGATCGGACTGCTGCTCTGGGGCGCCAGAAGCCTCGAAGGCGCGGACAGCTCTCGATACGAATCGGCGCCGGCCGGCGGGGCCGTCGGTCGCGCGCGTGACGCGCTCCGCCATCTGTTCCCTTAGGCCAATCCTCGCCTGATATCGGCCCGGGGCTGCGGGATCAGATCGACTCGAGCGTCGTGCCCGCCAAGTCTTCGAAGGACGGCAGATTGAAGACCCAGGAACTGACGATCCAGACCGGACGTCAGCGCGGGCTGCACGATCTGACCGGAGCTTGCGAACGGTTCGTCGCGGGAGAGCGTGACGGCCTGCTGGTCGTGTTCGTCCCGCACGCGACGGCCGGCGTTGTCGTCATCGAGCTGGGCGCCGGATCGGATGCAGACTTGATGGCGGCCCTCGATCGCCTCCTTCCTCGGGACGCCAGCTGGGTTCACCGACATGGAACGCCCGGCCACGGCGCCGATCACGTCCTGCCTCTTCTGGCGCCCCCGTCGCTGACGATACCGGTCGTTTCGGGCCGTTTGACCCTCGGCACCTGGCAGTCGATCGCACTGCTGGACCCCAATTCGGACAACGCAGTAAGGACCGTTCGACTGACTTTTGCCGCCGTCTGAGACGGCCCGTTCGGGCGGGTCACAAGGGAAGTTGGGCCCAGCGGCTCATTTGGGCCAAAAGTGCGCACGCATGTTCACATCTCACGCTGCGAGATTGCGTTTCAGCATACGATTGATAGGGCATACAAACTCAAGTCGGCGTATACTTGCGCCATCCGAGCCGGCCCTGCGTTGCGCTACACCTCTACTGATCTCGGGCGGCCGGACCGAACGACCGACATCTGCCGGAGAGCCACCGGAGGATAGGAAATGCCGCTACGGTCCGATTCCGAGAACTTTGCCCTGATACGCGTCATCGGTGTCGGGGGCGGCGGGTCCAACGCCGTCAACCGGATGATTCGAGCCGAGATGATGGGCGTTGAGTTCATCGCCCTCAATACGGATGCTCAGGCCCTTCTCCAGTCCGACGCGCCTCACAAGATTCGCATCGGTGACAAGATCACCCGCGGTCTGGGGGCGGGCGGCGACGCTTCGGTCGGCCAGCGAGCCGCCGAGGAAGACGCCGAGAAGATCACGGAAGCACTGCGCGATTCGGACATGGTGTTCATCACGGCCGGACTGGGCGGCGGCACTGGCTCTGGCGCTGCCCCGATCGTGGCCGAGATCGCCAAGGACCTGGGCGCGCTGACGATCGGCGTCGTCACCAAGCCCTTCGCCTTCGAGGGCGTCCGCCGCAAGCTGGTGGCTGAGCGAGCGGCCGAGGAGCTCCGGGCCAAGGTGGACACGCTCATCACAATCCCCAACGATCGGCTCCGCGACGTCGTCCAGAAGAACACCTCGATGGTCGAGGCCTTCCGCTTCGTGGACGACATCCTGCGCCAGGGCGTCCAGGGGATCAGCGACATCATCACCGTGCCCGGTCTGATCAACCTCGACTTCGCGGATGTGCGAACGATCATGAAGGATGCCGGATCGGCGCTCATGGGCATCGGCCGCGCGACGGGCGACAACCGCGCCCTCGACGCGACGCGACAGGCGATCGCCAGCCCGCTGCTCGAGATCAACATCAACGGCGCCCAGGGCATTCTCTTCAACGTCTCGGGCTCATCCAACCTCAGCCTGTTCGAGGTCACGGAAGCCGCCGAGGAGATCCGGTCCGTGGCGGATCCGGAAGCGAACATCATCTTCGGCACCAGCTTCGACGATCGACTCGGCGAAGAGGTCCTCATCACCGTCATCGCCACTGGTTTCGACGCCAATCGCAAGCGCGAGTCGGTGCGGCGCGAGGCGGGGACGGCCGCTCCGGGAGCGGGCCACTCGCAGCGCTTCGACACCGCGGACTTCCTCGCGGAGCTCGAGCGCCAGCGCAGCTCCGTTGAGGCCGTGCCGGTCCACGCACGCGCCGCGGCCATGTACGGCTCCACCGGTACGCTCGAGCGGGCGGCGGTGCCTGTGATCCAGACACAGTCCGTCCGCCGGCCGCAAGTCGATCGACCGCGGCCGACCTACGACGACACGGATCTCGAGATCCCGAGCTTCCTGCGGCGGCCTGCGCAGGAGGAGAAGGGCTAACCCTTCGCCGCCTTGGGATCCACGCCGGATCCAGAAGAGATTGCAGCGTTTTCCAACGCGCGCGAGCGCGTTCTCTCGGCCGTCGCCGGCGCATGCGCGCGTGCAGGGCGCGATCCTGCCACCGTCCAGCTCGTGGCCGTCTCCAAGACCGTGCCGGCTGCGCGATTGGCTTCGGCGGTCGCGGCCGGGTTGACGGTGTTGGGCGAGAACCGGCTCCAGGAGGCCGAATCGAAGGCGCCCCAGCTGCCCGGTGTCACCTGGCATCTGATCGGCCCGCTTCAGTCGAACAAGGCCCGTCGGGCGGTCGAGCTGTTCGACGTGATCGAGTCGGTCGACTCGGTTGACCTGGCGCGCAGGCTCGATCGACTGGCGGGCGAGGTCGGGCGGGCGCCGATGGACGTCTACCTCCAGGCGAACGTCGACCGCGACGAAGCGAAGGCCGGATTTCGTCCCGACGACATGGAGACGGAGATCGCGGCTCTCGGGGCGCTGCCGAACCTCAACCTGGTCGGGCTGATGACCGTGGGACGGCTGGTGGGGTCGCCCGAAGAGGCCCGACCGACGTTCCGGCGGTTGCGCGAGCTTTCCGAACGGCTGCGCCGCGCCGTGCCCGGACTGGGGGCGGGATTGTCGATGGGCATGACCGACGATTACGAGGTGGCCATCGAGGAAGGCGCGACGGTCATTCGCGTCGGTCGGGCTCTATTTGGAGCGCGCCGGACCGGATAGCCCGACGCTCGGCCAATTGGGCCGGCGGGCGGGATGAATCGCGCTCCTTCGTGGCGAGACGGACGACCTCACCCATAATCGGCCACATGTCGGAGTCCGAGTTCCGCTTCGCGGATCGAATGCGTCGTACCGAGGTGCGCTTCGGCGTGCGTCTGACGCCCCGTGGCGGGGTGGATCGGGTGGAGGGCGTGAACGACGAGGGCATGCTGCAGGCCCGCGTCGCGGCGCCACCGGTCGGGGGCGCGGCTAACACCGCCCTGATCAAGCTATTGGCCGACGAGCTCGACGTCTCGCGCAGCGCAGTGCGCCTGGTCGCGGGAGCCGCAGGCCGCCACAAGCTGATTGTCGTCGAGGGGATTTCGGCCGAGGAGATCGCCACGCGCTGGCCGGGGATCAAGCTGTAAGACCGTCTGCCGGGGGGCTCCCGCACCTGGTTCGGCGTCGGCGCAGGCTTGCGCCGCAGCCCTCGGTCGTCCGGCCGCTATAATCGGCCCTCGTCGGCGCCCCGACGGGTTCGTGGGGGCGATTAGCTCAGCTGGTTAGAGCGCACGGTTCACATCCGTGAGGTCACTGGTTCGAGTCCAGTATCGCCCACCATTTCTAATCCTCAGTCTCGCCACTGCCCGGCACGTGCAGGGCGCTGGGCCCCATTCGATGCCGCGCCGGGTCCCGTATCATCCGGACCGGCGGGACGGGCCGCCGTGGCGGCGTGCGGTTGCAGCGCGAGGACGACGAACCGGATGGAACGGCAACTCCTATCGGGAGACGAGGCAGTCGCACTCGCGGCCCTCCAGGGCGGCGTTGGCCTGGGAACCGGCTATCCGGGAACGCCTTCCACCGAGATCCTCGAGGTCTTCTCCGAGTTGGGCGGGAAGGCCCAATGGGCTCCCAACGAGAAGGTCGCGCTGGAAGTCGGGTTGGGCGCGGCGTTCGGTGGTGCGCGCGCTCTGGTGACGATGAAGCACGTCGGCCTGAACGTGGCCGCCGACCCGCTCTTCACCGCCGCGTACACCGGCGTCAGCGGAGCGCTGATCGTGGTCAGCGCCGACGACCCGGGCATGTCCTCATCGCAGAACGAGCAGGACAATCGCCGCTACGCGATCGCGGCGGGCCTGCCCGCGATCGAACCGGCGGACTCGCAGGAGGCCTACGACTTCTTCTTCATGGCGATCGAGATCTCCGAGCGATGGCACATCCCCGTGTTGTTCAGGATGACCACGCGGGTCTGCCATTCCAAGTCGATCGTCTTGCCGCGGGATGCGAGCGAGCGAACGCCGGCACCGGCGACGCATTTCGAGCACGACATCGCCGGCCGGGTCATGATCCCGGCTCACGCTCGACCCGCCCATCGACGGTTGCGGGCCAAGCTGGCCGAGATCGCCGCCTGGGGCGAGACTTGCGCGCTCAACCGCGAGGAGCCCGGCGACCCGAAGCTGGGAATCATCGCCAGCGGCATCGCGTATATGCACGTGGCCGAAGCGGCGCCCGGCGCCGGCATCCTCAAGCTCGGCCTCGTCAACCCGCTGCCGATCCAGCGCGCCCGCGTCTTCGCCGCCTCCGTCGAGCGCGCGCTCGTGATCGAAGAGGGCGATCCGATCATCGCCGACTCGCTGCGCGCGGCCGGAATCGCCGTCGAATCCAAGCCCGACATGTACCGCTTCGGCGAGCTGGACGTGGCTCGCGTTCGCCGCATCCTTGCCCGGGACGTGTCGCCCGAACCGGCCCCGGCGCGCGGCAAACCGCCCGAGCTCTGCCCGGCCTGCCCGTACCACACCGTCTACGCCACGCTCCAGAAGCACGATTGCATCGTCGCCGGCGACATCGGCTGCTACAGCCTGGGCGTTTTGCCGCCGTATCAGGCGATGGATACGTGCGTGGCGATGGGCGCGTCGATCGGCGTCGGTCTGGGGCTGCGCCACGTGCTCCCCGAGGAGGAAGCCCGGCGCGTCGTTTCTGTGATCGGCGACTCCACGTTCGTCCACTCCGGCATCAGCGGCCTGGTCGAAATGGCCTACAACCCGCCGCCCACCGGCCACGTCGTCCTCGTGCTGGACAACGGCACCACGGCGATGACCGGCCAGCAGGAGCACCCCGGCACCGGCCGCACGCTCGACCACGGCCCGACGAACAAGCTCTCGATCGAGGGAGTCGCGAGCGCCATCGGCATCGGCAGCGTGACCGTCATCGACCCCTACGCCGATCCGGAGGGTTTCGAGCGGCTGCTGCTCGAACGCCTGGCCGCGCCGGACCTGTCGGTCATCGTGGCCCGGCGGCCGTGCATCCTTGCCGCGGCCGATATCCGCAAGTGGGAGCAACAGGCCGCCGAATTCCGAGCCAAGGCGCCGGCTCAGGCAGTGTTCGACCTGCCGCTGGAGGAACGATGACCGCGGGAAACGGCGCCGGGGCCACTAGCGCCGTTACCAACGTCGTTCTCGCCGGTCTCGGCGGCCAGGGCGTGATCAAAGCCTCGGACATCCTCGCGGACGCCGCCCTCCGAGCCGGTCTCGACGTCAAGAAGGCGGAGATCCACGGCATGAGCCAGCGCGGCGGCTCCGTCACCTCCGACGTGCGCTTCGGGCGCAAGGTCCTTTCGCCGATGGTGCCGCGTGGCGAGGCGGATTACCTCCTCGTTCTGGCCCAATCGGAGGTCGAGGTTGCGCGCCCTCTTCTTCGTCCAGGCGGCGTGCTGCTCTCGCCGGACCTCGTCCCCGAAGATCTACTGCCCAATAAGCGCAGCCTCAACGTCGCGCTGCTCGGCGCTCTCAGCCAGTATCTGGACCTGCCGGCGGAGGTCCTCCTCGCTGCGGTAAAGGCGGCTCTGCCCGAGCGGCTGCACAACGTGAACGAGCAGGCTTTCGCACTGGGCCGAAAACTCGCCGCCGAGCAAGGCACAATCCGCTAGGCGGAACCGACCGCGGCAATCGCCGTTCGGCAAAGGCCCGGCGGACCGCCCGCCGGGGGCTCAGCCCCATTGTCAGAGGAGGCCGCGGTGAGCATTTGGAACGATCCGCCGGGTGGGTTCCACCCGGTCAGCACGCCCGACTATCTGCCCCGCCGGCAGCTGGCGGCGATCCAGCTCCAGCGGCTCCAGTCGGTGGTCGGGCGCGCCTACGATCGCGTTCCTCTGTTCAAGTCGCGGATGGCAGATCGCAAGCTCTCGCCCGCATCTATCGGCTCTCTCGCAGATATCGCGAAGCTGCCCTTCACGGTCAAGACCGACCTACGCGACACGTATCCCTTCGGGCTCTTCGCCAGCCCGATGGAGGAGATCGTCCGGCTCCATGCATCGTCGGGGACCACCGGCAAGCCGATCGTCGTTGCATACACGCAGGCGGACCTCGATGTCTGGACCGAGGTCATGGTCCGCAGCTTCGCGGCCTGCGGGCTCCACCGCGGCGACGTGATCCAGAACGCCTACGGCTACGGGCTGTTCACCGGCGGCCTCGGGGCACATTACGGCGCGGAGGCTCTCGGAGCGACCGTCATCCCGATCTCCGGCGGCAACACCGAGCGCCAGCTGATGGTCATCCAGGATTTCGGTGTGACCGCCCTATGCTGCACGCCGAGCTACTTCCTCCATCTTCTGGAGTCGGCCAAAGAGACCGGGATCGATCTCTCGCGGCTGAGAGTCGGTGTCTTCGGGGCCGAGCCGTGGAGTGACTCGATGCGCGAGCGCATCCAGACCGATAGCGGCATCAAGGCTCACGACATCTACGGCCTCTCCGAGATCATCGGCCCCGGCGTGGGCGTCGAGTGCTCCCACCAGCACGGGCTCCACATCTTCGAAGACCACTTCTATCCCGAGATCATCGATTCCGAGACGGGCGATGTTCTCCCGGATGGGGCCGAGGGCGAGCTCGTGCTCACCACGCTTTCCAAGCAGGCGATGCCGATGATCCGGTATCGAACCCGCGACGTCACCTCGATCATGGTCGAGCCGTGCGAATGCGGTCGAACCCTGCGCCGCATCCGCCGCATCGGCCGCCGCTCGGACGACATGTTCATCATCCGCGGCGTGAACGTCTTTCCGTCGCAAGTGGAGACGGCGCTGCTGCGGGTCGAAGGCACGCTGCCCCACTACCAGATCGTCCTCACACGCGACAAAGGTCTGGACCAGATGGAGGTCAAGGTCGAAGTCACGTCAGAGGTGTTCTCGGACGAGATCCGCAAGCTCGAGGCGCTGCAGCACCATCTCGAGGCTTCGATCGAAAACATCCTTGGGCTGCGGGTGAAGGTGACCCTGGTTCAGCCGCGCTCGCTCGCCCGATCCGAGGGCAAGGCCAAGCGCGTCACGGATCTGCGCAACGTCTGACGCATCTACCGATGTTCACGGTCGTACGGCGGGGCGGGTGCGCCGCCGATGGAGGCCATAAAATGAAGCTCAAGCAGCTCTCGCTCTTCCTGGAGAACCGCCCGGGCCAGCTCCGCGGTCCGCTCGCAGCGCTTGGCGGTGCGGGCATCGACCTGCTCACGATGACTCTGGCGGACACGGCCCAGTTCGGCATCCTGCGTTTCATCGTCGCCGACCCCGAGCGGGCGAAGAAAGTGCTCGAGGCCGAGGGAATGATCGTCAGCGCGACGGATGTCGTGCCGATCCAGGTAGACAACCGGCCCGGCGGGCTGGCAGCGGTGCTGGGGGCAATCGAAGCGGCCGGTCTGGGCGTTGAGTACATGTACGACTTCGCGGCCCGCGCCACGCTGGACAAGGCGGTGATCGTCTTCCGCTTCGAGGATCCGGATCGCGCCCTCGAGGTGCTCAAGACGGCAGGCGTTCGAGTCCTGACGAGCGAGGAGTTGCTCGGGAAATAGGTTGGTCCGGCGGCGCCGCCGCCGCGTCGATCTACTCGCGGCCGCGCAGGAGTGAAACCCGGAAGCCGCGCAGCTCGCCCGTGGCGAAACCGCTTGTAATGGCCGGATCCTCGTCCATGATCAGGCGCGCCGCGGCCTCGTCGGGCGCCTCGATGACGGCGATGCCGGTGTTGATCTTGCCGAGGGTCGGACCGGCTATGACGAGCGTTCCCTCGGCGAGCATTCGCTCGAGGCGTTCGAAGTGGAGAGCCCAGACGCGGCGTTCTTCGGGCGTCATGGTTGCGGCGAAGTCCTCGCGCGGCGTGTGCAGGAAGTAGATCCACTCGGCCATCGTTCCCTCGGTCAGACTGATGCCGGCCCGAGCATGCTGCCGCCGGGCGTGGCGCTAGGATGATGGCCTCGGGCAAGGATTGCCAGACGCAGGCCGTGGCGTCTCCCGGGGCAGGAAGGCGGACGAAATGCGGAATCGGACCTTCGGGCGAACGGGCTGGCGAGTCGGCGAGGTCGGCTACGGCATGTGGGGTATGGGCGGCTGGTCCGGCTCGGACGACGCCGAATCGGTCGACTCGCTCGAACTGGCGGCGGCCAAGGGGGTCAGCTTCTACGACACCGCGCAGGCTTACGGCGACGGCCACAGCGAACGACTGCTGGGCCGGCTCGTGGCCGCGCAGCCGGAACGTCGCGTCTACACCGCCACCAAGGTGCCGCCGAAGAATCGCAAGTGGCCGAGCCTTCCGGACGTCCCCCTGGCCGAGGTCTTCCCACGGGACTACGTGCGCAAGTACGTCGGCATCAGCCGGGCGAACCTGGGGGTCGAAACGATCGACCTGCTGCAGTTCCACGTCTGGGAGGACGCCTGGCTCGCAGATCCCGAACTGGCTCGGACGGTCGACGAGCTCAAGCGCGAGGGTTCGATACGAGCCTTCGGGATCAGCCTCAATCGCTGGCAGCCCTGGAACGGCGTCGCGGCGGTCCGATCCGGGCTGGTGGACTCGGTCCAGGTCATCTACAACATCTTCGACCAGGCGCCCGAGGACGAACTCTTCCCGGCCTGCCGCGAAAACGGCGTGGCGGTGATCGCCAGGGTGCCTTTCGACGAAGGCAGCCTGACCGGGACGCTGACTCTCCAGTCGACCTGGCCGGCGGACGACTGGCGCAGCACCTACTTCGTTCCGGAGAACCTGGCGTCATCGGTGGCCCACGCCGACGCGCTCAAGCCGCTCCTACCGGCCGGCATGACCATGGCGGAGATGGCCCTGCGATTCATCCTCTCCAACCCGGACGTGACCACGCTGATTCCCGGGATGCGGAAGGCGCGCCACGTGGAGGCCAACACCGCCGCGAGCGACGCCGGGCCGCTGCCGCCCGACCTCCTGGCCGAGATGCGCCGCCACCGCTGGGATCGCACCCCGACCGATTGGAGCCAGTAAGGCCGGAGCGTGGGCGAGGCCGCTAGGCCTGAGCAGTCTCCCGGGCCAGACGTCGAAGCACCGCCGGCAGGATCCCGCCCTGGCGGTAGTAGTCGAGCTCGATCGGGCCGTCCAGGCGGACGATCGCCTCGAACCTGCGCTCCACGCCGTCGTCGGCGCGAGTCGCAACCTCGATGCGCGACCGCGGGACTGGGCCGCCGACCGGCATGGCGATGGTGTAGGCCTCGCGGCCGGTGAGTCCGAGTGTCGCTGCGCTCTCCCCGGGGAGGAACTGCAGCGGCAGAATCCCCATCCCCACGAGGTTGGAGCGGTGGATCCGCTCGAAGCTCTCCGCGATCACGGCCCGTACGCCGAGCAGCCTTGGGCCTTTGGCAGCCCAATCTCGTGACGAGCCCGACCCGTATTCCTTGCCCGCGATCACGATGAGCGGGACTCCCTCCGCCGCGTACGTCATCGCCGCGTCGAAGATCGTGGCGGCCTCGCCATCGGGCAGATGGACGGTGAACGGCCCCTCCCGCTCGGCCAGCCCGTTGCGCAGGCGGATGTTGCCGAAGGTGCCCCGCATCATGACTTCGTGGTGGCCGCGCCGAGCCCCGTACGAGTTGAAGTCGAGGGGCGGTACGCCGTGCTCGATGAGCCATTTGCCGGCGGGGGACCAGGCCGCGATCGAGCCGGCGGGGGAGATGTGGTCGGTGGTCACCGAATCGCCCAGGAGCGCAAGCACACGAGCGCCCGAGATCCCGGCCACCGGTTCGGGCTCGGGTCGCAGACCCATGAAGAACGGCGGCCGGGCGACATATGTGGAGTCGGACGCCCACCGATAGCGGTCGCCGGTCGGAATGTCGAGCAGGCGCCAGCGAGCGTCGCCGTCGAACACGGACGCATAGGCGGTCCGGAAGAGCTCGCTGCTTACGGCCGAGCCGACTGTCGTGCGGATCTCCTCGGCCGAGGGCCACAGGTCCGTCAGGAAGACCGGCAGCCCGTCCGCCCCGATCCCCAGCGGCTGGGTCGTCAGGTCGATGTCCACGGTGCCGGCGAGCGCAAAGGCTACGACCAGCGGTGGCGATGCGAGGTAGCTCGCCCGCACGAGGGGGTGGATCCGGCCTTCGAAGTTGCGATTGCCCGACAACACCGCCGCGACGACGAGATCGTTCTCCTCGACCGCGGTCGCCACCGGCGTGTCGAGCGGGCCGCTGTTGCCGATGCACGTGGTGCAGCCGTAGCCGGCCAGGGCGAAGCCCAGGGTTTCGAGGGGCTCCAGCAGGCCCGCCTGGCTCAGGTACTGCGTCACGGCCCGGGACCCTGGCGCCAGGCTCGTCTTGACCGTGGGCGGGACCGTCAGACCGCGCGCCACGGCGTTTCGGGCGAGCAGGCCCGCGGCCACCATGACCGTGGGATTGGACGTGTTCGTGCAACTCGTGATGGCCGCGATCGCGACGGAGCCGTTGGCGATTTCGACCGAACGGCCGGCCGCCTCCACCCGCACGGTCGGATACGACAGCTGGCCATCGGAGGCCGTCGAACCGGTGGAATCAACCGGGGTCGGCGCTCCCACCGCGATCGGCGCATCGGCCTTCTTCTCGAGCCCCTTGGGATAGGCGGTTCGGAAATTGGTGCGCAGGTCTCGCAGCGCAACCCGATCCTGCGGTCGGCGGGGCCCGGCCAGAGAGGGCTCTACGGACCCCAGATCGAGCGTCAGCAGGGCGTCGAATTCGGGGGTGATGCCCGGCTCACGCCACAGGCCCTGGGCGCGCGCATAGCGCTCGACGAGGGCGACCTGTTCCGCCGGCCGGCCGGTCAGTCGGAGGTATACCAGCGTTTCGTCGTCGATCGGGAAGAGCGTGGCGGTCGCGCCGAACTCGGGCGACATGTTGGAGATCGTGGCCCGGTCGGCCAGGGCCAGCCCCGCGAGCCCGTCGCCGGTGAATTCCACGAACGTGCCGACGACTCCGTACGAGCGGAGCATCTGGGTCACGACCAGGACGAGGTCGGTCGCGGTCGACCCTTCCGGCAGCGCGCCGGAAAGCCTGACCCCGACCACTTTCGGCATTGGCTGGTAGAGCGGCTGGCCGAGGAGAACCGCCTCGGCTTCGATCCCGCCAACGCCGTAACCGAGCACGCCGAGGCCGTTGATCATGGTGGTGTGCGAATCCGTCCCGACAAGCGTGTCGGGGAATGCGACCTCGCCGGTTCCGTCGCGATCACGGCGGCGCGCGACGACGGACGCGAGGTACTCGAGATTGACCTGGTGGACGATGCCCGTGCCGGGCGGAACGACACGCAGGTCGTCGAAGGCCGTCTGAGCCCAGCGCAGCAGCTGGTAGCGCTCACCGTTTCGCTCGTATTCGCGCTCGACGTTGAATGCGAACGCGTCGGCGGAGCCGTAGCGGTCGACCTGAACGGAGTGATCGATGACCAGATCGGCCGGCACGAGAGGGTTGACGCGGGCCGGATCGCCGCCCAGGTCCGACATGGCGTCGCGCATCGCCGCCAGATCAACCACGGCCGGGACGCCGGTGAAGTCCTGGAGGATCACCCGAGCCGGCATGAACGGGATCTCCACTTCGGTTGTCGCCGCGGCGCCGGGACGCCACGCCGCGAGCATCGCCAGGTCGGCATCACGGACGATTCCGCCGCCGACATGCCGCAGCACGTTCTCGAGCAGGATCTTGACCGTGACCGGCATGAGCGCGAGATCGAGCGCGGGTTCCGATGCGCCGGTCAGGGCCGACAGACGGTAGTAGTCCGGCAGCCCCGGTCCGAGATGGGCCCGGGCGCCGAAGGGATCGCTGGTCATCGCAGCTCCTTCGCAGGCTCGTTCGGTCAGCCGACTCGGGCCGACCTCGCGGTTCTTCAACAAACCCCGGCGGGGGTGCGCCTCTGCCGCCAGGGACGCGCTACACTCGGCCCGGGGTCGCCGTCGGCGTTTCGACGCGAGAAGGCGAACCGGCGCCGGTGCAGGTCCGGCGCAAGAATAGCGCGAGTCTGCTGGGTGGGGAGGAGTGTCGCGTGAAACTGTGGCCCGAACGCGAGAGCCGAGACAAAGAGCGAGACGGCAGCGGCCCTCACCGCCACGGCGACGAGATCCACGCCCATACCGAGCCGCATCCGCACAAGCACATCGGGCAGGCCGCACCGAGCGTCGGCATCGTTGGGGCCGGGGCGGTCGGCACGGCGCTCGGAGTGGCAATCGCGCGCGCCGGCTGGCCTGTGGTTGCCGTCGCGAGCCGGGACGCGAGTCGGCGCGAGAGGTTTCGAGCGCTCGTCCCGGGAGCCCGCGCGTTCGTTGAACCCGCGTCGATTCTCGACGACGTCGAGCTGGCGATCCTGACCGTCCCCGACGACGCGATTCCCGAGGTCGTCGACTCGATGCGGCTCTACAGCGGTCAGGCCCTGGTCCACACCAGCGGCCTCCTGGGTGCGGAAGTCCTGGAGCCCGCCGCTGCTGCGGGTAGCCAGGTCGGGGCCTTCCATCCGCTCGTCTCGTTCACGTCGGATGTGGAGCGGTCCGTCGAGGCGATCAAAGGCGCAACCATCGCCCTGGAAGGGGACGATCGACTGATGGGGCTGCTCGCGGATCTCGCCGTGGCCCTCGGAGCGGTGCCCGTCCGGCTGCCCCGCGGTAGCAAGGGCGCTTATCACGCGGCCGCGGTGCTGGCGTCTGGCGGCCTCGTCGCCCTGCTCGACACCATCGTCACTCTGGGCGCCGCGGCGGGGATGGATGAGCACGGGTCGCTCGCCGTCTACGGTCGGCTCGTGGAGCAGACCCTTGCCAACGCGCGCGCGATCGGCCTCAACGCGGCTCTGACCGGTCCGATAGCCAGGGGTGATGCCGGTACCGTCGATGCTCATCTCGCCGCGCTCCGGCGTCTCGCCCCCGATTCGGTCGAGCTCTATCTGGCGGCCGCACGCCGAGAACTGCGGCTCACCGAGGAGCGGGGCACGCTGTCACCGGAGCAGGTCGAGCGCGTTCGAGCCGCGCTTGCAAAGCCTGCCTGACCGGGTACGATTGAAACATGCAGCACAGCATCGCGGCGAAGTACGCGGCTCGGCCCGCTGCCGTCTTCGCCCGGCCGGCCGGCCGCGAGCAGGAGCGGCGGCTCGGGCTGCATGCCAGCCTCAACTTCCAGCGTGCGGCCACGCGAGTCACCATCTTGCGACCCTCGCACGGCGGCTTGCACATGAGCGGCTGGCGTCCAGTGACGGCGCCAGATTCGCGGACGCCCCGCAGCGGTGTCATCCGGCCCGCAATCACGATCCGTTGGGTCGGCCTCGGCCGTCCGCGAACGGAACGTCGATCGATCCTCGCGCCGGCCCCGTGGCGAGGCTGACCTTCGCCACCGCGACTTCCGCCGGCGGCATCGTCATTCGTTTCGCGGACGCGATTCCGCAGTTCGTGGTCGGACGGCGCAGGCGCGAACGCGACGGCTCCAGCTGGACCCTTCCGAAGGGCACCCCGATCGCCGGAGAGACGCTCGAAGAAACGGCCCTGCGCGAAGTGGGCGAGGAGACCGGTCTCGTGGTCCGGATCCTCTCGCCTCTGGACGCGATCAACTACACGTTCGTCCAGCGCGGCATGCGGATTCACAAGACGGTTCATTACTTTCTCATGGAACCGATCGGCGGCCGACTGGACGACCACGACCACGAATTCGAAGAAGTTCGCTGGATAAGCTTCGAAGATGCGCCGGCAATGCTCTCGTTCGAAACGGAGCGGTCGCTCGTGGATCTCGCGGCCCGAAAGCTGCCCGAGCACCAGGCGTAGCCCGCATTCGAGTCGGCTCGTCAGCCGCTGTTCCAAGCCCTATTGACCGGAGGTCGACCTCGATGGCCCAGGCTCAGGAAGGGTTGCTCGCAACGCCGCTGGCCGATCGGCACATTGCGCTGGGTGCCCGGATGGTCGAGTTCGCCGGCTGGTCGATGCCCGTCCAGTACGCGGGAATTCTCGAAGAGCATCGTGCCGTGAGGACGCACGCCGGGCTGTTCGACCTGTCCCACATGGGCGAGCTGTTCGTCGAGGGGTCTGACGCGGCAAAAGCTCTGGGATTCGCCCTCGTCAGCGAGCCGGCCGCGCTCAAGGTCGGCCGAGCCCACTATTCAATGATCTGCTTCCCGGAAGGCGGCATCCTCGACGACCTCATCGTGTACCGCCTGGATGAAGGCCGGTTCATGATCGTCGCCAACGCCTCGAATGCGGCCGCGGTGAGCGACGCTCTGGCCGAACGGATCGAGGGCTTCAGCGTGGTCCTCGACGACCGCTCTCTGGCGACCGCCCTCGTGGCGATCCAGGGGCCGCTCTCGCTCGACGTCCTGGCTCCGCTGACGGATATTGCGATTGCCGACATGCGGTACTACGCGATCGGCGAGGGTCACGTGGCAGGCGTCCCGGCGCTCGTCGCCCGCACGGGCTACACAGGCGAGGACGGCTTCGAGGTCTTCGTGGACGTCTCCTCGGCAGGTGTCGTTTGGGACGCTCTGATGACGGCCGGCCGTTCGGCGGGCGTGGTCCCGGTCGGTCTCGGCGCTCGCGACACGCTGCGCCTGGAAGCCGGTATGCCGCTCTACGGCAACGAGCTCGGCCCCGACACGACGCCCTACGAAGCGGGCCTGGGTCGAGTGGTGAAGCTCGCCAAAGAGGGCGACTTCATCGGCCGCACGGCGCTTCAGAAAGCCGAAGTGGACGGCCCCCGCAAGAAGCTGGTCGGGCTCGCGATCCGGGGCCGGGGAATCGCCCGCCACGGCTATCCGCTCTTCATCGGCGATCGCCGGACCGGAGTCGTCACGAGCGGAACTCTGTCCCCGACACTCGGCGAGCCGATCGCGATGGGCTACGTGGCGCCTTCCGACGCGGAGCCCGGTACGATAGTGGAGGTAGGAATCCGCGACCAGCGCGTCACGGCAGAAGTCGTCGTTCTGCCCTTCTACCGGCGAGCCTCCTGACCCGTCGGCCGGGCGCCCGTTGGGCAGGCACAGTTAACTTGAGCGGAGGCAAAGGTGGCCCAGGATCTGCGCTACACCAAGGAGCATGAGTGGGTTCGGGTGGAGGGGGATCTGGCCATCGTAGGCATCACGGACTATGCGGCCCATCAACTCGGCGACATAGTCTTCGTCGAGCTGCCTGAGGCCGGCCGGAAGTTGGCCAAGGCCGGCGCCGTCGGCGTGATCGAGTCGGTCAAGGCCGTGAGCGATCTCTTCGCCCCGATTTCTGGCGAGGTCGTCGAATCGAATTCCGAGTTGAACGGCAACCCCGAGCTGGTCAACAACGATCCGTTCGGCAAGGGCTGGATGCTTCGAATCCGAATCGCGGATAAGACCCAGCTCGACGGTCTGCTCGATCAGGCCGCCTATGAGGAGCTGACCCGCGAGGCTTGACGGATGCCCGGTCACGCGCCCCATGAGCCGAGTCGACACGCCACGACAACGGAGCTGAGTTGATGGCCTACGGTCCGCACACCCCAGACGATCGCGCCGCAATGCGAAAGGCGATCGGCGTCGCCTCGACCGACGAGCTCTTCGCCGATATCCCCGCGGCGATGCGTGCCTCCGAGCTGCGGCTCCCGCCGCCCGAATCGGAAGCCGAACTGGCGAGCCGGCTGAGCCGTCTGGCCGATCGGAATCGGGTCGATCTGGTGAGCTTCCTCGGCGCCGGGGCCTATCGCCATTTCGTTCCGGCAGTCGTGGATCAACTCCTCCTCCGGGGCGAGTTCTACACCGCGTACACGCCGTACCAGCCCGAGATCAGCCAGGGGACGCTCCAGACGATCTACGAATACCAGTCGTTGATGGGCGAGCTGACGGGCATGGACGTCGTTTCCGCTTCGCACTACGACGGGGCGACGGCCGCGGCCGAAGGAGCGCTGATGACCTGCCGCGCCACCCGCCGCGAGCGTGTGCTGGTGAGCCGCGGCGTTCATCCGCATTACCGCCAGACGCTGTGCACGTATTTCGGCGGCGCCGATCTCGTGGCCGACGAGATTCCGCTCGTGGCCGAAGGACCGGCTTCGGGCACGACCGATCTGGTAGCGCTCGAGCGAATGCTCGCCGATCCCGAACGGCCGGTTGCGGGCGTCGTGGTCGCGAACCCGAGCTTCCTGGGACTCCTCGAGCCGATGGCGCAAGCCGGCCGCCTGGCCCACGCGGCGGGCGCCCTCTTCGTTGCCGTCGTCGAGCCGGTCTCGCTCGCCGTCCTGGCATCGCCCGCCACGTACGGCGCCGACATCGCCTGTGGAGAGGGTCAGCCGCTCGGGATACCGCTTTCGTACGGCGGCCCTTACCTGGGCATCCTCGCCTGTCGGGAGCCGCTCGTCCGCCAGATCCCCGGCCGGCTGGTCGGGATGACTACCGACATCGACGGCAGGCGCGCCTTTGTGATGACGCTCAGGGCCCGGGAGCAGGACATCCGCCGCGAAAAGGCGGCAAGCAACATCTGCACGAACCAGGCGCTCTGCGCCCTCGCGGCATCCATATATCTGGCTGCCATCGGCCCGCACGGCCTGCGCGACGTTGCGGCCATGGGCGCCGCCCGCGCCGCCGCGCTCGAAGTAGCCCTCGCCGAGGCTGGCGCTCCGCGGCTCCATCCGGGGCCGTATCTCAACGAGTTCGCCGTCCGCGTCCCCGATGCGGCAGAGGTGCACCGCCGGCTTCTCGGTCGTGGAGTCCTCGGCGGCCTGGTGCTCGCTACGGTCGAGCCGGACGATCCGTCCCTCGCGGACGCGCTGCTGGTCTGCGCCACCGAAGTCACCACCGTCGACGAGATCGAGGCGTTCGCCTCGGCGCTGTGCGACGAAATCGAGCGGGGGCGTCAGCTCGGCCTGCCCGGCATCGCGGAGGCTTCCCGATGACTGCCGCCGGAGATCGCCTCGGTCCGACGCTGTTCGAGCGGTCCCACACCGGACGCGGCGGCGGCAAAGTCCCGCATCCGCCCAAAGACGCGCTGGCACGGATCCCGGCCGATCAGCTCCGCGCGGACGGCCCTCATCTCCCCGAGGTTGCCGAGCCGGAGCTGACCCGCCACTACGTCAACCTCAGCCAGCTCAATTACTCCATCGACACCGGCTTCTATCCGCTCGGCTCGTGCACCATGAAGTGGAATCCAAAGGTGAACGAGTGGGCAGCCAGGCTGAACGGATTCGCCTCGCTCCATCCTTTCGTGCCCGACGAGCTGGCCCAGGGGACGCTGCAGCTGCTGTGGGAACTGGAGCAGGCGCTGGCCGAGATCGGCGGCATGCGGGCCGTGACACTCCAGCCGGCCGCAGGCGCCCAGGGAGAGCTGACCGGGATCCTCATGGTCCGGGCCTATCACCGCAGCCGCGGCGATGTGGATCGGACCGAAGTCCTCGTCCCGGACTCCGCCCACGGCACCAACCCGGCCACGGCCTCGATGGCCGGTTTCAAGACGGTTTCAATTCCGTCAGCTCCGGACGGCGGAGTGGACATCGCCGCCTTCCGCGCGGCGCTCGGTCCGCAAACCGCGGCCGTGATGATCACGAACCCTTCCACCCTTGGCCTGTTCGAGTCGCGGATCGGTGAGCTCCTCGAGGCAGTTCACGCCGTGGGCGCGTTGGCCTACATGGATGGCGCGAACCTCAACGCGATAATGGGTCGCTTCAAGCCCGGCGAAGCGGGCTTCGACGTCATGCACATCAACGTCCACAAGACTTTCTCCACGCCGCACGGCGGGGGCGGCCCGGGCGCGGGACCGGTCGGGGTGGGGGAGAAGCTCCTGCCCTTCCTGCCCTCACCACGGGTGCTTCGGGAAGCGGACGGCCGCTTCCGTTTGGAGCGGCCCGGCGAGCGGCCCGACAGCATCGGCCGCGTCCGTTCCTTCGTGGGCAACTCAGGAGTTCTCGTTCGCGCGTACGCATACATACGCGCCCACGGCGCCGCCGGCCTGCGCGAGGTCTCCGACGACGCGGTGCTGGCGGCCAACTACCTGAAATCGCAGCTGGCCGGCGTGCTCGACGTCCCGTTCTCACGCCATTGCATGCACGAGTTCGTGGCTTCGGGCGCGAGTCTGAAAGCCGAGACGGGCATCCGCACCCTGGACGTGGCCAAGCGGCTGATCGACCTGGGCTATCACCCACCCACGATCTACTTCCCGTTGACTGTGGAAGAGGCACTTCTCATCGAGCCGACGGAGACGGAATCGCTCGAGACTCTCGACGGGTTCGTCGCCGCCATGCGAACGATCGTCGAAGAGGCCCACACAGATCCGGAGCTCCTGCATTCGGCCCCGCACAGCTCGCCGGTCCGGCGTCTGGACGAAACGACGGCCGCTCGCCAGCCGAATCTGAGATGGAAAGGGATGACGGGCGAGCAAACGCCTTGCCCCGATTGAAGCTACTCCCTCGGGTAGTTCGCGGTGACGGATGGGCGAACCGCGGATTGAGGCTGGAGGAGTCAGGCACTGAGTTCAGGTTCTGATTTGTGACTCGGGCCTGTCTCGACGCTATTCACGGGGCTGCCGATGCCCCCAAATTGTAGTCAGGAGCGATCCATAATCGGAACAGAGGACGTTTGACACGTGTGCAACGGCCGCTCATAGTTGAGGACACTGGCGGTCAAGCCCACCCGCCTGCCGCAGGTCGCAGCGCCGACTTCGAGCCATTGCCGCAAAACGGCAAGTAGACTCGAAACGGAGCGGCGGCTTTGTTGCAGCGGGACACAGTCCACTGGGAGGATCTCGATGACCAAGCGCTTGATGGGGTTGCTTTCGACAGCGGTACTCGTGTTTGCCGCATGTTCGAACTCAGCGACTCCTTCACCGATCGTGCAACCGACCACCCCGGCGGCGACAGCCGTGGTGACGCCGGCCCCGGCAGCTACCCCCACGCCCAACAGCGATCTGAACGCTGCGTTGTTCGGCACCAACTACAAGCCAGGTCCCGGTACGCCCGGTGGCACGCTGATCATGGGCGAGTGGCAGCCCGCCACCCAGCTCAACCCGTTCTACACCACCTCGTTCGGCGACTTCGAAGCGATCCAGCCGGCGATGCGCGGTTTCCTGACGATCAGCTCCGACGGCAAGTACGTCGCCGACCTCGCGGCTTCTGTCCCGACCCCGGACAACGGTGGTTTGGTCCTCGACGCCGACGGCAAGGGCATGACCGTGAACGTAACCCTGAAGCCGAACCTCAAGTGGTCGGACGGCCAGCCCCTGACGGGTGCGGACTTCAAGTACACCGTTGACTGGGCGCAGGACCCGGCCCAAAAGGGCTGCACTTCTTGCGGCGTTGGCTTCACAACCGTGGATGCGTCCGGCAAGACGATCAAGTTGATCGACAACGTCACCGTGGATGCGTCCGGCCTGAAGATCGCCATCCATTTCAACCAGCTGTACGCCAGCTGGCTGTCCTTCCTGACGGGCCCCTCGACGATCCTGCCCGAGCACTACATGAAGAACATCCCGATCGCCGATGCGGCGACCAAGTCGATGCCGGTCAGCGCCGTAGCGGCTACGGTGCCGTGGAGCGGCCCCTTCATGATCACCGCCGCGGGTCCGACTGAAATCGACTACAAGCCGAATCCGAACTGGGCGGGTGGCGTAGGTGGACCGCACGCGCCATACCTCGCCGGGCTCAAGTTCCAGTACTTCACCGACAAGGCCGGCATGATCGCCGCCTTCAAGAACGGCGAGATCGACCTTGCCTTCGACATGACCCAGGCCGACGCCAAGACCGTCAGCGCCACCGATGCCAAGATCGGCAAGGCCGAGGTTGTCCCGGCTTGGCAGTACGAACACTTCGACATGAACAATGCCAGCAAGAACGCTCCGTTCCTGTCTGATGTCAATGTTCGCAAGGCGATCTACGAGAGCGTGGACAAGCAGTCCATCATCGACGCGGTCTTCCCGGGCTCAGGCGTCACGCCTGCCTGCTCCAACGTTCCGCCCGGCCTGTGGTACCGCACCGATGTCACCTGCCCTTCGTACAACGCGGCCGACGCCAAGACGCTGCTCGACGCAGCCAAGCTCCCCGTCGGCGCGGATGGCAATCGGACATACAACGGCAAGACGATCGATCTGCTGCTGTGCACGACTGCCGGTAACTCGACCCGCCTGACTGAGCTTCAGAAGCTTCAGGGCTTCCTGAAGGCGGTCGGCCTCAAGAGCCACATCGTGACCGCCGACGCAACTGCAGTCGTCTTCGCAGGCTGGAAGGACACCGCAGCCACACCCAACAAAGACTGCGAGATGTACCGCGGCAACTACGACATCGTCGACTACGCGTACATCCTCGGCGGCAGCCCCTACAGCGACAACGATCCGGTCTACGACAGCGCGCAGTGGCCGGAGAATGACGCCACCGGTAACAACGGCGCCAACGACACGCGCTTCAAGAGCGACGCGATGGATGCGGCTCTGAAGATCCTCCAGACCGCTGTCGACCCGGCCGCCCAGCTGAAGGCAATGGTTGCCGTCCAGCAGGCGTACATCGCCGGTCTTCCGGAAATCCCGATCTACTACCGCGCCGAAACAACCGGCGTCGGTGTGCACGTCGGCAACTGGCCCGGGTACAACCCGAGCTCGATCGGTCCTACATGGGACCCGGAGGACTGGTTCTTCAAGCCCTAGACCCTAGTCGGCAAGGAACCCTTTCGGCTAACGCTGGGGGCAGGCGACGGACTCCGTCGCCTGCCCCTTCTCGTTACAGACCCTGATCAACACCATCTCGCGTCTGCTGTACTCTGTTGCGAAACCCGGGCGGCCTGGCCGTTGAGCGCCACGGCCGTAGGCCCGGAGTCGTCCTGGCGATAGACCGGAGCAAGTTATAAAGCGATGACCAAGTACATCATCCGGCGCCTGCTCCAGGCCATCCCGGTCATATTCCTGATTTCGGTTATCTGCTTCTTCCTGATGCTCATGGCGCCTGGAGGACCGCAGGCGCAGTTCAACCAGAACCGCTTTGTCACGGCAGATCAGGTCGACCTCTGGCTGAAGCACTGGTGCCTGGTGCGCAATCCGGGCGCAGTCGACATCGTCAAAGAGTACGGCGGCTGGCTGGGCGTTTGGAACTGCCAGGCGAGCAGCGTCCTGAGCGACCATGGATTGCCCAACTTCCTGCCGGCTTTCCTGGGCGGTGGAGACAACGGGATGCTCCATGGCGACTGGGGTATCTCGATCTACCTCAACCAGCCGGTGTTGGACGTCATCCTTGGCCGGCTTCCCGTGACCCTGTTGCTCATGACGACGGCATGGATCATCTGGCTGACCATGGCTCTGTTGCTCGGCGTGATTGCAGCAGTGAGGCGGTACAGCATCTTCGACCAGATCGTCACGCTGATGAGCTACACGTTCTACTCGCTGCCGACCTTCTGGTTGGGTTTGATGCTCATATATCTGTTTGCCGTAAGCCTGCACTGGTTCCCAAGCCAGCTGATCCAATCGCCGAGGATTTCCCCCGGGCCATTTGCATCTGAAATCTGGTGGCACGCCTTCTGGACCGACCCTGGCAAATACGCCTGGGACGTAGCAATGCATTTGGTGCTGCCGGTTACCACGCTCGTTGCGGTGAGTGTGGCCGGCGACAGTCGATTCGTTCGGTCCTCCATGCTGGAATCTCTCAACCAGGACTATGTCCGGACCGCGCGCGCAAAGGGGCTTGACGAGCGGCGCGTCATCTTCCGCCACGCTTTCCGCAATGCGCTCCTACCGATCATCACCAACGGCGCCCTCGAGATGGCATTTCTGTTTTCGGGCGCCATCGTGACGGAGACGATCTTCAGCCTGCAGGGCATGGGCTATCTCTTCTACCAGGGCTTGCTGGCCCACGACTACTTCCTGCTCATGGGAATCGTGCTCATAGGTTCGATTCTGGTCGTGGCGTTCAATCTGGTCGCCGACGTGATGTACGCCGTTGCCGACCCGCGTATTAGGTATGACTGAGGCCCAAGATGACGTCTCGTATTGACACAGTTGTGGGGGCCGAAGCCGGCATCCCGTCCGGGCTGGGAGCCCCCGACGAGATATCTGACGTTGAGGTCTCGCTCGTATCGCTCAACCAGTGGCAGCTCGCCCTGAAGCGATTCCTTCGCCATAAGATGGCGCTCATAGGTCTTGCGGTCTTCTGCACGATCATTTTCATCTCGATCATCGGCCCCATCATCGCCCCTTACAACCCGATCGATATCCCGGGGGCAAAAGTGCAGGGCGGAGACCCGCCGAGCATGCAGCACCTCTTCGGGACCGACGATGCTGGCCGCGACGTTTACACGAACATAATCAATGGGGCGCATGTCTCTCTGGCGGTCGGGTTGTTCTCCACGCTCATCGCGGGAGTCATCGGTGTCATTGTGGGCTCTCTGGCCGGTGCGGCGGGCGGCTTCACGGACAACCTCCTGATGCGAATCGTCGACCTGACGTTCGCGATTCCGTTGCTGTTCCTGATCCTCGTCGCCGCGGTCTTCTTCGGCCAGGGAAGTATGGTCGCGCTGATCCTGGTCTTCGGGTTACTGCAATGGGGGTTGATAGCGAGGCTCGTGAGGGCACAGTTCCTGAGCCTTCGCGAGACCGACTTCGTCGAAGCGGCAAGGGCCGTCGGGGTAAGCAACCTTAGAATCACATTCCGCCACATCCTGCCCAACGCTTTGGGCCCGGTCATCGTCGTGATGACCTTGTTGATGGCTTCCAATATCGTGCTCGAGGCGTTCGTGAGCTTCCTCAACTTCGGGATCGCCCCCACCGAGGCCACCTGGGGCAATGCCCTGTCCAACTCGCAGGGTGCTATGGGCGACGGCAACTGGTGGTGGGCCTTCTTCCCCGGCATGGCCATCGCCCTTACCGTCATCTCGATCAACTTCATCGGCGACGGCCTGCATGACGCTCTCGATCCGAGGGCACGCCTGTGACCACCATCGTCGACCTCGATGGCGTGTCGCCGGTCGCTGAGGGGCGTGTCATCGGGCCTCCGCCGCCTCCCGACGTGCTGCTCGATGTACGTGGGCTGAAGACACATTTCCACGTCATGGACGGGACCGTGGCTGCGGTCGACGGCGTCGACTTCCAGCTCAAACGGGGCGAGACCCTCGGCCTGGTGGGAGAATCCGGCTGCGGCAAGAGCGTCACGTCGCTGACGATCATGAGGCTGATCGACATCCCGCCCGGCGAGATCGTCGCGGGCGAGATCTGGTTCGACGGACGCGAGATCCTGTCTCTGCCGATGTCGGACATGCGCCAGATCCGCGGCGCCGACATGAGCATGATCTTCCAGGAGCCGATGACGTCGCTCAACCCCGTCTTTACCGTAGGCAACCAGATCGCCGAGGCCGTCAAAGCGCATCGCCAGGTGTCCAACAAGGAAGCCTGGGACCGTGCCGTGGAGATGCTGGAAGCCGTGGGCATCCCATCGCCGGAACGCCGCGTCAAGCAGTACCCGCACGAACTCTCCGGCGGCATGCGCCAGCGAGTCATGATCGCCATGGCTCTGAGCTGCGATCCGAAGCTGATCATCGCCGACGAGCCAACGACTGCGCTGGACGTGACCATCCAGGCTCAGATTCTCGAGCTCATCAAATCGATGCAGGAAAGGACTGGTGCGGCCCTCCTGCTGATCACGCACGACCTGGCCGTGGTCGCCGAAACGGTGCAACGGATGGCGGTCATGTACGCCGGTAAGATCGTCGAAACCGGCACCGCAGAGGATGTCCTGCTCAATCCGAAGCACCCCTATACGCAGGGCCTCATTACCTCTATCCCTTCCAACGTGGCCCGCGGCCAGCGCCTGAACGTCATCCGCGGCACGGTGCCGAATCCGTTCCGTATGCCCCGCGGCTGCCGATTCCAGCCGCGTTGTCCGATGGCTTTCGAGCCCTGTCTGGATTTCGATCCACCGCTTCGGACGACGGACCCGGGTCGACGTGCGGCCTGCTGGCTCCATTACCCGCCATCCGAGCGGCCGACGAGTCGCGAAGTCGCCACGTCGGCCGCGCCGATGCAGACTGAACGGGTGGCCAAGCCATGAGCGAACTTGCGGTGCCGGAGACGCCGGCCGAGCTAATGACAGAGCCCCGACACACCGAGCTGCTGGTTTCGGTCAAGGGTGTGGTCAAGTATTTCCCGATCATGGGCGGCATCCTGCGCCACAAGGTCGGTGACGTGAAGGCCGTCGATGGCGTCAGCTTTGACATCCACAAGGGTGAGGTCTTCGGCCTTGTGGGCGAGTCGGGCTGCGGCAAGACGACGCTCGGACGGACCGTGCTGTATTTGCAGCGCCCGACCGCCGGCTCCGTCGAGGTCGGAGGGCAGGATCTAGGCTCGCTGAAGTCGAGAGACCTTCGGCGGATGAGACGGCGCATGCAGCTCATCTTCCAGGATCCGTACGGCTCGCTGAACCCCCGCATGCCGGTAAGCGACATTATCGGCGAAGGCTTGCTGGCGCAGGGTATGAAGTCCAGTGGGGCGCGCATCAAGAAAGTGGGGGACACCCTCGAGGCGGTGGGATTGCGGCGAGATTACACGCGGCGCTACCCCCATGAGTTCTCGGGCGGCCAGCGCCAGCGCATCGGAATTGCCCGCGCACTCGCACTCGATCCCGAGTTCATCGTTTGCGATGAGGCGGTTTCAGCGCTGGACGTCTCGATTCAGTCGCAGATACTCAATCTCCTGCTCGACCTTCGACGTGAGTTCAATCTGACGTACCTCTTTATCGCCCACAACCTGTCGGTCATCGAGTACATGAGCGACCGGGTCGGGGTCATGTATCTGGGCAAGATGGCCGAGGTTGCCACGGCCGATCAGCTCTTCAAACAGCCGCGCCATCCATATAGCGTTGCCCTGCTGTCGGCGATTCCTGTTCCGGATCCGCGAGTCCGCAAGAAGCGCCTCGTGCTCCGTGGAGACGTCCCGTCGCCGGCCAACCCACCGTCCGGCTGCCGCTTCCACACCCGCTGCTGGTTGCGAGAGAAGCTGGGCAATCCAGAGCAATGCTCGACCATCGACCCGCCTCTCCGCGACATGGGGGACGGGCAGATGGCGGCGTGTCACTTCGCTGAACAGGTTGGCCTCCAGGTCGCATCGGAAGTGGCCGAAACGCAATCGGTAATCGACACAGCGGCGGCACTGCCCGAATAGCGCCGGAGTCATTCACCATCCGATAGCCTCGAACAACCGAAAACGCCTGGTTCGGGTGAAAAGTCGTACCTTATCGTTGCTGCACTCAAGCGCGGACGGCGGAGCCCAAGGCGCCATCTGGCGCTAACCGCGGCCCGGCAATCCTGGATTTGGAAGGAGAGGACATGAGGAAGAAGCTAGCCTCGATTCTGGCCATAGCCGCTCTTGCGGCTGCGGCCTGCGGTAACACCGCAACGCCGGCCCCGGCAACGTCCGGGCCCACCGGCGCTGCGCCGACCGTGTCACAGGCGACCGCGGTGGCTACCCCGGCGTCGACCATCGTCGAAGGCGGCAACATGATCGTCGCGCTCGATGGCGACATGGTCTACGCCGATCCGTCGCTCGTGAGCGACGGCAACTCGCTGTACGTCGAGGCCCAGGTCGTCCAGAACCTGGTCCAGCTGCAGCCCGGCACGATCAGCACCGTGATCCCGGTCCTGGCGGCGGCCCTGCCGACGGTCAGCGCGGACGGTTTGGCATACACGTTCAAGCTCCGCACCGGCGTCAAGTTCCACGACGGCACGGACTTCAACGCGGACGCCGTCGTCTACAACTACAACCGCTGGCAGGCTTACCCGGCCGGCGATCTTCAGACCAACGCTTACTACTACCAGCAGGTCTTCGGCGGCTTCGGGGCTGCCTCCAACGTCGCCTCGGTGACCGCGACGGACGCGAGCACGGTCGTCATCACGCTCAAGACGCCGCAGTCGAACTTCCTGCTCGCCTCGACCCTCGCCGTCTTCGGCATCCAGAGCCCGACCGCGCTGAAGGCCGCGAACGCCGACAGCACGCCGCTCGCCAGCAACAAGTACGCCCAGGGCCTGCTTCCGCAGGGCCAGGACATGGTCGGAACCGGACCCTTCATGTTCAAGGAATGGGTCGTCGGAGACCACATCACCGTCGTCAAGAACCCGACTTATTGGGACACGGCCAACGCCGCGCACCTTGACCAGATCACCTTCAAGGGAATTGGTGACTCCACCGCCAAGCTGCAGGCCCTGCAGTCCGGCGGCGTGGATCTGGCATTCTCCATCTCGCCCCTTGACGTCAAGACGGCCCAGGGCGCCGGCCTCACGATCATCGACCGCGGTGCGTCGTGCAACCAGCTGAACCTGGACATGAACCAGAGCGTCGGCGGCAAGGCGACCATCTACGCCAACAAGAACGTGCGCCTAGCGATCGCCGAGGCCGTGAACAAGCAGAGCTACGTTGACGCGCTCTACTCCGGCCTGGGCAAGGTGCCGACGGGCTTCATGCCGCCTGCCACCACCGGCTTCAAGGCCGAGACCATTCCGACCTTCGACGCCACGAAGGCCAAGGCCGATCTGCAGGCCGCCGGCCTCACTGCCGACCAGCTCAAGATCGACTTCTACTACCCATCCAACGTCGTGCGACCGTACCTGCCCGACCCGAAGGCCATGGCCCAGGCCATTGCCCAGGATCTCCAGGCCATCGGCTTCACGGTCAACCTCAAGACCGAAGACTGGCACGGCGGCTATGTCAGCCACGCCACCGGCGGACAGTACCCGCTGTACCTCTTCGGCTGGACATGCGACTGGGCCGGCGCGGACAACTTCCTCGTCAGCGCCTGGTTCGGATGGTCGGCCGGAAAGCCGAACCCGCAGTTCGGCTGGAACAACCCCCAGGCCAATACCCTGATGACCAAGGCCCTCCAGGATCCGACCGCGGACGCGGCCAACACCGACTGGGGCCAGGTCCAGGATCTTCTCGCCACGGACCTCCCGATGGTGCCGATCGTCAACTCCCAGCCACCCGGCGCCGACACCGCCAAGGTCCACGGCTTCGTGGGCGCCAGCAACGGGATCGAGTACTTCAACACCGTCTGGCTCTCGAAGTAGCGCCCGCGGCCGCCGGCAAGGCCGCGCGGCCGGGCTGTAAAATTCGGTGAAATCGCCCCCCGGGGTTGCTAGAGACCCCGGGGGGCTGCTTTCGGCGGGAGGACCTCCTAAGGCGTGGCACGGTTCATCATTCGACGTCTGCTCGTCGCAATCCCGGTCCTCTTCGGCCTGTCGGTCATCCTTTTCATGTTCTTGCGCCTGCTGCCGGGCGGGGGACCGGCGGAGGCCATCCTCGGGCAGCACGCCACCCCGGAGCTGGTCGCCAAGATCACGGCGTCCCAGGGCCTCGATAGGCCGATCTACGAGCAGTACTTCGAATACATCGGACGCCTGTTCCACGGCGATTTCGGTTCCAGCTTCGTCGACGGTCGGCAGGTCCTGGATACGTTCCTGATTCGCTTCCCGGCAACCATCGAGCTGACGATCGGCGCCCTGATCTTCGCGGTCGGCCTGGGCATCCCGCTCGGCCGGCTGGCCGCCCGGCATCCCAATAGCTGGACCGACGGCATCGTGACGGCGATCTCTCTCCTGGGCATCTCGATCCCGGTCTTCGTGCTCGGGTACACCCTGGTCTTCTTCTTCGGCGTCGAACTGCACTGGTTGCCGACTTTCGGCCAGATCGATCTCCGGCTGGACATTCCCCCCGTGACCCATTTCGCAGTCATCGACGCGATCCTGGCCGGTCACTGGTACGTAATCGATGCGCTCGCCCACCTGGTGCTGCCGTCAATCGCCCTCGGCACGATCCCGCTGGCGGTGATCACAAGGATCACCCGCGCCGCCGTCATCGATGTCAGCAACGAGGACTACGTCCGAACCGCTCGAGCCAAGGGCCTGACGGACCGGCGCGTGAACGACCGTCACATCATGCGCAATGCCTGGCTGCCGGTAACGACCGTCATCGGTCTCCAGGTCGGAGCACTCCTCGCGGGCGCGGTGCTGACCGAGACCGTCTTTTCCTGGAACGGCGTCGGCTCGTGGGTGGTCACCTCAATCCAGAACCACGACTACATCGTCGTTCAGTCGCTGGTGTTGATCTTCGCTTCGATCTTTCTCCTGGTGAACCTGATCGTCGACGTGGGCTACGCCTTCCTCAACCCTCGGATCAGGTACAGCTGACATGACAACCCCGCCAGTCGCGATCGAGGTCGCATCCATCCCGCGGACGAGTCGCGGCTTGTGGCGTGACGCCTTCCGGCGACTGATGCGCAACGGCCCGGCGATCGTAGGCATGGTCTGCATCGCCATATTCGTATTCGGGGCCCTTCTGGCACCGCTCATTGCTCGGTACGACCCGACGATCGGCTCGCTTGCCGACGGTCGCCAGGGTCCGAGCCTGGCCCACCTGATGGGCACCGACCTTCAGGGACGCGACGAATTCGCCCGGGTCCTTTACGGCGCTCGAATCAGCCTGACGGTGGGAGTGGTCGCCGTTTTCTTCGGGCTGGTCGGCGGCACGCTCGTCGGCGCCATAGCCGGCGGTGCGGGCGGCCTCGTCGACGGCGTTCTCATGCGCGTCGTCGACGTTCTGCTGGCCGTCCCCGGGATCCTGCTCGCGATCGGCATCGTTGCCTGGCTGGGCCACGGAGAGATCCAGATCATGCTCGCCGTCGGCATCTCGTACTCACCGATCTTCGCCAGGCTCTTGAGGGGGAGTCTGCTCGCGCTTCGCGAGTCGGACTATGTCATCGCAGCCCGTTCCATGGGGGCCTCGCCGACCCGCATCCTGATGCGACACATGCTTCCCAACGCCCTGACGCCGCTCATCGTCCAGGCCACGCTGGCGGCCGCGACGGCCATCATCGACGTCGCCGGGCTGGGCTTCCTGGGTCTCGGTCCCGGCGACCCGAGAGTCGCAGAGTGGGGCGAAATGCTCACCGATTCGTCCAAATTCCTACAGTCGGCGCCGTATCTGATTCTCTTCCCAGGTGCCGCGATCGTGATCAGCGCCATCGGGTTCAACCTGCTGGGCGACGGCCTGCGCGAAGCCCTCGACCCCAGACTGAAGCGTTAGCCCGATGAACCTGCTTTCCGTCCACGACCTGATCGTGCGCTTCCGGACCCACGACGGAACCGTCCACGCCGTCAACGGCGTCTCGTTCGACCTGAACGAGGGAGAGACGCTGGGGCTGGTGGGAGAGTCCGGCTGCGGCAAGAGCGTCACTAATCTCGCCGTCATGCGGCTGTTGCCGTCGCCGGCCGGTCGCATCGAGGGTGGCCAGGTGGTTTTCGAGGGCCAGGATCTGTTGAGCCTCGATGAGTCCGAGATGCGAGATCTACGGGGTAAGGAGATCGCGATGATCTTCCAGGACCCGATGACCAGCTTGAATCCGGTACTCACCATCGAGGAGCAGATGGTCGAGACGATCCGCGCCCATCGGCGCGTTTCGAAGGCCGAAGCCCGGGCCAAGACGATTGAATTGCTCAGTACCGTCGGCATCCCCCAACCAGAGTCGCGGCTGCGGAACTTCCCTCACCAGTTCAGCGGCGGGATGCGGCAGCGCGTCATGATCGCGATGGCCCTGGCGCTGGAGCCCAAGCTGCTGATCGCCGACGAGCCCACGACGGCTCTCGATGTCACGATCCAGGCCCAGGTCCTCGAGTTGCTGAGCCGACTCGCCGCCGACCGCGGGACCGCCGTAATCCTCATCACCCACGATCTCGGCGTCGTGGCCGGCATGACCAAACGCACCAACGTGATGTACGCGGGTTTCGTCGTCGAGAGCGCGACGACTGCGGACCTGTTCGCACGACCGCATCACCCCTACACGGTCGGGCTTCTCCACTCGATGCCGCGCCTTGACGCCCAGCCCGGCGAGCCGCTCATCCCGATCGAAGGGACGCCGCCCGACCTCCGGTTCGCGCCGGTCGGCTGCCCGTTTGCGCCCCGATGCGCCTGGCGCGTGGATCGTTGCTGGAGAGAGAATCCAGTACTCGAGCCGATGCAGCCGACGCAGGAGATAGTGACCACAGGGCTGCAGGCCACCCACCGGATCGCATGCTGGAATCAGCCCACGGCCGAGGAGGCCGCCGCGGCGCGACCGCTGCGTCCCGGCTTCACACCGGCGGCTCCGCCGACCGAGGATCTCTCATGAGCGATATCGACAACCGCCAGCCGGCCGTTCCGGGGGTCACGACGGGTGCGGGCGATGGATCGGTCCGGGCCCGAGGCCCGCTCCTCGAAGTCACCGATCTGAGCATGTTCTTTCCGATCGTCAGCGGTGTGCTGGTCAACCGTCATGTCGGCGACGTTCGCGCCGTCGACGGCGTCTCGCTGTCGATCGAGCGCGAGGAAACGCTCGGGCTTGTCGGCGAGTCCGGCTGCGGCAAGAGCACCATCGGCCGGACGA
>Ga0302321_100000271_pt1 | contig 45910 bp, 68 predicted proteins | sample Fen_T0_1_FD_202505 | JGI IMG/M metagenome (GOLD analysis project Ga0302321, IMG submission 202505) | Peat permafrost microbial communities from Stordalen Mire near Abisko, Sweden - Fen_T0_1 | ecosystem: Environmental > Terrestrial > Soil > Wetlands > Permafrost | place: Sweden: Abisko... | reverse complement strand
ATTCCAAACCCGCCATAGCGCTTACGTATCACCCGCTGCCGTACTCTATATCACACGTATTTATTGTTAGCATTAGTTTATATTATCACATAGTTAATCATTGTGCTATGCGTATGTTATCACTATGCACATACACTACACGCATGCATTGTTATCACACATAGCACACATACATAATCACTACTATATATTGTCACTATTGCAGCATACATAGTTATCATTCGCTCGCATGTTGTGTGATTGTGTATATGTGCAATTAGTCATTATCATATAGTACTAACATTGCTATACAGTACATACACACTGTTACCCTATGTTATTGTGCAATGTTATCACTCTCATATTATCATCTTACATTATCACTCGTTTCTGTACTGCCCTATCTGCCTGTATCCTGTGCTGCTGCAATGATGCACGCGTTTTTACTGTGCGTATGATGCTGTGGGGCGGGGCATTTTTCTCTATTTATATTTACTTAATTATATAATCACTATCCTATGTTAATCACTACTAATAACAGGCATATCATATACATAGGGTAGGCATATAGGCATAACATATATACATTATCAACATATAGACATACATAAGCATAGAGTATAGTTAGTATACTATGTACTTATATGGTTACTATTATATTTGTTCCTGTATTATCATTTCTTTTTATTATACTCAATCATACTATTTTACTGGCATTTTATTGTATAATCAACTTTATTTGAAATAGTGATTAATATTTATACCCTTTTTAAGCTTATCATTTGATTATTTTATTTTAGTGGCCTTTTAGAATATCACTTTATTTTCGTTTGATTTTGGTATGTTTAATCAAAAGTGATATTTGGAGATTTTTTGATTCTGGTGTATCTTTGATTAAGAAATTAAAACGGTAGAGAATACAAGAGTTTTACTGGGTTTAATTTTCTAAACGAAGAGATGTTGATTACTCTCACTTACTCATAAGAAAATATCAACCAACGTAGCTAACGTACAATAGCAAGCTTTTTGCCGATTAAGTTTATAAAGATTAAATCACGGCTAATTTTCCAAATAGGAATGAATTAATTTTGATTTTAGATAAAGTAAAGGGTATGTTTTGTATTTCCTTTTTTAATGCTATTGAAATAACAGGTTTTTAGGCTGATTACTCTTTGATAGTTGAACGGAACACATAACACCCTTTACTTTCTATTTCTTTTACAAGGTTTGCCGATGATGGGTTTAATACTCGAAACTATATAAATATAGTCCAAACCAAATAATACTAATGATTATGAAAACTTTACTTAAAAAAATCGACCAACTTACAGAAAAAATTGAAATGGGATTTTACACTAAGTCAGAAGCAATGGTTAAACTTAGAGAACTTAGAAGTGAAGTTGCTGAAAAGTTTGAAGAAGGTAGCGATAAGTTCATGCAGTGTATTTATCCATTGATTGATGCAAACGAAATAGCAAAAAGTTTATAGAAAACAGAAATTTTAAACATTCAAAAGATAGAATCTACTGATTTTTCCAAAGAAGCTGTAATTATTACAATTAAAATCAGAATTGCAAACAAACTAAAATATACATACTATGAAAACTTTATTTATTGTAATTAGTAATGATAATATCACTGAGGCCAACAAACATCTAAACACATTGGAAGGTATTTTTATACTTCCAAACGTATTTAAAATGTTGATTTGTGGCGATGATCTTGATATTGCTAAGAATGCGATTGATTATATCCTTATGGGTATTACTTACAAAACGATTGTAAAAGAGACTGAACAAATTTCTTTGTCTTAATCCTTTGATAACATGAAATGGTATTTGACATTAGATATACATTCTAAAATCAATGCAAAAGAATGTTTCGAGTTTTGTTGTGGTGTAAAATTCTCTGATTTATCCTATTTATTTTCTTTTGAAGAAAGGATAAACATACTCCATTCAAAATTGAAATTAGATGGTTTTGATATTCCTTAAATAATCACTCACTTTTAGCCTCGTCACTTTAATTAGTGCCGGGGTTTTGGTGGTACAACCAATTTATAATTTTAGCTATGTCACACACTGATTTAAACGAAATCGAAAACAGCATAAAAAGCAGAAAAGCTTTTATTGAATCAATTGAACAATTTTTGTCTAACCTTAAAAAATAATAACCATGTCATATTCTAAAATTTTAGCCCCTTATAACGCCCGCGTGAAAGATCAAGTTATGCGAGAAACCTGGGGACATTTAGCCCCAAACCATAGGCAAATATATGAGGGGTTTATCCTATTTACTCATACAGCATGGAACAAAATAGAGCCTATTGAATTCGAATTCAAAAATCTCGAAATGTCCCCTTGGTTATTTGAGCAAATGAATGAATTTATCAGTAAAAAAGAACTACTTAAAAACGACGGATCTTTTGGCGTATTTATATTTACCGGAAAATATCAATTATACAATAATGGTAATTATAGATTTTCTGGGAAGATTAAAAAAGTAAAAATAAAATTTAACCTTAAAAAATAAATGATTATGATCGCAGTAGTATTGTACGCCATTGGCTTTGTAGCATTCTCTTTTCTCTTTAGGAATGCTTTTGTATCAACAAACAAAAAGAAATAGGTTTGTTTTTTTCATAGTTAGTGTTTTGGTTTGCCTCGTATCCTTCATTGGGTGCGGGGTTTTGCCAGTACAAACCAATTTATTTTAATCACACACACTAAATTTTAGAAACCATGAAAACAAATAATTTAACCTACAAAACAAACAGAATAGCACCCAACGGCGAACAATGGGAAATTTCAATTAGATTAAACGACCAATGCAAAAATGGTCATCAGGATTTTGATATAACAGGCTCATGTTACGAAAAAGGAAAGCCAAAAACAGACCAATATATGTCTCACGGTGGGGCGTGCGGTGACGAAATAGCCAAAATTTGGCCTGAATTTGAAATATTTAATCGTTTGCATTTATGCGATTGTAAAGGCCGGCCTATGTATGCGGCTGAAAATGGCCGTTATCACTTTCAAAATACATCTTTTGAAGTTGGTCGGGATTATCTACGATTGACTGACAAAGAAGCAAATCAATTGATTATTGCCTTAGATGATAAGCTTTATTTTGCGTACTTGCTTGAAAATATGGGTATTCTCGAAAGATGGGAAAATGAGGCCACTAATGCGATTAAGTTACTTGAAATGTTAACCGAAAATGAATTTATTAACGATTCAAAACGTTATCAATACGAACCCTTATCCGACGAACAAAAGAAAGATATTGAAAGTAAAATTGAATCCGGATATTATTTGCCCTACGCTATTGCAAAACGTAAAAGCGATGCAAAGACAGAAGCAAAAGAAAAAGAAATAACCGAACTAAGAGACAAAGCAAACAAAGAAATCAGAGAAATACAGTTTAAACTTAAATTAGACGTGTATATTATCAATTTTGGACTTCCTAAATTTAGTTATATCTTTTATACGCATACCAAAGAACTTGTATTTAATTGGAGTAGTACTAAAATCACTAAAAACCAGTTTGAAAAGTTTGATGTAGCTTTTAAAAGAACATCTATGTTCAAAAATGCAGATGTTTTAAAAGTATCTTGTGAATAAAATACAAACCTCCTTGTTTTAATTAGCAAGGGGGTTTTATAGGTACAAACCATTAACAAACTAAAAAATAGAAACCATGAAAAAAGTATTTAACAAATCATCCGACGTTATTCATCTTTTTGCTCAAAGAACACAAAGCGAAGCAAAATGTGGTAATTGCTTTTTTGATAATCCTAATAAGATTTATTCATACGGTCATCACTATTTGTTAGGTGAATTCATTACGAATGAGGCCGGGCAATTGGCTATTATGATAAATGATAGAGGTTACAGCGTTACAACCTCGAAACATATATCAGAAATACGTAGCGCAACCCGTCAATACAGACAATTTTACACAACTTATTGTGAACCTTATCAAGTATTGCAAAAATTAGAGAATCTTATCAATGCTTTTCAAAAAGCAAAAAAGCCGGAAATGTATATACAAAAAGCAGAGGGATTGTATCACTCTTTTTGTGAGTATCTACAATGGAAAGGGGAACATATCACCGATTTTCTGGAAATAAACGCGGCTATTGAGGTATTTCGAACCAAAGATGTAAAAACCTATTTAGCTGAAAAAGCAGAGGTTTTAAAGGCCTCTGAATTGAAAAAGAAAAAAGAGCAAGCCAAAAGAGTAAAAAAAGCCCTTAAAGACTTTTTCGAATACAAAGCAGATATGGTTTACAATTCTGATGAAGATTTTTGCAGACTTTCACAGGATGGTGCTTTTGTGCAAACTTCGCAACGTATCAACATTCCTGTTAAACAGGCTGCAATTTTGTATAAAATGATTGTAGAAAAGAAAGACATTAAAGGATTCCAGCTACAAGGCCAATACTCAACTTATACGGTTATCGGGTTGAATGGTGTTTTGAAAATCGGATGCCATAAAATAAACAAAAAGAATATGAGCAAAATCGGGGCTGCTTTGTTAGCTACTTCCAAATAACTCATTTTTGCCCTGATTATGTGCTGTATTTGCAACGAAAAAGATTCTATTGTCTTTTTAGAAATACTTCAAATTTGGTCAAATAAACAAGGCTTTGTCCCTTCGGATGATAGCCCGAATGTGGGATGGTACAAAAAGCGTTCGATTCGCTTCAAAGCCGCTAAACTATTCACTAAAAACAAATCAGTATGAAATATTACATACACAAACAAACCGGGGAACCTTTGGTCGTTTTTATGGGGGCTATGGTTGACGTTCTTAGTTCTGAAGTATCCGAAAAATATCCGTATTTAGGAAAAAGAAAGGATTGTATTACACTTTGCATTTTTCCTAACCGCTGGTGTGCAAATGGTGTGCCATATCATGCTATTTCATTTAAAGATTTACATGTTTTTAAGCGAATTGCAGCAAAGAAGTTTGTTGTATTGTGCCCTGATTTTGGCCAATTGCGACACAAAGGCGATACAACTTTGGACTATTTAAAAACATGTTCACGGTTTATCAATATCCCAAAAAGAAAAGAAACATTTGGAATTTAAAAAAAAACAAATCACTATGAAAAAGAACAAATTGGACACAATTACAATCACGTGGAGCAAAGATGATGTTATCCAACGTGCTAAGGAAAGTTATGATCTTACGTTAACCGACGACGAAGCCCGCGAAATATTGAGGCAAATAGTATCATCCCACGATTGTAACATCGGTATAAATTGGGATGTATTGGATTATCATATTAACTTTTATATGAAAAATTGAGTATGAAAAAAGAAAATGATTATTGGGTTGATGAAAACCAAAACAAATGGAGCTGTTTTTTAGAAACAGAAGAAACAGCAAGTGCAAAAAGCAAAACTTTGCAAAATTGCAGGAATTGCAGTAATTGCAGGAATTGCAGTTATTGCAGTAATTGCAGGAATTGCAGTTATTGCAGTGATTGCAGTGATTGCAAGAATTGCAGTTATTGCAGTTATTGCAGTGATTGCAGTGATTGCAGTGGTTGCAAGAATTGCAGGAATTGCAGTGGTTGCAGTGGTTGCAGTGGTTGCAGTGATTGCAGTTATTGCAGTTATTGCAGGAATTGCAGTGATTGCAGTGATTGCAGTGATTGCAGTGGTTGCAAGAATTGCAGGAATTGCAGTTATTGCAGTAATTTTAAAGAAAACCCCGAACGCATAGTATCTGCAAAAATAGGAAGCAGGAATGATCAAACAACAGTGTATTGGACTGAGGAAAAAGAATTAGTCATTTGCGGCTGTTTTAAAGGCACTATTAATGAATTTAAAGAGCGTGTTATCCGTACTCACAAAGATTCTGATTATGCAAAAGACTATTTTTCATTTATTCAAAAAGTTCAATCATATAGAGCTGCAATATGAAAAAAGAAGATTTGAAAAAGAACATCGGTAAAATGTGCATAATCAATCATTCCCCTGTTGTTGGTCTTTCTGGCAAAAAAGGATTGATTAAAGACCTTGATTACATTAGCGACGGATTTATGTATATCGTATCCATTAAACTTCCGTTATCAAACGAGGTGCTTACTGATTCTGTATTTTTAGTCCCTTGCGGGTTATGTTCTATTTGTGAATCTATAAAATCACATTGTCCAAACGGTTGAAATACACCAAATTAACTGATTTAAAAAATTTGCTTATATTTGAGCGGTTTATTTTTACCTCGCACTTTAAAACGGTGCGGGGTTTTCTCAGTATAAACAATTAAATTTTGAAATTATGAAAACTAAAAAAATTCTAATTGAAAAGTTTATTGAACCTACGGACAAAATAAATACAATCACACAGAAAAAAAGATTGTTAGAATCACTGAATTTTAATCAACTTGAATTTTTACTCAGAATTCATTTACTTGTAATTTCTAAGTAAAAAATAATACTCACTTAAATAAATACAAATGAAAAAGATTATACTTTTTTTGCTTACATTGATTCCAATGTATGCCTTTTCACCAACAAATCCATTTAACACCATTGAATCGTACAAAGAAAAAGAAGAAACCGCAAAATTAACGCTTAAATACGAAAAAGTAACTTTGATTATGTTAACATTGTCACACGTTGAGAGCGGCGGGAATTACTATGCCGTTGGTGGCTCTGGGGATGCTGGTAAATATCAAATACTTTCGGATACGTGGAAAGGTTGGTGTATCCTATACTTCAAAAAACAGCTTGATACAAGCCCGGAAAACCAAGATCTTTTAGTTAGGGTTGTTATATCTGACTGGTTAGAAAAAGGCTTAACAATCGAACAAATAGCGGCAAAATGGAATTGTGGAACACATACAGGTTGGGCGAATAAAAAAGGGATTAACAAATTCGGGATTCCTTTCGATGTTCCTAAATACGTATATACTTTTGTTCATAGGTATAACAAAATCAAAGAAACATATTTACTATGATACATAAATTAATTGCTTTAAAGGAAAGATATGTGAGGATAATATCTGATAACAATACACTAATACAAAATAGTGATATATCAGATATGACAATCACACGTCTTCTTATTGAAAAAAATTGTTATTTCGAATTTATAAAACAAATTGATAAAATACTCGAAAATGAAAGTGTTAGCAATTGCAAAAACAAATAAAAATTACATTTGGGCAAAGAATTTTTCTAAATGTACTATCGAAGCTGTGTTGGAGAACGATCATATTTCGTTTTTAGAGTATTTCAACAATCACGTAAACACTTTATCCGAAGAATTGATTCAATCCCTTTTTCCCAGAGAAACAAATATTGAAATCTCTGAAAAGGATTGTCCGTTTCTTTTGGCAGAGAATAGGGATTTCTATGCGATTTTACACCGGAAAGAACCTCTCTACCATGCGATTTACAAAGAAATAGTAGTTAGGGCGGTTACAGAGGAATTCGCCCAAACAGAGCCTACAATAATCAAAAAAACGTTTAAAAGAACAAAGTGATGCAAACAAAAGTCTACCCAAAAGTATTATTTAAAACCGCTTCTTTGGTAACAAACAAAGAGGGTGTAAAGGTTATCAAAATTGGGTTTCCTTTTAATGCTAATGACTTGGTTAAGGTACGCTCTATTGTAGGGCGTAAATACCACATGGAAGCGAAGTGCTGGTCATGTCCTTTGAACGTTGATAATATCCAAACTTTACAAGGTTGGGGGTTTTCTATTTGTTTGAAATTAAAGGAATATTTGGATACACAATCAAACAACATTAAAATGGCTAATTTATCAGAAATAGAAAGTATTGTTTTTGATATTCCCGGATTAAAAGGAGAATTACGCCCATTTCAAAAAACAGGTGTTTTGTTCGCCGACAAACACAATGGCAATATCTTAAACGCTGATGATATGGGTTTGGGCAAAACCATTGAGGCTATTGCATATTTACAACTGAGAAGAAAAGAAAAATTACCAGCTTTGATTGTTACCCCTGCTTGCGTTAAAATAAACTGGAAGCGTGAGATAGGTAAATGGATGTCACCCGTTCCAACTGTGCAGGTATTATCAGGTGAAAAACCATATAAAATAAGTGCTGAAATTGCCATCATAAATTATGATATTCTTTTTCACTGGCAAAAAGAAATAATAAAAACAAAGTTCAAAATGATTGTGGCTGATGAGGCGCAAGCGATAAAAAATAATTCTGCCAAAAGAACAAAAGCATTTAAGAAAATCAAAAAAACAGTGCCTACATTTATGGCATTGACAGGAACACCGATTGAGAATCACCCTTCGGAGTTATACAACGCTATCAATATGATTGATCCTACATTGTATCCAATTGCGTGGGATTTCTATTGGGAATTTTGCGATCCTAAAAATAATGGATTTGGGTGGTCTTACAACGGAGCGACAAACATTCAAAAACTACACAAAACATTAACCAATTCGATAATGTTGCGTAGGTTGAAAAAAGATGTTTTGCCCGAACTTCCTGACAAAGTGATTTCTTTTGTTCCAATTGAACTTACTAATCAAAAAGAATATGACTTTGCCGAAAATAGCTTTATTTCGTGGGTGTCTGCTTACAAAGGAAAAGACGCGGCTTTACGCGCTCAAAACGCAGAAGCTATCCAAAAAATAGAAGCTCTTAAACAAATTGCAGTAAAAGGAAAATTAAAGGGAGCTATCGAATGGATTAAGGATTTTCTGGAAAGTGATAGAAAGCTTGTAATTGCGACTACCCATACTTTTGTTATTGATGCTCTTTTTGCCGCTTTTCCGGGGATCAGTCTTAAATTAGACGGTTCCACGTCCCCAAACAAAAGGCAGGAAGTTGTTGATTCATTTCAAAACGACCCTATTTATAAATTATTCATTACGAATATCAAAGCTGGGGGCGTTGGAATTACGCTCACAGCGGCCAGTGACGAGCTTATTTTAGAGTTAGGGTGGAATCCTAAAATTATGGATCAAATGATGGATAGGGTTCACCGTATAGGGCAAACGCGCGGTGTAAATATTTACTACTTGCTTGCCTTGGCTACAATTGAAGAAAAGATAGCTGAATTGCTCGACAAAAAAAGGAAAATCATTGACGGGGTGATTGACGGGGTTGAAACTGAACAAGAATCATTACTCGGAGAGCTTATGAAATTGTACACTTAATCATAAAAACTATGAACACAAAGTACTACACAGACCCAACAGGCAAATGTGAGGTTTATTGTAACCACAAAGTAGTTGCCCGTGCGTATGTCGGGCATTCAGGTCGTTCTATTCGTATTTTACAAGGAATGAACAGAGAAACGACTATGGAAAAGTTAAAAACAGATGTTCCGGGCTTTTTAGAAGCTAATAACATCCCTGATAATTATTACCCTTTACTATTTTCAAAATAATTTTAACCATTTAATTTTAAACATTATGAACTTAATTTCAAAGATTTTCAACGGAGCCAAAAAAGAAACCAAGTTGGTTGTAGAAAGTGAGCATCGTGTAATTTCAGAAACCAAGGCTAAGCCAAAAGAAAAAAAGGAATTTAACCGAGAAGTCAAAATTATCACCGCTCGCCCTGCCGACATGTCTTTTACTGATTACAGAATTTATCTGGTAAAGCAACGAGAATGGTTGAAAAGAAGAAAAGCCGGATTTCTTGTGTACAAGTCTATCGAATGGTTTGACCGGGAAGTAGAAAACAAACACGGCAAAAAGGAAAAAACAAAAGTTGCCCGACACTTTCCCCCATTTGTAGGCCGTGCAAAGTATGATTTGTTAGAACCTGTGTAAAATGCTAATTGATTTAACAGGCGAAATCACATTTATTGCTACCACTGAAAGAGACAAAGCAAAAATACTAATATTGCAAAGTACGTTTGCTACGGCAAATTTGCCTGATTATACATTCACCAAAGGACAAACGATAGTTCAAAGCGATGGTAGTATAAAATTCACATTTGTTTCCTTAGAGAGTGATTAAATGGATATTATTTCGTTGCTTAATGATTATTCTATTGATTATGTCACAGAGGGACATAAGCATAGTCACGCCGGATGGGTTAATGTGCATTGTCCCCACTGTGAGGGTTCAAATAACTATCATTTAGGGTTTAACGTAAACGGAGCGTATTCATCCTGCTATCGTTGTGGATTTCATCCTTTAGTTGATTCTATATCCATGTTGTTAAATATCCCTTGGCACAAAGCAAAGGAAATTATCAAACAATATGGTGGGAAAACTTATATCAAATACGTTGAAAAAGCAGAGCACCAAAATACCAAACCGCATAAACTGCCAAGCCCTACAACACCACTGCAACCAGTCCACAAAAGATATTTAGAGAGCCGGGGATTTGACCCTGACTATTTAGAAAAAGTTTGGGGATTGATGGGTACAGGTGCAATAAGTCTTTTAGGGGACTTAAATTATAAGCACCGAATCATTATCCCTTATGTTTGGAATGGCAAACAGGTGTCTTTCGATGCTCGAGACATCACCGGAAAAGCTATGACTAAATATCAGGCTTGCCCCTTAGAGCGTGAGATAATCCCACATAAGGATATTTTGTACGGAAAGCAGGAAGCGTGGAAAGAAACCGGGATTTGTGTGGAAGGTACGACCGACGTTTGGAGGCTTGGTGCTCGTTCCTTTGCTACCAGTGGGATAAACTTTATGCCAAAGCAACTAAAAATTATAGCAAAAACTTTTAAACGTGTTGCTGTTGTTTTTGACAGCTCTCCAAAAAAAGAAAAGTCTTTATCAATCGAAAGCATAAAAGCAAACTCAAACATTAGCAAAGAAATGCAAGCCGAAAAACAGGCAAAAGAATTGATTGCTGAGTTGCGGTTTAGGGGTGTTGATGCTTTTCGTGTTTCGATAATTGGTGATCCTGCTACGATGGAACAAAGTGAAGCTGACTATTTTGTAAAACAATTAATCAAATGAAAATATGAAAAAAGTAAGATTTATGGGTTACAACTGTTATCTATCATTCGGAAAATATTCAAACGATAGAATCGGTTTTGAATTGCTTGATGAAGAAGATGCCGGATGTGTGGCAATTGCCACAATTAATATGCCCGAAGTAAATGTGAAATCAGACGAAGTGATTATAAAAGACTACTCTGAAAATGATGGAATGCTCGACATTTTGGTAGAAGCTGGGGTTGTTTCCGAACCATTGCGTTTTGTTGCGTCTGGATTTATTTCAGCTCCCGTTTGTAAACTATTAGTAACCCCAAATGAAAAGGACAAAAAATCCGATTGATTCCTACATCGGCCTGAAAATAAAAATCACACAATGCTGGCATATAGGCTACCAACACAACAAAATGTTTCCCGGCACAATTCACACTATAATCACCCCAAAAAAGGGAGAAATCAATGGGGATGGTGGTGTCTGGGTTCAGGGTACTGATGAACCAGTAAAGGCTCATTTTGACGAATTTATATTTTTAAAAAGAAACAAATGAGAAACTACATTGCCGAAGAAAGAGTCAGAAAAGAAAACATACAGCACATCTTTATCACAACAATCTTCAAAATGGATTTTGTTGCTGATAAATATGATTCTGTGTATTCGAGATTATCTACTTATAGTAAGGGAAAAATCTCTTACGAGCAACTACACGAAAGAGCCTTACAATTAACTTTAAAACTTTTATCTTAAACTTTAATCATGGACGAAATGCAACGGACTACCAGACCAGTAACAACCATTGAAAACAGTGGAGTTAGGACAAAAATGATTCGCAGTGCTATGGCCTGTAACAAATTCCTTACTGTTGAGTATTTGTGCTTCAAACCGAGTGATTTCATTTTGTGTTTTACACACCCGGACGACAGAGAAGGTTACATCAGGGATTTGGAAAAAGGAGGCTCTGAACTGAGTATCAACTAATTGAAACTTTTATTTGGAATTGACTCTACTCTTTTGTATAATTGCATTAATATTCTACTGTGCGAGGTAGATGTAAAAAATAAAAGGGTAAAACCTATAAACTTGAATGGGGAAGCGTCGCACCGCCGAACCGTTCAGGTTTTTTTATTTTAAAGGTATATGAAAAATCTAAACCTAATTGGGATGAAAGCTGTTGATTGCTCTCCAAACGAGCCTAACGTAATTACAATTCCAAGTAACCTTTTTAATATTTTCATCAAAGAAAAAGAATGTAGTGATTTAATTTCAACTTATATTCTTTGCTCTTATTTGATTGAATATGAAAAATTAACCGAAACAAAATCTATAATGAAAACCATATCTAAAAAATTTGGATGGTCTTTGCTTCGCGTTGAAAAAAATCTAAGAAAACTCCTTGAACTCGGTAGCATATCTTAAAAATAAAAGCATGAAAAGGACTAAAAATATAGAATCAGAATCACTTTCAGATAATTTAATATTTGAGATTTTTAATTCTGATGGCGGCTACATTTCTGTAAACAAAAAAGCTATAAAAATATTAGGATTACTTCCTGCTATTATTTTAGGAAACTACATAAATAAAGCAGAATACTTTAAAGAAAAATACCCTGATTGTCAAGGATGGTTTTATTTGTCACATAAAAGACAAATGGAAGAATTGAATCTTGGAGAATCAGTGATAAGAAAGTACAAACAATTGCTGATTTCAAAAGGAATTCTCCGTGTAAAAATGCAAGGACTCCCTGCTAAAGAATGGATTACGATAAATAAAATAGCATTAGGTATAGAGGTACGAAAATCGGAGGTCTTGTGGTACGAAAATAATACCCCATATAGTATAAATACTATATATAGAAATAACAAAGAAATAGAAAGTACTGTCCCCACTTTTTCAAATACATCCAAAGAGAATAATAAAGAATACATCCCATTAGCTCAAATGTTAGCCGATATAATCATATCCAAAAAGAATATAAAAATAACGCCGGCCAAAATAAACTCATGGGCGAATGATATTCGAAAAATGGATATTACAGATGGGATTTCATTTAAGCGCATAAAAAGAGTTTTGTTTTGGTATGCCGGAAACATAGGGGGTAAATATATTCCAGTAATAGAATCAGGATCTTCTTTACGTGAAAAGTTTATACGTTTAGAAAATGCAATGGAAAACGACGGATACAAAAAGCAAGACAAAATGGAATCGACATACGTTGAACCAGATGAACTCGCAGACAAATTCAAAAAAACAAGATCGTAATGAAAAACTTATTTTTGAAACTGAGAAAAATAAACACACTCAAACCAATCGAGCGTGTATCTTTTGAACTTACTTTTATTTGCACTCCGAGCTACATAATTCAAGCAAATCTCGCTTGGAGATAAAAGAACAACCAAATTATAAAAAATTAGAGTATGATTGAGGAAAGAAAAATCATAATCGCGCTGATAACATCAACCGAATATATCCAACAGATAAAAGACTACTGGACTATTCAGCTATTCGAATCCAAAACAGCTAAGAAAATAGCACTTTGGGTCATGGAATATTATGATAAATATAAAAAAGCCCCCGGAAAAGATTTTGAGGCAATATACTATCGAAAAAAAGAAAACGGAAATGGTTTGCCGAAAGACTTGGTTGAGGAAATGGAGGAAACTTTATTGCCGGGTCTTTCTGAGGAATATGAAAACGAAACTGTAAACGTTGATTATTTAGTCGACATTACCAAAGCTTATTTCAACGAAAGGCATATCAGAAAACATGCTGAGGAAGTTATTTCTTTGCTGGATGCTGGAAAATCGCTTGAAGCTGAAAAATTAACCGGGGAGTTTAAACCAATTGCAAAAGATGCTAATTCTTGGCTTGATTTAAACAGCGAAAACATAAAAGAGAAATTACACAAAGCATTCAACCGTTCCAGAGAGGGTTTAATCAGGTTTCCGGGCGCGATAGGAGAGTTTTTAAACGATCAATTGGTTCGCGGAGCTTTTGTAGCTTTAATGGCTCCTGAGAAGCGCGGAAAATGCCTCACTGGAAATCAAAAAGTATTAATGAGCACAGGTGAGGAGTTAACCATAAATGATCTTTTTTTGCAAAAAAGGAGAGATATAATCTCATTTGATGAAGAAACGCAGACATTTGTAAAAACAAAAATATCAGATTTTTGGAAAAATGGAGTTAAAAAGGTATATCAAGTCACAACAAAAACAGGAAGAAGGGTGCAAGTAACATCAAACCATCCATTTTTAACACCCAATGGTTGGGAAGACTTGATTGATTTGAAAAAAGGTGATTTTATCGCCGTCCCAAAAAAAGTAGCTTATTTTGGCAGAAGAAATCTATCTGATATTAAAATAAAATTATTGGCTTATTTTATAGCAGAAGGGTGTTTGGCAGAATATAATTATGATAATGGGAACGGTACGCATAAAACATGTTTATTTACAAATGCAGAAGCAGAAATACAGAAAGATTTTACAGCTTGCGTTGAAACAATGGGTTGCAAAGTGAATTGGAACGGGATTCAAGGGTATGTTTTTAATTCTGAAAATAATAAATGGAAACATGGTAAAAACCATGTACTAAACATGCTTACACAATTTGACCTAAACGGCAAATTGAGTTACCATAAACACATTCCAAAAATCATATTCACATTACCAAAAAATAAAATAGCTTTGTTTTTAAAAATTTTATACACATGTGATGGTTGGATAAATGTAGATGGGAATGAGATTGGGTTTGGTGTAGCCAATGAGATTTTAGCAAGACAAGTTCAAACACTATTAACTAAATTTGGCATAGTAAGTGGTATAGCATTCAAATCAAATAACAAAGCAGGGGCTTGGTCAGTTACAATACGCGATTTGGAAAACATAGTTCTATTCTGCAATGAGATTGGTTTTGTATTTGAAAAGCAAGTAAAAGCAAAAAAAGCTATTAAGGGGAAAGAAATTATTTATAAATCTTTTTTAGATAAATTCCCATACCAAATAGCTGAAAAATTTTACAATGCTGTTAAAAATGAATTAGGAGGTGGTTATAGGATAGAAGCTGGTAAAAATTCAGAAAAATCACACTTCCATAAAAAGTTCACAAAAGCAGGAACAACAGCATATCAGATAAAAAAGAAAACTCCTATAATGCGGCAATCTTTTATAGAAATAAAAGATACTGATGCTGGGAAGTTATATTTCAACTCCCCGATATTGTGGGATGAGATTGTTGAGATCTTGTATATTGGGAAAATGGAAACGTATGATGTTACAGTAGAAAAACATCACAATTTTATCGCCGAGAATATTATAGTTCATAATTCATTTTGGCTTTTGGAGTTTGGAATGAGGGCAATCAAAAACAAAAAACGAGTTGCTTTTTTCCAAGCCGGAGACATGGATGAAGACGATCAATTGGTTCGAATAAGCTGTTATCTGACTGGAAAAGCAGAATTGTTAAGTTCAGCCGGGGTGATGTTTCAACCAGTAAAGGATTGTACATTGAACCAAACAGATTCCTGCGACAAAAAAGAAAGAACATGTTCTTTTGGTTTGTTTGATAAAATGGAAGCTGTTAAGATTCGAAAGACAATAACTTTGAAAGAACTCATGGAAGCAAGGAAAGACAACAAAGACTACATTCCTTGCACAGCCTGTGATAAATATGACAAAAACAAATGGGGCACGGTGTACGTTGAAAAGATAGACACCGGGGAGCCTATTTCAGAAGAAGAAGCGGTTGAAGCTTTTGAAGAGTATTTCACAAAGCACAAAAAGGAATTCAGACTTTCCACGCACTCAAACGGAACATTGTCTGTAAAGGATATTGACGACATTTTAGGAATTTGGGAACAAGAGGGGTTTATTCCAGACGTAATTCTCATTGATTACGCCGATCTGCTGGTAGATCAGAGTCAAAAGGAAGAAAGACACCGCCAGAACAAAATTTGGAAAGATTTGAGGGGATTAAACCAAAAAAGGAAATGCTTGTTGATTACAGCGACGCAAACCGATGCGAATAGCTACAACAATGATTTACTTACTTTGGATAATTACTCCGAAGATAAAAGAAAGTACGGCCACTGCTCCGCGATGTATGGTTTGAATCAGGATCATTCGTGGCGAGAAAAAGAACTCGGAATAATGCGACTGAATGAGATTATAATGCGAAAAGGAAATTTCAGTTCGCTTAATCAGGTACATGTTTTACAAAATTTAGCCATAGGAAGGCCTGTTTTGGGGTCTTATTGGTAATTAAGATATTGAGTTTGTTTGAGATTTTTAGATAGCACAACAAGACCCGGGGGCAGTACCCGGCAGCTCCACATCATTCGCCTGATCGCTAACCCGTCGCGTTAGTACGGTTTTAAGGGGCTGAGTAGCATTGATTGGGTGTGAAGGATTAATTTAGAACTCAATGGCCTATAAACGGCAAATCAATTCAAATGGTTCCACAAGAGCTTAGAGCTGTTGCGTGACCGACAGGGGTGAAATCCCTTGCTATTGCCTCGCTACCTTCACAGGGGCGGGGTTTTGGCAGTGAAAGAAAGTATCATTTAGAAATGACACAAAATTCACTAAAAAGAAAGGAGGCTTTTATGCGGTCTGTGAGTAAAATCTGACCTACAAAAAACAAGCAAAATTGCATTCAAAAAAGAAAGCTGTTTGATGTAGGGTTGAATGGCTTTCTTCTAAAAAACAATCAAAAAACAAAACAATGTACACAATCACTAAAACATTCTCTTTTTCCGCGACCAGACAACTGTCAGGATTTCCGGTAGACCACCCAAAAACAATGGTAAATGATATTACCCTCGACATTACATTCAAACTTACATCCGTTTGTTTGAATCAGGATGGATTCATCATTGATACTGATAAATTGGTTTGCATTGAAACTTTCATCGGGATGGAATTGAACAAAAAATACATAAACAATGTTTTTCAATTTAATCCTACGAATGAAAACATCGCTAAGTTCTTTTTCAAAAAATACAAAAAGCAATTCCACAATATCAGTGCAGTAGTTGTTAAAGAAATGCCGGGAAATACAACAGCCAAATATATTTTATCCCATGATGAAGAAGATCACATTGAAATTGTAATAACCCCGCACACTATAGAAGAAGATTTCATAAAATTCCCGTTAAGCGGAACACAAAAGAAACATAAAAAGAAAGGATTTTCTTTGTTGTAAGCTTTTTAAAAATACATCAAAAATCATTTTTTTAATCCGATTACATTCCATATTTTTACAATTCGATTTACATAATTTTAACCTTTAAATTTTTAAAAATGATTACAACAAAACAATTAAAAAACGCAGCAGAAGAACTGATTGAAGTATTAGGTTTGGTTGACGACGTTACAAAAAAAGCTATCGCAATCACAAAGAAAATGGGTGATGATGAAATCATAGCCTTAATCAAAGAAGCAGCCGAAGAAGTTACCCCGGACGATGAAATTTCAGAAGAAACTCGCGAGATTATTGACGAGCTTTTGAATGCTACAAAAAAGAAAGCAACAGCTCCCGCAGCCAAAGGCAAAAAAGTAATTGTTCCAGAGCCGGAACCAGAAGATGATGAAGATGTCGAAGAAATTGATGAAGACTTTGAAGAACTTCCTACTGATGGGCCTGAAAATGGAGTTGACGACGAAGATGAAGACGAAGCCCCGGTAGTTCCAGACAAAAAAGCAAAAAAGCAGCCTGTTGCTGAAAAAGCAGTAGCCCCGGCCAAACCAAAAAAGGCAATTACTCCTGTAAAAGAGGAAGCTCCTGCAAAGGAAAGCAAGCCAGCTAAAGCCGCTAAAGTAGCAAAAGAAAAACCAGCAAAAGCCGCGAAGGTGAAAAAGCCAAGGGAGCGCAATTCTGCATTTGCCGACGCATTGCTTATTTTAGGCAAAACTCCTGAAATGCCCGTAGCCGAACTTATCCAAAAAGTACTTGCAAAAGGATATGATGATACTGCGAAAAATGGAATTCGATCAGCACATCTGATTATGAAACGTGCGATTGAGCACCTCAAACAAGGGGGTCACTACAAGGCATAAAAACATTCGTTTACATTTTAAATTAAAGGGAGTGTATAGCAGCACTCCCTTTTTAATCCAACCACATGAGCAAAATAGGTTTAATCAATGTTGACGGTCACAATTTCCCGAATTTAGCTTTAATGAAACTTTCCACATATCACAAGTCCCTTGGGGATTCTGTGAAATTTGTTACCCTTGGGAATTATGACAAAATATACATGAGTAAAACATTTACCTACACACCTGACTACAAACTTGGTTTTATAAACTGTGATTCTATTGAAAAAGGAGGTACAGGTTACAAGGAATACAGTAAAACCCTCCCGGAACACATTGACAAACTTCCGTGCGATTACAGCATATATCCGCAGTTTAAATCAGCATACGGATTTTTGACCCGTGGTTGTCCGAATAAATGTGCGTGGTGCGTAGTTCCCCATAAAGAAGGAGATGTACACCCATACGCGGACATTGAAGAAATCCTGCAAGGAAGAAAAGAGGCAATTTTGATGGACAACAATGCACTATCACATGAGCATGGGTTGACACAAATCGAAAAAATAATAAAGCTTGGAATAAAAATAGATTTTAACCAAGGTTTAGATTCAAGAATCATAGCAAAAGACATAGAAATATCCAAATTGCTGAGTAAAGTAAAATGGATGTCTACATTGCGCATGGCCTGTGATACTAAATCACAAATTCCTTTTATAGATAAAGCCTTGTCAAATCTGAATCAGTTTGGATTTAAAAACAACAGAGTGTTTGTGTATGTGCTTGTTAAAGAAATACCGGATGCTTTGGAAAGGCTTGATTTCTTGAAAGGGAAAGGTTGCATTCCATTTGCTCAACCATATCGCGACTTCGAAACAAATAAACCTGTATCAGCTACAATGAAAAAATTTATTCGTTGGGTTGATCGGACTCAAATATTTTATTCAACCACTTGGGAAAAGTATAACGCTTGAAAATATGGATTTAATTACGTATAAAAATAGAATCGCGTATTTAGAAGAATTATGCGAAAGAGAGAAAAAGCGAATAAAATGTGAGTATGCTTTTTCAAATAACAATGTTATATTAGGTACTGTTATTACGGATAAGATAGGCAGCATCATAGTAAAAGAAATCAAAACGTATCTAACAGAACCTCCGCAATGCGCGTATGTCGGTTTAATATCCACATGTAACGGTGTTATACAGAAAAAAGAAAAATATAGGACAATATATCAAAATAATATAATCAAAAATGAAAATAAATAAAACTCAACTTCTCGCCGCTTTAGAAACGGTAAAGCCCGGCCTTGCCAACAGAGAACTAATCGAACAATCCACATCATTCGCTTTTATGGATGATAGGATTGTGACGTACAACGACGAAATAAGCATCTCCCATCCCATAGAAGGGTTAGAAATTGTTGGAGCTATCAATGCCAATGAATTGTACAACCTATTGGGAAAGTTGAAAAAAGAAGAAATTGACCTGACCGTAACAGATTCCGAACTATTGATTAAATGCGGTTCAGCAAAAGCCGGACTAACACTACAATCAGAAATAACACTCCCAATCGGTGAAATAGGAAAAAAAGGCAAATGGAAAGCAATCCCGGAAGATTTACTAAAAGCTATGTCTTTTGTAATGGGGTGTGCTGTTAAAGACATGTCACAGCCAATTCTAATGTGTGTTCACGTCAATAAGGCCGGATATGTGGAAGCTTCTGACTCATATCGTATTTCAAAAATGATATTGAATGAGGAACTTCCTGTAAAAACATTTTTGATTCCGGCGAGTTCAGTTGCAAAAGTTGTAAAAATGAATCCTGTTAAAATAGCAGAAGGGGATGGTTGGATTCATTTCAAAACAGAAAACGGATCTACAATATCTTGTCGGGTATTTTCCAACGATTCCTTTCCAGATACATCCCCATTTTTAAAAGTAAAAGGAACTGCGTTTGTTTTTCCTGACTTAACAAAAGATATACTCGAAAAAGCAGCTATTTTTTGTAAAAAAGATGGGTTGCATGAGAATATTAATATCACTTTAGATGCAGGGAAATTCAGTATAAAAAGCCAATCAGAAAGTGGTTGGTTTGAGGAAACTGTTAAAATAAAATATACAGGGGATACTATTGTATTTTCATTACCTCCCGCGACACTAAAATACATTTTGACAGAAACATTAGAATGTTCTGTATCGAATGAAAAAATGATATTTGCTGGTGAAAATTGGGTTTATGTAACTTCTCTGAACACTATATAACGGCCTTGCTACATGAAGCATAGCGGTTCGTAGCTATGCAACGGCATGGGGTTAAAAGCGCTTCCCTATCAACCGTTGAAAAACTAACAAAGTGCTATAATGTTGGCTAACCACGTAACCCATGCTGTTGTATGAGGTGCTGTTATAGCCAGTTAATTTTAATCAAAATGAAAATATTTATAGTTAAAACAAAAGCAGGTGTAATTTATATTCATGTTTGTGATGTCATAATGGGCGAACTCAGACCAGAATACATGGATATTGGAGATGAAATAAATATAAAATGTGTTGATATGTCAGAAGATCAATTCTCTAATGTTATGAAATTGGTTGAAAGTGGACTAAACGTCAGTGTAGATAATTAATTGACCATAACGGTCGGCGGTATGCGACGTGGGGGATGCCGTGGACGCGAACTTGTCACCCGAGCAGAAAGCTTGCAAGCGAGAACAGAGCTTGCAAATTGCGCTGACCCCCCATGGCGTATGACCGCTTGTGTGCCATTGCTTATACACGGTGTTAGGCACAGGTTTTTATAATTAATAATTCAAAATATGAGAAAAATACACATAAACAACGATGACAATTACGCTACACCACCTGCCTTTTACAAGGCACTGGATAAGCGTTTTAACTTTGATTTTGACCCTTGCCCATATTGCGAGGGTGAAGTAATTGACGGATTAAGTATTGAGTGGGGGAGCTCAAACTTTATAAACCCACCTTATAGCCAAAAACTAAAAGAAGAGTTTGTAAAGAAAGGAATTGAAGAAATGAAGAAAGGTAAAGTTTGCGTTTTTTTAATACCTGTAAGCACTTCGACAAAACTATTTCACAAATACATAAAGCCAAATGCGACCGCAATAGAATTTATTGAAGGCAGGATAAAGTTTGGAAAGTTGGATGCAAATGGAAACTTTTATTTACCATTAAACGCAAAAGGCAAAACCCAAAGCGGAACAAAAGATAGTATGGTAGTAGTTTTCGATGGACGATCTTAAACTTGTGCCTAACGTTTCGTGCTTATTATTAACAATTAAAAATTAATTATATGAGTTTTCAGGAAGCAATGATACCTTACAATGCAAGCGTAAAAGCTGCTGTAATGGCAAATACTTGGGGGCATTTAGCACCTAAGCCACAAACAACCTATAAAGGATATATTTTATTTGTTTATACCGCTTGTTGTGCGTATGTGCTTTATTAATAACAAATTAAAATATAAATTATGGCAAATTTTTGGCAAATTAAAACAGCAGATTACTATTGGACAGCTCGTGAATTAAAACAGTATTTACCAGAGTTGAAGCATAGTGATACAGAAGACATAGTTTCTCGTTTGAGAGGTAGTGGAATTTTTTTAGTAAGAAAACAGGCTGTAAAACGCCCAATGTGGATAAGGCTTACAATGCCTTTAGGATTACTATTGATATTTCTAATGCTCATTACTTCCCCAATTAAATTTATGATAACTGGAACTTGGGGATATAGAATTGAATGGATTTCGAACTGGCTTGGTGCGATGGGTTTTTAGCATTACCGCTAACGGTGGGCATATGTTTTCGGTTTGCCAGCACCACATTTTCAAGTTAGCACTAGCTTAAAGGCAAACTGAAATATATGCCGTGTTAACTACAGTGCTTATTTATAATTAAATACATAAAAATGAAAACATTAAGAAAAGTAACAATTAAACCAGTTTGCGTTGAATTTATCCCTGATAAAAAGGATATGGTACAGGATGAAATTTACATTTCTGCTGAATACAAAACTGCCGTACACTTATGCCTGTGTGGTTGCGGAAATTTATCTGTTACACCTTTTATGGATGATACAGATTGGAGAGTTATGTTAAGGCAAAGTAATGGAAGAGATGCCGGAGGATTAAGTATAATACCTAGCATATTAAATACCAATTGCCCAAATAGGTATCATTATATAATTACTGATAATGTTGCCAATGTCGTTTAGCATTGTAGTTAACGGTGACGGTAGCACGTAGTACGGGATTAAGTACCACGTCACTATCAACACGATATGAATTTTATTAGAACTACATATTTTCAATTACGCACTGCAACGGTTTTTGCTTATACCGTGTGTTGTGTGCATGTAGCTTTTAACAGTTCAATCGAAGTACGAACACTTTTTTATTTAATTTTTTTAGGGAGGATTTTTATTTTTATCATCTTAATATTTGGATATTTAAAAATTATCCCTATATTTGGGTAATATTTAAACAATTTTATATGAACACAAGAAATTTATTGTCTGAAAAACAACTAAAGTTAATAACTTCCATTCAGGAATTATTTAATAAACCTGTTTATTTAGTTGGCGGTGCGGTTAGGGATATTGTTTTAGGAATAGAACCTAAAGATTATGATTTTTGCTCTGGACTAACAACTAATGAAGTTAAAGAGCAATTAACTGGGAAGCATAGAACTTATTTAATTGGCGAAAGATACGGAACGGTTGGTTTTAAAGTTGAAAACGAAATGATTGAAATAACAACATTTAGAACAGAAAGTTATTTATTTGGCAGTAGGCAACCCAAAGTTCAGTTTGTTACAGATATTTCAGAAGATTTATCAAGAAGAGATTTTACAATTAATGCAATGGCAATTAGATGTGATAATTATAAGCTAATTGACCCATTTAGTGGAGCTGCTGATTTAGGCAGTAAAATACTAAAAACAGTAGGTGATTCAAAATTAAGATTTAAAGAAGACCCATTAAGGATATTGAGGGCTGTAAGAATAGCAAGTAAATATTCACTGAGTATTGAAGATAAAACCGCTGATAGAATTTCTAAGATGGCGAGTAAATTGTTGGAGATTTCAAAGGAGAGATGGGTGCAGGAGATTGATAAAATATTAATGCTTGAAAATTATAATTTAGGAGAAGGGTTGAATAGATTATGGTTTCACGGTATATTTAGATATATTTTGCCTGAATTACAATTACAATATGAGTATGAACAAAATTCGAGATACCATGATTTTAAATTACACGAACATACAATTAGTGTTGTAAAAGCCACGCCAAGCAAATTAGATTTAAGATGGGCTGCGCTTTTACATGATATTGCAAAACCATTTGTTAGAACTGATAATAAAAATGGGCATTGTAATTATATAAATCACGAGATTTTAGGGGCTGATATTGTAGAAAGATTGTCTAAGCATTTGAATTTTTCTAACAAAAGAAGAGAATATGTAGTTGATTTGGTTAAAAATCATCTAAATGAAGATTGTGAATTAAGAGAATATGACAATATAGGAAAAATAAATAAATAGGATATGATAGACAATTTTGAATTAGTAAAACCGATGTTAAAATTTGATTCAGATGATGATTTTTATTTCATTCAAATTTTACAAAGAAAAAAGGATAATCCAAACGGAGTTAATGGAAGTAATAACAGTAGCAGGTTAATTAAAGCGTACTTTATTAATTCAGTTGAGCATTTAGATGTATTTAAAGACGAGATGATATTTTTCGCTAATTACTTTAATGCTAGGGTAGGAATTAACCTTAACAAAAGAAGTTATGAAAAGACGGCTTTTAATACATTGAAGAAAACAGCGGAATTAATGCACAATAAAAATTATCAAATGGTAAAACGTGCGTGGAATACTTCTTGCGGAATACATAATGGATGCGATAAGATTTGGTTATTAGATATTGATACTAAGGATGCATATTTCTTAAATAATGTAAAAACATTTGTGCAAGCACAGAAGCCAATTGGAGACAATATATTAGGTGTTATTCCTTCTAAAGCAGGATTTCATTTAATCACAAAAGGGTTTGATTTAAGAGATTTTAATAAAGAATATCCAGAAATAGAGGTCCATAAAAACAACCCAACAAATTTATATATTCCATGATTGATTGGTTAAGAAAAAATAAAAAGTCGCTCAGTATTAGAGGTATTGAGCGACAACTTAAAATGCCTAACTCAACATTAATTAAGGCTGTAAATGGAACTCAAAAATTAGCAAAACATTGGGAAGAACCACTAAAGCAATTCCTAAACAATTTGAAAAATTGTAAGAGCGTGGGCAAAAAAATTAAATAAAAAAGACTTATTAAGCAGTACCCTTGCTACGAAGAAAGGCTATTGCACACAACGTTTACAGCTATGTTTAGTTGCTGATTTTGAAATACTAAACTATCAAAATACACAGAATTATGAACAAAGAACAAAACACCGATAACTCACAGAGCCAGCAATTAAACATAGCTGGTGTTATACCACGTTTATTTTATGTTGTTGAAAGAAATGACGAAGATACATGGGAACAAATATCAATAGGGCTTAAAACATACAAAGAAGCACTTGAATTTAAAAATACAGAATACCACAGAAAGAAATACCCATACGCTTTCATAGTAGCATCTTTTTAAATGTGGTATAACACTTATATATCCGTAATAAAACCAAGCCATGAAATCCTATATAACAAAAAGTTACGTAATTGAAAATTTGGTAAAATGACATACACATATTTAATGACAGACGGTGAGTATTTTAAAATTGGAAAATCTTGTGATCCTATAAAACGCGAAAAAGATTTTCTAATAAGCAATCTAAATGTTAAATTATTGTGCTGGGGCATCGGGATTAGTGAATCCTTTTTACATCAAAGGTATATTCAAAATAAGATTAATGGGGAGTGGTTCTATTTTGATGAAAAACAAATTAACGAAATATCTAATTTAATAAAAGGCGTTGTATCGGATGTAGAAAAAAGACCATATAATTATAATATATCAATAACTAAAAATATTCAAATTGTATGGATTATTAAAAATAACATCAGTTACGGTTTTGGAAAAGATAAAAATCTTTACAATTTAAAAACTGGACGAAAAATAAAGCAAACGTTAAATAATAGGTCTGTTGGATATTGGATCGGTAAAAAGTTTTACTCCGTGTCATTTTTAAAACAAAATGATATGCTTGTTCGTCCTAAATTTTTTGATGTTCCTTTTTAATTCTAATATAATATGAGTGGATTTTTCACACGTAAACAAACAGAATCAACATCCCGGCCTACCGGAAAAACATTTTCTTGTTCCGCTTGCGGTTTATATAAAAACAATGTAAACCCTAAAATGGAACCGATGGGAAATTTTGCCAAAGGAATAATGAACATCGGCGATTTCCCATCTGTATTAGATGATGAACGCGGTGAATATTGGCAAGGAAAAGAAGGTCGAATTTTAAAACGAGCCTATGCTAAATTAGGGGTTGATCTATTTGAAGATTGCGTAAACATAAATGCGGTTTCGTGTCATCCAGACGAAAAACCAACAAATCAACAGTTGGACTGTTGTCGATCAATGAAAGTATTGAAGGCAATAGAATACTATAAACCTAAAGTGATTGTTTTATTTGGGAACTCGGCGCTTTATAGTGTAATAGGAAATCGCTGGAAAAAAGACTTAGGGGACGGATCAAAAACAAAATTAGGAGCTATTCAAAAGTGGAGAGGATTCACAATACCAGACCAAGATTTTAAAACATGGTTTTGCCCTGTTTTCAGCCCATCTGTTGTGCTTTCAGAAGATAGACCAGAAGTAGAGACTACTTTCAATTTGGACTTAGCCAAGGCGGTAAAATACCTTGATTTACCATTTCCTGTTTGGGAAGAACCCAAGATTGAAGTGATTGAGGATTTATCTGAGATTGAAAATACATGGGTTAATTCTAAATGGGGTGATACTAAAATACACGCGAATCCTGAATTAGCTGCTTTTGATTATGAAACTACCGGATTAAAGCCACACGCAGAAGGGCACAAAATTATTTGCTGTTCAATTGCTCATGACGAACATAACGTGTATGTTTTTATGATGCCTAAAACCCGCAAAGAACTCAAACCATTTTTAAACTTTCTCAGCAATCCTGCTATTGGTAAATGCGGAGCAAATATCAAGTACGAGCATGTGTGGTCCAAAGTAAAATTGAAAGTGGAAGTGCAGGGATGGAAACATGATACAATGCAAGCGGCGCATATTTTAGACAACAGAACCGGAATAACAGGTTTGAAGTTTCAGACTTATGTAAATTTTGGTATTGTAGACTATGATTCAGAGGTTTCTCCTTATTTACGTCCCAAGGTTGCAAATAGTGCAAACGACATAAATCAAATTGAGGATTTGTTGAAGATGCCGGGAGGAAAGGAAAAATTGCTGAAATATTGCGCTTTGGACTCTATCAACGAATATCGACTTTGTGTAAAACAATTGAAAATAATGAATAATACGATTTAGCTATGGAAAAAGGACTTGAAATACTGGCATATTTGTTAGATGCCGATTGTCGTTTAAATGGTGAGCGACCTATCACAAATAAAAGGCTTTTGACTTTATTAGAAGGAGTGGATCAGCGTATAAAATTTGAAGACACAAATAAAGAAGGGAAAGAAAGTTTGTTTAAAAAAATAAAAGAGGCGCATATCGTTTCAATACACCCATATATGTTTCGTCCGGGACAACCAGCTAAAATTTTAGGGGTTGATATTGTCGCGCCGGATAAAAACAAACCACCAAGAGCCTGTTTCCATGTTCAATATTCTGATTTATTTGAAGATTGGATTCCTGTGTCTGATACTAAAAACTACCATTTTGCATAACTTATCAATAAAGATGGAAACCACACCAACCATTAAAGATGCGTATTCATTATTCCATAAGGGAATCTTAGCTTTGAGTCGTGCAGAAATGCAAGGATTTAGAGTAGACGTTGATTACATACTACGCAAAAGAGAGTTCCTACAAAGGAAATTGGAAAGGACTGAGATTAAGTTTAAAGAGACTGATTTTTATGCTGACTGGTGTAAATCTACAAAAGGGAAGGTCAATATCAATTCATCCACACAGCTCGGCGATTATTTATACAAAACAAAAGGATTCACAGCCCTTAAATACACAAAGAGTAATGGAAATGGTTCCACGGATGACGAAGCTCTAAAGCAATTGAATATCCCTGAACTTGATTTTCTTTTTGAAAAGAAAAAGATAAAAAAGACGATTGATGTGCTTGACGGGTTTTACAATGAACAAGTTGATGGGACTATACATCCTTTCTATAATTTGCATTTAGTCCGTACTTTTCGATCAAGTTCGGATTCTCCAAATTTCCAAAATATCCCCAAAAGGGACGAGGAAATGATGACTTTATGTAGACGTGCTTTGTTCCCACGCGAAGGCCATCAATTGTTAGAAGTCGATTTTGGTCAATTGGAAGTTAGAATATCAGCGTGCTATAATAAAGATGAAACACTAATCAATGATATACTCCACGGGGATATGCACCGAGATATGGCTGCTGAAATTTTTATGCTCGACAACTTTGACAAAAACAACAAAGGCCATAAACTACTTCGTCAAGCGGCAAAGAATGGATTTGTATTTGCTCAATTTTATGGTGACTACTATAAGAACTGCGCAGAAAACTTAGCAAGCAACTGGTGTCAGCTACCAAAAACAGGAAAATGGAAATATGGACAAGGTGTGGTGATTGATGAAATAGGGAAACCATTTAAACCATACCATATCTCAGATCATTTAATTTCAAAAGGGATTAAAGAATATGGGACCATTACAAAGACAGAAAGGGGATATGTTGTTACTGGCTTTTTAAAACATGTTCAGGATATTGAGAATAACTTTTGGAATGTTCGATACAAAAAGTACAAACAATGGAAAGATGATTGGTTTGCCGAATATCAAAAAAAAGGGTTCTTTGATTTATATACAGGGTTTAGGTGCTCCGGTGTAATGAAGAAAAATGACGTAATAAACTATCCTGTTCAGGGAGCCGCTTTTCACTGTCTGCTTTGGTCTTTTATACAATTAGATGCTTTCATCATTGAAAATAATTTGGATTCGAGAATCATAGGGCAAATCCACGATTCATTAATCATAGATGTGAACCCAAAGGAATTGAAATTGATTGGGGAAACCGTGCATAAAATAACTACGGTTGATTTACCTAAACATTGGCCGTGGATAATCGTCCCGCTCGAAATTGATGCTGAAATATGTGGAGTAGATGAATCATGGGTTAAAAAAGAGAAATATGATTTGGTATGAAACCAAAGAAATGTGCAACAGTCGGATGTAGAAACAAAGCACACCACCAAAGAAACTATTGTGACACATGCCGACATAAAAAGTGGAAAGCAAACAATCCTCTTCGATATTTATATGATACAGTCGCGTGTAATGCTCGACGAAGAGGGGGAAGAGTTTACACTTACTTTTGAGGATATTGTTAAATTTTGCAAAGAAACCGGATATGATAAATTAAAAGGAAGGGAAACTCAATCACTTTCTATTGATAGAATTAGAAATGAGCTTGGATATGTGAAAGGAAACATCAGAGCAATAACAGTAGCAAGTAACGCTTCAAAAGGAGACTCAATCACACTTGATCCTGATTGGTTCCCGGAAGAAAGAGAATGTCCATTTTAAAACCAAATTTATATGAAAACAGATGACAGAGTAAAGAAAACAGTAGTCAAGCATGGGTATGAATATACCTTAATTGCCTGTGAAAGCCGTAAAAATTTTAGCATCGACGATCCTTGTTTTATGGGAAATGCCGGATATGCTTTACAATCATGTAAAAAACTAAAAGGATGAGTTTATATCACAAATACAGACCGCCTTCCTTGGAAGAAGTAAAAGGAAATGTCGAGTTGATTTCAGGTTTGCAAACTATTCTTGCTAAAGAAGACCCTCCGCATGTGTATCTTTTACAAGGCCCAACCGGAACCGGGAAAACGACTCTTGCTCGAATTATTGCAAAACAACTGGATTGCATCGGTGGGGATTTAAAAGAGGTGGATTCTGGACAACTTCGTGGGATTGATACTATTCGTGAAATTCGCGCTAATTGCTCATATAAACCATTGGAAGGGAAAAACCGAGGGTGGATTCTGGATGAATTTCACAAAAGTACAAACGATGCGCAAAATGCAGCTTTGAAATTGTTTGAAGATCCACCGGCGCATGTGTACTTTTTCATTTGCACAACTGAGCCTCAAAAACTGATTGATACTTTAAAAGGTCGTTGCATCATCCTTCAAACAAAAACATTGGATGATGATTCTATGACTTCACTTCTGAGAAAAATTGTGAGGAGTGAAAATGAAACATTGCAGAAAGAGGTGTACGAGCAAATAGTACAAGATGCATTAGGGCACCCCAGAAATGCAATTAATATTCTCGAACAGGTTCTTTCAACTCCGGCAGCAGATCGTTTAAATGTAGCATGTAAATCAGCCGCAGAACAAAGCCAAAGCATTGAACTTTGTCGTGCTTTGTTACGTGGTTCTAAATGGAAAGAGATTTCTGTGATTTTAAAAGGATTGACAGACCAGCAACCAGAGGATGTAAGAAGGCATGTGCTTGGATATTGTCAAGCGGTTTTGTTAAAAGAAGATAATGTTCGGTGTGGGTTGATTATGGAAATGATGCTCCCATCTGTTTATTACTCAGGGTGGCCGGGACTTGTATTTGCAGCATATTCAATTGTAAAAGGTGAATAGTCATTAATTTTTGTATATTTATAAACTTTAAATTTTAAAAAATGGATTACAAAACAGACATTGAAATTGATGAAGACATGCTTGACGTTGAGTTTTTAAATCAAGCCTCTCTTTTTATGAAGTATTCCCAGCACTACGCCCAGATGCGTAGAAGTGTGGACGAAGAAAAGCAATCGCTTGATGTTGTAAAAGCCGAAGTTGACCGAGACATCAGAGAAAATCCGGCAAATTATAATATCGAAAAAGTAACCGAAGGATCTATCCAAAGTGCTATTTTAACATCAAAAAAGTACAAAACAGCGTACACAGCATATCTTGATGCTAAATATGAGTCAGATATGGCCGGAGCCGCAGTGCAAGCTTTTGAACAAAGAAAAGTTGCTCTGGAAAACCTTGTCAAATTACACGGCCAACAATACTTTGCCGGACCAAGAGTACCACACAATCTTTCAGAGCAACGCAAAGCCAAAGAAGCTGAAAAAGAAAAAAGTGCTACAATTCAAACCGGAATTGCAAGCAAATTGAAACGTAGTAAATAGTGATTAACCTTTAATTTTTTAAAAACAATGAAGCAACAAAAAAGAGTAAGTAGTTTTAGAGGTCGTGTTCAGGCCAGTGCAAAAAAACAACAAAAAGGAGGAAGTGGATCAGGTTATTTAGTACTTCCAAATGGAGTTGAGCGTTTGGTGTTTGAAGACACCGTAAAAAAAGTGCAAATGGATTTTATGCCTTATCCTATCTCAGATCCAAAACATCCTGACAGGGACTTGGGGCTTGAAGTTGGTGATTTGTGGCATCGCCGTCCGTTCAAATTACACAGAAGTATCGGGGCCGGCAACAAGAGCTACATTTGCTTATCCTCAGTTGGAAAGCGCTGCCCTATCTGCGAATTTCAAAAGGAACTTTTCCAAACAGACAAAGCCGCTGCCGTAAAACTTTACGCACAAGACCGGGAATTGTACGCACCAATCCCATTGAATTCCAAAAAGCATGATGTTGTCCCACACGTTTGGGATATGTCTACAAAAATGTTTAACACGGAACTCGAAGTTGAACTGGCCGACGATCCAGACATGGAAATATTCCCGGACTTGGTTGAAGGGAAAACCCTTGAACTAAAGATCAAATGGGAAACTATCGGCAAAGGTCGTCCGTTCCCAGAAGTGAGTAACATTGTTTTTCTTGATAGAGAAGAAACTTATGACGAAAGCATTCTTGATTCAGTTCCAGATCTTGATGCAATTATCAACAATTCTGTGCTTTCGTATGAAGAACTGAAAAACGCTTTCTTTGAAACTGAGGAAGAAGATGCCGGGGAACTCGAAGAGGAAGAAGACAAACCTCGTAGCAAAAAGTCAGCTCCCGCAGCAAAACGTAAACCTGTTGAAGAGGAGGATGATGATGAGGAAGACGAAAAGCCAAAAAAGAAAGCTACCCCAGCAGCAACATCTAAAAAACCTGCCGTTGTTGAAGAGGATGACGATGAAGAAGAGGAAGAGGAAAAACCTGCTAAAAAATCAGTCAGAACAACTCCGGCAGCAAAGCCAGCATCCAAAAAACCCGTTGTTGAGGAAGACGATGACGAAGACGAAGAAGAGGATGAAATCATACCTAAAAAGGATCGCTGCGTAGCTTGCAATGGAACAAAGAAAAACTCAAAAGGAAAACCTTGTCCAATTTGCAAAGGAACTGGCCGCAAACCTGTGGATGAAGACGAGGATGATGAAGATGTTCCTCCCGTTAAAAAAAAAGGAGTAGCTACGCCAACGACGACATCCCCTTCTAAAAACACATGCCCACATGGTTATGTTTTCGGAAAAGACTCTGAAAAATATGATGCTTGTGACACTTGTAAAGTATGGGATGCTTGTGCCGACGCTAAAGAGAAACTTGGCAAAAAGTAAAATGAAGCAGATGCAGGGGTGTGGGAGTAAAATCCCGTGCTCCTGTTTTTTGTTTATGTTTAATTAAACTCTAAAAATCTCAAAATGATTAGAAGTACAAAAGGTAAACCACTTAGTGAACAAGTAAAAGAGCATGTTTCAAGAGAAGTAAAAGAGGATAAACCCAACGAGGGTGATTTTAGCAATATGATCTCAACAGGTTCTACTTTACTTGACTTAGCTATAAGTGGGAAAAGAGTACGCGGAGGAGGTCTTCCCGGTGGCATTTTGGTAGAAGCTTTCGGTCCCAGTCAATCAGGAAAAACTGCGCTTTTAAGTGAAATTGCCGGGGAAATTGAAAGGAAAAATGGTGAGAACCAGTTCAACGACCCAGAAGCCAGACTTGATGCTGAATTTGCAAGACTATTTGGAATGAGCATCAACCCAAAAAATTACTATCGCCCGGACACGGTAACTGAACTGTTTAAAAATGTTTCCTCTTGGGAACCTAAAAACACAAAAGTGATAAATGGACTTTTCGGAGACTCATTGGCCGCATTGTCTACCGACATGGAAATGGAAAATGAAGACGGGGATAAAATGGGGATGCGCCGGGCGAAAGAATTGTCAGAAGGGTTGCGTAAATTTTGCAGAGTAATCAAGAATAAAAACTACTTGATGGTATGCAGCAATCAGATTCGCATAAACACAGACGGAAACAAATACAGCCCAAAGTACACAACTCCTGGTGGTGAAGCGGTTAAATTCTATGCCAGTGTTCGTTTGCGTTTCAATAACCCAACCAAAATAAAAGAAGAAATTACATTCAGAGGGAAAAAGGTAGAACGGACTATTGGGATTGAAACCGAAATTGAAGTTGTTAAAACTGTGGATACACCATACCGAACAGCTCCTTTGGTTATTTTGTATGGCTATGGGATTGATGATATCAGAGCTAATTTACAGTATGTAAAAAAGTTCACAGGAACATCAATGTTTTGCTTGAACGATCAGAAGTTGTCACAATCATTGGACGAAGCTGTGAAAATTGTAGAAGCAAATCCCGACTCAATTGCCGAACTCAAAGAACAAGTGATTGACTTATGGGAATTGATTGATAGTAAATTTGATTCTAACCGTAAAAAAGAAAGGTAGTATGAACGACTTGATTTTGTTTATTGGATTACTTTGCATTTTCTTTATAGCTGGGTATTTAATTGGAATGAATTCTGTTTCTAAGTTTATCAAAAAGTTTGATAAAGAAAAAGAAATCAAACCCGTCCCAAACCACAGACATAAGTTAAATTTCCCGCCTCCGGCATGGTGTAAAACAGTATTGAAATGCGAGGACAAGATGTGCTATATTTGCCTTAATAAATGTGAATTTGATAATAGAAAATACGATGCCAAGCCCTGATCCAATTGATTTGTTAGAAAAGGAATTAGCTGGACATAAGCATTCCTTGGAGAAGTCTATCACTGCATATAAAAAAGGCAGAATTGATGCTGCAACGCATATAAAGCACAAAGAAAATTTGAATCGTTTGATTTCAAATTATACACAAGCCATTTACTTACTTAAACTTCCTAAAAAATGATAATACGCAAAAAATATATAAATCATCTGGTTACGATGCCTCCATCAAAAATCGTAGAAGAGGCTAATAATTTAGGCATCGGGACGACATTTTCTAATAATCATAAAATATATCTTGGAATAGATAATGGTGTATCTGGGGCGATCACAATCATATCCAGCAATGGTGATATAATGCTGCACGAAAAAACTCCGATTAAAAAATGCTTGAATTATACAAAAAAGAAAGCATTTATGAATAGGGTTGATTTTAAGCAATTAATAAAGTTGTTGGTGAATAAAGGGGATATGTTTTGCATGATTGAACGCCCGATGATTCATCCGGGAAGATTTGTGGCCACTATTTCTGCTGTTAGATGCCTTGAAGCGACTGAAATCATTCTTGAAGAATTAAGTATCCCATACCAGTTTATTGATAGTAAGGAATGGCAAAAAGAACTTCTTCCATCCGGCTTAGTAAAAGATGAATTGAAAACAGGAGCTTTGTCTGTAGCTAAAAGACTATACCCAAAACAAACAATCCACAATGCTGATTCAATTTTAATCGCGTTGTATTGCTTTCGTAAAAGCACAGGTAGGAATTTAAAACCAGTTAAATCAAAATGATTACGTCACTTACAATCAACAACTTTCTAAGCCACAAGCACAGCGAATTCTCTTTTGTAAATGGGATAAATGTGCTTGTGGGTCTTAGTGATTCTGGTAAATCTGCTGTGATGAATGCTTTGCGTTGGGTTCTCACAAACGAACCTTCCGGGGATTCTTTCCGGTCGTGGTGGTCTTCAACAGTAGATGTAACTATTGTGCTTGATAACACCCATGAAATTACACGATTTCGTAACGAAGAAGGAAATGGGTATTCCTATCGAGATTTGACCAAGGACAAAGAAAAATCAGTCTTTTTGGCTATTAAAACAGGAGTACCTGATGAGATTGCTAAAATTTTAAACATAGATGAAACAAACATCCAAACACAGTTATCTTCCCATTTCCTACTAAGCAATACTCCCGGTGAAGTTGCCCGGCATTTCAACAAGGTAGCTAAACTTGATAAAATAGACCTTGCAAACTCAAACATCAATTCTTGGATAAACAGCATCAATCAGGATGTAAAGTATAAAGCAGAAGAACTCAAAAAGAATACTGATAAACTTACATCTTTTGATTATTTAGAAAAACTTGAAATTGATGTTGAAGTTTTGGAAGATATGTACGGGCAGTTTATTGTGATGCAAACCAATGCTAAAAAACTGGAAAGAAACATTGTTAAATTGGAAACGATTGAATCAAAAATAGAATCTTTCCAAGGTTTGCTTGGCTTTGAGCAGAGCATCGCTGATATTCTTGATTTGTATTCAAAAAGAAAAGAAATAGCAACACAATACACCAAACTCAATACGCTGATTGAAGACATCGGAGCCATTCAAGTTGACATAACTGAGAATGAAAAGTTGACTTCAATGGGAGTTTATGTTGATTCTATTTTAAGTTTGTCGAGTGAAAAGTATGAAAAGCAAAAAGAATACGACAAACTTAAAAAACTTGTTTCTGCTATTGATAAGATAAAAGTTGGTTTGGAAGTGGAAGAGCAACTGTGTTTTGATTTGCAAGATGAATTCGATAAAGCTATGCCGAACAAATGCCCACTATGTGATACAATCTTAACCAAATCAAAATGATTAGAGCAACGAAACAAACTAAAAAAGTTGATGCTATTCTCACATCTGATTGGCATTTGCGAGAAGATCAACCTGTATGCAGAACGGATGATTTCAATTCTACTCAATGGAAAAAAGTTGACTTCATTTCTGAACTGCAAAAGAAATATGACTGCCCGGTTCTACATGCGGGTGATTTATATCACGCGTGGAAACCTTCACCAGCTTTACTTTCTGAAACAATGAATCATCTACCAAACCAGTTTTATTCTGTTGCGGGGAATCACGATTTGCCACAACACAGCGTAGAATTGATTAATAAAAGTGGAATATTTACATTGCATAAAGCTGGTGTGGTAAAATTGGCAGGGTTTAATGGGTGTACGATGCTTAATTGGGGAATGGAAGTTCCTGTGCAGGATAATAATAAAATACTGGTTTGGCATGTTTTCACTTATGACGGAGCAGAACCTTGGCCGGACTGTACAGCACCGAAAGGAAACAAATTACTGAAACAATATCCAGAATATGACCTTATCGTGACTGGTGATAATCATCAACCTTTTGTTCAGGAATATAAAGGCCGAATATTGGTGAATCCCGGCTCTCTATCGCGCCAAAGAGCAAGTGAAACGCATTTACCTCGCGTGTATCTTTACAATGCTGAATCGAACACCGTAGAGCCTGTTTACATCCCTATTGAAGACAACGTAATAAGCCGGGAACATTTAGTGAAGGAAGAACAGAGAAATGACCGGATAGATTCCTTTGTTTCCCAGCTAAGTGAAAATTGGAAAGCTTCCCTATCGTTTGAAGACAATCTTCAAAAATTTGAAAAGAAAAACAAAGTAAGACAATCAGTAATGTCCATCGTTTACAAAAGCACAGAAGTATGACAGACACAGATTTAATGACATACGGAAAGTATAAAGGTCAACCTATTGCTTCGGTTCCAGCTTACTACTTGATTTGGTTGCACAAAGAGCATAGAGCAACAAACGCAGTAGAAGAATATATCTTAATGAATTGGGATGTTTTGCAGAAAGAAATAAGTGATTTTAAACAAAAAAATAGATACTAAAAATGACAGAACAGGAACTATTTAAACTAAAACAACGCATCGACTCGGCAAAGACAACAGTGAGCGAATTGCGCGGAGAATTGACTGCCGGCATGAAACAATTGAAAGACGATTGGAAGCAAACGACTGTTGATGGGGCTAAAACGAAGTTAAAGTCAATGCTCAAAGAAATTGAAGTGATTGATACTAATATCACTAAGCAAACAGAAGAACTCGAATCCAAATTTGAAGAACAATGAACAATCCATACTTTGTAAATCAATACAAACCCAATTCATTTTGGAAAAATGCTCTTCTTTTTGTTGAAACTATTTTGGTTTACATTTCAATCCCGTTTATTATCATAGGGATTGGGTTTGGATATATTTTGTATTTATTTTTATCATTTGCAGATAATACTTTATTCGGTGGACATAAGGCAACTAAGAAATAAATTAGAGCAGCAAAAAGGGAAAAAGGCTGAGATTGAAAACAATATTTCAGCACTAACCGAAGAGTTGCGTGAGAAAAGGCGTGATTTAACTCGACATGAGCAAGCCAGAGAGATTATAAAAGAAGTAGGACAAAAGACACAACAACAACTTTCCGTTCATATTTCTGATATAACATCACTTGCACTCGAAAGCGTTTTCAACAATCCGTATGAATTACAGGTTGATTTTGTTCAACGTAGGAATAAAACTGAGTGCGATTTGTACTTCACCAGAGAAGAGAATAAAGTCAAGCCTATGGAAGCTTCTGGTGTTGGTGCTGTGGATGTAGCCGCATTTGCTTTGCGTGTAGCCTCTTGGTCGATGCAAACCCCACATACAAGACCAATCATTCTTTTAGATGAGCCTTTTAAGCATCTGAAAGGAGTAGAGCCAAATAAGCGGGTACTTGATATGATTAAAGAGATTTCTAAACGAATGAAGATGCAAATCATAACTGTGAGTGATGAGCGGATACCTCGTGAAGATATTATTGAAACGGCTGATAAAGTATTTGAGATTAGTATTAAACGTAAAATTTCTAAAATTAAAGAATTATGAAAATTGAAAATGTGGAAGTAAGTGGATTTAAAAATGCTTTTCATGGTATGCGAAATCCTATGAATAGTTGGGACAAAAGTGATTCTATTTGGAACGCATCAGGGGATCATATTATAGGGTATGCTGATAATGAGTTAGCTAAAAAACTCATCAAAGCTGGTTCCGAACATCGTAAGTTTTTACGTATGATTCACATTCAATGCTTTATTACCATACCGAGGTATATCTGGCAGGAAATGGATACTTACAAAGTTTCCACTGTTCGAATTAGTTGTTCTACTATGCACAAATTAGGTATGACTGATTTAACAGAAGATGATTTTCAGGACAAAAAAGTTTTACCACATACTTTACATTTGTTAAATTCAATAGGATCTGATTATCGTAAAACAAAAGATGTGGAACTTCTTAGGGCAATGAAGCAAATACTCCCCGAAGGGTTTCTACAATCTGCCGACTTAGATTTCAACTATGAGACAGCCATGAATATGTACCACCAACGTAAAAACCACCGTATGTCTGAGTGGTCTGGTGAAAATGGCATTTGCAAATGGATAGAGAGTTTACCAATGATGAAGGAGTGGTTATATGAGAACAAAAGAATGGTATAAAGAAAATCGTTGGCGGTTAGCGCATGGATTGCCTGAACGAAAACCGGGACTCGCTCCATATATAGGAGAACTACAAGAACAATTAGCATGGATGGATAAATGGTTTCAATACATGCGTAATCGTATTATCATGGGAAGGTTTCGATACGGACCTTTCAGTAATAAAGTAAAGTATGATTACATCTCAGCTATCAAGAAGAAAATTGAATTGTATGAGAAATCAGGGAATTTGGAAAATTTGGTTGATGCTGCTAATTACTGTTTGCTTGAACTGAAAAAGCCAACAAGAGAGGGGGTATATTTTGAAGCACAAGATGATAGTGAACACGCTAAAATAATACCATGACCACCGAAGATATGTTGAGTAAAATGTTAACTGAAATAAAAGCCAGAAGTATTTTACCAACAGAAGGTTATACGCCTACGCTCGATCACTACGTTCCTTTACGGTTTATGCGACATTACTTAGAATTGGCTAAGGCTGTTGGATTTGATGAAGGAAGAAAACAGAATGCTCATGGGAAAGCAGTGATTCAACTACAAAACGGTGTGGCTATTAAAACATGGCCTTCTCAATGGGATGCTGAGAAACATTTCAAACTTTCAAAAGGAGCTATTGGAAAAGCTATTGATAAGCCGATTAAAGTTAAAGGATTTGAGTGGAAGAGGGAATAAAAAAAGAGTCGGGTTAACCAATCCCGACTCTCACTACTTAAATTTGCAACGAACACACTACCTCCCCAATTTAAACCCCAATTTGACTGAAAACACATTAGTTCCATTATATCTTTGATAAACTCCTCCAATCTCTGTATTTTTCTTTGTGATAAAGTCAACACCTACTCCCGGAGCAAACATACTCGAATTTCCACCAATCAGACCATAAAGATACACTCCATTTTGAGAAACCGGAACATCATTATTCACAATTTGTGGAACAAAAACAGTTTTAGTTTCTGTTATCTTGGTCACTATCGGTTTATATTCCCAAGAGCGGGCAAGTAGAACTCCTTTTACAGAATCACGTACAGAGACGTTTATTTCGGCATTAATCAAGCTATCTTTGTACACGTTAATATGTCTGACCGTATCTACAATAGGTTTTGGCAATGAATTTGTCGAAATATACACAGTATTCCCTTTAATTTGAACAGTATCAATATGAATAATCGGAGGTTTATTTGCGATAGACACAATCGAGTCCCAGACTGATTTTTTTAAAATCATCTCGTCGGGAGCTATTTGTTTTTCTGATTTACACTCACGAAGAAACAAAATATATAAACCAGCAATTAATAATAGCACAGCCATGCCACTTGTGAGAAATGATTTCATGGTTGTGGTGGTTTAAATATGTCACTTGTTACTGTTAATCCCATTGTAGCAGAACAAAGAGCTATGACAGGCCAAAGCATTTGTGAATCGGTAGGTTTACCGCAAATATGAGCAGCAATCATAGCAATAATCAGAATAATGCAAACCACAGTAACCAATCGTTTTGTGGAAACTTCATCCGAAGTCGATAGAAGCTTTCCTAACCAATCAAGTATAGCTTTCATATTATATAATTGTTAAGTTAAATGAATTAGGTAGCATTTGAAGCAGATGTCCCATTGCATCTGTACTCCCTGCTACATCTGAAATCCCATCTTTATTAAGGTCTGCAAAATACATTCCCGGCAAAATGCAACCTTCCGTATCTACTTTGACACCAGCGGCATAATTCCCTATATGGATTTGAACAGCAGAACGACCGGGAACATCACTTAACAAAAAACAATGCCCGTGTTTTTCTGAAACAATTTTCTTCACCGGATATGTTCCGGGGTTTATGCAGGAAATTTTTTGTTTGTTTTCTTTGCTTGGGAGTTCTATACAAACACAATTCCAAACAAGTTTGCTTTTATCTATGATAACAAAAGTTCCCAATGTTTCAAGAGGGAAGTAGTCCCTGATTATTACAGCTTTCATGTTTATCTGTTTTCAAGCATTTCACAACACTGACCATACACTAATGGTGGGTGTATTTTGCCACTCGCAGCCTTAACTATCGAAATTTCTTCGGCAGACAATTCGATAGAATCCTCAACAGCATCCCTAAACTTTTTGAAAATCTCATACTTTTCCATTTTCTTCTTGAAGTCGTCTTCCTGCACAGGGGTTAAAACGGCAGCAACGCAAACATCCTTTAGAGTTAAAACAGCTCCATTGTCAATAATAGGATCAATCCCATTTATTGAAATCAAATTTTGAATAATCTTAATTCTCATAAAAATTGATTTTTAGTTAAACTTTATACAAATATAAATTAATTTCAGACATTATACCGTATAGTTGACTATCATCAAATAGCTACTTTGTGCACCACCATACGGCTCGTCACGCCACACAGTATTTACTGGAAGTCCGGTAGGTCCAGTAGGAAGACCTTCTAAAATAAAAGTTAAATTATCAAGTAAAGTGTGCATTTGAAAATTTTGAGCACCCTGATCAGTAACTTGTAATGTACCCGGAGTTAAACGAGTTTTCCTTCCTCCCGGAGTAAGAACATCAATAAAGCAAGAATTTATAGTACCTCCAATATTAACATAATCACCATAGCTTGAATAAAAAAACATGTCATTTGTAGAATTTGACATAGCAATCCTCTTTCCAGAGGCAGCAGTTTTGAATGTACCTGTAAAAGTCCCATTGGTCATTGTAACAGCTCCGGCATTTGTTACTCTAAAAGGAGCCGTAGCCCTATTTGCATAAGTAGCCCCTGCATAAAATGGATAGTCTGTCGGGGACATCCCTGCACTCGTGGCATCTGTTCCTGTATCTTTCGCAAGATAGGCACTATTTATTGCCCAATCCCCAATCAGACCAGATGTAGCTGTGATAGCTCCTTTAATGGATAATGTGGCTCCGCTTTGGCTCCACGATAAACCCGCCCCACCGCCAGCATAATTCCCAAGAATCATGTTTCCGGCATTGTCTATGTATGTTTTCCATGCCGAGGCTGCATAATACCCCATGTGAGTGGCATCTACAAATAATCCAGTCCCAGTTGGAGGGGGAGTATATATACCAAGATATGATTGTAGTTTAGGCTCAGACCCATCTATTATTTCAAATCGAGGAGCATACGAATATTGTTTATCCCCAGACACACCTCCTGTCATTTTATTTGTAGGTTTGGCATACATCGTCCTGACCGGGCCCCATTTTAAATCTACACAAGTGACAATTTTTTGCCCTGTTGTGCATTCAAAAACCCCTCCGCGACTTGTAGTAGGTCCATTGTATGTAGAAGAATAAATATAACAAACAACAAAATACCATGTATTTATAGAAAGCGTTTGATTAAAAAAGATAGAAGTTTCAGAATCATTCAAATCTAACGTCAAATTTGTTCCAGAATTAGCTTGATGTATTCCGGTGGCAGATGTTGTTCTTAAATAATACGAAAACCTATACGATTTATTTTTATCTGTATATATCACTTCTGAGGCATCACTGCGACCTAATGCAACCCATCCTACTTCATATCCATAAGGAGCATACGGGGTTTCCCACATTAGAGCCGGCTCTGAATCAGCCCCAGTTCCTTGTATAATATTTCCCCCATTTAGATCAGAAAAATACCGTAGATTTGGGGAAGGAGGTTGGTCCCCGGATGTTCCAACAACCCAAAGTTCAGGATGAATTAAATTGACCCCAACAGAATCAACAAGCATCATCTTACCTCTTAAATACACATTATCCGCATATAGGCCATATCCACTCAAAGCCCCACCAAAAGCAGTATCAGTAATTCCAGTTAAATTTCCAATACGAAGTCTTTGTTTTCCAGCAAATGATCCAGCATTTACTCCTGAAAGCATATCAATATATGGGTTGTTTGTATCTGATGCTGTAATGTATATTAAACTTTGGCGATTCGTATCATTATCGTTTCCAATTTGCACCAATTCCATCCCATTCCAAGGAGTTCCAGAAACAGTAGTAGCTACTATATTAGCTGATCCGTACGTGTCACTATGATGTACAGCCGTAACATAACCTACATAAACGGACACCCCTCTCCCTGTCCATATTTGAGCACGAATATAATCATGCACTTGGAATTGGATCAGCTTACTACCTCCGTCTTCATCAAAATATATTGTGGTTCCTGATACAGTCAAACATTTGCCATTAGCTGCCGAAACAATTAAACCCCCATTTATTGAATTGATTTGATTTATGTCCAACTCATAAACAGTCATTGCTTTTCTAACAACAAGGTTGTCTACGGTAAGTGAAACATCCCCACCTCCATTAGTAAGCCTCCAACCACTCCCAGCAAACCCACTGGAATACACGGTAGATCCTACATTGCTTCCAGCATACAAAGCATCTGTAAAATACCCTGTACCTGATACATGCAATTTATATCCGGTTGAATTTATACCAATTCCGACATTTCCTCCACCTAATTGTAAAACAATGTTTTTATATGAATTTCCCCAATCAACTCCTTGTAAAATCCCATATCCAGAGGCATGATAATACATAGTTATTGCAGGGCCTTGCGCCGCACTGGTTAAAGATGTTCCTATTGATGAAATCCCACCATTTACTTCTAATTTCTCATAAGGAGAATCAGTTCCTATTCCAACACAACCATTGTAAATGGACATTCTATCAGCTCCAAGTTGCCAAAAAGCGATTCTATCATCTGCTTCATTAGCTATTCCTATTCTAAGCCTTGTAACCTCTCCGGCATCAACAAAATATCGAATGAAAGCGATATCATTAGTTCCACCTCCCGGATTAGCAGGGAAATTAATACCGTATGCTGATGTACTCCCAACAGAAGGGATGATACTTCCCTCAATACGCACATCATTTACAAATCGACCTGTACCATTTACATCTAATTTATATGTTGGGGCGACATTGCCTATTCCAATTCTATGATTAGTAGAATCTATGGATAGTGCATCTACATCAAGTAAATCTGTGTATAAGGCAGGAGGAAGGTGATAAAAACTCGAACTACCCCCACCCTGCAAACCAGAAAGGGAGTTATGTGTTGTCCCACCAGAAGGAGCCACATTCGTAGAAGATGAAGTTGTACTCGTTCCATTTATTGACTCCCCTATTACCTCATAAATATCCCCATATCCTTTATAATCAGTAAGCAATTCTATCAATTGCAATTGCAATTCTCCTAATTTAAAATTGCGAGTGTATGATAATATAGAATATATTTTACTATCTATTTCAAGAATATTATCAAATCCAATAGCATTCAACCTATCAATTACTGAACATCTGAGATAGTCTTTATATGAGTATCTGTTATTCAGGATATTTCTTGAATAAATATCAAGTATTTTAATAGCCTCAGTCCTACCATAACTATTCCAAGCGTGTGTATTATGATAATGGCCTCCTGAATAATATAAATAACTCCCTATTTCACTTACTTGATTGGAATCTGCTAAGATTGTTTCTATTGTATAGCTTGCTGTGCTTCTATTTAATGTCTGCGTATAATGACGATCAAAAGTAACTAAGTCTGATTGTTCTGTTTCAGAAGCATCCACTACTTTAGAAATAGCAACATTTCCAATTCCAAAAATAGCATAGGCATACGGCTCTTCGTCATCCCAAACCCAATTGTGTGTTTGATTTGTAGTAACTACTAAAATTTCAATATTGTAATTCCCTGTGCTGCTAATTTTAAATGCTCCGAATAAAGGAGATTCTATTGATTTTTCTTTTTGTGAAATCATAGTAAGGGGTCCATACTGATAAACTCCATCAGGATGTTTTATTCCTACTATGACTGCTGTTGGTTCTTGTGCAGCAATGAAAACCTGTATAGCTGGAAGTAAAAAGTAGGAATCAAATTTAACTTTTATATAATCATTGTCAGTTATTTTAGTAACAGAAAAATCAGAAACTAATGTGTACGTAAAATGATCAGTCCCATTGACAGGAAGGCCATATCCTTTTGGATAACTGGCTCCCGTAGGGTACATTGGGATGTCGGCGTGCCAAACAACCCCCTCATTCCAATTATTCAAGTCAACTCCTGTTAGATCTCCACCTAAATCTTTGTTTTTAAATGTGATGTTGACTTCTTTTAATGGTTTTACTTTTTGTTGTTCTATTCCTATTTTATATTTAAAATTTGATATATCTACAATGTTGTTTGTCGCTGTTCTTGATTGTTGAGTTAGTGTAGCGAAATCAAAGTTAAATACATAACTATTTACCTCATACTTATTTGTGATATAGTATTTGTTTTTATACTGCTTTAGTTGGACATTAAAATCCAAAAGAACAGTTTCTATCACACCCCAACAATCCATAGGGTCTTTTACACCTGTGATAGTATCCCTGTATACCACAGTCTGTGAATCAGGACCATGTTCATTAAACCCAATCATATTAAATCCCATGCTTGTTTTAAGCATACTCCCAACAAGGCATTTTGTGTCTATATATATGTTAGACAAAGCACACTGAGTGCTTGTCATCCCTGTTGTTTCATACGTGCCTAATTGAATCATAAAATCTAACTCAATCCCTGTTTTTGCTAAAGCTATCTTTAGGATTTGTAGTATGGTTAGTTTTTGATTTATTAAAGTATCATCTGTATTTCTGAATTCTATGCTTTTTAATGCAGATAATCCATCATTTGCACTTAAATTTATTTCTACAAATGGGGGGTTAGTTGAGTATTCTTTTGTCAAGTTTTCAGGATCAATCCAGCCCGTAAATTCAAGATGATCCTCGGTATGGCTCCCAACATAGTATTTTATCTTGAAGTCTTTATAATCAGACTCAAATAAAGGATTGAATGTGGATACTTGATCGCGGGGAATATAAAAATTATATTGTAGTTCTTGTCCTTGTATGATTATGCTTTCGAAAGCGTGTTTGTCCCCCCCACCATGTCGCATTGTGACAGGAGTATCACCGGAGTTCTCAATCACAACGGGAGTTCCCACATAATCCAAACCATAGATATCTATCCAATGCTGTGTTCCAGCAATATCATAATACTCAGAAGTATATTGTAAATTATAACTCATATCATACTGCTTTTATATTTGCGTTCTACTTCTTTGACAATAAAATGAATATCAGTTCCTTTTAAAACAGGAGATACAGTAACATTTACTTCTGAAATACCTCCACCTTGTATATTTGGCAGTTTACCAGGAGGAACTACCATTTCACCCGAAGTTAATCTGGCTGGGTATGTGTCATTTGGGTAGCCTTCTGGGACAATACCACCATTTGCCATTTGTTGAGCTTCTATTGTAGCTACTTGTGCCGCACCAGATGCTATTATTAAAGGGATAATAACAGGAGCCGTAATTGGATTTGTCCATGCTGCTGTTACAGCGATTGCTGTATTTATAACAGCTTGCGATATAGCTAAAGCCTTCATCGTTGATCTATACCGAGCTTCTATTGCTTCTTTTTCTGAAGCTATGGCTTTTTGTGCTTCATTTTCTTTTTGCATAGAAGCCAACTTTTTAGCCAAAGTCGCTTGGATGTCTGATCTTTCTTTTTCATTTTTCGCATTTGCCATAGCGTCGGAAGCCTCATTTCTCACATCTATTTCATCCTGAGCTTGCCTCCTTGCATCTTGCACTTCTTGCAAAGCAGAAAGTTCATTTTGTTTATTTGCTTGCAAAAGAGAGCTAATATTACCTAAAAAATTATTGACTTCACCCCCTATTTGGGACATATTATTTGCTATGGCGGTGAAACTTTCTTTTGACGCATTTTGTAATTCGCGAAATTTTACAATTAATTGATCTAATGTCATCCCAAATACTGATGCTGAATCATCTCCGGGACGAATTCCATTATCTATGAGGGTTGTCATAGCATCAGCCACTATTCGCATTTGGTCTGATAGCGTTTTAGCTTTTACTGATTCTGTGTCTAATGTATCCCCAAAAATAGAATTTTGCAAAGCTACGTCTGCTAATTTTTTTTGCAAAACATTCCCAGCATCAGAAGTAACTAATAAGAGTCTACGGTAACTTTCAACCGGGCCTGTATCTATTTCAGGAATATTCATTTTTGCAGTCATAACATACTGCGTTTTTCCTAATTTATCTTTTATTGTTGTTGTTTCAGTTACAAAATCTTCACCTGATTTTTTAAGGCTATATAAAAACGTTTTATATTCTTCAAGAACTAAATGATGATAGTTTTCTAATGGACTTTTGGTCACATTTACAGAACCCGTCCCCATTGTCTTTAGTTTACTATCAACTGTTTTTAGATAATCA
>Ga0302321_100000270_pt1 | contig 46168 bp, 35 predicted proteins | sample Fen_T0_1_FD_202505 | JGI IMG/M metagenome (GOLD analysis project Ga0302321, IMG submission 202505) | Peat permafrost microbial communities from Stordalen Mire near Abisko, Sweden - Fen_T0_1 | ecosystem: Environmental > Terrestrial > Soil > Wetlands > Permafrost | place: Sweden: Abisko... | reverse complement strand
TAACACACGCCTATGTTCATTGGCTGGCTGACGTGCATTCCGGCGGTTTTGCTCCCGCATTCACTTTGTCGTTTCACGACAGCGAATGCTCCCGCAAACCGCCAAATGCCCATAGCCTCGGTCGTTAGGCGGCATAGTAAAAAATGAAAATTCGTCATTAACAAAAGACATGTTTCATAGTGGGTGATTGTGGTATCCCTACCTAGACGAAGAAACATATATAATTATTAATCACAATATGCAAACAGAGATGAGAATTCCTGAAAAAATACTAAAAAAGGCATTTGAAATTGGTTTCAATTATCGTAAAGAACCTTATTGGGACAGAGCTTCAGTTTCTGTTCCTTGCTGTGTGAAAATGAAATCAGGTCAACTATATGAAATGGCAGAGCTTCTCCTTATTGATAAATTATACAAAGAGAGTGAGTATACATTTTTTCAGATAGAAGAAATTGATATGATTTTCAGTTCTGAATTCGCACTATCAAAAGAATTACGGAGAGCTTCAATGAATACACCTGAATATCGGGATGATTGGCCGTTCTTTATTAAAACCAATAAAGGATTGATTTTAGGATTTAATGCATTTAATCCTGTTAATTTTACCTATAGAAAAGATATTAAAGGAAAAGATATTTCTAAAATTATTGATTTTGACAAAGCTCAATTAAGTGGATTTGAATTCATAGATTATCACTCAAAAAAAAGTATAAAAATTTTATGTGGTTATGATAATGACTTAATTGAGAAAATAAAAACTTTGTACACCACAAATCAGGCTAGCGAAACTAAAATATAGCTTAACGAGATAATTTACAACGAAACTATTGAACGTAAAACCAAACTACGACCGCCTAACACACACCTATGTTCATTGGCTGGTTGACGTGCAATTAGCAGTCTTTGCGCCCGCATTCACCTTGTCGTTCCACGACAGCGAATGCTCCCGCAAACCGCCAAATGCCCATAGCCTCGGTCGTTAGCGGTAAGTGCAAAAAAAATAAAAAGACAGTTTAATTATAAAAATAATAAGATTATGAAAGAAGACGACATCCAACAACCACAGATCCAACCACAGATCCAACAAGACAATCAAGACGTTTCTATTAACACAAACCGAATTGAAAGGAGAGGTTTGAATACTTCTACGATAAACAAGTAGAAATAGAATAGAAAGCAATTAAAAATATAGGCATGATTACCAATGCTATGATTACAAAATCTAGCCTTTTTACTCGTGCCTTATTTTTATCGTAATTAAAATTAATTCTATCGTTATAACTTGTTATTTCTTCATGTAATACTTTCTTATAAAAAACATTTTCTTCCATTCCATTTGGATGTTCAATATACAAATCTTCTGGATAACTGCCAGTTGGCTGATATTTAAAAGAGAAAATATTCAACGCTGAAATAAGTATTAAAGAAAAAACATATAATGAAAGAAATACAACTGTCGCTAACTTAGGACAGAATACGCCATTAAAGTCAATATTTGAAAATAAATAAGCTAAAGATGCTGATAATAATCCAACAGAAACTGACAAAACAACAACAGTCTTGGTTGTAGTATATTCATAAGACTTACAGCTATCTTCAAGTCTTTTCTCTGCTTGACTAAAGACAAATTTTAAATAATTCTCGCTATGAGAATCAGGTAGAGTTTTTGAGAAATCTTCTTTTATCATGACTAATTATTTTTGACAAAATTATACATTATATTTTGAAAGACAATGACACGACTGACAACCAAGCACCTAACCGCTAACACACGCCTCGGTCGTTATGGGCAAGTGTAGAAAAAAAAAGAAAGACAGATAAATTGAGACTTTTAATCTAGTGAAACGAAAGAAAAACAATTAATTAAATAGAAAGAAAATGATAGAGAAATTTTTAAAAGCGAAGCATTGGCAGATTTTCGTTGCAGTATTTGGACTTCCTTTTTTGTTAGATTTAATACTAATGCCTAGCTTTATTGAGAGTGATAGACCTGGATATATAGACAAATATATTCCATTAATCATGATTTTATTTGCTGGAGGACTCATAGGATGGCTTTGGTCTGTAGCTATTGGACTTCAAAAGAAAATACCTTCGGGAATCAAGATGAAAGTTAGAAAATTTAAAATTCTCTTGATTATCCCTATAGCTTACATTTCCTTGATGATAATTCTAATATCAACAGGTTTTGGTGGTTTGATTCATAACGGACAAGAACCAAGTGGTGCTATGATTGGGACTTTCTTTGCAATTATACTACCGTTACACTTGTTATGTATGTTTGGAATGTTTTATTCACTTTATTTTGTTGCTAAGACATTTAAGACAGTTGAATTACAAAGAGAAGTAACATTCTCTGATTTTGCAGGAGAATTTTTCATGATATGGTTTTTCCCAATTGGAATATGGATTATACAGCCCCAAATAAATAAAATGATAGAATAATATGTTACAAAAAAGTAGTGCGTTTGTTTTCTGGACTTCTCTTATTCTAGGACTTCCAATACTTATCTGGATTTGGGATATTGGTATTAAATTACAGAAAGAATCTTTTGCGGTGAGCAAATTGAAATTATTGCTGTTCAAAATCTCTATAATATTTCCATTAGCATATATTGCTTTTTTCTTCATCTATTTTATTGGTTTCAATGGTGACATTATTATGTCATTGCATTTCTTCGCAATGCTAAATATCTTCTATGCTATGATATTTGCAGCTAAGACACTTAAATCAGCAGAATTAAATAGGGAAGCATCATTGTCGGATTATTTGGGAGACTTTTTTTTAATCTGGTTTTATCCTTTGGGAATTTGGATATTGCAACCAAGGATTCATAAACTGATTAAGAAAGAAGAAAAACGCTTCGCATGACAAAACAAAAACAAGTATAACAATCAAACACCTAGCCCATAACACACGCCTCGTATGTTCATTGGCTAGCTGACGTGCATTCCGGAGGTTTTGCTCTCAGTTCAGCGTAGGTTGGCAGCATGAAGTTCGGCGAAGTCTCCAGACTTCGTCGTAGTAAAAGCAAGGCTCTTGCCTTACGTATCAAAAATAGAATATGGAAAGCAAGAGCTTTCCTCCAAGCTTTTACATAGCGAGACGCTATGCCAAACATCGGGAAAAGAATTAATTAAGCTACGGGGAACGGGGGAAATATAATATGAACTCGATTCATTCCTTTAGAACTAAAGACAAAAGAAAAACTAATTATAACAACAAAAAAAATAAAGATGGAACTGAAAACTGTATTAATAATTATTGGGGTAATTATAGTTGCTCTTTTTCTTAAATCTTGTGTTACAAACAACAAATGTAAAAATGAAAATAGACCAACAAATAAAGAATTACCAAAAGATAAAATTTCCAATGACAAGATTATGCTTATCGAAAATGTAAACTTGGAAGACCTAAAAAAGGCTATTCAACAATTCTGCAACAGTTATAATCAAGACAATTTCAAAGCTTTACCTTCATTATCCATTATATCTGAGAAAAAGTTTATTGTGACATTTCCTTACGATATTGAATTTGAGACATATTGTTATTTTGTCAATTACTTATATTATCCTAACGACATTACTTACAAGCCAATTATCAAAGCTTGGACAACAACAAAGACAAACGATATATGGATGAAAGATGACATTGTAAATAAGAAAGTTATGCTTTACATTCCAAGTGACGATAAAGACTATGACAATGTCTACTTGACAACTTCAGACAATATCGAATATAAAATGGGGTTCGCATTAGGAGAATCAAGTAAGAAACTGAATGAAACGAAACAAAGATATTCAGAGCCGGTAAAACAAGATGAACTAAAATCGCAAGAAACTATTCAGTTCAAATAAAAAACTACCGCTAACACGCGCTCAGTTGGCATAGGTTGGCGGCATGAAGTTCGGCGAAGTCTCCAGACTTCGTCGTGCTAGCAGCAAGGCTCTTGCCTTGCTTATTAAAAATAGAATATGGAAAGCAAGAGCTTGCCCTCAAGCTTTGACATAGCGAGACGCTATGCCAAAAATCGGGAAAAGGATTATTTAGGCTACGGAGAAAGCGGATACCATAAAGACAGACTTAGACACTACAGTATACAAAAATAAACAAGCAATAGAAAAAATGAATGAATTAAGAGAAAAGTCAAATACAGATGAGACCATTGGTTAAGAATAGAAAAAGATTAATTAGGCTAGGTGAGTACTTAGGGGTAATCTGTTTATTAGTTTCGGGATTAATGTCGGATGTTTACTATCCTCATTCAACTTCAAAAGAAATAGGTTATGTAGATACAATTACTATTGACAGAAAGTCTCACATTGATAAGTATAAGACAACTTATTATTACGTATACATATTTTATATTAACAATAAAGAATATGCTACATTTGCAGATAACGTCAATTATAACTATCTAACAGGGAAGCTTATTCAATTAAAATATTATACTGATCCACTTTTCCCCGATGGATATGAAATATATGAAATAGCTTACAATAACAAAGTTGTATTCTCAATGGATGAATATAAGCCAACCTTTATTAAGTGGCTTGTATTATGTATTATAAGCCTTACATTTTGTATTTGGCTATTGCTGCTAAAGTTCAGAAATACTGAAACTACACCCAAAATAGACACCACAAAGATAGAGGAATATTTCTTTGACAATTGGAGCATTATGAAAAAAAATGATAAATACATATTGTCCTACATATCAAAACTCGATAGAGACATAAAGAGAATAAAAATAACCGAGGAGGAATTTACATTGACCAAGCTAAGTAAAATGACACTCAATGATTTTATATCTAAATATAATCTATGGTAAACAGACCTTTGTCCATATTGATATATAACCTCAGCCAGGCGTAGGTTGGCAGCATAATTCGGCGAAGTCCTTGTCCTCGCGGATATATAACCATTACCTACCTGCACAAAGGTGCGGGCTGATCGGTGGGATTTGTAATCCCACCTCTTTGTATTCTTAGGATTTGTAATCCGTTCCTTCAGATTATAAAACAAACTTCTTTCGTATAAGAAAAATAAAACATGGATATACAACATCGCATAACAGGAGACGTATTTTTTGTAACTGATACAGTTGTTGATTGGGTTGATATATTTTCTCGCCCCATTTACAGACATATTATTCTTGATTCGTTGCTATATTGTCAGAAAGAAAAAGGTTTGATTATTTATGCTTGGGTGCTAATGACAAACCATATGCACATGATTGTAGGGAGCAATGGAGCAAATAAAGTCTCAGACATAATGCGGGATTTTAAGAAGTTCACAAGCAAGGAAATTCTTAGGACTCTACTTGTAGAAAGTACCGAGAGTCGTAGAGAATGGCTGTTGAACCGATTCGAATATTCAGGTAAAAATGATAGGAAGATAAAAAACTATCGTTTCTGGCAAGAAGGAAATGATTCGCAAGCTATTTACTTCAGTGATTATTTTGACCAAAAACTGAATTATATTCATGCAAACCCAGTGAGAGCCGAAATCGTAAATCGTCCGGAGGATTATCGGTATAGTTCAGCTATTGATTATGCAGGTGGAAAAGGATTGCTTGATGTCATGATTGTTTGAACAAAAGAACGGATTATAAATCCTAAGAATACAAAAGTTGGGATTGCAATTAGCTACGCTGACCGTTGGTTCCAAACAACGAGCCCGCACCATTCTGCAAACAATAAGATAGATATATCCGGAGGGATGGGTGTTTCTCGCAGAAATAATTTACAAAAGTAAAAATCAAATATAATTACACAACAGAAGAAAAACTAAAATCTCAAATTATGAAAGAATTAAATGAAAAACAAGAGAAGTTTTATTCAAATTGGAAAGAACGAAGAAATAAACAGTTTCAGTATATCTTTCTACACGGAACAGTTTATTGGGGCATTCCGACTGGAATATTATTGTTTTTAATTGACAGTCATTTTTCGAGAGAAAATATGGATTTATCCAGATTTATAATCTCAATAACTTTCTTTGGTATTGGAGGACTATTCTTTGGACTAAGTCAGTATAAAAGAATTGACAACATATATTTATACCTAAATGAGGACAACAAGATTTTAGACGGAATAAAAAATTTAGAAACTGGAAAAGTTTGGAATTATGAGAATCTAGTAATTAGCAAGGAAGACAATGAAACTCTTGTAGTAAAGAACAAATTATTTTGGCTGGATAACTCGAACGCTTTATCAGAAAATTTAGATGAATGTTTAAACATAGTCATGAAAGACTTTGAACGACTAAAAAAGAATCCTGATTTTGATATATTTTCAAGTGAATTCAAAGTGAGAATTCAAGTATATAATAATTCCGAAAAAGCAAAACCGTTAATTGAAATGTCAATATAACAAGATTATTTGAATCCTCCGCTGCCCCGGGTCTGAGACTACAAGGGCAATATCACATAGAAGATAGCAAAAAAGAATATTCACCAACAAACTAAATGACATGAAAACAATTATGATCTTTTTATGCGTGTCGATGTACACGATGATGTATGGACAAAACCAAGAAAGCAACAAAACCACTTTTCTGAATGGGAAACAGGGGGTAACGAATGTAAAGGATGTAGTAATAATCCCCTGCGTTTATGATAGTATCGAACAAATCAGTATGAAATATTACAGAACAGTGAAAGAAAATAAAGTTGGTATTATTGATATTAGTGGGCAAGCTGTGATTCCAAATCAGTATGAGGAGATAGAACAAATTAGTGAAAAGTATTTCCAAACTACAAAAGATAAGAAAGTTGGAATTGTTGATATAAACGGAAAAGTCATTGTGCAAAATGAATATGATAGTATAACACAAATTAGTTTAGACTATTTTACAACAACAAAGAACAATAAGACAGGATTAGTTGATACGAATGGGAAAGTTCTAATTCCAAATGAGTATGATGACATTAGCATGGTAGCAGTAAATAAGTTCAAGACAAAGAAGAATGGAAAATTCGGAATGTATAACTTAAATGCCAACCAATGAGAACGGAATAGTGATTGTTCTCCATGGAACTTGAGTCCGACGAGCGAGGTAAATTCCAAATTTCCATCCCTACATCTCCTACAGCCGAAGGAGATGTAGGGATGGATAAAAAAAATAGATTTATTATATTCAATTAATTACCAACAACTGGTAAGAACTCAAATAAGTTATAGTTTACATTTGACTAAAAATATGTATTTTTGTCATGAACTTATGCAAATACAATTTATGGTCAAGCAGTTTCGACTTATATTTGTTGTATCTATCTGTATATTTATGTACAACTGTTCGGTTATGCCAGATAGCTTGAAGACTGCCGAAGAACTTATCGAAACGAATCCCGATTCGGCACTACACATTCTTCAGAAGTCACCCCCCACAGCATTAAGCTCCGACGCGCACCGCGCTTTATACGGATTGCTGCTTTTCAAAACACTAAACAAAAAATTACTACCGCTCAAACCCGATTCCGTAATCAACTTTTCACTGAACTACTACGAAGAGCATCATGACAATGAACGGCTGGCAGATTGTTATCTGTACAAAGGAAGAACCTATATGTATGCCTTTCAGTTCGAAAAAGCCATGAATTATTATTTAAAGGCCATAGACATAGCTCAGGTGAATAAAGATTACCTGTTACTGGGAAGAATAAATTCGGACATAGCCAATATATATACTTCCCAACGGGATTACAGTTTGGCGCGTAAGAAGTTCAAACTAGCATATGAGTACTTTACACGATTGAAATTACAAGACAAAGCTTTCAATTTATTGCTGGATATTGGTCGAACCTATCATAATGCAAAAGAGTACCGTAAAGCACAACGCCATTACAGTACACTCTATTCGCAAGCTGTCGACTCAATGCAGCAGGGTGCTTTGCTGCAGGAAATTGCCATCAATTATTATTCATCCCTGAAAAACGACTCGGCATTGTTTTATTTCCGCAAGATAATCCCTTACCCTTATATCCTAAACAATCGCGCCATTCGGTATTATTATTTAGCCGATCTGTTCTTTGATTTAGATCAACTGGATTCGGCCCGTTATTATGCTGAAAATTCGTTTAAGTACAAACCGGACATTCGAACCCAACATGAATGTTATCGCATCCTGGCTAATGTGGCCTATGCAAGAAGAGATACAAAAGAACTGTTCGTAAAAATGGAAAGATATGTAAAGTTAGGAGATTCAATCCGAAAAATTGATGCACAGACCAAGGGAAGCATTATCGAAAAAATACATTCAACAACTAAGGATGCCGACAATACAAGAAGGCAACGTTTCTATCTATTTGGACTACTTCTATTGATTATTTCTACCGGGCTCACTATATTCTTCTATGTAAAAAAACGTATCAAGAAAGAAAAAAGAAGACTGGAAACAAACCACTTGGAACAAAAAATAGGATTGCAGAAAGAAATTGTGAACAAACGTCGCGTTACATTGCTCCAACAAATAGAAGAGATGAAAGCGGAACATGCATACGAATACAAAAAAGCCACTCCGGATGCAAAAGAAAAAATGGATCAGCAACTATACAATCAGCTTATACATATAAATAACAAAGAGAACTTTGAGAGAGAGATGAATTTGATACTCAATAATATGGTAAGCAAACTAAAAGATCGCTATCCTTCACTTACCGAAAAGGAAATAACATGGTGCTGCCTGCACACGCTCAACATCCCCACTATAGACATTCTGCTCTTGCTCAATTACAAGGTGGACAGCCTTAATAAAATGAAACAGCGATTGGCACAAAAAACCGAAATTAAGGGCGTACCCGAAATCAATTGCTTCCTCAACAATATCCTATCCGAACTTGATTAATTGAATAGCTTGTTTTTCTCCTAACTCTGATTATAGTACTGGTCAATGTCTCAAAAATGACATTATTAGGAACAATTTTCCTCCACAAAAAAGTGCGTCCTATAAATAGTCTAATAAAACATCATAAACAGCTGATTTTCAAATACAGCAAAATTAGTTGCGTCCTATCTTTTTTCCGTTAAAAATACATCTACTTATTAAAACTATCATAACTTAGCAGCGCAAATTAATCAAATCAAACGGTTTATTAAAGCTCAAAGTTATGAATAAATTAAACTCAACAGTCTGTTGTCTCTCTCTTTTGTTATTGGGTTTGTTCACTCCTCAACTATTAACGACAAGCGTCGCTCGTGGTCTTATGCCCAAAGAGGACAATATTCCACCTCAACCGGGAAGAAACTATGCTCCTTCGGCTTTCGTAACAACAACAGACTTTTCAATCGATGATTCAGTGCTTACTGTCGACTTCGGCTATCCGACAGGAACGGTAACCATTGTTGTTTACGACGAATCAAATCAAATTGTTTGTATGGAAACGGTTGACACACTCACAACACCAACATTTTCGACACCAACCGATACATGGGATGGGGGAAACTACACTATCAACGTTACTTGCGCCAACACAACCTTATACGGAGATTTTGATCTATAAAAGGATTTTAAGTTGCGCTCGAAAAAAAGGTCGCAAGATGTAAACTATAACATTAATTCTATGAGCAAAACGAATAACGAAAACAGAGTAACGAAAATTCCTGGAAATCTGGCAAATTCCCAGACAATTGATTTAAATGTAAGGTCTTATGCTGGGTATGCAGAAACAAATGTACACGGCATTAAAGGAAACTTATTTTATTGGTTCTTCGAGAGTCAGGAATTTTCTCCACAGAACTTGGGAGATGAAAAAGAAATAGCAAAAACACCTTTAATTATATGGTTAAATGGAGGTCCTGGAGCTTCGTCAACATTAGGGCTATTGCTCGAAAATGGTCCTTATAGAATGAGCCAAGAACAATTAGGTAATTTGGCTGAAAATTCTTACACCTGGAACAAGAATGCACATATAATGTATTGGGATCAACCTTTTGGTACAGGATATAGCTACTCAGAAAATTCAAATAGTGAGCAAGTATATGTAAAAAATGAAGATGAATTGAGTGAAATTTTTTATCATGCATTACTAAATTTTTATTCAAAACACCCTCAATACAGCAACTGTCCGCTTTACATTACAGGTGAAAGCTATGGTGGAAAATATGTGCCCAATATTGCGGCAAAGATTCATTCCAAAAATGTAAACAAGAATAACTCCATTAAAATCCCCCTACAAGGTATTGCTGTGGTAGATGGTTGGATAGATTCAAAACGACAGATTCGCATTTATATTGACTATGCTTACAGTCTAGGCTATATAGATACAAATCAAAAACAGATTATTGATAAAGACTATGATAGCTTTTGTATGGCTTTGAAAAATGGACAGTGGAATGATGCATATCAGATCTCTAATAATATTGTTGCAAATGTCTCAGCAATGGGAGGTAATTTTAATGTATATGACATTCGCACTTTCTCAGATGTTTCAATGGATAACGTTAGAACTTACATGTCATTACCCGAGGTTAAGAAAGCTCTCAATATTCCCAAAGAGCAGCCGTGGAATTGTGCCGACAATGATGGTCCGGTTGCAACTAATCTAATAGAGGATAACATGATAGATTCATCGGACAAGTACACTGAAATAATAAATCATGCTGAGTTATATAAAGTTCTAATCTGCACAGGTACATTCGATACAGCTTGTGGTTCTCTGAGTACGGAAAAGATATTGTATGATCTAAAAAAATGGGATTCATCCTCCGATGAAATTTGGAAAACAATAGAACGAAAAATCTGGGCACAGCCAAGCAACCAAACAAAAGGTTTCGTTAAACAATATAAAAACCTAACTCAGATAGTATTCCCTAATTCAGGACATCAAGTTCCTTACTATTTGCCTGAAACAAGCCTTGAAATGATTGAAAAATGGATTCAAGGAATTGAATTCCCATCATATTCTCCACCATTAAAAAAGTAATAGAAAAAATCCATAAGGTAACTATGTCTAACTTAAAAATAAGAGTAATGAAAATAATACAAAAATATTTGAGAACAGCAATATTTATTTTAACCCTACTAGTTGTATATTCGTCTTCCATAGCACAAAAAAAGGTAAGTAATTACGATCCGGTAGTCAAAGAACTGGATGCTATTTACAAGACAAATTCTCAATTTAAAAATTTAATAAACAATGCATTAAATAGTGCCGTCCCGACCCCTGAAGGTTGGTCTAAAGCCCCTTACGGAAATACAGATTCATTATATATATGGCCAAAGAAAACATTTAACGACCTATTAGATTTTTTCAACAATTGGCTGTCTTTTGTTCCGAATCCCCAAAATGGCATGCAGTATTACGAGCTCTTATATGGTTTATGTTATGAAAATCCCAGTGCCATCCAATTTGTCTCCACAGAGCCCGGGTTAAGCTGGACAAGGAAATTTGTTGTTGCCCGAGGTAAGTACATGGACAGCAAAGAATCAATCAACAAGAATGTGGATGCTATGAAACAATGGTATAAGTCGATGGGAACATCCTGGTATCGATTTAAGGCTCCGAATGATACTACGATAGGCTTTAAAGGCTATACAACCTTTAACGAATTTTTCACACGAGAACTTAGAGAGTCATACAAACCGGTTGACTCATTAAGCAACCAATTGCTAGCTCCCGCCGATGGACTTGTAAATATCATAAATTCAAACTTAAATACTGATTCAAAGATACATACTAAATATGATGAATATCTCAATGTAAGTCAACTTTTAGACGGTTCTCAATATGCCAACCTTTTTGATGGCGGCACAGCAACAGCTACCGTACTGTTACCGGACGACTACCATCATTATCATTCCCCAGTATCTGGAAGCGTTATTGAAACAAAAGCTGTTGATTCAGAAGGCGGGGTTTATTTTGGGATGAATGGTGAGTTCTTTACTTTCTCAAACAATGGTAACATCGGCGGATATAAGTCAAAATATGGTGTATTCGGTGTATATCACAGAGGATATTATATTATCAAAACTGATAACTATGGGTATGTTGCAATGATACCAATTGGTTTAGATGATATAAGTTCGGTTAATTTTGAACCAAAATTTAATCCATCCAAAGCTAAGTTGCCCGTCGTAGTAAAAAAAGGAGAGAAAGTCGGCCATTTTGCTTATGGAGGTTCAACTGTAATTCTTCTATTTGAACCAGGGATTTTAAATGGACTAAAGTTAAAACAAGGAAGGCAAATGGGAATATTGAATGCCAAATAACATAGAAAAAGTAAAGTGGAGATCTGAAACCACTCAAATAAACGAGGCGAACACCGAAAAGCCAAATGAGTAGGTAATTTAAAAGTTAATAATTATGGAAACATCAAAATTGTTATCACTTGCTGAAGAAAAAACAGGTGTAAAGTTCATTGGACTTCTAAGAAAAACAGCCAGAATCAAAAATGGTATGGGTAGTTCTGCTGAAGCCATCTTAGGTTGGGATGTTGTGCTACGGGCAAAAGATGGTGATTGCTACGAGTACTATGTTGCTCAACCACCGTTAGAAGGGATGACACAAGCTCAACCAATCAGTTGCCCGTTAGGTTTAGTTGCATTTGACGGATACAAAATTGACATCAAAGAAGCAATTAAAATTTTCCATACTCAAAACGGCGGCGATAAATTTACACATATAGCATTAAGTTGGCCTTTAGTTCACCCTGCAGCAAAAGAACCATTCTGGCATTTCAGAACTAATCTTGGCGTAGAGGTTGTTATTGGTGCTATTTCTGGACAAGTCAATAATTCACATTTGACTGTAGGTCTTTACATGGCAAAACACAAATAAAATAAAGGAGTTGATATAGAAATTAAGTCCATATCAACTCCTTTCTAAATAGCTATTGCCTATGAAAAATCAGAATACTTATACTCCATATTTTTGTGTTTGGGAAATCACATTGAAATGTAATATGAATTGCCTTCATTGTGGATCTCGAGCCGGTAAAGCAAGGAATCAAGAGTTATCATTATTAGAGGCATTTCATGTGGCGGACGAACTTATTGAATTGGGCTGTAAAGAAATATCTTTTATAGGAGGAGAAGTATTCTTATACGCTGGTTGGGAGAAAATTGTCCGTAGACTTACAGATCATAATGTTGCCACTAATATTATTACAAATGGATTCCTGCTTGGAGACAAACAGGTCGAAGAGGTTAAATATTCCGGGATTAAAAACGTAGCTATTTCGATAGACGGAATGGAAGCCAATCACAATAGAATACGGAATAATCCAAAATCCTTCATGCAGATAAAAAAAACCATGGATAGGTTGAATGCAGAAAACATACCAATAGGAGTTAACACTACATTACTCGACAGCAACATTGACGATCTAGAAACATTGTATGCCTTCCTGCTAGACAATAATGTCAAAATATGGCAACTTCAATTAGCTAACCCTATGGGCAATCTCGCAAATTCAAAAGGATTGCCGATTAGTATTGAAAATATCAAAAAACTTCCTGGTTTTATTCTCAAGAAACGCAATGAGAATAGAATGAATGTATACACAGGAGACAACATAGGTTATTATGATGAAAATGAAAGATCGATTAGAGGCAAAGTAGGTGATATTAATTATTGGCCGGGATGTCAGGCCGGGCTAGCAGTTATAGGCATTGACAGTATTGGCAATATAAAAGGGTGTGAATCACTGTATGATACAAGTTTTATTGAAGGTAATGTGAGGCAAGAAAGTCTTTCAGACATCTGGAACAAAGAAGGAAACTTTGCCTACAATAGAAATTTTGATACTAGCTTACTGAGTGGAAAATGTAAGGAATGCGATATGGGACAGTATTGTAGGGCAGGATGTCGCGGAGCTTGTTACTTCACCAAAGGTAAATTCTATGAAAATGCCTATTGCATTTATAATGAATAGATTTTGGAAGACTCTAATTTTGTTGTTGGCACCATTTTAAGCACATTTAACTAGAAAGAAGTGTTTGTTTTCCGAAGAGAATAGGTTGGTTTGATTCAATCTATTCTCTTTTTTATGTATTCATTCACTATAAAATGAAAAATACTGCTACAATTTAAAGAAGCTAGCTGCATAGAAATGGGCTTTACCGGCCGATGAGCAGCAAAGCAGCTTCATATCCTAACGAAAAGAAAATTTCATAGCACTTCAAATTAGTATTATAGTAGATTATTAGCCGGAGAAAATCAGTTATTTCCAAAAAATAGCAATTATACATATCATTGTTTATCTGACAATTAAAACCCTATTTCAGTACTTTGTAGTACTAAAATAGGGTTTCCTTTTTTAGTGTTTATTTACAGTAGTGTTCTTATAGGGTCAAAAAGTTTGGATTAAGAAAATTTCCACTGTTACTTTGCAGCGTTAACCTTTTACAAAAGAAATCACGTTGCCATGAAAACAAACATCAAAGTACTGTCGGGAGCACTCCCTCCAATAAGCTCGCAGCACTTCCACTCAGAAGAAAACAGTTCTTCTGTTGCTACATATACGACGGCCCACGCACGCACACTCTCCAAAACGGCTGTCGAAGAATCAAGGTTAGAATTATCGTTGTTGTTTAGTTGTTGCCTTACCAAGAGGATCAAACCGCTTCTCCCAATTCGATTGGGAGAAGCGGCCTCGTGGGTTGTAGTCAGGTCTGAAAAAGGGATGAGCGCAGCAGCTACCCCTGTAGTTTACTTTACAGTTTTAAGTTAGTCACTATTTACAAACCGGCCGACTTATCCTCACAAAGTCCGCCGCCAAAAACAGAATGATATGAAAAAAAGAATATTCCTTTTTAGCCTGCTGGCTTTACTCATTGCAGGTAATGCTGCAGCACAGAAACAGAATTTCGTTGTACCCGAAGGGATGACCGCAACAGCCTATCCGGGACATACGGAGTTGAACTGGAAAAACCGCACTGCATTTACCTACGAAGTATATCGCTCCACGGATGCAGGTAAGACTTTTACAAAGCGTGCGGAAACGAGTGCCGACAGTTACATGGATTTCTTTGGAAAACCTTTGCTAAAAGCACAAAGCTATATCTACAGAGTGATTCCTAAAGGTGTATCGCCATTGAGCAAAGATGCTGCTAAGTTTCAAACCAAAGTGCTGGTGCCGGTAGTGACTGATGATGCATTGCTGGACATGACCCAACGCTACACTACCCGCTATTTCTTTGATTTTGCCCATCCTGTATACGGGCTGGCACGCGAACGCAGCAACGATGTGAACGGCGACATTATTACCACCGGCGGAACAGGCTTTGGCATTATGGCCTTGGTGGCAGGTGCCGAACGCAAGTACATCAGCAGGGACGATGCCTACAAAACCATTGAAAAGATAGTGGCTTTTCTTGAAAAAACCGAACGGTTTCACGGAGCATGGGCACATTGGTACAATGCCGCTACCGGAAAGTCGTTTAGCTTTAGCGAGTACGACGATGGTGGCGACTTAGTGGAAACTGCTTTTCTAACGCAGGGATTACTTACCGCACGCGAATATTTCCGCAACGGAAACGGCGATGAACAACAACTGGTAAAACGCATCACGCAACTTTGGGAAACAATAGAATGGAGCTGGTACACCCAGAGAACCGATGCACTTTACTGGCATTGGTCTAAAAATTACGGTTGGAAAATGAACCATCGCATCACCGGTTTCGACGAAACAATGATAACCTATGTTCTGGCAGCCTCCTCTCCTACCTATCCGATTGAACGTTCTGTGTATGAGAACTGTTATACTAATTCGAACTATTATTTGAACGGTAAAAGTTATTATGGAATAAAACTGGATTTGGGGATGGAGTATGGCGGACCGCTATTCTTTACGCATTATTCATTTTTAGGATTAAATCCGAATGGCCTGTCAGACAAATACACGAATTATTTCGAGCGTAACCGCGCGCATGCCCTTATTCACAGAGCGTATGCCATAGATAACCCGAAGAAACATGTAGGCTATGCAGCCAATTGTTGGGGTTTTACTTCTTCAGACGATCCGATTGTGGGATACACATCGCACCAGCCTGGCACAAACGATGAAAATGGAACTATTTCGCCTACGGCGGCTATATCGTCCATTGTTTATACTCCCGATGCTTCTATAGCAGCTCTACGTTATTTTTATTTGGAAAAAGGTCAAAAACTATTTGGTAAATATGGTTTCTACGATGCATTCAACTTAAGTCAGGTTGAAGGACAGCAAGTAGTGCATAGCTATTTAGCCATCGACCAGGGGCCAATAGCCGTAATGATTGAGAACTACCGAAGTGGACTGCTTTGGAAATTATTTATGAGTAATCCGGAGATTCATACCGGATTGACAAAATTGGGTTTTACACTATCAACTAAATAAATTTGCTAACCATTTAAATTAAAAAAATCATGAGAAAAAGAAGCATTTTACTCCTACTGGTTGCCCTTATCAGTGCTGGTTCTCTTTTTGCGCAGAACATCCGCGTACAGGGAGTGATTACCGATAAGAAAACAGGAGAAACATTAATCGGGACAACCGTTACTCAGAAAGGCACTTCGAACGGAACAATAACCAGTGTTACCGGCGAATTTACGATTTCAGTACCGCAAAATTCTGTTTTAGTGGTGTCGTACATTGGATACCTGCCTCAGGAAGTCAAAGTAGTCGACGGTTCGAAGTTAAGCATCCAATTGGATCAAGATAACAAAACATTGGATGAAGTAGTGGTAGTGGGCTACGGTACCGCCAACAAACGGGACCTTACCGGCTCCATCGTAAAAATATCATCCAAAGATTTGACAGGCAAACCCAACACCAACCCGGTAGCATCGCTTCAGGGAAAAGTTACAGGGCTGAGCGTGGTGAACAGTGGTCAACCCGGTTCTGAACCCGATATTCGTATTCGTGGTACAGTAAGTAGAAACCAAACAAAACCGCTTTATATTGTTGATGGTATTTTCAATGACAATATCAGTTTTGTGAATCCTTCCGATATCGAATCGATGGAAGTGTTGAAAGACCCTTCTTCATTGGCGATCTTTGGTGTTAGAGGTGCGAATGGTGTTATCATTGTAACCACCAAAAAAGGAGTGGAAGGAAAAGTAAGCGTAAGCATGAACACATCCCTTGGAGTGAAAAACATTGTTGGTACTCCAAAAATGACCGACCGCACAGGGTTTATGACTTTGTATGATGAACAAAGAGCAAATCAGGGATCAGTAGCTTATCCTAGCTACGGTTTATTTGCAGGAAACAGCAACTGGGTGGATCTTATCTCTCAGAAAAATGCGTTGATTAACTCGAACAGTATCAGCATTTCCAGCGGAACAGACAAAAATAAATTGTATGTTGGTTTTGGTTATATGGACGAACAGGGTTTAATCAAAAATGAAACTTACAATAAGTTTACCGCTTCGGTAAACGATGAACTGAGAATCAATAAAAATTTAAAAATTGGCATCAACGTAAACGGTTCGAAAGCAAATATGCCTCAGTTGCATGATTTTAAATCTGCGATAAACGCCACCCCTATCGTTGAACCATTCAACACAACAAGTGGCGTTTATAATAAATTGCCTGATGCAATTGGAGGTCCTCAAATCGGGAATCCGTTGATGTTCGTAGAAGGCAATAAGAATACTCAATTGAACAAAGAATACCGTTTTATCGCAAATGGATTTTTGGAATATACTTTCCTGAAAGATTTTACTTTCAAGGTGAATTATTATGCCGACTTAGGATTTAACGACGGAACGACTTATACTCCAAAATACCGTGTATACAATGCCGAATCGGATGCTGTAGTAGATTGGAATACCAAATCGATGGTTCAACAATACAAAAACAACTATTCGAAAATTCAACAAGATTATTTATTGACCTATAAAAAACAATTTGGAGATCATGGAATAACCTTATTGGGTGGCTTTACCACTTATTTCGAAAACTATAGCCAAACGAAAGGACAAGTTTCGCAATATGCAGGTGGTGACCCTATACCATACGATAAAAGATGGTGGTACCTGGATGTATATCCTTATGGTGATCCTTCATCGCGTATTGTTGTAAGAGATCCTGATCCAAACATACCTTCCCAATGGGATCGTTCAACCGTATCTACATTATTCAGAGCTTTGTACAACTACAAAGGCAAATACAATATGAATGCTTCTTTCCGTAGAGATGGTTCTTCCGAAATTTCGCCAAGTCACCGCTACCAAAACTTCTGGGCAGTGGGTGGAGCCTGGTATCTAACTCAGGAAGGTTTTATGCAAGGTCAAACACTGTTTGATAACCTGAAGCTGAAAGCATCGGTTGGACAATTGGGTAACCAATACACCGGAGTACATTATCCTTACTATCCTAATTATATCGCAGGTTCATCGGCCGTATTTGGCGACAATATTGTGCCGGCTTATGAATTGGCCTACAAGAACAATCCGAATTTAAAGTGGGAAACTGTAAATGCGTATGAAGGCGGTGTAGAAATGGATCTTCTGCACAACAGGTTACATTTTGAAGCAAATTATTACGACAAAAGAACAAAAGACCTGTTGACCATGGTAAATGATGGAGCTAATAATTTCTATATGAATGCCGGCTCTATTAAAAGTTCAGGATTAGAATTTTTAGCAACATGGAATCAATCGGTAAATAAAGATCTGAGCTACTCCATAAGTGGTAATCTTACCACTATGAATAACAAGGTTTTGAGTGTTTGGAAAGATGGTTACAAATACTATGATGGTAACTCTGTAACTGAAGCCGGAAACCCACTTGGATATTTCTATGGTTATCAGGTAGAAGGTGTATATCAATCGTATGCCGACAAATTGGCAAGTCCGGTAAATACCTTGGGAGATTATGGTCCCGGCGATCTTAAATTTAAGGACATCAGTGGTCCAAATGGAGTGCCCGATGGAAAAATAACGTCAGATGACCGTACCAAAATCGGTAATCCAACTCCTGATTTCACCTATGGTTTTTCCTGTACGTTGAACTACAAAGGATTTGACTTGGTAGTAGACTTTCAGGGAGTGTATGGAAACGAAGTATGGCGTAGTTGGGGTAATGGAGCTTCCTTTGCCGTATTTAATTACCGCGATGCCCGACTGGGAAGATGGACAGGTGTAGGCACTTCGAACTGGGAACCAAAGGTAGGTAACGATGCCATAAACAATTTACCTTCGAGCTATATGATTGAAGATGGTAGCTATATCCGACTTCGTAATGTTCAATTAGGATATAACTTTAATCACAAATCACTGTCGAAATTAGGTATCAGCTCATTGCGCTTTTATGTAAGTGGTCAAAATCTTGTAACATGGAAACATAACTCAGGATTTACACCTGAAGCAGGTGGTAGTGCAACAAAATTTGGTGTTGACGATGGGGGTTATCCCGTTCCAGCAGTCACAACTGCAGGTTTAAATATTACATTTTAATTGAATCTAATACATAACATGTCATGAAAAAAAATATATTATTCATATTCATTTTACCCCTGATTTTAATGGCGGTAAGTTGCACAGATTTTTTGGATCGTAAACCTCAGGGTACAGCCACCGAAGGAGACTTAACCGTTGGAGGTGTCGAGGGTAAAGTTTTTGGACTCTATGGTACGCTTCGCGACGAGGGAGTAACAGGATTACCAATGGTATTTATGCACGTAATGCGTAGCGATGATGCCATTAAAGGAAGTACCGTAACCGATGGTGCTGCCTACGAACAAATGGCTGATTTCTTCAAGTATGATAAATCGGATGGCTGGTTGTTACTTGACTATTGGAATGCACATTACAAACTGATTTATGCATGTAATGACATCCTACAAACTATCGACTCTCTAAAATTATCGACTGATGGAGATAAAATTAATCAGGCCGAAGCCAAATTTTTCAGAGCGTATGCTTACTTCGATTTAGTAAGAACATTTGGACAAGTACCTAAAATTGATTTCAAAATCTACAATGTAGGTGATGCTAATATCGAAAAATCAAGTACATCGGCTATCTATGCATTGATTGATGAAGATTTGACCTATGCTTCAGCAAATTTACCTGTAACATGGATTAGTTCCTTTACTGGTCGTCTAACTAAAGGCACTGCCAACACTTTGTGGGCAAAAGCCAAATTATACCGTCAGGACTGGGCAGGTGCTCTGGCTAAATGCGAAGAAGTAAAGGCATCAGGTCAATACAATTTATTGACATCGTACGATAATTTCTTTAAAGAAGAGTGGGAAAATTCAAGTGAATCCATCTTGGAAGTTCAGATGTACGTAAATAAAACTGGAACTGAAAGTTACAACAATAACTGCAATGGTGCACAAGGTGTACGTGGAAGCGGTGATTGGGATTTAGGTTGGGGATGGAATGTTCCAAGTCAGGCATTGGTAGATTCGTACGAAGCCGGTGACCCACGCAAAACAACTACGATTCTTAGCTCAGGCGGTCCTGATGGTTACGGCTTGACAGTACCTGCTGCATTGGGCACTATTCAACCTTACTGGAACAGAAAAGTATATTCCAATCCGGTTAGAAGATCAGCTACAGGAATCAAATATGCCAACTGGTTGAACATTCGTTTGCTGCGCTATGCCGATGTACTTTTGATGGCTGCCGAAGCTGCCAACGAAGTTGGTGGAGCAGCCAATACCACCAAGGCATTGGGTTATTTGGAAATGGTAAGAGGTCGTGCCAGAGGAACTGCAAATGTTTTGCCTCAGGTAACCACCACCGTTCAAGCCGATTTGCGTACAGCAATTAAAAAAGAAAGAAGAGCTGAATTCGGGATGGAATACGAACGTTTCTTCGACCTTGTACGCTGGGGAGATGCTGTGAATGTACTTGGTGCAGCCGGGTATACCGACAAATGCAAATACTATCCGATTCCTCAAAGTATCATCGACAAAGCTCAGGGTAAACTGACTCAAAATGCTGACTGGAAATAATTGCTAACAAATAAAAACATACAAATATGAAAAAGATATTTATAAAGATAATGGCTATATCTGTTGCACTTATGTTGTTCAACAGCTGTCAAGATATGAATCATCCGGCTTATAGCGATTATAAAAAGGATTCCAACCCGGTGGGTGGTCCTTTAAAATTCTATGTAGCCTTTGATGGTACCACCGATAATCCGTTAATGAATGCAGTAGATAGTATTCGCGCCAATTTTGCTACTGATAATCCATTAAAATTTACAACAGGAGTTTCAGGGATGTCTATTATTGGAGATTCTGCTAAGACAGTAACATATGCTAAACCGAATGATTGGGCATCGACAGCATCAAGTTTTACTATTGCATTTTGGGAAAAACATGCTGCTAAACTTGCTCCTGCAGAGTTTGTATTTAGCGTTGCAATGCCTGGGAATTCAGCCTACAACTGGTGCGATGCATCCATGTTTTTGTTGATTGACAATAATGCAACTACACCAATTGCTAAATTCTACATGTATGATAAAAATAAGAGTGATACGTGGTTAGTATGGGATGGTGCTAGTGCAGTAACTGGTATTTTAGACGGATCATGGCATCATTTGGCTTTTGTGTATGATGCAACTACTTCAGGAATGACTTATTACAAAGATGGAGTTGCTTATGCAACAAAAACTTGGGGTACTCATGGAGCCTTAAATATAGATTATAATCAAGTTGCAGCTCTTCACATTGGTGGAGCGAGTGAATCAAGAGATACTTGGATGCAATCATGGCGAGGCAATTTGGATCAATTCCGCATGTATAGCACTGCACTAACCTCAGCAGAGGTAAATGCATTGTTCACAAAGAAGATCTAACCCATCTGCAACATAAACTTCAAACAAAGGGAGAGCATTCCTCTTCCTTTGTTTGTTTTCCAATATCATCGCTCCCACTGATTTCTTATTTTTATATCAAAAACCATGAAAGCCTTATTGACAGGTATTTTGCTTTGTTTGTCGCTCTCCATCTTTGCTCAGTCAAAAATAGTAAAGGGGCAAATAACCGAATACAATATTTCTACAGAAAAAACATATCAAATTACCGGAACGGTCTCGGATGAACAGGGACAAAGACTGGATATGGTGAAAGTGATGATAAAAGATGGCGTCGGATCCGCAACTACCAACACGAAGGGGGAATACTCTATCACTGTTGGCTCGAACGATAAGGCACTGGTATTTTATTATCCCGGTATGAAAATTACCGAATTAGCTTTTACACTGAAGAACCCGACCGTACATTGCAGGTTGACAAAAGATCTTGTCGATCATTCACTTAGAAAACACACATCGCAGAAAACAAAATGGTTTGACCCCAAAAACAATCAACAAAAAAGCTATTGCAACCCATTAAATATTGACTATAATTTTGAACCGTATAACAAGGAAAATAAAATCTCCTGTCGTTCAACAGCTGATCCACTGATTGTTCCTTATAAGGGAGAATACTATCTTTTTTGTACCAATCAGGATGGATTTTATGTATCGAAAGATTTATCGAAATGGAAATTCGTTTTCAGTGGTTTTCAGCGAAAACCTACCGACGATGATCAATGCGCTCCGGCCGTTGAAGTGATAGGCGATACCATCGTAATGTTGGGCTCCACCTACAAAGATTTACCGGTTTGGTACAGTACTAACCCCAAGGAAGGCCGTTGGAAACGACTTGCCGAAACAGCTATCCTGCCGCATTGGGATCCGGATTTATTCTTGAACGATGATGGACGGCTGTATCTCTATTATGGCTCGAGCAATGAATTTCCGATTAAAGTAGCTGAATATGATCGATCTACTTTCCGACCGAAAAGTGTTGTTCACGATTTGTTCGGACTGAAACCCGAAGTGCATGGCTGGGAACGATTTGGGATGAATAACGACGATTCCGTTTCGCTGAAACCGTTTATCGAAGGTGCCTACATGACAAAGCATGATAACAAATATTACCTTCAATATGGTGCTCCGGGCACAGAATTCAAGGTGTATGCCGATGGTGTTTACGTTGCAGATCAGCCTTTCGGTCCATTTGTCTATCAACAACACAATCCGTTTTCGTATAAACCGGGTGGATTTGTTTTGGGAGCCGGACATGGTGGAACGTTTAAAGATAATTACAGCAATTACTGGCACGTAGCCACTTGCATGTTGTCATTGCGCGAAACTTTCGAGAGAAGAATAGGACTTTATCCTGCCGGATTTGACAAGGATGGCGTTATGTATGCTAATACTGCTTTTGGCGATTATCCGACCAGCATTCCTCAAGCCACCGAAAATCATAAGAAAGGAAATTTCACCGGATGGATGTTACTCTCGCTGAACAAGAAAACCAGTGCATCGTCTTCCGACAGTATTTATACTCCCGAAAATGCTTCCGACGAAAATATGCGAACCTACTGGGCTGCAAAATCGGGACAAGCAGGTGAATGGTTTGAAATGGATTTAGGAGCTGTAGATCAGGTGAACGCTATTCAGGTAAATTACTATGAGCACAAAGCCAACCAATTTGGGAAGGCAATGGATGTGTATCATCAGTATAAAATTTATGGATCGACCGACGGAACCAACTGGGAACTAATAGTAGATAAAAGCGATAATGACCAAGATGTGCCACACGATTATGTAGAATTACTTCAGCCGGCAAATGTTCGGTATTTGAAAATTGAGAACATACACACAGCCAGTGGCAACTTTGCACTGATGGATCTTCGTGTTTTTGGAAAGGCAGCGGGAGTAATTCCCGAAGCAGTTCAAAAGCTCACTGTTAACCGCGACAAAAAAGACAGTCGCAACGCCATCATATCGTGGAAACCGCAACCAAACGCTTACGGATACAATGTCTATTTTGGGACTGCCGCCGACAAACAGTACAACTGCATTACAGCATACAACAATAATTCATACAACTTCAGAGGATTAGATAAAGGTACAGCTTATTATTTCTCTATCGAAGCATTGAGCGAAACAGGAGTTTCCCAAAAATCGAAAACCGTTTTTGTAAAATAGAAAATCAACATCAGAAATCTTTAAGGTAGAAAAATCAATTTATCGCTTGCCCCCTTTCAGTTGGGCAGCGAAGAGTTTTTCCGAAATTAAATTTAGTTACAATTAAAACATAACACCCGTGAAAACAAAAATATTTTTAGTAGCCATTTGTTGCTTGTTACTTACCAATACTGAGGCACAAAAAAGCAATAAAAAAGCGAAATTAAAAGCTGTAGTCGAAGAAATAAAACCAGCTTTGCCGGCAAGCAAGGCGCTTTATTTCAAAGCCGACCCCAAAATGGATCAGTTCATCAGCGACTTAATGTCAAAAATGACCATCGATGAAAAAATCGGTCAGCTTAACTTGCCGTCGTCGGGCGATTTCGTTACCGGCGAAGCGAAAAGTTCCGATATCGGCAAAAAGATAGAAGAAGGGAAAGTGGGCGGATTATTCAATATCAAGGGAGTTGAAAAAATTCGTGATGTACAGAAAGTAGCTGTCGAAAAAAGCCGTTTAAAAATACCCATGATTTTTGGAATGGATGTGATTCACGGTTATGAAACCAATTTCCCCATTCCGCTGGGGTTGGCCTCGTCGTGGGACATGTCTCTGATAGAACAATCGGCACGAATAGCCGCTCAGGAAGCCACAGCTGATGGTATCTGCTGGACGTTTTCGCCCATGGTAGACGTTTCCCGCGATCCACGTTGGGGACGGGTAGCCGAAGGTTCGGGAGAAGATGTGTATCTGGGATCGCAAATAGCCAAAGCTATGGTACACGGCTATCAGGGCAATAGCCTGTCGGACAAAAACACGATGATGTCCTGCGTAAAACACTATGCATTGTATGGAGCTGCTGAGGCCGGACGCGATTACAACACTGTTGATATGAGCAAACTGCGGATGTACAACGACTATCTCCCAACCTACAAAGCAGCTGTTGATGCCGGTGCCGGAAGTGTGATGGCTTCTTTCAACGAAGTGGACGGAATACCCGCCACTGCCAATCGGTGGTTGCAAACCGATGTTCTTAGGGAACAATGGGGATTTGGAGGATTTGTGGTGACCGATTTTACGGGCATCAACGAGATGGTGAAACATGGAATCGGCGACCTGCAACATGTATCGGCATTGGCTTTACATGCCGGAATAGATATGGATATGGTGGGTGAAGGATTTCTTACTACCCTGAAAAAATCATTAGACGAAAGCAAGGTTACGCAAGCCGAAATAGACCTGGCCGTTCGCCGCATCCTGGAAGCTAAATACCGGTTGGGATTATTCGAGGACCCCTATAAATATTGTGATGTGAGCCGTGCTAAAACGGAAATCTATAATCAACAAAACAGAGCCATCGCCCGTTCCATTTCAAGTCAGTCGATGGTATTGATGAAGAATGCCAATGATGTGTTGCCACTTAAAAAAACAGGTACAATAGCAGTAATTGGTCCGTTGGCCAGCAATCCCGAAAACATGCCGGGCACCTGGAGCGTTGCTGCCAAGCACTCGCAAGCCATTAGTTTATTGAACGGACTGAAAGAAACCGTGGGCGACAAAGTAAAATTTGTGTACGCAAAAGGAAGCAATTTCGAATACAGCGCCGAGCAGGAAGCACGTTCGGCTATGTTCGGTAAAAACAGCTATCGCGACGACAGACCGGTAGATCAGATTTTAAAAGAAGCCATTGAAGTGGCTCAGAAAGCAGATGTGATTATTGCTGCCCTGGGCGAAGCTTCCGAAATGAGTGGTGAATGCAGCTCCAGATCGGACATTAGCATCCCTCAGGCACAAAAAGATTTGTTGGTAGAACTGAAAAAACTTGGAAAACCTATCGTATTGGTTCTTTTTACCGGACGACCATTGGTTTTGAATCAGGAAAAAGAAATAGCCGATGCCATTCTGAATGTGTGGTTTCCCGGTAGCGAAGCAGGTTATGCCATTTCGGATGTATTGTTCGGAAAAGTCAATCCTTCAGGTAAATTGCCCATGTCGTTTCCGCGTAGCGTAGGTCAGATTCCATTGTATTACAACTACAAAACCACAGGACGACCTGAAAACGAAGAAGACAAATTTGAAAAATTCAGATCGGTCTATTTAGATGTTCCCAATTCACCCCTTTATCCTTTTGGATATGGATTAAGTTATACTACCTTTAATTACAGCGATGTCAGTCTGAGTTCATCTAAATTGCAAGGTAACGAAACACTTAAAGCCAGCGTGACCCTTACCAATACCGGAAAATATGACGGAGCCGAAATCGTTCAGTTGTACATTCGCGATTTGGTTGGCAGCATAACCCGTCCGATAAAAGAACTGAAAGGTTTTCAAAAAGTGATGCTGAAAGTTGGAGAGAGCAAAACAGTTACATTCGACATTACAACTGAAGATTTGAAATTCTATAACAATGAACTGAAGTATGACTGGGAAAGTGGTGACTTTGAAATTAAAATCGGAGGAAATTCGAAGGACTTAAAAACGGCGACTATCAATTGGGTAAAATGATTTTGCAAGAAATGATTGAATGGAAACCAATAATATAATGCGCACACGCATTTTGGTCTCACACTCGTCAGCAAGCAAATGCGTACGCGCATTTTGATCCCGCTACCGTCGGCAAGCAAATGCGTACGCGCATTTTCGTCCTGCAATCGTCTGCAAGGAAATGCGTGCGCGCATTTTCGTCCCGCAGCCGTCGGAGAGCAAATGCGTGTACGCATTTTCGTCCTGCCCATCCACGCCATGCCAACATAAATATCTATTGGAAAGTAGATTGACTATAATACGAGAAAAATTTCTAATAAAAACAGAGATAATCTAAAAAATATGAACCAAAAATTTTTCTTGCTATTTGCTTGTCTTTTCATTCTTACAGCTTGTAAAGTAGATGAGCCCATTGTAAAAAATCCGACTACCCGCAGTATTCGTATCTCTTCTGCCTATATCAACGAATATATTTGGGCAGACAATTCGGTACTTTACAATGTGAGTTTAGCCACTAAGCCGGTGGTGAAGATCGTTTTTGATGACTCAATAACTATTTCAAAGTTCATTTCCTCAAAAGTCACTTTTAGCGGTGAGATAGGAAGTAACTTTACCGCTGCCAAAGGCGAGAATAACAAAACCTTATTGCTTACATCCACCGTCGTGCCCAAGGGTTTGACAGAATATACACTAACAGTTGATACCGGAAATTATCTGGGTGGGAAAATCAGCACTCGTTTCTCTTCAAGATTTGTTACGGCAGTGGATCCTACTCCAAAATTTCCTACTATCTCCGACGATAGTTTGCTGACGCTTGTTCAGAAAAAAACATTCGATTATTTCTGGAGTTATGCTCACCCCACCTCCGGTCTTGCACGCGAACGTTTGGGATCGGGCGAAACAGTTACCTCGGGTGGTTCGGGCTTTGGCATTATGACTATTCCCGTAGCCATTGAACGAGGTTTTATAACGCGAGCACAGGGATACGAACGCATGAACAAAATTGTGAACTTTCTCAATGCTTCTACCACCGATAAGTTTCACGGTGCATTTCCACACTGGATCAATGGTACTACCGGTAAAGTGATTCCTTTCAGCACCAAAGATGACGGTGCCGATTTGGTGGAAACAGCCTTTCTGATGCAGGGATTACTCACTGTACAGTCGTATTTCAAAAATGGAACGACAGCCGAGAAAGCTATGTGCGATACTATTCAAACACTATGGGAAAATGTGGATTGGACATGGTTTCAGCAAAGCGGACAGCAGAAACTTTATTGGCATTGGTCGCCAAATTATGGTTGGGATATGAACATGCCCATCAGCGGATGGAATGAAGGACTGATCGTTTACGTGCTGGCTGCCTCCTCTCCTACTCACGCCATTACCAAATCAGTTTACGATAATGGATTTGCACGCAGTGGAGCTATGAAAAATGGCAAAACATTTTATGGAGTTACGCTTCCGCTTGGCGAAGACAATGCCGGTCCAATGTTCTTCGCACATTATTCGTTTCTGGGTCTTAATCCAACACATTTATCGGATGCATATGCCAATTATTGGACGCAGAACACTGCTCATGCAAAAATAAATTATAATTATTGCGTAGCCAATCCAAAAGGGCAATATGGCTACAGCTCTAATTGCTGGGGACTCACGGCCAGCGATATTCAGAACGGTTATACCGCTTCGTCGCCCAATAACGATGTGGGGGTCATTGCTCCTACAGCAGCTTTATCATCGTTTCCTTATACGCCTACCGAAAGCATGCAGGCATTGCATTTTTTCTATTACACGTTGGGTGATAAACTGTGGGGTGATTATGGTTTTAAGGATGCGTTCAATCTGAACACGCGCTGGTTTGCCGATTCGTACCTGGCTATCGACCAGGGACCGATTGTAGTAATGATTGAAAACTACCGCACCGGATTACTTTGGAATTTATTTATGCAAAATACAAATGTACAAACCGGATTGACCAAACTGGGATTCTCGTACTAAAACTTTCCTTGCTTGTATCTCTTCACCACTTTTTCGAGTGCTGAGTCAGCTGCGAGTGAGTCGTATTTCATTTTCAAGTCTTCCTTAAACAGCAGTCCTACTCCATACCAAAAAGTAGCCGGAAGCGTTCCTTTATAGGTTTTAATCAGATCGTAGGCACTCTGGTTCGTTTCACGCGCAATCAACTTAAGCAACAGCTTTCCTTGTGAAGTGGACATATTTCGAACATCTTTCTCAAACTGCTGAAATAATGCTTTCTCGGTTGTCTTTATCAGTTGTTTTCTTTCCTTATTATCGGTCATGGTGGCAAGTTTTGCATTCATATTGTCCACCAATGATTTGGTTTGCACAACATAGGGATAGATTTTCTTCAAATTATAGATGGTTCTGTAATTCGATCTGTAAAATTTCATCTCCTCTTCGTAGGTCTTATAATCTTTTGCCCTGTTCTCAAGTTTCGCTTTTTCCCTCTCCTGCGCAGCCAGCAAACTATCTTTCTTCATCGTTTTTTGCAATTCCTCGGCCATTTTTTGTATTTCAGCCAGCATCTGACTGTCTTTATTAACCGGCTCCACCTTCTCTGCCACATCAGCCACATTTTTCTGGATTTCTTTCAACGCTTCTTTAACCAGAATAGACCTATTGAGCTTAACTTTTGGCATAGTCACAGCGGTTTTCAGCATTTTTTCCAACGCATCAGGCACAGGTGGAGTTTGGTCTAAAGCATCATTCTGAAAATCAACCTCTACTTGCTGAGGCTCATCAAGACTAGGTTCATCTGACAGCAGGCTCCATTCAAGATTTAGATTCAGCAGAATAAAAAGCAATGCGTAGAATGCTAATGAGACAGTTATTGCAATTATGTTAGGATAGTATCGTCTGGGAATATTCATTGTACAATTACTCGCTTTTTGTATCTGTTGCGGTACAAGTGTTTTTCGATAAGAGTGCAAAGGTATGCAATTATTTCAACTTTTACCGATAGAGAATTTTAAAATAAACGAAGTAATTAGTCGACTTACACGAATTTATTCTGTAGTTACATGGCTTATTTTCTGACAATTATTTGGAGGGAATTGAGCCAATGACAGTATCGATGGACACTTTTCCTTCTAAAACCTGAGAGTACACAAAAAATAATCTTAAAAAAGCATAAAAACGGGATTTATGTTCATAACTTTCATCAAAAAAAAAAGATATACATTAAAATAATTACGTAAATTTGAGGGAAATTTTTTTAAAATTTTACTCGTTAACTTCTTCATTAATCTTTTATAATCTACAGTATTTATGAAACAAATGAAACGAACAGTAATGCTTCTCATTGGAGCCTTGCTAACGTCGGCCAACTTGTTTGCAAGCGAAGCCGACATCGCTATCCCTGACTTACATGCAGGTGAATTTCACATTTTTGGACAAGCCATCTCCTCATGGGATTTCTTGTTCTACGGAGCACTGGTTATCTGTGTTACGCTCAGTATCAGTTTATGGCTTTTTTCACAGGTCAAAAAACTGCGAGCGCACGATTCCATGTTGAAAGTATCCGAGATTATTTTTCAAACTTGTCGCACCTATTTATTGCAACAAGGTAAGTTTCTTTTAATGCTTTTTGCTTTTGTTGCAGTCATCATGTCCTATTATTTCCTCGCACTTCAGGGAAAAACCGTTGGCACATTATTGTATGTATTGTTTTACTCTATCCTGGGTATGGGTGGCTCCTATGCAGTGGCCTGGTACGGTATTCGTATCAATACCTATGCTAACTCCCGCACAGCATTCGCTTCACTACACGGAAAGCCGTGGAATGTAGTTGACATACCGTTACGCGCTGGTATGAGTGTGGGTCTTTTCCTTATCTCATTGGAATTGGTCATGATGGTGATCATCCTGTTATTCGTTCCCCGCGAAATAGTAGGTATTTGTTTTCTAGGATTTGCCATTGGCGAGTCACTGGGTGCCAGTGTTCTTCGTATTGCCGGTGGTATCTTTACTAAAATTGCCGATATTGGTTCGGACTTAATGAAAATTGTTTTCAATGTAAAAGAAGATGATCCCCGCAACCCTGGTGTTATTGCCGACTGTACCGGCGACAATGCCGGCGATAGTGTTGGGCCTACTGCCGATGGTTTTGAAACATATGGCGTGACGGGTGTTGCATTGATTACATTTATCACACTGGCAGTTCCATTTGCATATCCTGACAAACCCGAACTGATTGGTGAAATTCAGGCAAAGCTGATTGTTTGGATATTCGGAATGCGATTCTTGATGGATTTAATGTCGGGCGTTTCTTACTTTATAAACCAAGCCATTTCAAAACGCAAATACAAAGGACTTAAAATGTTCGATTTTGAAGAACCATTGATGCGACTGATCTGGATTGCGGCTATCCTCAGCATCTCCACCTCCTTCTTTATGAGCTATTTGTTAGTTGGTGATTTAGCCCAGATAACCGGCAATGCCGCTGACGCAACACTGTGGTGGAAACTGGCAGGAATTATCAGTTGTGGTACATTGGCTGCAGTGTTGATTCCCGAATTTACAAAATTGTTTACCAGCTCCAAATCTGCTCACGTAAACGAAATAGTCACCGCTTCGCGCGAAGGTGGTCCATCATTAAATATCCTCTCGGGAATCGTTTCGGGTAATTTTGGAGCATTCTGGACAGGTATATTAATCGTAGGTTTAATGACCGGCGCTTACTTTATCAGTCAACTTGGACTCACTTCCATTCTTGGACCTCACGCTTCTATTTTTGCCTTTGGGTTGGTGGCTTTCGGATTCCTGTGCATGGGACCGGTAACAATTGCGGTTGACAGTTATGGACCGGTAACTGATAATGCTCAATCCATTTTCGAATTATCTCAAATTGAGCAAATCCCCAACATCAAAGAAGAAATTGAAAAAGATTTTGGATTTACACCTGATTTTGAGCTTGGGAAACACTACCTCGAAGCAAATGACTCGGCGGGCAATACCTTTAAAGCCACTGCCAAACCGGTATTGATCGGAACAGCCGTGGTGGGTGCAACGACCATGATCTTCTCTATCATCTTATTGCTCGAAAGCAAAGGACTATTAAGCGTATCATTGACTTCTGCGCCTATCCTGTTAGGACTGATATGTGGTGGAGCTGTTGTGTTCTGGTTTAGTGGAGCATCCATGCAAGCTGTTACTACCGGAGCTTATCGAGCAGTTGAATTTATCAAAAGCACCTTCGATTTAAATAAAACAGAAGCCAACATCGAAGATTCGAAAGAAGTGGTGAAAATATGTACCCAATATGCCCAAACCGGCATGTGGAATATCTTCATCGCATTGATTTGCTTTACGCTTGGTTTTGCATTTTTCGACAGCAATTTCTTTGTAGCTTATCTTATTTCAATTGCTACTTTTGGTTTGTTCCAGGCTATTTATATGGCTGATGCCGGTGGATCGTGGGATAATGCAAAAAAAGTAATTGAAGTGGACTTAAAAGAAAAGGGCACTCCTTTGCACGAAGCTGCCGTAATTGGTGACACCGTGGGTGATCCGTTCAAAGATACTTCATCCGTATCACTAAATCCGATTATCAAGTTCTCAACATTATTTGGATTGCTGGCAACTGAAATAGCGCTGAAAATGCGACTAGATGCAACAGCTAGCAATAGCTTCGACTACAGTGGTATTATCGGTGCCGGATTTCTAGCAATTGCTTTAGTGTTCGTTTGGCGTTCATTCTACAAAATGAGAATTCCACTTCGCAAGGAAGCAAAACAAGCTTAGTTATTCTAACAATTAATAAAAAACGTGGGTGCAAGCTCACGTTTTTTTATTTTACAAAACTGTTTGAGATGGATAAAACTCAAATACCTCCATTCTAAAAAACCAACTTCACGTTAAATAACTACAATAAGAACTGTATTCATTTCTAAAACACTAATTTTGCGATGCAATTAGATAAACGTAAAATAATTTCGTTTTTAGTACTACTCAATTACATTCTAAAATAAATGAATCTACTTAGCATTTTACTTCAGGCCGCACCAAAAGCAGTATCCGATACCACCAATGTGGTGATGACCAATCAGACCTATTTCAATTTGTTACTCAAAGGCGGTATGATATTAATACCACTTGGCTTCCTCTTTGTATTGGCCAATTACCTAATGATAGAACGTTGGATTTCCATTAAAATAATGGGTAAAATTGATACCGACTGGTTCGCCCAAACAACAAAACTGGTTTCGGAAGGCAAAATTGAAAATGCCATTCAGCTTTGTAACGAGAAACCAACCATTTACTCCAAAGTAATTGCTGCAGGACTCGCTGAAGCCGAAAACGAGGATCAGGAAATACAGGATGCCCTCCAAAGTGAAGCTCGCCAACAAATTTCCGAATTGGAAAAAGGGATGAATTATCTGGGAATTACAGCTTCCATTGCACCCATGTTTGGTTTCTTAGGAACCATCTTTGGTGTTATCAAAATTTTCTACAACATTTCCATTACCAACGATTTGAACATTGCCAATATCTCCGACGGATTATACCAAAAAATGATTTCTTCCGGAGCAGGACTCTTCGTGGGGATTGTAGCGTACACCGGCTATTATATATTGAATGGCAGGATTGACAAAGTGGTATTGCGCATGGACAAAGCATCGAACGATTTGCTGAAAGAAATCCGCAAATACAAACGAAGCAAAATAAACTAATTCACAATTCATAATTTTGAGATTTATTATAAAACAAAAGAAATGAAAATAGAACGCAGAAAATCAAAAGCGGCCGAGGTATATACTGCCTCGCTGAACGACATTATGTTTTTCTTGTTGCTTTTTTTCCTGATTATTTCCACCATGGTAACACCGGCTACCATCCGCGTGCTGTTGCCAAAATCGAAAACTACCGATGATGCAGTAATAAAGAAACAAATCAATTTAGCCATCACCGCCGACCATAAATACTTTTTGGACAAACAAGAGTTGACTTTTAGCGAGATAGAACCACAACTCTCAAAAATAATGGCTTCAAAAGGCAAGGACGAAGAAGCACTGGTATTGCTTCAAGCCGACAAATCGCTCAATCTGCAGGAAGTAATAGATGTGATTGACATTGGAAACAAACTAGATGTAAAAGTAGTGCTATTCACTAAGAAAGGTGAAAAATAAAATCCGGCAAAAACTTTCGTCCATCAGCAACTATAAAATAAAAGAACGAGACCGATACAAATTTTAGAATTCGTATCGGTCTCGTTGTATATGTCTTTTGTCTTCCTAGCTAACTGTCATCTCTCCACACATGCTCATGCTCAATTGATGTTTAATCGCATCCATCGAATCACATTCGCCCAGCAAATACATAAGTTTGGTAACGATAGCCTCGGTGGTACAATCATAACCACTCATCACACCGGCACTCACCAAATTCAAACTTGTTTCGTATCGTCCCATTTCCACTGAACCGGTACTGCACTGACTTTTGTTTACGATCAAAATTCCTCTATCAGTGGCATCCTTCAGTGCATTGTAAAACCAGGTTCTACGAGGCGCATTCCCAGCACCAAAACTTTCGAGTACCACCGCTTTTAGACCCGGAATTTGCAAAATCGCATTTACCGTGTGCTCAGTAATTCCCGGAAATAATTTTAGGATGGCAATGTTTTGATCAATGTGCGTGCGTACCCGCAACTTTGTTCCTGCAGCCGGATAATGAATTGACGAGCGGAAGTATTTAATATGTACGCCGGCTTTGGCCAGCGGCGGGTAATTGTACGAATTAAAAGCCGAAAAATGCTCAGCATTTTTCTTGGTAGTACGGTTACCACGAAAAAGCGTATCCTCAAAAAAGATACACACTTCAGGCACTATCGGCTGACCATTTTCTTTTGCCGAGGCTATTTCGATAGCCGTCAGCAGATTTTCTTTTGCATCGGAACGCATCATGCCAATGGGTAATTGCGCTCCGGTAAAAATAACCGGTTTGGATAAATTTTCGAGCATAAAACTCAATGCAGATGCAGAATAAGCCATCGTATCAGTTCCGTGCAATACCACGAAACCATCAAAATCTTCGTAGTTTTCCTCAATAAGCATGGCCATCCGCTCCCAAACGGGTGGATGGACATCCGACGAGTCAATGAGTGGAAGAAAAGGGATACTTTTGACATTAATGCCCGTCTGTTTAATTTCCGGCATGTATTCCTGCAGTCGATCAAAATCAATGGGGCGTAACGCACCGGTGCTTGGATCTTCGGACATACTGATTGTCCCTCCGGTAAAAAGCAGTAATACAGAACTTTCTTTTTCTACAGCCATTTCGAATGAATTTTAATACAAAGGTAATGTAAAATTCAATGCCGATTACAAAAATATGAAAGTATGAATTCAAAAGGACTACTTTTTTTGATGCCCATTCGCCCACTTGACAATTTATCACTATTTTTGTATTGTATCAACAAAAAATACAAATGATTGATACTATAACTAATACATTGTAAGCATGAATCGTATTTTTCTAATTGGATACATGGGATCGGGCAAAACCACTGTTGGCAAACTACTGGCCAAAAGACTGGGATATAGTTTTGTAGACATGGATGCACACATTGAGGAACAGCAATTTAAATCCGTGGGGCAAATCTTTGCCGAACGCGGCGAGGATGAATTTCGCGTATTGGAACAAAGATGTTTACACGAAGTGGCACAATTCGACGATGTGATTATATCTACCGGAGGAGGCGCACCTTGCTTTTTCGACAATATGGAATATATGAATACGCATGGCACTACCATTTACCTTCGCTTCACTGCCGCAGAACTTGCCGACCGACTCGCAACACAGGCCGCCAAACGCCCCCTTATTGCGACAAAAAAAGGAGATGAGCTCCGTCAGTTTATTTCAGAAGGGCTAAACAAGCGCGAACCGTTTTATACACAGGCCAACTACTCAGCAGAAGGCGATGTAAATTCAGTAATAGAGCAAATCGTAACGATAATTGGCGCATAAGGCAACCGTAATGCAAAAAAAAACCTAAAAAACAGGTTTTTCGGCTAGAATATTGCATCTGCCGTTGAGAATATCGAAGCAAAAGCAAATAAAATGACAACTAATCGGCTCGCAATGTAATAAAACAATCCATATTTCTGAACTAAACACACATATTTGCATACAAACGAGCTCGTTTTCCTGTTATATCATTGAACAATAAGATCTGAAAAGCAAAACAACCTATCAAAAAACAAAAACAGAGCATCTAAAACACTCTATTTCCAATAATATTCAGCTACAATAATTATTTTATTTTTATTTATCTATAATTCTAATTCTACAACACTTCATTTACTTTTATAAATAACAGATTGTAGCTTTACATTTTGTAGAATATTTTTATAATATAGATTATGTAATTCTTCATTTATTATATTATTTTTGTGACATAATAATTGTAGATCAACACCATAATTTATATTGTAGTCGAAATGATATTATAGCGCAATATGATCGGAAAGTGACACAAACAGATAGCATTCCGCACTCGCATCAACGGTAATTATCCCGAACAGATGCCATTCCGCGTCGGTATATACAGTAATCTGAAACGACAGAGGGCATTCCGTCATTGCATCAGAGGAAAACACTGCCGACAGATGCCTTTCCGGAGCCGGTAGATGCAATTTTAGCAATAGATATAAGCTTAGCGGACGAAACAGACAAGACAAAGACAACATAATCACTGATACATGAGAAACATATTTATCAAACTGCGCTTCGACCGCATGAAAAATGGAGATATACATGCATTGTGCAACCGGCTAATGGTTGTTTTCGGCCTTTATGATGCTAAAGCACTGGATCTGGAACAGGCTTTTGCCCGCTTCAAGGAATTGGAGCCGTCGCTTACAAATCTAAATCCTAAAAAACGGAAGCTCCCGCAGACTGAAGAGCTGAAAGCACTACGTAAACGGCAGGACGATTTGGTAACAGCACTGCTACTTCACACAAAAGCATTGAAACGGGCCCATTTTGAGGACTATCAGAAGGACGCTAACACTTGCTATAACGTTACTTACAGCATATTCAAAAATTATATTCACGAAGACATAGACAACAAAGCTTCCAAAATGTACGCCTTTAAAGGTCAGCTGAACTTAAAGAGCGAATACTATTTCGGCTTCGAAAAAATGGGATTATTGCGCTACGCCGAGGCGCTTGAAACTATAGAAACACAAATAGACAAGCAGACCCGCGAACGCAAAAAAGAGAAAGAGGCCAGACCGCCTGTGGGTATCGCTCTGCCCACCAAGGAGCACGCCATTGAAGAGCTGCGCTTGTTGCTGAATTCTATCGAAATCAAACATCTTACCCAATCCGCTACCGATTACAAGCCGCTTATAGGTCTTATCAACGGCTACCTGATAGAAAGCCGCGGGCAACTCCGCAACCTGGCCTCCCGCCGCAAAACGGCTAAGGAAAAACTGGAGGCAAAGAAAGAATAATATCTAAGAAAACAAAACTTCCATGTCAATTATGCATATCAAACCAGGCTTCGCCCTTCTGTCGTTACTCTTTTTGCTTCTCGGATGTAACGGCACGAAGGAACACGCTGTGAATTTCTATTATTGGAAATCGCAGGTGGACATTGGTGCTACGGAGAAGAAATACTTCGACGCACTGCAGGCAAAGACACTCTACCTGCGGGTATTTGATGTAGACGATGAAGGAAATGGTGCTATTGCGAAGGGGAAAATCGATGCGTTTCATCCCGCAACGTTGAACGCAACATACGTACCGGTGGTGTTTATAACCAATCGTACATTCGTCAACAAATCGGAGAAAGATGCAGAGCTTTTGTCGACAAAGGTATTTAAACTCATAGAGGAGATCTGCAGCGCCAACGGCATTAAAAGCTACTCCGAGATACAGATTGACTGCGACTGGACAGGCTCCACACGTGCCGGCTACTTTTCCTTTCTCAAAAGCTTGAAACAACTTTCGCACAAGCAACTTTCGTCCACCATCCGACTGCATCAGATTAAATTCCGAAAAACAACCGGCATACCTCCCGTTGACAAAGGCTACGCCATGTGCTATGCCACCACCAGCCCGAAAGATACAATGGTTGCAAATTCCATTTTGGACATAAAGGTATTGAAAGATTATTTGAAAAACGTGAATGACTATCCTATCCAACTGGATATGGCACTGCCTTTGTATTCGTGGGCTGTTGTTACCAATCATTTGGGCAAAATAAAACTGCTGAATGGTGTCACCAGAAATGAATTGGACAGTACGGATTTTGAGCAGACAGCACCCAATCGATACCGCGTAAGGAACGATGTCAGCCTGCATGGAATGTATCTGAACAAAGATTTCACCATCAGAATAGAAGAGATAACGCCTCAATTATTGAAACAAACCAAGGATTATTTGAACAAACATATCCATAATGAGTTTTCTATTGTTTATTATCATCTCGACCGTCAATTTTTAGAGAAATATACTATCCAAGATTTAAAATAAAACCATCTCAATGAAAAAACTAATTTTACTTGTTGTCTGCGTGCTTTCATTCCAGTACGCCTCCCCTTGCGCCGATTATGATCCGGAGTACGAATACTACAATTTGTTTATGCAAGAACTGATCTCCGATCCGCAGTATTATCCATTTCTGCTAACCTACGAACCCGGATATTACACTGCATCCGATTCGACAGTTGTAAAAAACGAAAATATCGAAGAATGGCAACACCAACTTGGCATCACTTACGACCAAGCCTATTACCTGATTTATAAAGCGAGCCGAACAAACTTGCAGAACTTAATTCAGGGAAAAAAGATAACAGACCCAAAACTTGGATTTGCTAACGGAGTATTTACCGCGAAATACATGCAGGCATTGCGTTACTTATCGTATGCTAAATACCTGGAACCGTATATGACTATTCACTCCGAAAGCACCGACAGCTGGAGTTATCGGCCCGATGTAACGGTAGCAAACCTAAACTACAACAAAGTGATTTCGACGCTGGAAAAAAGCTGGGCTGCCGAAGGTGACAAGGAATTAAAGTTGCGATATGGCTACCAACTGGTGCGCTTTGCACACTACAACCGCGAGTTCAAATCAGCAATAAACTATTTCAATAAATACGTGGAGGAATTGAAATTTAAGCCTGCCATCTATTACTATGCGCTGGATCAAAAAGCAGGTGCAGAAGCCGGGCTACAACAATACGGCGCAGCCAATTACGATTTCTTTGTGGTATTCTCCCGATCAAAAAACCTGAAAGAAAGTGCTTTTCAGTCCATCCGTTTCTCAAAAAAAACAGATTACAACGACCTGCTGAACAAGGCAAAAACCGCTTCAGAGAAAAATGATGTATATCTGATGCTTGGCTATTTAGATTTCAACAATCCACTTTCGTCGCTGACAAAAATTGTAAAAACAACTCCCGATGCCATCCAGGCCAAAGTGCTAATGGCAAGGGCCATCAATTCGATTGAACGAAGCTATATTCCCACAAACAGTTATGGATTTTGCGACACCTGTTATTTGAAAGTAACCGATAAACGATTCCCGATTACAAAGGGGAATGAAGCCGAGAAATTTTTCAACCAACTATTAATCATATCCAAAGGATTGGCAAATAATGCGACTGTAAAAGAAAAAAGCTTTTGGAACCTCACTTCAGCGTATCTCTTGTTTCTAAAAAAAGATTTTGTTTCAGCCAAACAATATCTAGCTAAAGTAGAGACAAAAAATAAATTGTACGCTAGCCAGAAAACTAGTTTGGCAATGTATATCGACATCTGCGAACAACCGCTGATAACAGCCGATGTCGAAAAAATGCTTTGCACAAAATACAAATCCACATTTATGGAACCGAAAAGAAATGAGGACAATTGGCGAACTGACAATTTTCTTGAGGACGTATTGGCCAACAGATATTATATTCAAAAAGATTATGCCAAATCATTCCTTATGAGTAATAATGTATCTTCATTGGAAAGCAATCCGGACATGAGCTTACTCGATGCCGTTGAAGCATTCTATAATAAAGCCAATAAGAACGATTTCGAAAAATATATCGCCAGAGGTATGTATCCTTCAACAGGCGACACTAAAGTTAACGAAGCCAGGTTCGATATGCCGAGCTATTTTTCGAACATGCGGGGAACTGTTTATTTAGCCAACGGAGATATAGACAAAGCATTGGCCTCGTTCAGAAAAGTAAATCCGCGATTTAATCAATATCGCTTGTACTGGAACGACAATGGTAAAAACGAATACACCGCCTTCAAAGGAGAATACAATGGCTTTTCGGGTATATCGAACAGCATTTTCGGATACAACAAAATAGAATGCTTTGACTGTGGCAAAGATACCGTTATGCAAACCGACTATTTGAAAGAATTCCCGTCGATCAAATCATCAATGAACAAATTAGAATTGACCGAGGCACTTCTTGATCTGAGAAAAACGGCATCGCTGGGCAATGAGCAAGCTGCAAAAGCGAATTATCTACTGGGTAATTTCTTTTACAACACTACCAGCACCGGTTATTTCCGCCACATTCTTCGTTTCGATCAGGATAACGCTTATTGCGAGAAATATCGATCTACTACACCCATAAATATTTATGGTAACATCTATTTCAAGAATTATGGTTACAGTTCATTCTTTATAAACAAGGTATCTCTTTCGCAGCAATATTTAGAAAAGGCATATCAACAATCTCAGACCGGCGAACTGAAAGCACGCATTGCCTTCGCATTGTCCAAATGTGAACAAGAAACGTATTACGAAAAAAAATATAAGGATTCATATTATTGGGTCGAGAGCGATGATATCCTTATCAAAGACCGAAAGTATTTTGCAGAGTTGAACAAATACAAGAATACATCATTTTACAACGACATCAAAACAAGTTGTTTGTATTTTAGCTATTATGTAAATCACTATTGATGCTGTTTTTCGGGTAGCTCCACACGATGCGCAGAGCTACCCGAAAAACAACATGTTATTCAAACTCCGCTCCTACACCATTTTGAGAAAATCACATTCTTATTTTCGCCATATTGTCGATAACTTCTTTTCAAATGTTTCGCCAGCATTCAAAATTTGCAGTATCTTTAGCCTCCCAAAACAATCCATATTGAGAGATTGTAAAACCTAAGAAAACAACTATTTACAATGAATTCCTTTGTTCACCTTCACGTTCACTCCCATTATTCGGTGCTCGACGGCATGTCAACTATCCCCAATCTGGTGGATAAGGCAGCCAAGAGCGGAATGCACGCCGTGGCTCTCACCGACCATGGTTGCATGTTTGGGATAAAGGAATTTTTCAACTATACCAAAAAGAAAAATGGCAAAATAAAAAGCCAGATTTCCGACCTACAGAAACAGCTTAAAGCCGATGGACTATCCGAAGATGAGAAGGCCGACCTGCTGAAACAAATTGAGGAAACAAAGCACAAACTTTTTAAACCTATTATTGGTTGTGAAGCTTATGTAGCTCATCGTGGGCACTTAAGTAAAGCCGGAACCGAAGATCGCAGTGGCTATCACCTGGTATTGCTGGCAAAAAACAAAATCGGTTACCGGAACCTTTGTAAATTGGTATCCACATCCTATATAGATGGCATGTATTACCGTCCGCGTATTGACCACGAGTTATTGGAAAAATACAGCGAGGGGCTGATTGCATCATCGGCATGTTTGGGTGGTGAGATTCACAAAAAAGTAGAAAAAGGTAATCTGGCAGAAGCCGAAGAAGCTGTGCTGTGGTACAAACGCGTGTTTGGCGACGATTACTACATCGAACTTCAACGCCACAAAACCGACAAACCCAATGCCGATTATTCTACCTACGAAAAACAGAATACGCAAAATCTTGAATTAATAAAGCTTGCGCGCAAAACAGGCACCAAGTTACTCGCCACCAATGATGTTCACTTCATTGAAGAAGAACACGGCGAAGCTCACGAACGATTAATTTGCCTCAGCACCGGTAAAGATCTCGACGATCCTAACCGCATGCGCTACACCAAGCAAGAATGGTTGAAGTCGCCCGAGCAAATGTGGCAGATTTTTGCCGATATACCCGAAGCACTCGAAAACTCGGTAGAAATTGCCGAAAAAGTAGAATTTTACGATATCGATTCGGATGCATTAATGCCCGTTTTCCCTATCCCTACGGACTTTGCAACCGAGGAACACTATCGCGCCACTTATACCGAAGAGATGCTTCGTAAAGAATTTGGCGATGGTTTCGACCGATTGGGTGGATACGAAAAAGCGGTACGTGTCAAACTCGAAGCCGACTACCTGCGCCAACTTACACTTGAAGGTGCAAAGAAACGATACGGCGAAGTGATGACACCCGAGCAATCCGAGCGCATCGACTTTGAGCTTGATGTAATGAAGACCATGGGATTCCCGGGTTACTTCCTTATTGTACAAGATTTTATTTCGGCAGCACGTGGTATGGGCGTAGCTGTTGGTCCTGGTCGTGGTTCGGCAGCAGGTTCGGTGGTAGCGTATTGCTTGCGCATTACCGACATTGATCCACTTCGATACGACTTACTGTTTGAACGTTTCCTTAATCCCGACCGTATCTCCATGCCCGATATCGATATCGACTTTGATGATGATGGACGTGGACAAGTATTGCGCTGGGTAACAGAAAAATACGGAAAAGAGCGTGTAGCCCATATTATTACTTATGGCACAATGGCTACTAAATCGTCGATCAAGGATGTGGCGCGTGTACAACGCTTACCACTTGCAGAAGCCGACCGATTGACCAAACTTATTCCCGATAAATTTCCTGAAGATTCGTCGGGTAAAGCGCCAAAAGTAAATCTGGCCAACTGCCTGAAATACGTACCCGAAATGATGTCGGCTCGTAATTCGTCAGATTTGAACCTTTCAAATACACTTCGCTATGCAGAAATGCTCGAAGGAACAGTACGTCAGGTCGGCGTTCACGCTTGTGGAGTTATCATCGGGTCGGACGATTTGACCAACCTGGTACCATTAAGTACCGCCATCGACAAAGAAACCAACGAAGAAATGTTGGTTACACAATACGAGGGTTCTGTAATTGAAGAAATTGGACTGATTAAAATGGACTTCTTGGGACTTAAAACCCTGTCCATTATCAAAGAAGCACTTTCAAATATAAAAAAATCGAGGGGAATAGATCTGGATATCGATGCCATTCCGATAGATGATGCCAAGACTTACGAAATGTTTAGTAAGGGACTCACCGTTGGGACATTCCAATTTGAGTCGGCCGGTATGCAAAAGCACTTAATCAATTTGCAGCCAACACAATTCGAAGATTTAATTGCCATGAATGCCTTGTATCGTCCGGGTCCAATGCAATATATTCCGCAATTCATCAACCGGAAACACGGTAGGGAAACAATCGAATATCCATTCCCGATAATGGAGAAGCGTTTAAAAGACACCTACGGAATCACTGTATATCAAGAACAGGTCATGCTCCTGAGTCGTGACTTGGCTGGGTTTACCCGTGGCCAGTCCGACGAACTACGTAAAGCCATGGGTAAAAAACTCGTGGATAAAATGGAAGCTCTCAAAGTCAAATTCATTGAGGGTTGCCAAAAAAATGGATTTGGACCGATAGCAAAACTGGAACAAATTTGGGCCGACTGGGCTGAGTTTGCAAAGTACGCATTTAATAAATCGCACGCCACTTGTTATTCGTGGATTGCCTATCAAACAGCTTATCTAAAAGCCAATTATCCTGCAGAGTTTATGGCTGCCAACTTAACGCGCAACCGCGATGACATTACCGAGGTTGGCAAGTTTATGGACGAGTGTAAAAACTTAGGCATGAACGTACTTGGACCCGATGTAAACGAAAGTGATTTAACGTTCACGGTAACCAAAAGCGGCAATATCCGTTTCGGACTGGGCGGTATAAAAGGTGTGGGCGAAGGTGCTGTTATTGCACTGGTAGATGAAAAAAACACAAACGGCAAATACAAGAGCCTTTTCGATTTTATTGAACGCGTCAACCTAAATGCCTGCAACAAAAGAGCTGTCGAAAGTTTGGCTCTTTCGGGTGGCTTTGATGAGTTTACTGACGTGCGTCGCGAACAATTATTTGCAGAAAACAGCAAAGGAGAACAAGTGCTGGAATCCATCATGCGCTATGGCAATAAATTTCAAACCGATATGGCCATGACGCGCAACTCGCTTTTTGGTGGCATGGATGCAGTAGAAATAACCAAACCGGAGATTCCTTACGCACCGGAATGGTCGCCATTAGAAAAACTCAACAAGGAACGTGATTTGATTGGCATGTACCTCTCAGCACATCCGCTGGACGAATATGAGTTTGAAATAAATCATGTATGCAACTGCACCACAGTAGATTTGAAGGACCTCGCTCCATTAAAGGCCAAGGGCCTGAAAATCGGCGGTATGGTGACAGGATTTCGCCATGGAACATCGAAAGCTGGAAATCCCTATGGTATTTTCACACTCGAGGATTATGCCGGTGCATTTGAATTTGCATTATTTGGCAAGAACTACATTGAGTTTGGCAAATACATGATTAAGGATTTGTATCTGTATATCAGTGCCACCGTACAGGAAAAAGGTGCCGATTATAAATTCAAAAAGCCTTCGGACCCGAATATTCCGGCAGAGTTGGAAATCAAGATACAGAAAATCGAAGTCTTTAACGAGATAAAAGAGAAATTAATCAATACACTCACGTTGACCATTCCATTGCAACAGCTTACCGAAGATTATGCAGTAGAGCTTACCGATCTGGTAATGAACAATAAAGGCAATGTAAATCTTTACGTGCAGGTTGTTGATGAGCTTTCGCCAAACAAAGTTATGCTCTTTGCCCGTCAGAACCGGCTACAGATAAACAAAGAAGTTTATCATTCTTTAAAACGGGCGCGCAGCGAAGGAATCATTGAGTTTCAGGTGCATTAAATACATATAGATTTTATAAATAGGCATATTTAGCCTGTCATACAAACAATATCAGTTGTCATCTGTTTTAAGGGCAACTTTCGATTTTCACAGAAAAATAAAGACTGAAAATCAATAAATATAAATCGAATTATTAATTATTAACTATAGAAGATTATGGCTTTAGAAATTACAGATGCAAACATCAAAGAACTTATCAACAGTGGAAAACCGGTAGTAATTGACTTTTGGGCAGAATGGTGTGGTCCATGTCGTATGGTAGGTCCGGTTGTTGAAGAATTAGCAAAAGAATACGAAGGAAAAGTGATTATTGGAAAAATGGATGTGGATAACAATACTGATACTCCAACAGAGTATGGTATTCGCAACATTCCAACAATTCTATTTTTCAAAGATGGTCAGTTAGTTGACAAACAAGTGGGTGCTGCACAAAAAGCTGCATTAACTGCAAAAGTTGAAGCTTTATTGTAACAGATAAAGAAATTGATTCTACAATTTCAAATAGTAGTCTTTGGCTAAAGTTGTAAACTCAGGTGAGTATTGATGGCGCACGTCGCTCTCGATAACTATTTCTGAGTTTACACATGTTATAAATTCCGGGCTAAACTCCAGTAATAATCGCTTGGCCATAGCTCCGGGTTTCGGAAATACTACTACTTGCTTTGTACAATGCAAGCCAATACTTGCAGCATATTCAACAGAAGACAAACCCTCATTCACAGGCAGAATAACACAAATTCTGCCTGTTGGTTTCAGTAGAGTTAATGCATTATCAAGTAATTCTTCGTGAGTAAGTGTGTCGGTATGTCGGGCTGTGTTTCGGTTTTCGACCGGTGCTTTTGTTGAATTGACAAAATACGGAGGGTTAGAAACAATCAAATCATAACGATTTATTGCTGTCAGTACGTAACTTTGCAATTCAATTTGATGAACTGCAATACGGCTTGACCATGGCGATTTTTGAACATTCTCATTTGCTTGTATAACTGCGTCAGCATCAATATCTATTGCATCAATTAGTGCACTGCTTCTTTGAGCAAGCATTAAGGCAATTAATCCCGTGCCGGTACCAATATCAAGTATAGCACCTGCATTGTTGGCATCTGCCCATGCACCCAGTAACACACCATCAATGCCCACTTTCATGGCACATTTATGATGAAACACTGTAAATTGTTTAAAACTAAAATACGGATTCGCCATAAAATTAGCGTCTTGACGAATTAGCCGGTGGCGTTGTACGAGTTGAAGTTGATGAGCTTCTGGTAGACGATGGAGCTACACTCTGAGGTCGGGATGTACCGCTACTTGATTGGGATGATCGTTGATTGGACTGATCGTTTCTTCGGGCAGCTTGAGGAACACTTGAATTTGTAGGAGATGCAGAACGATAAGAACTTCTGAGATTCGCATCAGACGACATTACTCTCACTGCAGAGTTTGTCCGATAGTCGGTAGAAGAACGAAATCCGGTTGCATTGGAAGCATTTCTATTTACATTTTGATTTTCAATAGAAGTCCTTTCATATCGTTTGTTTTGCAACTGATTGTACTGATTTTCGGTCAAAATACGTTGCATTTCGGTATTTTTATTTTTTATACGCTCCATGGCCTGACTTCTCGTATTCGAAACTTGTCGCTCACGAGCATAACGTAAATTTATTTCATATACCTGCTTTATTTGGTCAGGTGTGAGGTTTAATTCTTGTTGTATTTTCTCGGTTTGTTTAGCAGCTTCTTGTTCGGGTGTACGTTGTGGAACGGAAACATTGTCCTGACTGTGAATGGACAAACCCAAACACAAGAAAAGACTC
>Ga0302321_100000268_pt1 | contig 46413 bp, 45 predicted proteins | sample Fen_T0_1_FD_202505 | JGI IMG/M metagenome (GOLD analysis project Ga0302321, IMG submission 202505) | Peat permafrost microbial communities from Stordalen Mire near Abisko, Sweden - Fen_T0_1 | ecosystem: Environmental > Terrestrial > Soil > Wetlands > Permafrost | place: Sweden: Abisko... | reverse complement strand
ATTCCACCTCGCGGTGGACACCCTTGCCTTAAGCTAATGGTTGGCAACTGATAGCCCCCATAACGGACTTCAACCGTCAAATATACTCGCCATGCTCGGCGCACAAAAAGGACAGAGACCTCCTCTAAAGATCTCTGTCCAACCAAACCAGAAAATGTAAACAAATAGAGAGAAAAATTATTTCTTAGCTACAATATCAATAACCACAGTACGGTTGTAATAGCGTTCTTCAGGGAATTTATTATCAAACGGTGATTTGGCAACATCTTCGCCATATCCGTTTACTTCAAATCTCACGTCCGAGCGTCCTGCTTTTCTTAAACTGTTTTGCATAATTGTCTTCACATCATTCGCACGATCCAACGACAATTGTTGATTATGAACTTCGCTACCTGTGATATCGGCATGACCGTGAACAATAACTAACCCGTTGATTGGAATTTTAGGAACGACTACATCGTTGATGTATTTTTCGTACATCTTAATGGTTTTCGATCTGTTGAATTCATAGATAACACTAAAACGAGTTGCTTCGTCGGTAGTTGATGGTGCCCAAAGTACCAGGTGAGCAGTAGTTTCTTTTCTCAAAATTTTACCACTTTTAGTTTGACCAACTAAGGTTACTTTATAGTCACCTTCGGGACGGGTTCCTAATACTGTGTTGCCCGGGATACTGATTTTATCTTTAGTATAAGGGCCAAAGTTTTGTACTGCACCTTGTTCGTCTTTAAATTCTACCGACCATGAAGTGTACGCTTCAGTTCCTCCGTCGGCATTGATAAATACATAACTATCAAGTGGAGCTACTTGCCCCGAAACGATTTCAACCGGACGCATAGCATTTTCGCCGCTATAGAATTCAGTGAGTAGTTCGGGAGAATTGCTTTCGATAGTTACACGACGATCACCTTCTTGCAAAAGAACTAAATCAACAGTACCACCTACCTGCACAGATGCAATCAATGGTTTGGTGCGTCCTTCGGTAACAATTCTGCCCGGAGCAATTCCAAATACATTTACCAGATATGCTTTTGTAGACTCAGCCATTTCACGACCATCTTTAGGACCTTGTTCAGAAGAACCAATCATTCTGATAGTAGAATTAGGACTCTTTACCATACGATCGCCAATGATATTCAACACATTGTAATAAACAATCATTTGACGACTTGAACGACCTGAGAAATTGTCGGGAGTAGTAAGTTCTACCTGATCTTGTCTGAAATCTTTTACCTGGTCTTTTTGAAGCAATATATATCGTTTTGGTATCTCTGTTGATCCTAAATCGAAATACACGTAGTTGCCAAGTGGGAATACTTCCCTTACATTGGTTACCGCTACAGTATTTTTAGCTGGACTTATATAGAATTTCACTTCCGGTTCTACAACAACAGGAGCAGCAAATGCTTCTTCTTTTACTTTCGATTCGATTTTATGACCGCTTCCTAATTTTAAAGCTGCACCAACTCTTAGCGTTGTCAGGTTCCATGTTTCAATGCTACGTGGATTTTGTCCGAAGTAAGGTTGAAAAGAAACAAAAGGCGACAACACAAATTGAGTGCGATGATGTTGCGATGAAAGTGGAATATCATATCCGGCACCTACCTGCATAGAGATAAGATTGTTGTTGACGTCACTAAAATCGCCTTCCACTGCGGGTGTAGCAGCTTGATTAGGGATAGCTGGATTCAATCCAAGCTGATAGGTATATGATTTCGACATATTAAATGCAAAACGAGGGCCTGCATACATGTAGAAATTAGATTTGAACGGAGCAAAACGAAGACTTGGTTCAATGGTAATGTATCCAAGGTCGGTTTTTAAATCGGCCGGACAGTTACAAGGTGTTTTTACCTGATCGAATTTACCGCCACGGTTATCATAACCTGCCTCAAGCATAATACCCCAGTGCGAAGTGCCCGGACGATATTCGATAAGTGGAGCAACAAAAAGACCTACACCACTACCATCCTGAAAACGGGTGGGAACAATTAGACCAGCATCCAACTGTTGGGTAGAGCCACGGTGAAAATTTACATTAGCACCGGCAGCAACTCCAAAAAACCATGCAGGTTTAGTGTATTGAATCGAATCTTGTGTTTGAGCAGAAACAGTTTGAACTCCCATCAAAGCAAAAGCAATCAATGCAACATTTTTTATGCTCTTGGCATAAGGGAACCGCGCCAGGCGCGATTCCTTGTTATACATATTATTTGTTTTCATATATATTTTTTTATTGTAATTAGTTTACTTGTATATCAGTTAACCGACAATCAGTCAACTTGTTTTACAATAACAAATTACGGTTTATTGATAGTGTTTGTACTGGTCATTACTACAGCTCCATTGCGGGCAAGTATTCTGCCTGTCATTACTGCGTACGAATCCAGAGTGATAGATTGCAAAGCCAGGATACTACCATTAAATACGGTATACGTTCCTATAGTTGCTGAGCTTCCGGTTTGCCAAAATATGTTCTTAGCTTGTGCACCACCTGTTAGTTTAATATTCCCACCGGTAGTAGTTGTAAGCGTCGAAGCTACCTGGAAAATCCAATACGCATTAGGATCACCTTGTGCATCCAGTGTCAAATCACTTCCATCAACCGATAAGGTAGAGGTAGATTTATAAATACCCGGAGCAAGTGTTTTACCACCCTGGTTACCGGCCACTGTTTGTGGTGGCATAGCAATACATGATTCGGCAAAAAGATAAGCTTCTACTAAATCTAATTTAGCTTGTTTTAGCATGGCTGCTGTTGCAGCTCCATCATCAGCAGCATAGAGATTACCATTTACAATGGTTGCAGGTGGAAAACCGGTAATAGAAGAACGGGCACCCGGATAGATTCCTACGTCCATATTGTTGATCACGCTGGCGCCGGCATTGTTGCTAACGCCTACGCCCGAAATGATAGCAAATCGTGCAACAGTTTTAAGATCTACAAACGAAGGTAAAGAAGCAACCAGCGGAACACTGAATGTCCACACATAATCACTGGCCAAAGCTTTGTTCGAAGTACTTTTAGCTCCTGTAGTGATAGTAGCGGTGTACGTTGTACCTGCTATCAAAGGACTATTTGGAGTAAAAGTGGCAATGTTACCTGAATAGTTCACATTACCCAATACATTAGTAGCACCTGCTTTAACAGTAAACGTAGCATTGGAAATAGTAAGCGGGTTCATTGTAACACTGAAAGTAGCAGCCACAACTTTATTAAGGGGCACGTTAGCATCCAGATTAGCCGGGTCGGTAAAGATAACAACCGGTGTAAAGTCTCCGGTAGAGAATGTCCATACGTAATCGCTTATCAATGCTGCACCTGTACTGGTTTTTGCACCTGTAGTAATGGTGGCTGTATAAGTTGTGTTAGGCAGAAAATCGGTAGTTGGATTAAAGGTAGCAGTTGTACCCGAATAGTTCACCACACCCAAAACACTTGTTGTACCCGCTTTTACAGTAAAAGTAGTGGTACTGATAGCAGCCGGATCCATAGCTTTGCTAAAGGTTGCCGCAACTGTTTTATTCAACGGCACATTAGCTGTGAGGTTTACCGGATCGGTAGACAATACTGTTGGAGCAACTTCTCCTGTAGTAAATGTCCATGTAGTGTCTTTTACAATTGAGCTACCATCCATATTTTTGGCACCCATTGTAATTTGAGCTGTATACACAGTCATTGGAGTAAGGCTAACAGTTGGGATAAACGATACACTGTTTCCGAGACCAGAAACTAAGCCTAAAACCGGAGTTGTACCATTTTTAAGGGTAAAAGTTGTACCGGTGATTGTAGACTGATCCATTGGCACACTAAAGGTAGCAGTAATGGTTTTGTTTAATGCTACGTTTGTAGCTAAGTTCAATGGGCTTGTTGCAACCACTACCGGTAAAACAGTAGTGCCTGTACTAAATACCCATACATAGTCGGCTTGTAGAGCATTTCCCATTAAATCTTTTACATCAGTAGTAATTCTGGCTGTAAAAGTGGTGTTGTCGCCAAATTTACTGGAAGCCGTGAAGGTGGCTGTAGAATCAGCATCAGAGTAAGTAACTGTTCCGGCTACTACCGTTGAAGTTCCTGTTACTGTAAAGGAGGTTTCGTTGATAGTTTTAGGATTAATTTTTTTATTGAACTTGGCAGTAACAATCGTTGTTCGTATTGCCAGTTCTGCAGCACTCACAGCCTTACGTCCTACAAGAGTTGCACCACTTGCCGGTGTAACCGATACCACAACCGGACAAGGTCCTCCGTCGATGGCAACATAATCGTCATTTTTACATCCTGCAAACAATACAACCGCCAGGATGGCAAGGGTTGAAAGTAGCTTTATCTTTTTCATACATTTGAATTTAATTGTGAAATTATTTTCACCTGACAAAGGTGATACATTTAAAGAATGATTACGTTACACAATTTTTGCTAAGACTTGTATTATTCACACGTTACGAAAACCATGACGTAGCATACTGTAGTAAGTAGTGGAAAGTAAGTAGTGATTAGTGGAGAGTTATAACTACCCCTAGCCCCTAAAGGGGGACAAGAGTGGTTTCCGAGATGATATACACTTAATCGAATGTATTGATAAAGACAACTCAACGAATTTATAGAAAAAGCTTATAGGAGTCGAAACTAACTTCAAGTCCCCTTCAGGGGATTTAGGGGTCGTTGAATGATTGAAAAAGAGCGTTATCCTTCTTATTGAAAGATAACGCTCTTTTCTTATTTCCATGAATAGTTACATCCTTGAAGATAAGCAATATTTAATGATTAAACTACTACAGCAACAGTTACAATAACTGCTATTGTCAATACTACATTTAAAATGGTTCTGATTTTACTATCTCTGGGAATCAAGGTATTGATACCCCAAAGTAGAACCACTACAATGCAAACGAACGTGAAAATAATAGATTGTGACATAATGATTTATTTAAAAATGATTTATACCTGAATACTCATCAAATTGCTGAATATTCCAAATACTCTGAGGAGCCATACGATAAGAAGAATCACAACTACAACGTTTAAGATATTTCTAATCTTACGATCCATAGGAATGTAGGTATTGGCACCCCATAGGATGACACCCACTAAGATAATGACGAGTAATACGGTTAATAGTGGCATAATTTTATATTTAAAGGGTGAAGAATAAAATAGGCTTATTTATAAATAGGGCTTACTCTTTCTATATGATCAATAAAGCACATTGATATCTCATCATTTAGACCTCTCTCTAAATCCCTCTCCCGAGGAGAGGGACTTTGGCGAGCGAATAAAACAAGACCACCTTGATAATACAGGTGCCGTGTCCCCTTTCTCCTTGGGAGAAAGGGTTAGGGATAGAGGTCTGTCAATAAAACACGTACGTGCTAAATGTGATCAGTAAATATTATAGATAAACTGTATCTGTAATATTACTTCGTCAATTGAAATTCAACGCGACGGTTTAATTCACGACCTTCGGAAGTATTATTAGGGGCAATCGGATTTTTTTCTCCGTAACCAATAATGGTAACGCTTGATGCTGGAACGTTTTTACGTAATAAATAACGTTTCACCGCATTGGCTCTTTTTACCGATAAGGTTTGATTAAATTCATCTGTACCAACATAATCGGTATAACCGGCTACATTCAATCGCACTGTTGAATTATCACTTTTCAAGGTAGCGGCAATTTCGTCTAAGGCTCTGTATGAACCTTGAGTCAATTGATCCGATCCGAATTCAAATTCGATATTTTCGTAGGTTGGAAGATTACCTCCATTGCCGTTTGCCGAAAGAGAATCGATATGACTGTTTAGCTTGTTTACTTTATTATTCAATGCAGCATTTTCGGCTTCAATAGCTTTCAAACGATCCATTGTTTCAACAGTATTGTCTTTTACAATTTTGTTGATAATAACCGGAGCTGGTTTTGGGTAATACTCGCACATGCTAATGTTGCGGGCATGTTGTTTTTGTCCGTTAGCACCCAATTTGAAACGAAGACCAATGGTTGCTGTCAACGCATCACTGTTGCCTTTCGACATTTGGTAACCGCCCAGGTTGGTTCTGTCGTAATAACGATATTGAACTTCGCCACCCAACGCAATTGATTTGCTGATGTTGTATTCAAGGTTCAAACCTAATTTTCCCATTACAGTTTCAGGCACGCCATCACCGGCGTCGCGCGAATCAACAATTACATTGTTGGCTGCATCCATTAGTTTAAACTGATAAAATCCAACACCCACACCGGCATCGCCGTAGATATTCATTTTACTCCAAAAATTGGTTCTGTTAGGCACTAACAGGTTCATTAAATTGATAGAAGCAAACATTAATACATCGTGTGTGCGTCCTTCCATTGTTCCAAGTTGATTGGCATTAAGTTGGTAAGTATGTCCGTAAGGATTATACATATACTCCACTCCCAATCCTACAAGGGGATTAATGCTGTACTCGATGGCAGCACCACCAACCCAGTGAAATTGATCGCTACGAGATACTGAACCCGGAGCCACGCGGAAATAATTTCCACCACCCTTCAATGCAATCGACCAGTGCGATACCGGAGTAAATGCACAAGCAGTAGATGCTTTCAAAATACTTGAATCGGACACTACAGTTACCGCATCCTGCGTAGATACTGTTGTTGTAGTAGTTACTTCCTGTGCAGTGGCAGTTCCAACTGCAGCAACCACAAGCATAATGCTTAATAATTTTCTTTTCATTGTTTTGTTTTAATTGAATGAGATTGTTTTTATAAATAAGATTACGTTTTATAAATACATATCAGTTGTATTGTTTTGGTTACAGAATGTATTTTTTGATCGTGACAAAGGTAGGGCTGTTAATAGAGGGCAGAGTTACACAACTTTTGTAATTTGTTGCATTATTCACACACTGCGGCAGTAATCAGTGAGCAGTCATCAGTAAACAGTCATCAATGGCAAAATGATAGTATAATATTAATTCGTTTTTATTGAAAGCACTATTCGGAGAAACGGACTTCTTCCCTTACTCGTCCAATGACTTAAAGTCATCGGACGAACTCTTATTTCAACCGGGAACCTCCCTAAAAATCAGAAAGAACATCATGGCTTACTATTAGCTTCATCGTTTTTCGTATCTTTGCAACCGAAATCATTACCAACACTGAGCCTTAAGTAAAAATTACGCTATTATGTTTTGCGTTTTCAGATTACCGGGTAAATAGATGTAATATTGGCCTCTATAGTGATGTTAGCTAAAAAAGAATAAATATGACAATTGCATTTTTAGTTTTTGGAAAAGACATTTTAAATTTCCAACAAGCTATTTTTTCCATACTAACTATTTTACCCAAGATTGATAAAAATGAAAGAGTAGTTGTAGTTACAGATAGCCCTGAGTACTTTAAAATTTTAAACGATAAAATAACCGTTCTTGAAGTAGATGAAAAGACATTTGAGAACTGGAAAGGTCAGTATAACTTTTTCTGGAGAATTAAGATTATGGCCTTACAAATGATTGCTGATAAGTGGAAGAACGATCATATTCTATATTTGGATTCAGATACTTTTGTATTTGGGAGTCTTGACAGTATCAGATTAAATTTAAATTCCGGAATCAACATGATGCATACCAATGAAGGCAAACTATCTGAACTCGCTTCGAAGACTGAGCGTACTATGTGGAAACAATTAAAAGGGCGCACCTACGGCAACATTACAATTGACTCCAACAAGTGTATGTGGAATGCAGGTGTAGTGGCAATTGCTGGTGCAAACCGAGATAAATTAGATTTGGCACTTACAATATGTGATGAGATGTGTAAAGAGAACATTACTCCAAGATTGATTGAGCAACTGGCTTTATCGCTGGCTATGAACGAGCCCAATGATTTACTGCCAGCCGAAAATGAAATTGGACACTATTGGGGAAATAAAATAGAATGGAATCAGAAAATCAACCTGTTATTGCTAAACAACCTGCTGAGAAATCAGACTTTAGAAGACCTAATCGAAGAGGTAAATGAAATAAATTTCGAGAAAACGCCTATCAGAGTAAAAACCAGTAGTACAAAACTTAAATTGGAAAAAAAGCTCTCAAAAATATTTCCTATAAAAACAAACGTATACATCACTACTGCAAATAGGAAATGAGGATTGGGGTTCTGAACAACAAATTATAAAATTTTTATAACTCCTCCTATGACTTGAAGTCATAGGAGGAGTTATTGTTTTATCCAAAATAATATGGGAAATAGAACAATAGGTTAATTATTATTTGTATGTTTGTGTTATCAAATTTTCCTTACAAAACAAAACAACATGAAAAGACTATTCTTCCTCTTTCTGACCTTCGTCAGTTTAAGTGCAGTGGCACAAACCGACTTGCAAAGCCGGATAAAAACAGTTGTTGACGAAGGCAAGCGATTGTACCGGTCGGAAATGGCTTCGTGGTACGGCACCGATTTGTTTTTGGGCAACTACAAGAGCAGAGCAAATGTAGGCGGTTATTTTTCGTATACCACCAAAGAGGAAGTTTCTAAATGCATCTTCTTTTCGAAAGCAGAAAAGCCCAACGTTATTGGCACTATCTCTTTCGACAAAACCTTTAATCCGGAGCTGGCAAAGATAGATTTGAACGAAAGGGAATTTACAACTTTGGAGACTGATCTGTATGCTATTAGGAAGGTGGCCCTGACGATAATTAATACCGACACGTTGTTCAAAAAATACAGCAATACGGATTTGAATCTGATACCGTTGGTATTCAACAACGAAAAGAAAGTATATGTACTTACGGGACCAAAACAAGGCGGAGCAGTTATTATAGGAAATGATTATTTGATTACGTTCGACAACAATAATATTCTCACGAGTAAAAAGCCTCTGCACAAAAACATCATTCCTGTGCCTTATGCCGGAAAGCAAAGTGATGGCACAGAAATAGTTTCAACACTTCATTCGCATCTACCGGAAACAGGCGATATTATTACCTCTACAGATATATGTACGTTGATGTTGTATGAGAAATATGCCAAGTGGAAAACCCACAAAGTTGTTTCTCAGAAATACCTGAGTACCTGGGACTGTGCTAAAGATGAGCTAAGTGTAATGACTATGGAGGAAGTAGAGAAAATAAAAAAAAATAATGATAAAACAGGACATATAAAATAATGCCTATCGCTCTAATAGTTATTTTTGGCATACACTATAAAAATGTAATTACAATGAGAAAAACAATTTGGCTTATCATCTTTTTGAGTTTTCAGTATTCCTTTTCGCAAAATCATATTGTATTAAGAACTGAAAGAAATCAGGACAACAGCGTTGATGTTTTTTATTCGAAAGACGTACCCGGAAGCTATTGTATTTATTTGAACTTTAAAAGCTACGAGAACACCTTAACCCCTGAACGCAAATTTGTTGTTGACAATTTCGAAGGGAAACTATTTACGCTAAGACCTATTAATAAGGAACAAAACATACAATACTCATATAATTACACTTATAAACGGGGCATTCCAAATCCAAAACTGGACAGTACTTTTGTTTATCTGTTGCCCTTTAAAAACAACTGTTCTGTAAAAGTATGGTACCTGACAAATTTAGGGTCAAAATACCTTCATCAGGAAGAACCCAAGAATTGGAAAGCCTTTCAATTTATATGTAATAAAACAGACACTATTTGCTCTGCAAGAAAAGGCATAGTTGTAAGTGTCGTTGATGATTATTCAACAGATACTACCCAATTAGTTTCTTATTCGAGTAGTAGAAATATGATTCTTATTGAACATAAAGATGGAACATATGCCAGATACGAGGGTTTTGACAGGAAAAAGATATATGTAAAGCCAGGCGATCTTGTTCTACCAAATCAACCTTTAGGAGGTCTATCCCAATATGACAAAAGTGGTACTTATCAGTTGCGCTTTTCGGTTGACTACCTGATTGAACCGAAAGTTGATAATTCATCGGATAATTCCGATAAGAAACGAAAGATTGATTATAATTATATAAATCCCTATTTTCAGACAACGGATGGCCTATTGAGATTAGCACAAAGTAAGAAGTATACAACTCAGATAACAGAAGATGTAATCATAAAAGAACTAAGCGCAAGGGAATTAAAGAAAAGACATAAAAGTAAATACGGGGTTGAGGTGGAAGCCCTTACAAGATAAAATAACGTTTTCTAAATACACTTACTTAATCACATAGCTGCATAAGAAGACGTGTTTAGCTAAAAAAATAAACTATATGAAACATGTATTAATTATCAACGGGCATCCTGACAAAGAAAGCTTCAATCATGCCCTGTCACATTCTTATAAAAAAGGACTCAGTAAAACCGCAGCAACGGTTTCGGAAATAAACATTACAGACTTGAAGTTTAATCCCAATCTGCAACATGGCTACCGTAAACGTACAGAATTGGAGCCCGATTTACTCGATGCAATTGAAAAAATAAAGCAAGCAGATCATCTGGTTTGGGTATTCCCAATGTGGTGGTCGGGATATCCGGCCATAATGAAGGGTTTTGTTGATCGGGTGTTTCTACCGGGTATAACTTTCGAGCCTGTTCCGGGCAAACCATTCCCGCTGAGATTATTGAAAGGGAAAACCGGAAGAATTATTATCACAGCAGATGCTCCGAAATGGTATGATCGGGTTTTTATGCACAGACCACTTATAAATCAATTTAAAAGAGGTACGCTTCAATTTTGTGGAATAAACCCCGTAGGAGTAACGTACATAGGTCCGATTAAAAATTCGAACCCAGATTTTCGAAAGAAATGGTTGGATAAAGTCTTTCTGTTGGGAGAGAACATAAAATAAACAGTTTTCAAAAAAAAAGAAAATCAATTAGATGCGCGTAATTCTTATGAGATTTTCAATGAAATGTTATATTAAAAGGGGAGAATTAAATTATAACTAAAGTCCATTTGCTTTTATTGCTTAAATTTGTTTTATTTACACATATTTTATAAAAAATATGTGTAATCGTATATTCAACTGAATTTTATTTCTTTTTGTTAGCATCTTAGAGTTTTGAAAGGAGATTTTCTAGAACAGCTATTTTAAAAAAATCTCACTATTCACCTTATTGATTTGCCTGAAATGGATGATCCCAAATCTATTTTGGGCTTTGTTATCCATAATGGAGGCTATAATGTGTGCTATTGAGCTTGACAATTACCCGCAAAACTCAAATAAAATGAAAACACAATTACTCACCAATCAATTCGACCTTCGACAGAAGGCAGAAGAAAAATTGAGAGGAAAAAAACTACAATTGAGTATGGATCTCACGGAAATAGATCTTTTTTCGCTCAATCACGAATTGCTGATTCACCAGATTGAACTGGAGATGCAAAACGAGGAATTGGTAAAAGCAAACGAGAATGCTGAACAAATCTCAGAGAAGTATATTGATTTGTACAATCTGGCTCCCACTGGTTACATTACTCTTACAAAAGAAGGTGAAATTACAGAGGCAAACTATAGTGCCTATAACCTACTGGAAAGAGAACAAACCAGACTGATAGGTAGTCGGCTCGGTTTTTTTGTAACAGATGCGAGCAAACCTGTTTTCAATCAATTTATAGAGGATTTAATAAAAACAAAAAAAACAGAGACCTGTGTAATAGCTATAAATACACATGAGAATGAAGATAGACATGTTCTTCTTACAGGACATACCACAAGAGATGATAAACATTGCCTTATTGCGATAGTCGACATTAGTGATCTTGTGGCAAATGAGAAAAAAATAAGACAATTAGAATACTTTAACAGTATCTTTGTAGACAGAGAACTTAAAATGATTGAGCTCAAGAAAGAAGTCAATCAACTGCTCGAAAAAGCAGGTCTTGATAAAAAATATTGAAAAATCATCATATATCTTTAAACTAATGAATGAGTAAGGTAAGTCTTATTCTTGTTCCAATTCTCCATACGCCAAGCGTATTCCTTATCTAATATTGTAGATTCACCTGAAGTAGGTAGTTTGAATGTATTTTAAAACTTTGTTTTCAAAATAAACGGACAGAATATATATTAGTACACGTAACTATTAATCTAAAAATTTATCAAAATGGAAACGCACACACTACCTAACCAACCGGTGCTTCGTCAGAAAGCAGAAGAGAAAATGACAAAAAAGAGATATAAATTAAGCCCGGAATTTTCCAAGGCTGATTTATTATCTCTCAACCACGAGTTATTGGTTCATCAGATTGAACTGGAAGAGCAAAACGATGAATTGGCTAAAGCTAGAGATCATGCTGAAATAATATCGGAGAAGTATACTGATTTGTACGATCTAGCTCCAATCGGTTATTTTACACTTACCAATAGTGGCGAAATTGTTGAGGCAAACCTTTATGCAGCTACTATGCTGGGAAAGAAACATACAAGCTTGGCGGGCAGCCGATTTGGATTTTATGTTACCGAAGAAAGTAAACCTGTCTTCAATCAATTTATTGAAGATGTGATTCGAACAAAATCGCCTAAAAAATGTGTAATAAATTTGAACATACATCAGCATCAAGACACACACGCTCTTCTTACCGGACATATTTCTAGAAATGGCAAATACTGTCTGATTACTGTAATTGATATTAGCTTTGCTATAATTAATCCTTAGCTCGTAATAAACTGAGTTCGGGATAAGCGAATTTGGAAATTTCTTATATTTAGCCATATAAACTCTCCAATAAGGTTTAACCTTGAATGGAGTCTGTATTTCTACTAAGGTTAAGACCTTATTTACTACCTTTTTCTACCTTAGTAGCAAAAGAAACCAGAGCGAATATAACCTTATTACAATATTTTCAGGAAGTTAGTTGATTTAGCAATGCATTCTTATCCCGAATTCAGGTTAATAGGTAAAAAGAAAAACTATTATAATGTAAGCACATGGTATAGACTCGTTTATATTAAAAATTGTATTTTTATGCCTCAAACCATAAATCGGTCAGAGCCGCGCAAGCCGAACATCTCGTTTTTACAGGATTGTTGGATGAATAGAATAGCATAGCATAAACTCGTTTCAGTGATATACTTATAACCGTTTTCCGCCTATTCAAAAAGCGCATTGCCCATCAACCGATGAACAATGCGCTTTTTATATTGCATTGTGATAAGAAATATTGAACTGTCAACTATAAACTGCTCACTGTTGACTGATTACTGTTGACTGATTACTGTTGACTGATTACATTCTATCCATGTACCAACTAAGTTCTTTTTCCATTTTTTTGAAACGGAATATCGAGGTAATGATTTTTTGCAGACGCATAAAAGCTGTTTCACTCTTTACCACATAATCGAAGGCCTGATGGTGCATGCACTCAATGGCTACATCGATTTTATCCTGCGACGATAGCATCACCACAGGTATATTGGGATTGGAGGCTTTTATTTTATCCAGCGTTTCGAGACCGTTCATAGCTGTTTTATCAATGCTGTCAAGATAATAATCCAGCACAATGATATCCGGGCAGTGGGAGAGGTTCTCGATGCAAAGTTCGCCGGAGCTATAGGTTTCGATACTGAAATCGGCACGTTCTAAAAAATCAATTTCCAATGATTTTAAGAAGAACGCATCATCGTCCACCAAAAACAGTTTAATTTTCTCGTTATTCATCATTTCTTATCTTTAATCTTTATAAATTCTTCTTCTAACTCCATGCAAGCTTGTGTACAAATATTGCCAAGCTGTAAAACCATTTCACTTATGCCTTCGGCTTGCTCCTGAGTGGTGGCGTAATCTTGCACCTTACGGGCCATATTCTCAAAATCGCTGCTAATACCCATAATAGCAAACGAAGGAATCATTTTATGTACGGCAGAATGCAAACCCTGCCAGTCCTTTTCTTCCAGACTCTTTTTCATGGCACTAATCAGTGGTGGTGTCTGTTCCAGGTAAAGCGTAATCATTTCCATCATCAATTCCGGATTTGATTTAGTGCGGCGATTTAAATACTCAAGATCGATACACCGTTTTATTATAGCTGCCTCAACAGCCACTTCAACAGTCACTTCGGCTGCAGCAGTCTCTAGTATGGCTTGCTTCTTTACCAAACTCATTATCTTAGTGTACAATAATCGCTCATCCACCGGTTTAGCTATATAGTCATTCATGCCCACATACTTGCATTTCTCTAAATCAACAGTCGTCACATCGGCCGTTAAGGCAATAATGGGAATTGATGATTTCATCACATTACGAATATGATCGGTGGCTTCAAAGCCATTCATTACCGGCATTTGTAAGTCCATTAAAATAACATCATAGTTTTTTTCATGCAATTTATCAACGGCAATTTGTCCATTATCGGCAATATCACGTTCAAATCCAAAGTCGTCCAACAATGTTTTCATCAACAATTGATTGAGTGGAATATCTTCTACTACCAATACGCTGATGCTTTTGTTGTCAATTTGAAGCTCTTCCTCTACTATTTCCATTTCCGGCACGATATCCGTTTTCAGGAAACTCAGGATAAAACTAAAGGTTGAACCTATGCCTACCTGACTGGCTACCTGAATACTTCCTCCCTGAGGTTCTACCAGTTGTTTCACTATGGCAAGCCCCAACCCGGTGCCGCCATATAACCTTGAAGTGCCACTGGATGCTTGCTGGAAGTTCTCGAAAATCTTTTCTATCTTATCTTCGGGAATGCCTATCCCTGTATCTTTTACTGAAAACTGAATACTCACTTCTTCTTCATCCTCCGTTAGTAAACTTACACTCACGGTAATATTACCTTTGGAAGTAAATTTCACCGCATTGCTCAATAGGTTGAGGATGATTTGGTGCAGGCGAACCGGATCACCCACCAGTACATCAGGGATGGCATCATCGTATTGTTTTATCAATGTAAGGTTCTTCTCCTGAATCTTTGTCTCGAACAAATGCAACATGGCCGATATGGATACCGCCATTTTGAACGGTGTTTGTTCGAAAACCATTTTACCGGCATCTACTTTTGCCAAATCCAGAATATCGTTGATCAGCACAATCAGTGCATCTCCACTCAGTTTAATGGCTGTGAGATATTCCTTTTGTTTGGCCGACATTTCTGTTTTAAGCAGCACTTTGGTGAAGCCGATAATGGCGTTCATCGGTGTACGTATTTCATGACTCATGTTCGACAAAAACTGTTGCTTGGCTTTCACTGCATTTTCGGCAGTAAGCGTTGCGTTTTCGGCTTTTCCTTTTGCTATCTCGGCAATCTCGGTTGCCATTTCGGCAAACACGATGGCTTCGTTAAGTTGTGTTTCTATTCTTTTTCTATCGGTAATATCGCGCGCTACTACTACCACGCCCTGTACATTTCCTCTGTCATCCTTATATACCGAACCATTGAACAGCACATCTGTGAGTTTTCCGTCACGTATGGTCAAGGGAAAATCGGTAACAAATCCGTTGGCAAAAACATCCTGATAGACTTCTTTTGCTTTCTGCGGTTCGGTGAAATACTCAAAAAAATCGGTATCAATAAGTTTTTCGCGACTCACACCGGTAATCCGTACCGATGCATTATTCATATCGGTAATTTTGCCCTGCAAATTAATCGTGAATAAGGGATCGAGACTGGCTTCGATAAGACTTCTGGCATATTCCGAAGCTAGTTTTTGAGCCGTAACATCGCGAGCAACGATGACTACACCCAATACATTTCCATTGTCGTCTTTATATACGGAACCATTGAAAAATACATCGGTTAGTTTGCCTTGTTTGTGACGAATTGTAAGCGGTGAATCGGCAACCGATCCCATGGCGAAAACTTCCTGATATACTTCACGTGCTTTTTGCGATTCGGTGAAATATTCGAAGAAATCAGTACCCGTCAATTCTTCGCGCGTAAATCCGGTTACATTTACCGTGGCTTCATTCATATCGGTTATTTTACCATCAATATTAATGGTCACCAATGGATCGAGGCTTGCTTCGATAAGACTAAGCGAATATTGCGAAGCTAATTTTAAGGAATAACTGAAAGCTTCCAGTTCTTTGTTTGCAGCGGCACGTCTTTCTTTTTCTTCGGTTTGAAAAAGTAATTCTTTATCGGCAATAATTAATTCAGCCGCTCGTTTCTCTTTCTCTTCGGTCTGAAAGACAAGTTCAATATCAGCAATTTTTAATTCGTCAGCACGTTTTTTCTTCTCACCGGTCTGATAAAGCAATTCTTTGTCGGCAATAATTAATTCTGCTGCACGCTTTTCTTTTTCTTCGGTCTGAAATACCAGTTCTTTATCCGCAATGATTAATTCCGCCGCACGTTTTTCTTTTTCCTCTGTCTGAAAGATAAGTTCCTTATCGGCAATCTTTAATTCCGCTGCACGTTTCTTCTTCTCTTCAGTTTGATAGACTAATTCCTTATCAGCAATAATCAACTCCGCAGCCCGTTTCTCTTTTTCTTCGTTTTGAAAAACAAGTTCTTTGTTAGCCAGAATTAATTCGGCAGCACGTTTTTCTTTCTCATCATTCTGAAAAGCCAATTCTTTATTTGCTACGCTTAACTCCTGTGCGCGTTTTTCTTTTTCATCGTTTTGAAATGCCAGTTCTTTGTTGGCAATAATCAACTCTGCTGCACGCTTTTCCTTTTCATCATTTTGAAAAGCTAATTCTTTATTGGCAATGATCAACTCTTGAGCCCGCTTTTCTTTTTCGTCGTTTTGAAAGGCCAGTTCCTTGTTAGCATCACGCAATTCTACGGCTAATTTCTGGTCTTCGATATCGCGTGCCACTAACACTGCTCCGAGCACATTCCCATTAGCATCTTTGTAGACCGAACCATTGAACAGAACATCGGTGTGTTTGTGGTTTACATGCCGAAATGTAAGTGGGCATCCTTTTACCGAACCCTTTTCAAATACTTGTCTGTAAATCTCCTTTGCCTTTTCGGGCTCTGTAAAATAGTCGTAGAAATTAGTACCGATCAGTTTGTCGCGTTCCACGCCGGTAATATTCACCTTCGCCTGATTAATATCCGTGATTACTCCATCATTGTTGATGGTAACCAATGGATCAAGGCTAGCTTCAATTAAGCTGCTGGCATATTGTGATTCATGTGTTTTTGTTCTTTCCATTCTCTTTTTTACTTTCTTTCTTACCTCTTACTCCTTACCTCTTACCTTCTTGCCTCTTACCTCTGATATCAAATGTCTTCAATCTGATTTCGGCGTTTTACCTTCAACTGTTTAAAGTGAGAAGGTGATAGTCCGGTTACTTTTTTAAACTGATTGGAAAGATGAGCCACACTGCTGTAGTTCATCTTCCACGCTATTTCGGTGATGTTCAGTTCATCGTAGATAATCAACTCTTTAATACGTTCTATCTTATGAGAAATAATAAAATGTTCGATGGTAGTTCCCTGTACTTCAGAGAATAAGTTGGCCAGATAGGTGTAATCGTGACTCAATTTTTGACTCAGAAAGTCCGAGAAATTTACTTTTATCATTTCATCGGAATGATGGACCATTTCTATCACTGCATTTTTTATTTTTTCAATCAACACAGCGCGTTTGTCGTCCATCAGTTCGAGTCCCGAATCGAATAACGAAGTTTTTAACTGCGCACGCTGATCAGCTGATATAGACTCCATGATCTCTACTTCTCCCAAATCGACCACTATGAAGTGAAGACCGAGTTTTTTCAACTCCTCTTTGACAGCCATTTTACAGCGATTGCTCACCATATTCTTGATGTATAGTTTCAAAATATGTATAATTAGTGGATTTGGTCAAAGATACGCATGTTTCCTACTGAAAGCATTACAAAATATTGGAAATAAGTTACATAATTCCCACATTTACGTCTAAAAGGCATTGATTTTCAGAATAATTCAATTTACACTACTAATAATTTGGAGTACTCCTGAACTTCCGTTTGGCATCCCGTAGAATCCAGTAAATAACCAAACTCATTGTTGCGGCAAAAAAGCACCAAACAGAAGTGAGATATTGTGTGAAAAACACAATGGTTACTAAACACGAAATAAACATTAGAATACCCAGAACATAGGTTCGTTTGATGGTAGAAATAAATAAAGGGGCAATTGATGTGACCAGATAAATGCCAAAAACCACCAGATGGATCGATTTCGGGAAATTATCTACGTATTCGATATGATAACCCATTATTTCGGGTTTTACGCTGAGCGCCAACAGGCATACTGTAAAATACAAGGATACTGATATTCCCATTCCCAACATCACCCACAAAATTTTTCGTTTTTTCTTGTTCTTCTCCATCCAAAGCACAGACAGCGGAACCATTGCCGGCCAAAAAACTTCCGCCATGACTAAGAAGATATAGGTAGCCGGTTTCTGAAGAACGGCAAATTCGGGATGTTGTAACGACAGCCATAGAAACCCTTCGGCTATTTGTTGTAAGCCGAAAAACAAAGGAATACTTGCAAATATAATTTGCGATGGTTTGTGCACTTTCCTGATAGTGGCAATACCAATGCCCGCAATTATTACTCCTCCCGCAAAACTTGCTTCTGTTGAAAAACACATATTTATTCTCTTGTTTTAGTATTGGATTTAACCTGACTTTTTGAGCCCCCAAAGATGCAACTCCATTATCAGGAAGAGTTACACAATAAATGGAAAAAGTTACATAATTCACACCTTTTTCAATCTCTAATTAATATGTGAATTATGCAACTTATATTAAAAGTTGTGTAACATTTGAAGGACAAAAGTCCGATATATTTGCAACAACTAATTTTAGGAGAAAACAATCCCCATCACAAACCACAAAATATGAAACCAAAGAAGTCTGCAATAGATCTAAAAGGATATGCACTCCGTCAGTCAATGTTACTGAGTGAGAAAACGCTGGCAAAAAGAGTAAAGACCAATAACTTTATTACGGACATTGCCAATGTATGCTTGTTTCTTACGCGTGCAATGAAGGAAACATTTACTCCTAACCATGAAATTCGGGAATTTTTCAATCAATGTTTTCAGATAGGGAATAAATCCTTAGCACTTGTTACGGTAACCGGAACCATTATGGGTTTGGTACTCACCATTCAGTCGCGTCCGGTATTGGTAAACTTTGGAGCGGAGTCTATGTTGCCGGGGATGGTGGCTGTTTCGCTTATCAGGGAAATGGGACCGGTAATAACCGGATTAATCTGTGCAGGTAAAATTGCATCGGGAATGGGTGCTGAACTGGGGTCGATGAAGGTAACCGAACAGATTGAAGCCATGGAAGTATCCTCCACTAATCCAATGAAATTTTTGGTAGTAACTCGTGTATGGGCAGCTACTTTAATGATACCACTTTTAATTTTGTATGCCGATGGACTGGGAATTCTGGGAAGTTGGGTGGGTGCCAATTTAAAAGGTGAAGTGTCTTTTACACTGTTTTTCTCACAAGCTTTCAGCCACATATCCTTTGTTGATTTATTGCCGGCAGTGCTAAAATCATTCTTCTTTGGAGCTGTTATTGGCGTGGTAGGCTGCTACAAAGGCTATAACGCCGGACGTGGAACCGAAAGTGTAGGTAAAGCAGCCAATTCGGCCGTAGTAATTGCATCGTTGTTGGTGCTTATTGTCGATTTGATTGCCGTACAAATTACGGATATGATTTAGAACAGTTATCAGTGAACAGTAATCAGTGAATATATCGAATAAAATGACATTTGATTGATAATTGAAGAAATACGATTGACCACTAAGACACATAGGTCACAAAGATAAAAGCACAAGTGTTTTTATTTCTCTAAATCAATTATTCTCTAACCGACTGGCAAATAAAACATTTATGTTTTATTCTTTGTGTTCTTTCAATTATTGGCAACAGAGAATATCAGACAAATCATACTTTGTGTAGCTCTGTGTCCTAAGTGACTTAGTGGTAAATCTTAAAGTAGATGCCAGTAAAGGGTCATCATTGGAAAACAAGACAGATTATAAAATCTCGGTTTTAGTGCAATTTTAATACAAATTCAACATGAAGGATATAACTATTGAAAAGGATGATACAAAGAAATCGGGAAACCGAAATCCTATCATAAACATAAAAAATCTTCAATTATCATTTGGCAAACAGGTGGTATTGAAAAATGTAAATCTGCAACTATTTGAAGGTGAAAACCTCGTTGTGTTGGGTAAGTCCGGCTCGGGAAAATCAGTTCTGATTAAATGTATTGCAGGTTTGCTCAATGCAGATGGAGGTACGATCACCGTGTTTGGCGAGAATGTGAGCACAATGAAAAGGACAGAGATGAACGAGATGCGAAAGAAAATAGGTTTTCTGTTTCAGAGTGGTGCTTTGTACGATTCTATGACAGTGAAACAAAACCTGGAATTTCCGTTGCAGAGAATTAAGCGCGAGCTCTCTAAAACAGAGTGCAACGAAAAGATAAATGAAGTGCTGGGAAATGTAGGTTTAACAGAATCGCTGGATAAAATGCCATCTCAACTATCGGGAGGTATGCGGAAACGCATCAGTCTGGCGCGTACCATAGTGGTAGATCCGCGCATCATGCTTTACGACGAGCCAACTACCGGACTCGATCCGGTTACTTCCAACGAAATAAGCTTATTGATTGACAGCATTCAGAAAATATATAAAACATCATCCATCATTATTACCCACGATATTGAATGTGCACGTGCCACAGCCAACCGCATAGTTATGCTTGCCGAAGGTGAAATATACATGGAAGGTACGCTGGCTGAATTTGAGAAGTCGAAGGATCCGTTGATTAAAGCATTTTTTCGGTAGGGTGAACGGATTTCCAAATCCGTTGATTAGAAACATTGGATAATTGTAAGTACGACGAACGGACTTCCAAATCCGTTCCCAAAACCATATAAATAAATATCAGAGTAAACGGATTTGGAAATCCGTTCTCCCGGCATTCAACAATCATTATCAAAACATAAAAAACAATATGGAAACACATTCAGATAAATTTAAAATCAGGCTTGGGCTTTTTGTTGCAGGCGGAATTACTCTTTTTGTTATTGCAATATTTTTTATCGGAAAGCAAAAGAATCTTTTCGATGATGTATTTAAAATTTCGGCCAATTTCAACAACGTAAGTGGATTGCAAATCGGGAACAACGTTCGCTTTGCCGGCATCACTGTAGGTACTGTGGATAATATCCGTATCTTAAACGATTCTACTGTAAAAGTGGATATGTTGATAAAGAAAGATGTATGGAAATTTGTCAAATCGGATTGCGAAGTGGGCATTGGCTCCGAAGGTATTATCGGTGATAAGTTGCTGAAAATATCGCAGGGAAGTAATGCGGCTCCATTGGCAAAAGAAGGACAAACACTGCGATCGTCAGAACCGGTGGAAACAGACGCTATCATGGCAAGTTTAAAAGTAACTTCGAATAACGTTGAGATTATCACGCAACAAATGGCGGAAGTGATGGTAAAGATAAACAAAGGCGACGGAACGCTTGGTCGATTGATACAAGACAAGACCATTGCCGAAAACCTGAATCAAACCATCGTCAACCTAAAGAAGAGCTCCAAAGGTCTGGACGAGAATATGACCGCAGCAAAGCATAATTTCCTTTTCAAAGGCTATTTCAACCGAAAAGCTAAAAAGGCTGCCGAAAAGAAGAAAGCGGCTATAGAACTGAAAGAAAAAGCGGCAAAAGAGCGATCTAAAAATTAAAAAAAAACGATAAGGGATGGAAAATTACACTCCGGGGTTTAAATACAGACTGGGACTATTTGTTGCCGGTGGACTGACCCTCTTTTTTCTGGCTATATTTATTATTGGCAAGCAAAAGAACATGTTCAATCCCGTGTTTAAACTGACCTCCACCTTTTCGAATGTAAGTGGATTGCAAGTAGGAAATAATGTGCGTTTTTCGGGAATTAATGTGGGTACAGTCAACAACATTGTGATTATAAACGATACGACTGTGCAAATTGACATGCAGATCAAAAAAGAAGTATGGCAGTTTATCAAGTCCGACTGTAAAGTGACGCTCGGTTCGGAGGGAATCATTGGTGATAAGCTTATCATTATTTCACAAGGTAGCGCCGAGGCTCCGCTGGCAAAAGATGGACAGGTCTTGTTGTCGATAGAAGCTGTTCAAACAAATACGCTTATGGCAAGACTGGATGTAACAACGCTGAATGCCGAAATTATTTCTCGCCAGTTATCCCAAATTACCTCCGACATTAACCGTGGAAACGGTACACTCACCCGACTTATTCAAGATTCCATTATGGCTGAGAATTTGAATCAGACAATTATGAATTTAAGAATAGTATCCCGGGGCTTAACGGGTACCGGTGAGATGATGTCAAGTTTAAAGCTTACAGCCAATAATGCCCAAATCATTTCTCAACAACTTTCGGCAATAATGAATAAAATTAATAGCGGTGATGGTACATTGGGGCGATTGATACAAGATCCAACCATGGCTGAGAATTTGAACATTACTTTGCTGAATCTCAGGAAAATTTCAAATGGAATGACAGGCACGGATACATTGATGAACAGATTGAAAATAACAGCTGCTAATGCGGAGATTATATCACGTCAGCTCTCGGAGATGATGGTGGATATAAATACCGGCAAAGGAACGCTGCACCGATTAATTAAAGATTCGGTGATGGCTGAAAATCTCAACCTGACACTTATTAATCTGCGGAAAGGCTCTAAAGGATTAGATGATAATATGACTGCCGCCAAACACAACATCTTCTTCAGAGGATATTTCAACAAGAAAGCAAAGAAGGACGCAGAGCAGAAAGAAGCAGCTGTAAAAGCGGCTGAGAGTAAATTGAAAATGTAACGAGAATTCTATATTTCTATTCATTCTTCATTGAACCTGGCTGACCTGTAGTTTCCAATACGTTCCACCAAAGTTCATCATTCATATCAATTCTCTTGGGTTTTGAAACTGTGACCGGAATGGGTAGCAGTGTGAATTGATGATTCCAGTGTCCCACCACAAAATCCGTCTTACCTGCCATAGCTGCATGTACTGCATTCTGTGCCAGCAGTCCGCAAAACATGCTGTCGTTGGGATTCGCAGGCGCACTACGAATAATATAACTCGGATCAATATACTTGATGGTAACAGGAATATCCAGTGATTTAAATTCGGCTGTAATCTTATCTTTCAGATAGATACCAATGTCTTTGTTTTTGATATTCCCGGATGAGTCTTTTTCAAGCAATTCTCCCTCAAAGAATTGCCCCCCTACTCCTTCGGCCACTACAATAAGTGCATGATGGCGATTTTCAATACGTTTTCTTAGAACGGATAAAAAACCGGGTAAATCAAAATCCATTTCGGGAATAAGTACAAAGTTAGCTTCGGGTATGGATAGCGCGGCATAAGCGGCAATAAATCCCGAATTACGTCCCATTAGTTTTAAGATGGCAATTCCATTGTAAACGCCTTTTGCTTCATTGTGAGCATCCATGATAATGTTGCTTGCAATACTAAAGGCCGTTTCAAACCCAAACGATTTATCAATCATGTTTATATCATTGTCGATGGTCTTTGGAATTCCGGCAATGCAAATGTTCAGGTTACGACGAGCTACTTCTTCGTGAATGGCATGAGCTCCACGCAAGGTGCCATCCCCTCCTATACAAAATAGAACATCCACTTCCAATTCACTTAGTCTGTCCACAATCTCGCTTACACTCTGATTGCCTCGTGATGAACCCAGTATAGTTCCACCAAAAAGATGAATTGCATCGACATAGTCGGGAGTTAGCTCAATTACGGGATGGTGATGATCGGAAATAAAACCTTCGAATCCGTATTGGATACCAATGACATTCGTCACTTTATAGCGCAAGTAAAGTTCTATTACCAAACTACGGACCACATTGTTTATTCCGGGGCATAAACCGCCACAGGTCACAATGGCAACCTTCGTTTTCGCTGGGTCAAAATAGAGGTGAGTATGTGGACCTGCATTCTCGACCGAAACAGGAGTTTCGCCGGTACTTAAGCAATGTTCAAAGTACGACAGAGATGCGTCCAATAAGATTCTATCATTATTGACAAATCTAAACGAAGTTCCATTAGCTTGCAATGTAGGTTTTAGTGGAGACAGATACTTTCGTTCTCCAAGCGTTTTTACTTCAAAATTTTCATTCGTCATGATTTATTTTTTTATCAACAGGAAAGAATAGACTTAAATCCCAACTAACGAGAGTACCCAAGGTTTCAACATATAGAGTTCGGTTATCGAAGACTATTTATACTCATCCTGTTGAACACTTGCCAGAATTATTGTTTCTTCTTTGCCTGTAGTAAAATAAAACCACCAATGGTCATCACTGCCAAACCGATAAACGGCGACCAGTTTAAATAATGTGGTTCTTCGCGTGTGATTTCTACAGTTCCGAGGTCAAGAACTTTGCGGTTAGTGAAGTACGAAAAGGTAGTGAATATAGTCAAGGCTAAGCCTACAATCATGACAACGATTCCTGTGAGTTTCATTTTGTTTGTTTTTTATAGAGAGTGAGTTTTATACAGCAAGCACTAAGTGCATTAAGAATCATCAAATGCATTTCAATGATTTAAAAAGTGGATGACAAATAAACATTCATGGTTCATTTGTGCTGATCTTTATGATGTCAGAACAGAGAATATCAGGTTTTTTAAGCGTTGTTTGACTCTGTGCCTTTAGTGTCTTAGTGGTAATTCTTTGTGTGGCTGTTATATATTGAAAGCCAGTTTTATACCTTGAATCAGCATATTGGCTCCCAATACCCCGATGATAAGTCCCATGATTTTTCCCACTATGATGAACTTTTTATCGCCAACAAACCGAACGATATAACTGCTGTAGATAAATGCATAATAGGTAAGTATAGTGATGACACCGAAAATAAACACAGTAATGGCAAGGTTAAGAGGATTTGCTTTTACCACAAAGTTCATTGCAGTAACAATGGTTCCCGGGCCAGCCAGAATAGGAATGGCGAGTGGTGAGATGGCTATTCCATCGTCAAAGCTCGACTCGTTGTCTACATGCACACTTGTTTTTTTCGAATGCAGCATATCGAACCCGATAAAGAAAATGAGTACGCCCCCAAACACTTTAAAAGCGGGAATAGTCAAACCGAAAATCTGGAAAATATACTGACCAATCAATATAAATGCCAGTACGATAAGGAAGGCAACAATCGTTGAAGTTTTGGCTATCTCTTTTTTCTTTTTCTCGTTTTGCCCCTCGGTAAGCTTTACAAAAATAGGGATATTGGCAATGGGATTCATAATGGCAAAAAAGGCCATAAAGACGGTAAGTGTGTAACTCCAGATATCTTCCATACGCAAGTTTTTATTTATAATATTCCAACACAAAATCGTGCATTTGAGTATCCGACATTTTAATGGTGTCTATGCACTCTATCTTCACTTTATTTAAATGCTTATCGGCCTCTAAAAGTTTAAATAATTCGAATTTTGTTTGGGTTGGTCCAAAAATGACGACTTCCTGGTAGTGGCTCACAATATCTCCTATTTCTTTGTAATAAGCAAATTTACGTTTGTGCTTAACGCAGTTATCTTGTTGCGAGCTCTGTTCACCCTGACTATTCGTTTCACTCTCTTTCCGCTTAAATACGATATTCCTCGATACAATCATATGATTGTATAATTCCATCAATAAAGCATTTGTATCATTCACCAGAATGGCCAATTGTTTATTTTTCATCATCTTGCAATTTACATTTGTTGATTCTACAATCAATTTTTGAATACTATTTATCATGGCTATAGAGTATGGATTCAATGTATCTTCAAAGTCAGGGTACAGAAGCACTCCGACTTTAAAGCTTACATTGTTTCCCGGTTTAGGTGGTACTACTTATATCCGTTCAGATTATCTTTTGTTTGTTTCCTGATCCGGTGTTTTGGCTTGTTCTTCTTTTACCCTTTGATTCACCGATTTTTCTTCTTTTACAGGTTTGTTATTATTGCTCTGCTTTACATTTTGCTGTTTTGCCGGCTGGGATCTGTTTCCTCCGTTTGCAGGTCGGGCAGTATTCTGCGGTTGCACAGGAACAGCATTGTTTTGAACATCACGTTTATCCTCATTGACCGTACGTGGAATATTCTGCTGACCATTACTATTCTGCTCATTCCTTCTGTCGGGTTGTCTGATTATCGGTCTGCTTTGCACGTCCTGAGTCACTTTTACCGGTTGTTGGATAGGAGCGTTCTGATCGTGGTTGACAGGCTGATTGACATTTCGGTTCTGTCGGTTGTTATACTGCTGATTCATATTCCGCTGTTGATTCGGCTGATTATTCTGTATATCCACTTTGTTCGGTTGTCTAATCGGTCTGTTTATTTCAGCAGGTGTCGATCTGGCAGGTACATTATTCTGAATGTTCCTGTTTTGATTTACCGGCGTTGCCACATTGTTTTGATTAGCAGGTCTGTTGTTATTTTGCTGATTGCTACTATTTATCGTTTGCGTTGCCGGTCTGCTTCCCTGATTCCGTTTCACATCATTCGGGTTGGTTACGCGTTTTGGCGACGTTTTTCGTCCGGCATTATCTTTTTCAATGCGAGGTCGGTAGATTTCCAACTGTCCGTTGCTAAGATTTTGTCCTGGCTTATTGTTCTCACGAACGGTAACCGGTCTGATTGTTCTGCCTGTTGCTTCTTGTACCGATTCTCTACTCGGGCCCGAAACATAAGTTGTATTTCTTGTTCTGTCAACATACGTTCTTTTAATTATTGTTGAATTTCTAACCATTCTATCACGGTCGGTTCGACCCACATAATAACGATTCATATCTGATCGTTCAAAATCTCTATCGCGTACAAATAGCCAGTGATCGTTATTACTATCGTACGATTGACCAAAGCTAATGCTCAAACTAATTCCCGGTTCCATAGGTGACCAACCGTAATATCCATCGGACTGACGCCAGTTAACCCATGCAGGTCCCCATTCGTTGTCGGGTACCCAAAACCAACCAAACGAATTATCGAAACTCCAACGACCATAATGGAAAGCTGCCCAACCCCAATCATAATCGGAGGACCAGGTCCAACCGTATTCTGTCAATACCCAATGTCCGTCGGAGGAGTAGGGAACAAAGTCCGACTCGGCATTCGGAATCCATACATAGCCGTAGTTTCTGTAGTCAACCCATTGTCCGTAAGGACTTAATTCGTCGTAGAATGTCTGTAAACTGATGGTTGCTTGTTGCGTTTCCATCTGACGGGGTAATACAACGCAGGACGTTGCCATCAAAAGGAAAACGGTAAAGACTTTCAAGTTCGGTTTCATATTGTTTGATTTATCGTTGAATAATTCTAATGCTCAAAGATAGAGGATTACACCCGCCAGGGTGTTACACAATTTTTAGTATGAGTTACATAATTCTTACATATATAAAAAACCACCCCAAACCCCTAAAGGGGCTTTAAGAGTGGTTTCCAAGATGATTTACCTTTAATAAGCTTTATCGATTAAGACAATGTAGCTTTAATGCAGCTCAACTAAGGAAAGAGCTTATAGGAGACAAAACTAACTACAAGTCCCCTTCAGGGGATTTAGGGGTAGAATTTTAGGGTCAGCCTAATTATTCTTGTGCCAACAATTTGTACAACTCATTCAAGTCGGGCGAGAGGATAACTTCTGTTCTACGGTTGGCGGCACGACCTTCTAAAGTACTGTTTTCTTTGATGGGTTTGTATTCACCTCTACCGGTTGCGCTGATACGTTTCGGATCAAATCCGTTGCCATTGGTCAGAATACGCACGATGGATGTTGCTCTGGCGGTACTTAAATCCCAGTTGTCCATAAATAGTTTTGTTTTGATAGGTACATTATCAGTGTGACCTTCAATTACTACCGAAATATCTTTGGTGCTGTTCAACACCTGAGCAAGTGTTTTAAGTGCAGCCACTCCTTTTGGGTCGACCACATCGCTGCCCGATTTAAACAACAGTTTTTCCTGAAGCGAAACATATACATTTCCGTCCTTGATGTTTACCGATAATTCATCGGCTTTGTATTTCAACAGTGCATCAGAGATAGAGTTTTTCAGTTTGCTCATTACATCCTTTTGTGCCTGAATCATATTTTGCAGATTGCTCATTCGCTTTGCCTGATCGGCTATGGTCATTTTTGATGCGGCTGCCAGTGTTTTCAAATCGCTGTTGACCGATGCGTTTTGGTTTTGCAAATCGGCTTTTTCCGAACTAAGCGTTTTTACCTGCGTGTTGCAGTCGTTGAGTTGACCATGGGTAGTGGTGCTGTCTTGTTGCAGTTGACTTACCCATGCACGTGAAGCCACCAGTTTTTTACTTGGTCCACACGAAGCAAATACGAAGCTAAAAATCAATGTTGAAAGTACGAGAATGTTTGTTCTAGTTTTCATTTCGTTTGTTTTAGATGTAAATTATATTTCGGCAAAGTTCCATTATTTTAGCGAATTAGACATTACATAACTCTGTAAATAGTTTGTATAATTCACACATTATTGAGGGGTTCAGTGAATACTAATCGTGTCTGGCAACTTCCAACTTGCCAGACGACACAACCTACCGCGAGTTGGAACTCGCGAGACCCAATTCAAAGCGTAAAAAACAGTATCAAAAAATCGTCACAAAAAAAACAGGAACTGAAAATACATTCAGTTTCTGTTTCATTTCAAGAAAGGCTTAGTAAGTTGCATTAACTCTTTACAATCTCACCTTTGGCATCGATATTAATGCTTTTGGTTTCTCCTGTTTTTGTATTTTTGAAAGTTACCAGATAATAAATAATCTCACCGGTTTCGTTTTTTACTGAATAGGCTACTTCAGCAGTATCCCATCCTTGTGCTTTGAAACTTGTACCAAGATCTTTTACCGGTTGTGGTAAATCTGCCGATTTCATTTCCTCTTTTACAATCTTAGCTGTGGTGGTAGTGCTAACGGTTGTTTTTGTCGAATCAACTGCGGTTTTTACCATTCCCTGAGCGAAAGCTGTAGCACTAGTCATCATTAGAAAACCAAGTGCAATAATCATTACTTTTTTCATACCTTTTAATTTTAAATGTGTTTGTATATCGAGACTGAACTAACATAGGCAATCCTCATACCAAATAAGAACAAAGGCTATAAAAGTCTTATTACATGACATTTAATAATTTACAAACGAATTATTCATAACTAAAGTTGGGGGTTATTTCTACATGTTGATGTTATTTGGGACAGCTAATAACAAAGTTTTTATGAACGTATTGATTTAAATTTTTCCAAGTTGAAGTAAAAAGCGACCTGACAACTACAAAAAAAACAGAAACTGAAAATACATTCAGTTCCTGTTTCGTTTCAAGTTAGGTTTAGTAAGATGATCTTAGCTATTTACAATACCGCCTTTGGCAGTAATATTAATGCTTTTGGTTTCTCCGGTCTTTGTATTTTTAAAGGTAACCAGATAATACATGATTTCATTCGCTTCATTTTTCATTGCATAGGCCGGGTCTAATGTATCCCATCCTTGCACTTTGAAATCTGCACCGAGATCTTTTACCGGTTGAGGTAAATCAGCCGATTTCATTTCTGCTTTTATCAACCTAGCTGTGGTAGTGGTGGTAACCGTTTTTGTTGTAGAATCTTTCGCAACTGTAACTTCCGTTTTAGCTGGTTCAACTTTCGTTGAGGTAGTAACAGTAGTCTTTGTTGAATCTTTTGCAACTTTTACAACCCCTTGGGCAAAAGTTGAAGCAACAGTTGTCATTAAAAGACTCGCTGCTATAAACATTACTTTTTTCATAATCTTTTTCGTTTTTAAATGATTAATAATTACGTTACAAAGATCCAATACTTTAGGCACACGCCAGTTACATAACTTTTCCGATTTCTTGTAAAATTCACACATTAGCACTGATAACGACTTTATAAAGACGAATAAACATTAAATATTTGTGAAACCTTATTAATCCGGTGCACATTACAGCTGTTTTTTTCGTTGAAGTAATGTCAATGCATTTATTCCGGTCAGATGATGCACATTTGTTTGCTTTTTTGAGCTTACTCCCAAACGGAACTTAAGAAGCAATATTTTATTTAGATATCTAACGTATTGCAATGGTTGAAATATATCAATACTATTCAAAATCGCCTATTTTGGGGTGGGTGTCAGAAAGAATATTATTTAAGAAACATATCAACACTAACTACAATTCACTGCGTATGAAAAATACAGGTTTTCACCCCTCGTTCCTACAACTCATCTATCTGATACTTTTTATATTCCTTTTTGCCCTTATCATTAGCACTCCCGAATTTATTATCGGATCGGTACATTTCTCCGAACGACTCATCGTTCGCGAAGAAATTGTAAAAGGCATATTGCTTGGTATTTTGTTTGTGGTAAGTACCCTGATACTTAATTTATATAAAGGCGAAGTAGCCAAGCACAAGGATCAGATTGAGAAAATAAATACCGACAAACAAAAAGTGGAGGAACGGCTTCAGATTTCCGATCAATACATAGGGATGATAAATGTGCAGATTAAGGAGATAAAATCTGTATTTTTCAGCATCGACAATTATCCGCAAACCAAAGCCGACTTTAAGCGAACCTTTACTTTCTTTGGCGAAAAGGTGCTGGGCATTGTCAATTCCAACTGGGTACTCATCCGAATTGTAAACAGCGAATCGCAACGAACCATCAGTGAACATTATAAAGCGCGGAGTCGGTCTATCAACAAATATCCACAGATCAGCAATAAACTAATGATAGACGCGCAACCTATTGCGTCGCACACCTCTATCATTTCCAATCCTAAGGATATAGATATACTCGTGTTTTGCGTTTTGCCGATAGAAACCATAAGTAACGATGAGCAAATTTTTCTTCAGGCTATTATTGACGAAATTACCAAGATGTATATCATTTTCAACTCCTCCTATTTTAAAAACAATGCAGGAGCTAATATATAATAATATTTAATAGAGAGAATCTGTTTATTTCAATTGCCGTCCCATTTATGGGACGGATAAAATGATAGAGAGATACAAGGCTTTAGCCAAATTTCAACTACTATTTGGCTAAAGCCAATATATTTTTCACTTCAGCCCGTCCCATAAATGGGACGGCAATTGATAGAAAAAATACAACATTATATTGTTCACATTACTTATATTCTCAAAATCGAATCTGTCTTTCCTGTTCTTTTCAACAGATCAATACCCTCTTATCTTTTTTCGGTAGCTTACAGGGGCAATACCTGTTATTCTTTTAAATATCTTCGAGAAATGAGACCTGTCATAGTAACCACATTTTGAAGCAATATCATCTATTTCGATATCGGAATAATGCAAAAGAATAATGGCTGCATCGATACGTTTCTTTTGTATATATTGCTGTACGGAGCAATGTAACGAATCCCGAAACAACCTCGCAAACGAATTTGTTGCCAGATTTACAATTGAGCTCAAATAAGTATTGGTGAGTTCATTGGATAAATTCGCCTCAATATATTTTATGACTTTCAAAATTCGATTGTCAATTGTATTTGTTTCCCAAACTGCGAGAGGTAAATTTTGCAATGCATATACTATTAATCCTGTAATCTTAATGTTAGATTGAAAATCTATTGAATTCTGATTTTTGAGTCTGTCCTGTTCAATTACCTTAATGTCCTGCATCCAATAGTTGGTCAACTCTATTTCATAGATATCGCATTTTATTTTGTCGAATAAATAGTCCAGATTAAAGTGAATAAAAAGCTGATCAGACATTCCTAACTTTTTGTAACCATCTATTTCCTGCTCATTATCAATTTTCACCCCTTTTATACTCTCATTTGGCGTTGAAAGTCCACCTTTAAGACGTGTAGAGAATGAGGTATACGGTGGTATCAAAATCAATTTAGAGGGCGAAAGTTCTACCTTGCGTCCTTCGAAACTCACAAACGAACCACCCGTACAACTATGATAAACTCTCCAAAAGGGAAATGACATATTCTCGCACTCCCATTCCGAAAGCATCCAATACCGACAGCAGTGCAGCACGATTTTTAAATCTATTATTTCCTGCTGAACCTCCCAGGGGTCATATTTAAGTTTTTCAGAAACGATGTTCGACATAATAATTATAGTAAAATGTTTATTTTGTACACAAATATGATTTTAGTATACAAACTGAATATCAGTTTTATAAATATCTTTGCATGCTACAATATATATTTTAGTACAAAGATATATTATTATTTAATCTCAGATCATTACTAAGTAATAAATAAGTATTATTGATATGTTTCTTAATTTTGACCTCTCCCTAAATCCCTCTCCCGAGGAGAGGGACTTTGCTGAGTGAAAGTTAATAGCTACATCTGTAAATATGAGATGCTGTGTCCCCTTTCTCCTTTGGAGAAAGGGCTAGGGATAGAGGTCTAAATAAGCATAGATGATTAAGAGATGCACATTTGAAAAACATATCAATAATAATTATCACTTACTTACTATGTTTAAAACACTTTAAAACTTCAAATGGAACTAAACGAAATTGGTAAAACAGGCATTAAAATTCCACCCATCATTTTTGGGACAAGTGCGCTTGGAAACTTATACACAGCACTGACAGACGAAACAAAACTGGAAATTGTACAACAAGCTTTTGAGCATGTACCTGCTCCGGTAGTTTTTGATAGTGCCGGTAAATACGGTGCCGGACTGGCACTGGAGAAACTGGGAGAATGTCTGGAGAAACTGAATATCGCACCCGAGAATGTGATTATCAGTAATAAATTGGGTTGGAAACGTACTCCACTACTTACTCCCGAACCTACTTTCGAACAGGGAGTATGGATGGATTTGAAGAATGATGCCGCTCAGGATATCAGTTACGAAGGTATTTTAAACTGCTACGAACAGGGAAATCAATTGCTCGGCGGAAAATACTTCCCTCAATTAGCATCTGTTCACGATCCGGATGAGTATTTAAATGCCGCTACATCGTCTAAAGACAGAGACAGTCGCTTTGCCAATATTGTTGAAGCTTACAAAGCACTGGCGGACTTGAAGAAATCGGGCAAAGTAAAAGCCATTGGTGTGGGCGCAAAAAACTGGAAAATAATAGAAGAAGTATCTAAAGAGGTAGAGTTAGACTGGGCGATGTTTGCCAATAGTATGACGATTATGCACCATCCGAAAGATTTACTTGACTTTATGCAGTCACTTCACAATAAAAACATTAGTATTGTAAACTCAGCGGTTTTCCATGCCGGTTTTTTAATTGGTGGTCAGTTTTTCGATTATCGCCTTATACAGCCCGATACGAAAGAAAACAAAGCTATTTTCAAATGGCGCGAAAATTTCTTTACTTTGTGTACAAAACACAACATTTCGCCGGCAGTAGCCTGTGTTAGTTTTGCCACTACAGCACCGGGTGTTGTAAGTATTGCTTTAAATACATCAAAACCTTCGCACATTAAGAGCAATGTGGCATCGGTGACGACTAAAGTTCCTGCAGAATTCTGGGCAGAAATGAAAGCAAGCGGTTTGATTGCAAATGATTATCCTTTTTTGTAACTAATAAAAATCTACTATATTTATGAAACACAAACTAACCACGAAGGAATATTTAGTTCCTTTTATTCTTATTTCGTCTTTGTTCTTTTTATGGGGTAGCGCACACGGTATGCTCGATGTGCTGAATGCCCATTTCCAAACTGTTTTAAAAATTTCTAAAGCCGAATCGGGTTTAATACAATTTTCGGTGTATATGGCCTATTTTACCATGGCGTTACCCGCAGGATATTTCATGCGTCGTTTTGGTTATAAAAGAGGAATCATTATGGGACTGTTGTTATTCTCAGCAGGTGCTTTTGTGATTGTTCCGGCTTCTATCAATGCATCCTACACGTTGTTTCTTATTGGCTTGTTTATTCTTGGGTGCGGCTTGGCAACTCTCGAAACAGCTGCCAATCCATATACCACCAAATTGGGTGATAAAGAATCTGCTGCACGACGTATTAATTTCTCGCAATCGTTCAATGGGTTGGCATGGATCTTCGGACCTATCTTCGCCACTTTCTTTATCCTTGGAGGCGACAAAGGAAATACTTCTGAAGGGCTGGACTCTATGATTGCACCTTATGCCGGTATTGGTATCATCGTGCTTATTATTGCCATTATCTACATGTTTGTGGAATTGCCTGAAATTACCGAAGAGGATGTGGAGACAGCACACGGAGTGAGCGGCACTGGCGAACTGGCCCCTGCAAAATCATTATTTAAAACCAAACATCTTGTATTGGGTGTTATTGCTCAGTTTTGCTATGTAGCTGCACAAACAGGAGTATTTAGCTTTTTTGTCAATTTCCTTACTGCCGATGAATTAGGTCTGGGCATTACCAAAACCACTGCGGGTTATCTGTTAGGTTTAGGCGGTATGTCTTTATTCTTTGTAGGACGTTTGTCGGGTAGTTGGTTAATGAGCTATTATTCACCTGCAAAATTGTTGGCTATTTACTCCTTGATGTGCGTTTTGTTACTTCCTGTGGTGAGTGGCGGATTCGGAATGGTTTCGGTAGTGGCCTTGTTCCTGACCTTCTTTTTTATGTCTATCATGTTCCCTACAATATTTGCATTGGCCATTAAAGACCTTGGACCACAAACTAAAAAAGGTTCTTCATTCTTAATCATGTCTATTGTGGGTGGAGCTGTTTTCCCAATGTTTATGGGTTGGATTGCCGATATCTCTTCCATGTCAGTTGGATTCCTTGTGCCAATACCATTGTTTGCCTTTATTTTATATTATGCCCTTAAAGGACATAAAGTGAATAAAGCGATATAATAGTGTATAAGTCGGATATATAAGGTTAGTCAAGAAACATTCTGTGCCACGGAGTGGCTTGACATTCGGGCTGAAGGCCCATAATAGCTTAGCCCCGGGCAGCGCCTGGGGTTGACGTTATAAAAGAATGTATGCGCCCTGAAAGGGCAATATAAATATTGAATAAAAAAACGAGGAAATCTTATTCCTCAAATAATAATGTTGCCCTTTCAGGGCGAAAACCAACACATTTTCTTACTACCCCAAGCGATGCCTGGGGCTAGGATATGATAGGCTTACAGCCTATTAAATTCTCAGTTTGTTGACTACAGTTTAACGGGCAATTGTTAGCTAACGCTGGCCATTGGTTTCAGCTCAACTGGCCTTCGGGACTCTAAGATTTTGTGTTGACAAAACAAATAATTCAATTTGAACAATAACCTGAGTTCGGGATATGAATGTATTGCTAAATCAACTAACTTGCTAAAAATATAGAAATAAGGTTATATGGGATCTGATTTTATTTGCTACTAAGGTAAAAAAAAGCAGTAAATAAGGTCTTAACCTTAATAGAAATACATACTCCAATCAATATTAAACCTTATTGGAGAATTTACTTAGCTAAATATAAGAAACTTACAAATATACTTATCCCGAACTCAGGTATAATCTCTAACCAACAAGCTCTATAAAAGCTTACTATTACGAATATGGAATATAGCGAAGAAACAAATTACAGCTCATTCAAACGGTATTGCAAAACGCTGGAACTGCGCGATGATGCCGACCTGATTGCTGCTTATAAACTGGCACATGCCAAGGGAAACACCTGGCCGGAGATTAACCGGGGAATGCAGGAAGTAGGCATTCTGGATATGGAGATCTATATCTATGGCACAAAATTGTTTATGATTATGGATACTGTGCCTGATTTTAATCACGAAGAGGCTATGAAAGTGCTTGCCACTAAACCCCGCCAAAGTGAGTGGGAGAAGCACATGGCACGCTTTCAAAACACTTCGGAGAATGCTACTGCCGATGAAAAGTGGCAACTTATGGAACGAATTTATAAACTTGATTAGAAATGAAAATAGACAGTCATCAGCACTACTGGCACTTCAACACGGCAGACTATGGTTGGATGGGTGAAAACATGTCGGTTATAAAACGGGACTTTTTACCTACCGACTTGCTTCCTGAACTTAAAAGCATTGACTTTGATGGTTCAGTAGCAGTGCAAGCCCGTCAGTCGCTCGAAGAAACCAATTGGTTGCTGCAACTTGCCGATGAGCACCCGCACATTAAAGGCGTGGTAGGCTGGCTCGATTTGCAATCGGAACAAGCCGAAGAGCAAATTGCCGCTTTTGCCAAACACCCGAAAGCTGTTGGGGTGCGTCATGTTATCCACGACGAAGAAGATCTTGATTTTATGCTCAGACCTGCGTTTATTTGTGGCGTGCAAATGCTAGAGAAATACGATATGGCGTATGATATTTTGATTTTTCCAAAACATCTGACCAACACCATAGAGTTTGTAAAACAATTTTCGAACAAGCAAACTTTTGTGATCGACCATATTGCCAAGCCATTGATTAAAGACGGTATTGTTTCACCCTGGAAAGAAGACATAGCTGCACTGGCTACCTTCCCGAATGTGTATTGCAAACTATCGGGCATGGTCACCGAAGCCGATTGGAATACATGGACCCCTGAAAACATACGACCTTACCTGGACGTTATTATGGAGGCTTTTGGTCCCGAACGAATACTGATTGGTTCCGATTGGCCGGTATGTTTGGTAGCCGGAAAATATAGCGAAGTAATGCAGGTGGTTACCGACTATATTTCAACCTTTACCGAAAAAGAACAAGCCTTGATGTTGGGCGGGAATGCTGTGAAAGCGTATAAAATAAAATAGTTATTCGGCTTCGCCGTTATTCGCTTCGCGTTATTAATAGTTATTTGCCCTTTGGGTGTTATTAATGTTGAAGCTGCAGAATAACGTACGAAACATAAGTAATAGTTCAAATATAATATCGGATCTTTAAGAAAGAATAGAACGCGGATTTGACGGATGAGGCGGATGAAAACGGATGGAACCATTCCTTTGACGGAAGAATAATTCTACGGATCTATAACAGATTTAAGTCATGCAAGCATGACTGATAAGACCGCGAGTCTTTGAAAATCATTCTGACTTGTCAGAATTAAAATCCGTTTTTTCTATCCGCTAGATCAGCGTTTATCAGCGTTCTATTCTTCAATCTATTTTAGATTTGATGATATGACATTATATCTTTTCTGCTACTTAAATATCGCGAAGCAAATAACGTGCGAAGCACAAATAACACGAAGTAAATATCACGAAGTAAATAAAAAATATGAAAGCTGTACAAATAACAGAACCCGGCAAAGTGTCGTTGGTTCAATTGGAGAAACCGGGCATTAGTGCCGACGAAGTATTAGTAAAAATACATTATGTAGGATACTGCGGTTCCGATTTAAATACCTTTCTGGGTAAAAACCCCATGGTAAAACTACCCGTTATTCCGGGTCACGAGATTGGTGCTTCTATCGAAGCTGTTGGTGAGAATGTTCCCGAGCATCTTCAACCGGGAATGGCATGTACCGTTAATCCGTACACTGCTTGCGGCAAATGCCCATCGTGCCGAAACGGTCGACCGAATGCTTGTCAGTTCAACCAAACCTTTGGGGTGCAACGTCACGGTGCTATGAGCGAATACGTGAGTGTGCCCTGGACAAAAGTGCTGGCAGATACTGCCATCACTCCCCGCGACTTTGCGTTGGTGGAACCTATGAGCGTAGGTTTCCATGCTGTTTCACGCGGACAGGTAACCGACCTGGATATCGTAATGGTTATTGGTTGTGGAATGATTGGCGTAGGTGCTATTGTACGTGCAGCGTTGCGCGGAGCAAAGGTGATAGCTGTAGATATGGACGATACCAAACTGGCCTTGGCCAAACGTCTTGGAGCAGCACATACTATCAATTCCAAAACGGAGAATTTAAGCGAGAAACTAAAAGAATATACCAACGGATATGGCCCTGATGTAGTTGTTGAAGCCGTGGGAGCACCACAAACCTACATTACCGCCATCAACGAAGTAGCATTTACCGGAAGAGTGATTTGTATCGGTTACGCCAAGACAGAGATTGCATTCGAAACCAAATACTTTGTGCAGAAGGAACTTGACATACGCGGCTCACGCAATGCCATGCCCGAAGATTTCCGTGCTGTAATGGAATATATGAAACGTGGTACCTGTCCGGTAGAAGAATTTATCAGCGCCATTTATACGCCCGAAGAAGCACAACAAGCATTGGAGTTCTGGGCAAAAGACCCTGCCAAAGTGTTCCGCATCTTTATCAAATTTGCGGAGTAACCGGACAATAACGGCAATTGGATTTATTATATAGCCCCACCACCCCAAAATGGGGGCATAAGAATGCTCCTAAAAAGTGCTCGGGGCTTCAAAAAAAAATAGTATTACCCAAGTTTTAAAGCCTCCGTCAGCTGACGGAGGCCTAGGGGTTGCAAATTAAGAAAGGAATTAGATTTTTAAACAATCTAATTCCTTTCTTTGTTATAACGTACTGACAATAAGAACACTACCCAGTAATTCCGACAGCTCCCTCACCCCTTCCTTATACATTTTCATTTCATCGTTATACATTATAGCTTTGTCGTTATGGATTATAGGTTTGTCGTTATACATTATAGCTTTGTCGTTGTATAACGACAAAACGTTGTTATACATTGTAGATTTGTCGTTGTGTAACGACAAATCATCGTAGTGGCTTGACGGTTTGACATTGTATAACGACAAATCATCGTTATACAACGTAGCTTTGTCGTTGTGTAACGACAAAACGTCGTAGTGCTTTGACGGTTTGAAAATTTTCAATATTAGCGCACTTTTGTGTATTATCACCCCGTTACATCTATCTGTCCACTCACCCTTACCCTTGCGCATTTCTACTACCCACTCCCCCACTTACTATCTCCAAAATAACAGTATAGTTATGCCTCGGATAAATGTTTTGCGGCCAATATTATAGTTGTTTAAAAATAACGTTGATTATTGTTGGTTATTTTAAAAGGTTTTGTTATTTTTGGACTGTAAAATTGAGTCTGCTGTAGTTAGTGAGATAGTTGCAATGGATTTTATCTTATAATATGGATTCTACTGCACATATCCTGCTATATAGAGGAATATACCCGGTAAATTGCAATAGATACAAGTAAAATATACCTAGATGGGTATGTTTAGGTGTTATGTGTAAGCGTAAAAAAAGGACAAATGGCTAAAAAACGCTACATGGACAGAACAATTGAGAGATTTTAAGACATTGACTTGAACAATAGTAATCCGATTCAACAAAGAAAATAATTTTTATTTTTATCATGATTGTTGGAAATTTCAGTTAACTTTGGATCACGTATGACAAATATCAAAAAGAGCAACTTTTTTTACATAGATGAATCTGGTGGAATACTTAATGATTCACCTTTTTTCATTTTAGGTTGTATTCGTACAGATACACCTCAACTGATTTCTGATAGCATTGTAAATTTGCTAAATAGCTTCGAAGATGAAATTTACTTTGACTCAATGATTAATAATATCAAAGAGCAAGGTTTTCACGCAGTCGACAATCACCCTGATGTTAGAGCTAGGTTCTTTGCGTTACTTCCCATTTTAAACTTTCGCTCTTTTTTTAGTATTATCAACAAAGATAAGCCTCCATTTAAAGAACTAGTCGAAAATAGAGAAGAAACAAAAGTTTATTTATTAGCACTTGAAAAATTACTAAAAGGCCGTTTCAACAACTCTACTGATAAAAATATTTTTATCTTTGAAGAACTTCAATTCAAAGAGAAAAGTCAACAGAAAATTCTTGATGATTTTTTTAGTCCATATGTAAAGAGTGGAAATATTGAATATAAAATTGTTGGAAAAGAAGTAATAAATTTATCAATTACTGATTATATGAACTATATCTTTCATTCTCTGCTTTCAGGAAAAGATTTAAAAAAAATACAAAGAATGGTTGATAATTTTGAACTAGTAAAACCGAAAATTGCTTTTATCAACATTCTTGATTCAGATACTTTTTTTTCAAGAAGAAAACCATATAACCTTGAGAAAATCATTCATACATTTAACGGGTTGCCATTTGGGTAAATTAAACGGATATGAGTTCGTATCCGATCCAAAATAAAATTCTATTTTCTTACCCATTTGGCACCCGTTTTTATGAATATTTCCAATATTAGTAATTTTCGTCAACTTGCAAACTTCTTACGTTGTGATGATAATTTTTTAGAGGCACATCTACTAGGAAATTACCAAATCTGGGATCAGCGACAGATTGAAACTTTACCTGAAAATTGGGACAATACTTCAATCATCAAAAAACTTTACTTAAGAAAAAAAGGGAAAGTTTCTAATTCTTATAGAGAAGTCTATTCAGTTCGTACCGATACTTTAAATGATATCTTAAAAGGACTTAGTACTTTTCTAAAAGAATCTCATCAACCGTCAACGGCTGTTCATGGATATGTACAAGGAATGAATATCCGAACTAATGCAGAAGCACATTTAGCTAAGCGTTATCTTTTATCTGTAGATATAAGTAACTTCTTTGAGAGCATTACGATGGATATGGTCGAAAAAGCACTTTTGCAAGTTGGTTTTTCAAGGTTTTCAGCTCAAAATTTGTCGAAAATAGTAACAATAAATAATTTTTTGCCCCCTGGTTTCAGCACAAGCCCAATTATTTCCAACCTAGTATTAAAGAATGTAGATGAAGAACTTATTAAACTATGTGATAAGGATTGTATTTACACAAGATATGCCGATGACTTATATTTCTCTTCCAATATAATGCTACCACAGTTGGAAGATATTACTGCAATAGTATCAGACAGTGGTTTTACTCTAAATTCCCAAAAAACCAAATATATGCCTCGAGGAGGTAAGCAATATGTTACAGGCTTGACAGTTTTTGATCATATAAGACCTAGAGTTACAAAGAAAATCAAAAGAAACATGCGATTGGAATTGCATTATCTTTTAAAGTATGGACTAAGAGGTCATACGTTAAGAAAGTTGAACTATTCGATAGCACAATATGAAGCTGATATTAATATTAAATTACAAGTTGAAGCCGAAATTAAAACAATTCATAATCGAATCACAGGTTGGTTGAGGTTTATGAATTCTGTTGAAAGACCAACAGCACAAAAATTCATTGCCCAATACAACAAAATTAGCTTATAGTTTCCCCATCAACTAGGATCTGTAATTTAATTGCGACAAAAAAACAGTACAATACAAACGAAACGCCTACACATACACACGCCTATTGGCATTGGCTGGCTGACGTGGATTCCGGCGGTTTTGCTCCCGCATTTACTTTGTCGTTCCACGACAGCGAATGCTCCCGCAAACCGCCCAATGCCCATAGCCTCGGTCGTTATTGGCAAGTTTAAAAAAAATCAAATAAACACAATAAATTGACAATGGAACGTAAATTTTACATATTAGAGAATCTAAGAGAAGCTGACCCAAAAACAGGCAAGGCACTTTACGACACTTTTAAAGACAAAGCAGATTTTGTATATCTTCCCTTTGACAGCAGACAAAAACTTTTTGACATTTTAGACCACATTAAATTAGACGTTTCGGCGACAAACAAAAAACCATTCGTCCATTTTGACTGTCACGGAAATGCTAATGGCATTGGTGTTATAAATACAGACAAATCGGAGGAACTTGTTGAATGGAGAGAAATTAGTAATGCTTTTAGACAGATTTATAGAAATTCAACGAAACACTCTGTTCTTTGTATGTCAAGTTGTAAAGGGTTTAATGCAGTTAAACTTGTTGCAGAAAAAGACACTTGCCCATACGACTACGTGAGCGGCTCTTTTGAATCAATTAGTTTTAAAGACAGTTTTGAAGGTTACAAATCATTCTATGAACTTGTGCTTGGTGGTCACGAACTTGTAAAAGCAGGTATTCAAGTCCATAAGACATTTGACAAATTAAAATTTGTATGTCTTTCTGCTTCACAACTTTTTGAAATTGCTGAAAAAGGATATTTGAATACTAAAAGAACACCAGAAGAAATTGCGATAGAAAAAGAAAAGACAATTCAAAATGCTAAAAATGCGGTTGGCACATTGCCACCTGAAATGACAGCTTTTATTGACTACAAATATTCAGAAGCAGGTATTGCTGAATACTTACAAGAATGGAGAAAAATATTCTTCTCTTAAAGACATGCATTTACAAATCAAACAAACTACATTATGACAAACGAAGAAAACAAATTCTCAGACGAATATGCGATGAGATATGAGTATGTAATTAGAAGAGCTCACCAATGTGGTCGACATGGCGTTGCAGGTGCAAATGCAGATGATTATAGGAGATTTCAGAGACATTCAAGCAAGTATTTTTCAGAGGCAGAAGCCATTAAAAATAATACTGAAAGAAAATGGTTGAAATCTGAAGATGACTTGCGTACTGACTATTTAATTTCTTGCGGAGAAATTAAAGCTTATATTATGAATGCAATTGATAATGTAAAGAAAAAATATTATGACAAGCTAAGCGACGAACAATATAATGAACTTGAAAGTATCGAAGTGTCATTAATAAAACCAGATATTGAAACTATTACAAAGGCGATTATCAGAGCTGAAAAGACTATGCTTGAGATAAAATTATACCCACAATAAAGAGTTTAAATAACAATAAAATGGCAAAAAATAGAGATGACTTCTCAAAACCAACAATTGAGATAATGGCAAAAAGGGTTGGGTATATTTGTTCGAATCCAAATTGCCAACAGTTGACAGTTGGAACTAATGAGAATGAAAACAAATCGACTTCAATTGGTATTGCGGCACATATAACAGCTGCTTCGACAGGAGGTCCAAGACGCGATGAAAATTTGACAAGTGAACAAAGGAGTCATATTAACAATGGAATTTGGCTATGTAGTAATTGTGCGAAACTAATTGACACAGATGTCAATAAGTATTCAGTTCAAACTTTGAATGAATGGAAGGCTTCTGCAGAAGAAGAAACACGGAAGAAATTAAATGGTGAATTTAAAAATCAACCTGTCGGGACTCCTTTTTTAGAAGCTGATTTAAGATGGAATTTTGGTGGACGCATGAATCATGGATATAGCGATAAAAATCCGTATGAAATTCGTGATGGAAGAAAAGTATTTATCATAAGTTACAAACCAATTATCCATTGGTCGTTGGTATGGGACTTTAGTTTTGTGATTTATAATAACTCGAATTTCCCCGCATATAACGTACAAGTTGAAAGTATAGGGTCTGTACATTTTTCACATATTGATAAATTGCACAAAATAAATAATTTGCCGGCATTACAGAATGTAGACTTAACAGCAAAGTATGAAGATTCTGTTGAAGGTGACTCTACAGTTGCAGCGGAAATTACAAAACATAATATACCTCCAAAATTCAATGAGTTAGTTCTACGAATTAAATATCTTGACGAAAACCGAAATGAACACACCACCTATGTTGAATTTAAAGATGGACTGATAATAAATAGAAAAGTATAAAACCTGCCACTAACACACGTCTATGCGCATTGGCTGGCTGACGTGCATTCAGCGGTCTTTGCTCCCGCATTAGCTTCGCTGATTTTCAATTCACTTTGTCGTTTCACGACAGCGAACGCTCCTGCAAACCGCCAAATAGCCTTGGTCTTTATGCCCCAGTTAGGCGTAGGTTGTTGGTATTAAGTTCAGCGAAGTCTTTAATAATTGTCTTAACTGGGATTCAGCAGATGAATCAGATAAAGACAGATCCTTTGAAAATCTGATACATTATTTTATCTGATACAATCGTGGTTCGGACAGTAGAACAGTGAACACCTTCGCTAGTTCCATACATTATAAGGCGAATAATTCAAACCCCATGAATTATTCGCTTTTTTTTACCTACCTATTCGGTTCAATAAAAGCTATTGGTTGCTGATATATTTATTGCGTTTTTTTTCCTTTTGGGGGCTCCAAACCCTACATATTTATACAAAATAGTTTCCAAAAAATAAGATGTCCAAAAAAACATCAACATCATTTTTTATTTGTCTGAAAAACAGGAAGATAAAAATATGCGATGTCCAAAAATAATTTGTCTTTTTTTTGGAAGTTATTATTTTGATAATTAAATTTGAGGTATCATTAATCCTAATACATAACCCGTCAGAAGTTTACGAAGACATAGAGCCACCAAACTATGCAAAAAAGAATCAATGATTACCTTCAGCAGCCCTCTCCCCTATTTCTACAAGACCGACGGGGAAGAATTTATTTCGTGTTATTAATACCCACACTTGCCTTACTATTAAACGTGCTTCAGCCTTTTTGGCTCGTCAATTGGCACGCTCAGCACAAAAGTCTCTTCCTGAGTGGTTATAGCGTTCTCCTTTCCGGAACATATACCCTTATCTATCTTGTTTATTCTCACCTTCACCCTGCTTATTTCGATCCCGCCACCTGGACCATAGGCAAAGAGCTACGTATACTTAGCATTTACATCCCGCTTACTGCTATCGATAGTTGGATATATGCACTATTGTATATGGAGAAATTGGAGCTTAGCCTCTACTCCTTTTTAAACCTACAATGGTGTAATGCTGTGCTGAACTTATGCATCGTACTTTTTTTCGGTCTTTTAGTATCGACCAAACTAAGGCCTGTAGAGCAAATACAGGAAAGACTACAGCAGGAGGAACAACTACCGGAAGTACAGCTGCAGGAGCAACCAAAGCAGGAGGAGCAACTACCGGAAGTACAACCACCGGTAAGTGTAGAAAAGGCAGATATTATAACTATAAAGAACGATAATGTATATGTCAGCAAGATATTATTTGCCGAATGCGGGCACAACAAGGTGCTAATTATCAGCCGATACGGTGACCACGAACAAAGGTTGACAAAGTACATCAGTATGACAGCATTTGAAGATCTTGTGGTTGGATACAGCTATATAAAACGTTGCCATATGTCGTACATGGTGAATGTGAATCAAATAGAGTCGTGGAATGGAACGTCGGAGAAAATGACACTCCGCCTGAAAGACTCTTCGCACACCGTTCCTGTGTCGGAAACCTATACCCCCTGTTTTAAAGAATTAATGGAACAACTACAATTACCGAAATTATAAATCTCCGGTAGCCCCAAAGAATAACCACTAAGCCGCTAAGTACATACAGCAGCACTAAAGGTTTTACTTACTCTTACTACTTACCTCTTACCTCTTACTCCTTACCTCTTACTCCTTACCTCTTACCTCTTACCTCTTACCTCTTACCTCTTACCTCTTACCTCTTACCTCTTACCTCTTACCTCTTACCTCTTACCTCTTACCTCTTACCTCTTACCTCTTACCTCTTACCTCTTACCTCTTACCTCTCTCAACACAGGAATCTAAACCTATCTGCCGGAAAGTAGCCTAAAAAGACGGAAACTAGCCCTTGCCCGTTGTGTATCTGAACGTTATGGTTGTATCTTTGAACCGTCGAAAGGCAATAAATGATTTTCAATTTTACAACTAAAAAAAATAAAAGCTATGCCAACAGGAGCAAGAATCCCTCGCAGTATTAATGAGTTAGGCAGTTATCTGATAAGTACAAGTAGCTATTTAAGCGCCCCAAGTCCGGTTACAGGTGGACCAGCCTTTGGAACAAATGGTGAAAGACTTGGACTTTTGCCGGCAGAGATTACACAATGGAAAGCATTTGAAGATGAATGGAGTCCTTTGTATCTAATGTACAAAGATATAATGAATAGTCGTACACGTGCTATTCGAAACAATCTGTTATTGATCATAGACAAAGTAGTAGCCTATGATCAGACCAATCATATTCTGGATCGTATAGCAGCTTCTCCGAATGCTACTTTGTACGACTTAGGTATATTTAACATTAATGGTGGTGTATTACCAAAAGCAACACGCACTGTACCTACTACAGCTATCAGAGAACCGGTATCAGTTACTTTTCAGGTATTGGGCGGTGCTATTATAGCTATAAAATGTTACAGTAGTACCAGTGCACGTGCTTCTATTTTTGCAGAAGCAGACAGCATACAATGTCTCTATCAGACCGGAACTCCCCCTGCATCGGTAAATGATGAAACATTGAGATCAGGTCTTTCTACAAAAGCAACCTTCAATCTGGCATTAAATCCCGATAGCAAAGGCAAATATCTTTATATTTACTTCCGTTGGTACAATACCCGACATCCGGAACTATCCGGTCCATGGAGCGAGTTACAAGCGGCTATGATAGTGTAGAAGACGAAAAACAAAAGAGAGAAAACCATCCCGCTTAAGCCAGTAGTCTTGCGAAAAGGAAACTAACAACAAAGCAATGCAATTATCGATAAGGTCGGTAATTGCATTGTTTTGTTGTATATACAGAGACAAGTCATGCATTGTCTCAAACTTTTTCTTAATAATATCCGAATAAACAAGTATATTTGCAATCTAAGTAGCAGGAAAGATATAATGTCCTATAATTAAATAAGAAGAAATAGAAGAATGGAACGCGGATAAACGCTGATCTAGCGGATAGAAGAAACGGATT
>Ga0302321_100000267_pt1 | contig 46434 bp, 25 predicted proteins | sample Fen_T0_1_FD_202505 | JGI IMG/M metagenome (GOLD analysis project Ga0302321, IMG submission 202505) | Peat permafrost microbial communities from Stordalen Mire near Abisko, Sweden - Fen_T0_1 | ecosystem: Environmental > Terrestrial > Soil > Wetlands > Permafrost | place: Sweden: Abisko... | reverse complement strand
CCTCGTCGCCGTCGTCGCCGATAGCGGGACTGCGCCGGCGGCCTCCGATGTGAATAGCTGCGCGACTCACTGCGCGACCTCGATCGGCAACGGTGCGACCAAGGAATGCGGCTCGGTGATCGGCTCGCAAACGAACGCCCTAGTCGGTTGTCTGTTGAAGAGTTGTTCGACGGTTTGCTTCGGCGCCTGAGTAAGCGCCGCTTGCGCTAGCCGCGGGCCGTTCCCCCGGGCCCGGACGGGCCGCGCTGGCGAAGAGTCTTCTTCGCTTGCAGACATTCAACCATTCGGTTAAATGTCTGTCCGCGGACGCCACCTACTTGGCCATTGCAGACCCGCGCTACCAACAGTTCTGGACCGATCGCCCGGCGGCACCGCTTTTGTCGTTTTCGTTACGACTCGGCGACGAGCGCAAGCGACGCCCCGCAAGACGCCAGCGCGGTTGCAGCTCGATGCGCGTCAGGCGATTCACTATCCGCCGCCGACGCCCCACGCGGTGGTGTCGAAAGTCGAGCTGTCGAAGTTGGTGCGACAACCGCACGACAGCAGCCTGCTCGGTTCCAATCGGGAATGGCTCGCCCCGGCCACCTCGTGCGCGGCGCCGCTCGCGCGATGGCGCGCCGCTGGCGTTCACTCGCGTAACCCCCGCTGAATCGCCGCAAGCTCGCGCAGGTCGCGGCGGACATCGAGCAAACCGAGCAGGTCGCCAGAGACGGCGCCTTCTGAAGGCTCCGAGAGTTGGGGGCGCTCGCAGGTTCCAAAGCGCACCTCGCAGTGCGGCGCATTGCCCCTGCCAAAAAGATCTCGCACGTTCGTCGTGGACTCGTCGCTCGATCGCAGCATGCGCCGCAGATACTGGCAGCTGCGCCCATCGAACGGCCGCACCCGCAGCGACCTCGGCAACGCTGCCCGAACTATCAAGGAGCTAACGATGAAATTCAGAATGGCTACACACGTCTCCCGTTTGTTTGCGCTCTCCTCCAGCGCGCTGGTCCTCAGCGCGTGCGGCGCTGGCACGACGGGTGATGACGGCGACGTGTTTACCGCCGATCAGGCTCTGTGCGCCGCGCCGGGTGCCCTGCCACGCGGTTACGATCCAGAAACAGCGACCCTGGTCGCGAGGGCCGTACTGCCCCCCGACACCTTCGCCCCGGGGCCGCCTTGTGGCGCGTTCAGCGATCCGAACAACGGCCGCGTGCCGCCTTACCCGAGCCAGGTCGTGCTCGGCATCTCGTCGATGCTGCGTGCCGAGGACGGGAGCTTTTGGGCCATGCCGGACAATGGCTTCGGCAGCAAAGGAAACTCAGTCGACTTTCTGTTGCGTCTGTACCGCTTTACACCCAAGTGGGAAACCGCCCGTGGCGGCGCCGGCACCATCGACGTCGGTCGCTTCCTTTCGCTCCGCGATCCCGATCACAAGATCCCATTTGCCATCGTCAACGACGCAAGCCGCGAACGGTTGTTGACTGGCGGCGACTTTGACGTCGAGTCGGTGACGCGGGGCCGCGACGGCTCGCTCTGGGTTGGCGACGAATTCGGACCGTTCCTCTTGCACTTCGACGGCACGGGCAAGCTGCTCGAGGCTCCCATCGCGCACCCGACTCTGAAGGCGCCACAAAACCCGTTCCTATCAGCGGGCGAGCTGCCCAACGTACGCTCTAGCCGCGGTTATGAAGCGCTCGCCGGAACTCCCGATGGCCGGTTCCTGTATCCCGCGGTCGAGGGGTCGCTGGTCGACGACACGGATCCCTTGCGCCGCTACATCCTCGAGTTCGACGTACAGCGACGCAGTTACACCGGCAAGCGCCTGCAATACAAGACCGACGGAGCCGACTATCGCATCGGCGATATGCAGTCGATCGACGCCGAACGCATGATCCTCATCGAGCGCGAAGACCTCGAGGGGCCTGCGGCGGTCTTCAAGCGTGTCTACCTGGTCGATCGGCGAATTCAAGACCAAGACGGATTCTTGGTGAAGACGCTCGTGGCAGACTTGCTCAATTTGCACAACCCCGCGCACATCGGCGAAAATAACCCGAGCGGAGGGTTCGGCCTGGGTGATCCCTTCAAGTTTCCGCTGCAATCGGTGGAAACGCTACTCCCGCTCGATGATTCGCGGATCCTGGTCACTCAGGACAACAACTTTCCTGACAGCAACGGGCGGGTCGCGGGCACGCCCGACGGAACCGAAATGATCTTGATCGATTTCGGCAAGAAGCCACGCTTCACACACTGAGCCCGAGTCCCTTAGCTGCGCGGCGGCCCTCCCGTGCGACGGAGGGCCGCTCAGACCCCGCTCAGACCCCGCTCAGACCCCGACTGCGCCCGTCGTTCCGAGCTTTCGGGGACCGTCGTCATCGAAGACGTCCTTCGAGTCGAGGTATTCCACGAGCCAGCGGTGCGCTGGAAGCAGCTCATTCAAGCGCTCGACAAACCACGGCGCGAACGCGGGACACTCGGCTTCGTGCGGCAACTGAACTCGAAACCGCACCTGGAAGCCTGCCGTGCGCAGCCGCTCGGCCCGTGGCTGCTCGTCGGTCCACGGAAGCGGCACGCGCCGCACCTCGTCACCCGCGACCTCAGCCCGTCGCAGTCAACGTCGAGAGTTTGGCACGAGCGCTCGACCACTCGCCCCGAGCGATCGCTCAGCGCGGGGCAATCGGCCGGGGCTCTGGCCAGGCAGGCCAGGTGGGCATTTGCGGGCCCCGTTTGAAAATGGTGCGGAACAGGCTGGTGGACTGGGCCCTTTCCCTATCGAAGTCGCCAATCTTGTTGGCAACCCGTCCTTGCGTTCGAATGTTGGGGTCGAGGACCTTTTGCAGCGTCGGGACGACCAGTTGTTTGAGCAGCAGCACGCGCAGCCGGTCCCGAGAATCCTTCATGTCAGCCATGCTGAATCCATTTTGTCTCGTTCCGAATCTAACGCTGGGGTAGAGGTACTTGTTGCGTAAGTCGGTCAGCCAGATCGATGCACTCTTCAGTTGCTCGTAGCCTGCTCGGATGGGCCCACGCGTCGGCAGCAGGCGCTCGAACACGGCCTCGCGAGCCATTTGTCCCGTGACGCCACCGTAGGCATAGTTCATGTACGCGGTGGCGAAGTGTTGCCTCGAGGAGAACTCGTGTGGAATGGCAGCTCGAATCGAGGCCCGGGCGCTCGCGGCGGCACGCCCGACGTTTTGCCGCATCGCGCGGAACCCGGCAGACATTCTCGTCAGGGCAGGCCTGGTGGCCATACGTGCTCTTACCGCTTGCATGAGCACCGCGAGCGGGTTCTCACCCGACGGGTCTACGTAGTTCACGGGATCGAGCCCCGCGTATGCATAGGGATTGCACGCTCCCGGCTCGACCACACACGCTTCGGGCTCGCGATAGATCAGCGGATCAGGAGTCGAAAACACCCCGAGCTCCGGGACGTACTCGCGGGCGCCCATATGCACCAAGCCGGTGTCCGGATCGAGCGACTGTTCGGCGAACGGGCCAAGTAGTTCGGCATCCTCCGCCGCTGGCGCCAGCGACGCCCCGTAAGGCGTGTATCGAGCCCGATAGTCCACCGATTGTGCGGTGACCACGGCCGTCACTCCGCCTCGGTGGTCGAGATCGAGTGCGCGGACCTCCGTCTCGTCGCGTACCAGGCCCACCGCGCGGCCGTCCAAACCGATGCGATGGACTCGGTGCGCGCCGTCGTCCACTTGGTCGTTCCCCGGGTAAAAGACCCAGCGTACTCCTGATGGTGTGACGACGCGCTTGGCGACCCGCGCCCCGCCAGCGGTGAACGCGTAGTCGACCGTCGTGGACCCCATCGCGACTCGCTGCAGCTCGCCCCCCCCGCCGTACGACAGCTCGTCATACTTGGGCGTACGCACGATTCGACCCAGGTCGTCCAGGACGTAGCCTGACGCAGGCGGCAGGCTCGGGACATCGCCGACGCCAGAGTTCATCGTCACGCCACTCCCCTCATCGAGCCCGGTGAGTTGCCCGCGCGGGTCGTATTGGTATCTGTAGCTGCCGTCGGGATTGTCGGCCGCGATGAGCGCCCCCCGGCCGTCATATCGATACGTCGAAAGGCGCCCGGCCTCGTCGGTCTCCGATTCCAAGAGGGAATCGCCGCGGCGCGCGAAGCGATGCACCAGCGGGAGCTCAGCAATGGGGCCATTGGGGGCAAGCTGAGCAGACGCGTCACACGGTCCTCCGAGGCGACAGAGCATCGACTGTTGGAGCCACCCCGTCTCAGCCTGGTGGGTCCACAGGTGATGGGTGCGTGCCGGTAAGTTGTCGAAGGCTTCCACCTGACCGTAGGCGTTGCGGGATATACCGGCGAGCAGTAGACGTTCAGCGCCGGACGTACGCCAACGCAGCTCCGTCAGCTGCCCTTGCGAGTCAAAGCGAGGAAAGAATCCGTTGCCGAACACGTCGACGTACGACTGATTCATGCCGTCCGCGCCGTAGACCCACGACTCGTGGCCAGCGTAAGAAGTGCTGCCCTCGATCTGGAGTCGTCTATCGATCACCCGACCGCCGAGGTCGTGGCGATATCGCTCGGTCACGGTCACCCCTAGTCGCGGGTCGTAGGCAACCTGCTCGACCAACTGCCCCAGGCTTCCGAGGTCGTCTGCGTTGGCGATGAGCTCCGGGTTCGTCGCGGTCGGCCGATCGTAGCGGAACTCTTGCACCATGGCGGCGCCCGGCTGCTCGCTCTTGGTACTACGAACGGCAAGCACACGATTGGCCGCGTCGAGGTCGCGTTCCACTTGGGTCCAGCGCGTGCCGTCGGTGGAAAACGTGCGCTCAATCGTTGCTCGTCCGCGCAAGTCCCGCAGGAACACGCGGCTGGAGCCGAGCGAAGTCGCGCTCGCCAGCGAAGCCGCCAACAGCTCCCCTGCAGAGTTGACCCAATACTTCCGAACCCCGGCCGTTTCGCCCGGTGCTTCGGGCAGCCTCATCCCGCGCACATTTCCCCACGGGTCTCGTTCGAAGCGCGTGACGTTTCCGGCCGCATCGATCGCGGCCAGGAGCTCTCCCTGGCGACCGACCTCGGTTGTCGTGCTCGTCACAGGCCCCTGCGCCGACTCGGCCACTTCGATTTGCGTCGTGCCCCAGGCTGCGTAGCTCATCGTCCGCGCGACTCGCCCATCGCTGCTGAGGCTCGTGAGCTCGCGATCGAGCGCGTCATACGAGGAGCACGTGCCGTTGCGACCACACGTCGTATCAATGGGTGCGACCGTACCGTTCAGCACGTCTTCCAGCGTTTGACTGGAGAGCCAAGGGGCGCTTCGGAACGTGATGTTGCCGCGCCGATCGCGTCGAACCCAGTCGCTGATTCGGGCGCGACCCGTGCCATCGTCCTCCGCGACGTACGCGGGTTGTCCAAACGGATCATAGGCTTGGATGCTCCGCTGGCGCAGAGCTGAGCCCTCGGCGCGAAGCTCGGAAAGGACGCGCGTGCCCTGGCCCGGCCGCTCTTCGTATTGCACGTCCGCCGTGGCGCCCGTAAAGGTGCGCGCGCGTACGGGCCGATGGCGTGCATCGTAGGCGACAATCGAGACGCGGCCGGTAGGTAGTCGCTCATGCGTCCGCTCGACGCTCGACGCGGGAATATCGAAGTCTTGGTCAGGCTCGACGGCGCAATTCGAGAGCCCGTAGCAGTACGTTGTCCGGCGCCCGAGCGCGTCTTCGACCCACAACGGACGGAGGCCTCCTTCGTCGTAGCCAACTCTGCCTCGCGGGCCGAGATCATCCGTGGCAGAGACCAAGTTGCCGTAGATGTCGTGCTCGTATCGCACCGTGCGCAGCTGCTCACTCGAAAGGCCAACTCGCGAGGAGTCCGCGCCGCCGGGGATGCCGCTCAGATCGGCCCGCACCAAGGTGCTTTCCGTTTGGGCGAGCGGGCGATCTGGCGCATACGCCCAAGTCGTTTGCTCGAGCAAGAGCGGCCGAGCGGCGTCCGTCTCGTCGCTCAACGTACGACGACGGCGAGCGATGACGACACCTCGCGCTTCCCACGCGGGGTCGTACTCGGTGCGCTCGGTGCGTCGGCGCAAAGGGATGGTCACGCCGGCCGGCCCCGCAATTGCGCCTTCGTCGGTCGTGACGCTCTGGACGCGGTTGAATTTCGAGTCGAAGGAGCTGTGAATCGTCTTGGCGGAGACGCCGCCGCTGCTGTCGAAGGCGCGTTCGGTCTCGGTGTCGATGCGCAGGTAAGCAATCTGGTCGTCTGTCGGATTGGCGGGCGAAAGCTGCCAGCTATGAGTAGAGTCGAGGAGGACGCGAGCCGTTCGAGGGGCGCGTTCTTGACGTGTTTCCTGGCTCCGTGACGCAGTCGCGGTGCTCGGGTCCGGCAAGCTCGAAAGCTCGGCGAACGACGGTACGTCGCTAGTTACTGCTGTCACCACCTCCCGCTCGGGGCGATCGAACAGCCGGCGAGCCGCTGCTCCTGAGGTAAGCGTGAAGGACGTGGTGGTCAGTGCCGCATCTTCAGGCGTCGCGCCGTGCACCAGTTGCTCGACCTGCGCGAAACCGCCGAGCCATCGCCGCACCGGGTCCCACTTAGGCCGGTGATAGCGGAATTCCTCGACGGAGGGCACCGACGTCGTGCTGCCACGAAAGCGACGCTTGAGGACCGTGATTCCGGCGGCAACCCACGGCATCCCGTCGCCTTGGCCGAGGCGGCGATCGCGCACCATCTCATCACTGCTCTGAGCATATTGAAATCGCTCTTCGGCGCCGAGCGCATCGGTCGCCGAGATCAGTAGACCCGGAGCAATCAGGTTCTCTTGGGCCGAGCGGTTGAAGTCAATGACCCTGAGCCGCCCCCCGCCCTCGCGCTCGAAGACGACGATCTCGGGCGCGCCGTCACCGTCGCTGTCGACGACGCGCGTATTCCACTTGTTCTCCAGGTCGACGTTCACCGACGCTCCGCCGAGCGCTAGGCGCCGCTTCGGTTGGAAGGCGGTAGCGCTTTCCGCCAGCCACACATCGAGGTAGGTCCGCTCCTCGCTCAGGTTCACGAGGTCGAAGAGACCGTCGCGGTTCACGTCGATGAGCCAAACACCGTTGAGGGAGGGCTGCCCGATCCCCGGGATTGCAACGAAGCGACCTGCACCGCAGGTCCCGGCACCGGGCGGGTCGTTCGAGCCAAAGAGCAGCCCGGGGCGCTCGGTGACGAGCGGACCGGTCGCTGCGGACGGCGCACGGGCACCGGTGGTGAAGGGATCCGTGTTGATTCCGCCGCGGTTTTCGTAGATACAAAGGCCCCGCTCGCCACCTCCTGCGAGCCGAAGCGTGACCCAGTCGACGAGCCCGTCAGCGTTCACGTCCTGGAAACGATACGCGGGATCGGCGAGGTTCACGGGGCCGGTGGGTACGAAAGGCAGACCCAGGTTGGCGAGCGCGACGAACTGGAGCGTGCCCGTGCCTCGTGCGGTGGTGTTGACCAGTGCGGTCAGGGACTTTCCGTCAGTTCCAGACAAGAGCACGTCGTCGCGACCGTCAGCGTTGAGATCTTCGGTCGTCGCGCGCCCCCGGGCGAACGACGTGAACGGTAGATCGGACAACCAAGAGACGACGGCGTTGTCGAGCGCATCGCCGGTGGGGCGCCCGTGACCGAGCCAGAGCCGCCCCTTACCATTCAGCGACTCTTTGGTGACCATGACGAAGTCGGTGAGCCCATCGCCGTCGTAGTCGCCCGGTAGGAATATCCCGTCGTCGCTCGACGCTTCGTCGAATCGCACGAGTGACGACCGAACGACGCCGCTGTCCACTCGACCCATCGTCAGCGCGGGGAGACGTGAGAAGAGTTGGGGTTGGTCCTCGTCTCCGCCGTGAATGGCCACGAGCCCTTGGCGTTCGGCTGGCGCATACCCAACGATATCGGGCAGGCCATCGGAGTTCATGTCGACGAACTGCGAGCCGCCTGACGGACCGAACCCGGTTACGCCGGGCACCTGGATGGTCGACACCAATGCGCCCTCACCACTGTCTAGGGCCTCCGAAGAGCTGTAGCGGAGGCGGAGCAGCGACTCCCGCGGGCTACTCGCGTCGAACGGCCCCTCGCCGGCTCCAAACTCGTACACGCCCAGTAGGCGTTCGGGGCTGGGGAGGGTCGTCCGCTGATTCAGGTGCTCGGTGAAGTCGGCTTGGGCGAGGGACTCGCACTGCGGATCCGTCAGCAGGCGCGGCCCGTCTGAAGAGACGGCTCCGTACACCCAGCACATGGTGGACACCGTCCGGCCGTCGAAGCGCGCCTGTACCCGTGTGTATACGCTGTCGTTCCCCTGCGCGAAGCCGAAGGTATAGGTCGGAGCTGGGGGCCGGCGTTGCCGCCGAGCAAACAGGTATTCCGAGCGACCCCCGCCGAATGATACGCGGCGGAGATAGCTACGCCGGTCGATGTCGACTTCGTATTCGTACTCGATGCGATCACCGACGGGGCTGATCTTGTACTTGAGCGGCCAACGCACGGGAAACGTGCGGCCGCTAGGCAAGGCGAGTCCCTCCGCTTCGGACAGCTCCTCCGTGTAGACCTCTTTGGAGCCGTCAGGTCGCTCGACGAGGAAGCCCTTGAAGTTGAGTACCTGGTCGACGCCCCCGCTGCTGTAGCGCAAACTTCCGCCGTCGCGATAGCGACTGACACGCACGAAGGATTCCTCGCTCTCGGGGCGATAGACGACGCGCCGCCGCGAAGTCCCTTCTTCGCTGACTGTTTCGACCTTCTCCCAAATCAACCGAACACCGTCGATGACGAGGCGCGCCATGACGTCACTGGTGTCGGTTCGCACTGTCGGATAGGGCACGCCCGACTCCGTGCTGATGCCAATGGCGGAGAGCTCGAGACCAAACCCTTGCCCCATGCCCGAGCCTGCAGCAGCGTCGCCCTGCACGTACGCGATTGCCAAATTGGGGCTAAAGTCAGCGCGAGCGGGCAGGGGAGGCAGGCCGATGCGATAGTCGAGCGCACCGTCGTTCAAATCGACACTCGCCTCGCCGAGACTCGTCCCCGGCGCGGCGGCGGGCACGTCGCGCGCGGTCGCGTCACCGTCGCTCGCGCTTGCCCGCACTGCGCCGGAGAGGGCCTGAGTTTTTGGCTGCGCCGTAGTGGTCGAGTCTCCGCGACTCGAGGTGCACGCGGCGGTCAAGCTCGAGCCACACAGCAATACCACCAGCCACCAGGAAAAACGGAAAGAATGCATCGATTGACCTCGTGTGCGGGGCACGCTTTTGGGGTCGCAGATCACTGGAAAATCCGGCGGGCAGCGGCGGCAAGGGCGATTCGACCCTCAGGACTACCGACATCGGTTTGATCTCGGCCCACGCGCTGCACGACGTGATCGATCTCGCCCAGGACTCCCGCGCGCGCGATCGCCTGCCCCGGACTCCCCGTCGGGGCGATATGGAGGCTCAACCCATCTCGAGAGATGACCTGCTCGAGTCCTTTGGCGACGGTCGCGATCGCATCTGCTTGAGCTTTAGACCGTGGGCTGCCTCGTTCCACGACGAGAGCGCTCGCGTACACGCGATGAGAACCCGTTTCGCCGGGCAACGTTGGCAGAGCGGATACTCCGAGCAGGTTACCCAGACGGTTTTCGAGCTCGAGCAAGTCACGGCTGCTCACGATCGCGAAAGGGCTGAGGCCCGCAGCGAGCAGGTTGACGGCGCACTCAGTCGAGCACCCAACCGTCGCAAGCCGGTACTGCCCGCGCAGCTGGGTAACCAGATCGATGCCTTCCGGAGTGGCTTGAAGCTCGCCATCGTCTCCGCGGACACCCAACACCCCACCGAGCAGCTGATCATTGTCGGGCAATGCGATCCCGTATGGCAGTTGTCGCGTCTGGTTCACTTCCAGCGCCGCGGCGGCAACCTCGCTCCACGACTGTGGGCCGCGCGAAACGAAGTCTCGCCGATAGGCCAGGATCGGGAAGTCCATCCTCGCAACGCCTGCCAGCGGGTCGAGCTTGGGGCCGAGCCACACGTCGGCTCCGAGCGCACCCGCGCCAGTGGAGGGCGCAACGGAGCTCGCGAAGCGCACACTGACTGCGAGCTCACGGTGTGCGCGAAGTAGGTCCTTGAGCGCCGCTTCCAACGGGGCGCTCCACGCTGGACTCACGGTCTGGATCACCTCGACCCGCGCCACCGTGCTCACGGGCGCTCGCCGCCAACGCCAGCCGAGCCAGGCGCCGCACACGAGGAGCACGACCGTCAGCAGGGCGAGCGCTCGGCGCACACTCAGCCGTTTCACTTTAGCCCCACCGCATTGCTGTCGATGACGCATTGCCGGACCGTCGCTGGCGGCGGCGAAAGCGTGTCGCCGTACCATGCTGGCAGATAGAACTCGATGGCCGATGGCCCCCCATCGCAGCGCACGACCGACTTTGCGGAGACCTTGGGCCGCGCGAAGTACAGCGTGCCCGTTCCCAATATCGATGCGAGCGTCGACGTCGGAAAGGTCGCCACTGCCCACGATTGGTAGGACAGGTCGATCGCCCAGAGGTCGGGCGAGCGTGTGGCCGACACAGGACCCGTGTAGAGCGGGTTGTTCCACACGATCCCGGTGGGGCCGTAGGTATCCACGCGGGCGAGGAAGGCACTCGAACCCATCCCCAAGTCGAGGGCCGCGAAGTCCCCCGCGTTCGCCAGGCGTCGCCCGTCTAGATCGTAGTACGCGGCGGCTTTGACCGGTAGGGCACCGATCGCAGCCGGAGTGCCCGTCATGGTCGCCGCGGCCAGGGTCCCGTTGCGCACGCTCGCCGCGTATCGATAGGCTCGAATCGCGCTGTCGAGCACCTGCGCGGTGCCCCCGTCGACCACGACACCCCGATAGAACGACGCGCCGTTCGCGGCCGCACCGAGCGCAGACCCGGTGACCCGCAGTCGGGCGCCAGCTGACGCTGAAACCACGTCGCGGGCGAGCGCCTGACGCCCAGCGGCGACGGAGCCCTCGACGATTTGCAGATTGTGGACGCGAAGCGAAATGTCCCCGTCGACAGCGATCGCGGGAACACTCGACGTGCAGCTGCCGTTCGCGGTGGCGCACAGCGCGTCCGAAATGGTGAGCGTCGAGCCGACGTTTCCACCCAGTAGCTCGACTTGTTGGAATCGCGGTCGACCAAACGAATCCTTCGGTAGCTTGTTGCCTTCGACGCGCAGTGTCTTGCCCGTCAGGCGGGTTTGCTGCCCGAGCACGAAGCGGATCACCGATGCGCCCGAGGCCAAGCAAGAGTTGGCCTGCGCAGTCACGTCGAGGCGCGAGAGATCGTACTGTTCGGGAAGCCGGACCACACATGCTTGGCTCTCACGCAAACAGGCCAGCGACTCCGTGCCGACCGGATTCTCGTTGCTGGAGACTTGCGCGTACTCCCGGGCGCGGTCCGCGGCCCAGCCCTCGACGCTCGCGGGGCTGCGCAGCCCGAGCAACCGCCGCCAATCGACATCCGGTGCGCACGACGGGAGCAAAAACGAGCGGCCTCCGATCTTCGTGCTTGCATAGGCCTCGTAGAGCAGCGCGCCCGGCGCGGCCTGGAAGGTGGAGGAACACGCCTCCAGACCTCCACCCGAAAGGCAGCGCGCGAGGTAGTCCCCACGGTCGGTTGCTTCGACCCCGAAGTGTCGTGGACGAAATGTCGCATCGTCACACCGGTCCAGGCAAACGTCGAACGCCACCGTGCTGGGCGCTTGGGAGGGCTCTAGTGCCCACACGTACATGTACGGCTCGTCCCAAAGGTGAAACGCTTGTTCGCGATCCCCTTGGAGACCAAAGCGCGTCCAAAGGGCGTAGAACCGAGCTTGCTGTTGAGAGGAGTCGAGCGTCGAGAGCTCGACCCCATCGACCGCGTGGAGGTACAGCGACGTATTGCCTCGAGCCAGCCGGAACACGGTCGTGCCCTCGACGGCATCGGCCGCCGTGCGCACGGTCGAGCGCATGCGCTCCAGGGTCCACCCGTTGTCCGGCGCCGGCGCATTCTCGTAAGCGCAGCTGAGCTGAACGATACGGGATCCACTTTCGGGGAGCCCCTCGGTGTCGGCCAGCGGGCGCTGGCGGGCGCGGGGGATGACGTCGAAGTGACGCATCAGGCCGCCGCACGCATTCGGAATCGCGTAGAAGCTCGGCGGCGCGTCAGCCCCAGCGGGCAGAGGTAAACCGCTCGGCCAGGCATGCGCCCGGAACTCGACATAGGAGGTCCCGGAGATTCCGTGCCCTACGTAAAGCCGCAACGACGACGAAAGATCCTCGGGGCACGAAATGCGGTCGGCCAGTTGCTCGCCTTCGGGCGCGTAGCGATACTCGAGTGGCGCCGACCACGAGCCGAACAGGCTACGCACCGCCCGCTCGTCGGGGCAGCCCTCGATGGCAACGTAGCTCTCCTGTCCGAGTTCGTCGGTTCGAATCAGGATGTGATGCCGTTCGATCCCAAAGTCGGTTTGGGCCTCGAAGTATCCCAAGACCGGGGGCGGAGGGCTCGCGGTGACGCGCGCCTGCTGGTGAGCAGAGTCTTCGACGCTACCGCTACATCCCGCCGCGAACGCGAGCGCGCTGACGGCGATCAGTGCCCGCACGCTGGCCTCATTTGATGACATACTGTGCTCCCATACATGCCTCGACATCGCTACTCCTGATTCCGGCGCTCAAAGCCGTGGGGAAGCCCACGCTGGTACAGAGTGATCGAGCGTTGCTCGTCGCCGCGGCGCCCTCACGGAAATAGGCTTTCGACGGGTCGATCTCGCACAGGTGATTGATGGCGCCGACCTGTTTGGGCACCACTAGATCCATGCTTTGACAGGCACGGGTGAAGGTGGCCGGAGCGCGGCTGCGAATCTCGCAATAGTACAAGGCACACAACGACTTGGTTGCGGTGTCGGACGCCGTACTAGACGAGAGTCCCGCGAGCGCGCTCTGCACCGTATCCAACTGCTGTTCGACCGTGGTCGGTTGCAGTAGGCGTGCTGCCGTGCTGGACAGTAGTTGCTGCTTGTCGCGGACCTCGATCCGCATGTCGTGTCCATTCGCATCGAGGAAGAGGCCGTCGAGCCACTGATTGACCGTCGCGAGCACGTCGCGCGCGTCGAGCACCGCCGACCGATACAAATCATAGTTCGTCTGGGCTGCGGTCGGGATCGGGCCCGCGCAGTTGCCTGGCCCCGAGCAAAACGGCGCGGCGAGCGACTGAACGGCGCGGGTCGTGGCCTGCTGCAGCGCGAGCAGGCTGTTGATCCGTGCGTCGGCATCCGCCGTCGCGCTGTCGACCAACATCACCCGTTTTGCGAGCAGCGCCTGGAGGGGTGAAACGGAAACCGGCGTCGTGGCGTCCGGCGGAATCGTCGAGTCTCCGAAAAGCTGCGTCAGGACTTCGTTGGCGGCCGTCTCGGCGAGAGTATCGACGGTGGCCAGCGAGGGCGGCGTGACAATCTGGCACAGCGAGTCGAGGCTCGAGTCCAAGAACTGGGCAGCACACGAACCCACCGCATCGGCGTCGTCGAAGATGGTCGGGATAGCAGAGGTAACCCCCCCGAGCCCCACATAGCGAACGTCCAAATCGGAATAGTCGACCGCGTCGAGCGTGGCCCGTGCCGCGCGACGATGCTCGCAAAATTGCTGAACCGCCAGCGTGCTCTGTGCATCGGGCGAGTGCAGCGCGGCTTGTGCGGGAGCCCAGAGTGACTCGAGCTTTCGACAGTGTGCAAGGCCTTCGAACAGTTTTGCCACTTCCTGCTGCGAGGCCAAGAGCGGACTGGACTGAGCCTCTTGGAGTTCGGCAATCGCACGATCGAGGTCACCGCCGGGTCGCTTGACCTCGCATACGCCATTCAACCAGTGCGATGGTGCTCTCACACCGTCGACGAGCGTCGGATTGGAACTTGCCGTGAGCGGATAGTCTCGGGCGCTCAAGCGCGAGGCGAGCCCGGGGGCATCACAACTGCCGCCCCAAAGCTCCGCGCGCAGCGTGGTGGACCCCGGCTGTAAGTCACACTGTGAATCCGGTGCCGTGAGACAAGTCGAGTCGGCGCCGCTCGGGTTGCTCGTGAACAACAGGGCAGCCGCCAAAGCGAACGCCGCCCGACCAACGATCTGGGTCTTCATCTTGTTCGACCTTCACTTGCCAGTAAATACGAAGCGCAGCTTGAGCTCCGCCGACGGTGACGAAAGGCACTTGCTCAGGCCGGCGTTGCCACTCATCTCGTAGAGACCCATGACTGGGTATCCGAGCAGGGGATATTGAAACGGTGAAGCGGCAATCACCGACTCGAGTCCGGCGGCCGTGAGTGTCCCCCCGCGGAACGGGCGGGCCCGGTCATCCAGCAGCGAAAGCGCATCGTTGACGTAGACTGGATAGTCACTCAAGTGGCTCACCGGAAGGGCGATGAGCGTTTGAATCAAGGTGGGTGACGAGCGCGAGAGGGGAGCCCAATCGACGCCAACGCCGAGGTGCGCGAACCGCGCCTTGGGCTCATAGGTACAGGCCGCGTTGACGATCCCGATTCCGACGTCGATCAGCCGCATCGACTCGCCGATATTCATGACGCCCGGACTCCACAGCCGGAGCCCCGCCCCCGACTCGCCCAGTTGGTCGACCCAGCCCGCCGGGCGATCGTAGTCCGTGGGTGGACCAACCTCGAACCGCACCGTGCCGTTTCGGATCAGCGATTGGACGAGCACACTGGTGTTCGGCAGACTGAAGGTCTCGGTGACCGCTGCCAGGCCGCGAGTCGACCAGACCAAGGAGCCCGGATTGCAGCCCTCCCCGGGCACACTCACGTTGCCCGAGCTCGAGCAATTCTTGAGCAGCTCATCCACGTCATAGGACGTACGCACGAAAATGCGGTCGTCGCCGATCGGCCGCACATCGTCGGTGAACCCGGCGAGCACGCCGTAGCGGTTACGGTACAGATTGGCGCTGTAGTTGATGTTCGCGAGCAACGCACGCTTCGAAGCGAGCACCTCGGGAGCCCCACGCGTGAGCTCGGAGGCGACCTTCTCGAAATCCCACTGCAAACGCACGAGCCCGTCGCTAACCGGGCGGGCATTGGCCAAGTCCAGCAGCTTGGTGCGGCTTGCCAGGACATCGGAAACCAACTGCGCGTTGATGCCGTTGATCTCCGTCTGCATCTTCAACGCTTCGATCCAACGTTGCATGTCCGTCGTGAAGCGCGCTTCTACGTCGGCCTGCCAAGCGGTCTCACTCTGAAGTACGTTGCCTACGAAGGCCTTGTGCTCTTCCCAATTCGCGACCACACGCTCGCCGATTTTGCTCTGGACTTCCTCGATCAGCTTGCGAACGGCCGCCTCACGATCCTGCAGCTCACGCACCCGGGCAGCGTAACCTTGAACGCGGCTCTTTTGTGCCGCCAGCGACAGACGCAAACTGTTGTACTGCGCCGACTCCGACTCGATGCGCTGGAACTGAATGTCTTGAGATTGCAGCTCGATCGAGTAGCGGTCGAGCTCGACGCGCGCTTGGTCGCGCGCCGCCTCCGAGGCAGCGATCTCCTTGTCCACTGCTTGCGCGTCGTCGAACATTGCGACGAGCGACGCCTCACGCGCGCGCCGCTCCCGTCGCAGGCGAGCGATCGACACATCCAACGCGGCGTGATCGTTCTCGCATTGTACCACCGAGACGACGCCCTCTTGTCTCACGACCTTCTGCTGCAAGGCAGCCCCAACCTGCTGAAGACCGAGTGAAGACAACTCCAGCTGTAGCTGCAAATCGCTCTGGATACCCTGCAGATTGGTGGAGTGCCAGTCGCGCGCGTACGAGTCGATCTGTGCCGACAAAGCGTATCCCTCACTCACGAGACCATCGCACGTTTGCGAAAGTGAGTACGCACGGTCCGCTTTGTCGAAAGCCATGTTCGCAGTGGCGACGTTGCCACGTTGCTCCTTCGCTTTTCTGTACTCCTCCGCCGCCAGCGAATTGGAGACGGTGGCGCCCAGACCAGCAAAAATGTTGAAGAAGTTCTCGACCAGCGGGATCCCCGTCGCCATGGAGCCCGCGAAACCAATCGAAGTGGCGATTGCCTGTTCGTATTGCGCCTGTAGCGTGTGCTCATCGAGCGTCTTTTGCTCTTGCTCCAGCTTGTCGAAGGCCGTTCCGGCGTCGATCGCGCTCGCCGAAATCGTCTTGCACAGCCCCTGCAATGAATTTTGTTGGGTAGCTATGACCAAACTGCGATTCGTCAGGTTCCGCTGTGCCTCGGCTATCAACGTTGTTTGACGATCGATATTGGTCTTCAGTGCAGTCGAGACCGCAGTCACCGCCGTCTCGATGTCCTTGCAGTTGGCAGTTGCCTGCCCGCCGTCTCCGGCCAGACAATCGAGCACGCCTTGAAGCTGAGCGTCGCTCAGCGTGCTGATCTTGTTGCGCTCATCGCAGAGCTTGTCCAAGGCTACGGTGGCGATGTGCCCCAGGCCCGAAACGCTGCACGAGTGGCCAGAGACCGGGTCGGTGTAGCCGCTGCCGCTGCCGTCGAGCACGGCGAGCTGAGCGTCTATGGCGCAGATCTCCTCTACGACAGGCACGCGTTGAGAGGTGAGCGCGTTCTGCTTGAGTTGTTTGCGGTGGTCGACTTCGAGCTGCGCTGCCCGAAGCACGAGCTGCTGTTGCTCGATGCGGTTCCGGGTCTGATCGCGCTGATTGCTCACCAGTTGACGCTCGGACTCCAGGCCGTTGATCCGAACCTGGGTCTCCAGGGCTTGGTTGTCCAAGCTGCTCGTCTGCATGTCGAAGTTGTATTCGGCCATCGTGCGGTCCACCTGAAACCGCAGCTCATCGATGTCGTCGCGCGCCCGCTCTTTGTCGAGCTCGAGGAGCTGGATGTCGGTGGCGTTGCGCAGTTGCCGAAGTTCCTCGGTGCGCTCCATGATCGTGCGTTTGAGCGTCATCCGGGACTCTGCAATGACGTGTTCGCGCTCGAAGATCGTGCTCTGGATGGGCACGAGTGACAGATACGCTTCGAACGGTTGCTTGAGCTTGTCGGCTTGAGCCTGAAGCAACGCGAGGCGGCTGACCTCGACGTCGATTGCCTTGGCCGAGGTCATCTGATCCACGTCGAGCTCCGCGCGCTGCAAGTCGACGTAGCGCTGCTGCCAGTCCCGAACGAGCGTCTCGACTCGATCTTCCTGGTCGGACAGTCGAGCGCGCGCGCCGAGCAAGTCACGCTGCAAGTCTGGCAGGGACACGCCTGTCATCGCGTTCGGATCGACGTTGAGAAATAGAAAGCCTTGTTGGAGCGAGTTGACGCGTAACTGAGTATCGCGATATAGACCGCCCAATGCCGTCCGTTCGGTGCTGAAGGCGTCGAGATCGGGCACCAATGTCAGCGCGTCGAGCGAGACCCAAAGGGCGTTTTGGTAATAGGTACTGGCTTTGTAGGTTGGTGTGCCGCCCGGGTCCGTGCTGCCGGAACCCGACGGGGCCGCCGTCAGCAACGATTGACCAACCAAATAGCGGAGGTTTTCCGCGCGCGTCGTCGAGGCCTGCTGATACCAAACGTCACCGGCCGCCAAGAGTAGGCCCACCTTGGTGGCGGTCAGCTGCCCCACGGTCTTCAAGTAATCACGAAAGCGAGTCTCGGGCGTGGCCGGCTTGTCCTCCGCTTCCGCCTCGTCTCGGGCGCGCAAAGCGATGTCCCCGGCCGCCTTGGCCAGTGCCTCGTCGACGATGCTCAATCCTTTGTTGGCCTGATCGAGCAGCTGCTCCGGAGGCAGGGCGGGGTAGTCGTTGCTCGTTCGGCTGCGGGTCGATAAATAGGGCAGCTCGGCGGCTCGAAATAGAAATACGTTGCCTCGTTGATACATGCATTCGGAGTCGCACCATCGCTTCCGCTCGACCTCACTACACTTCGTGGCGTCCGAAAGAGTTGCCTCGAGGCTTTTGGAGGTCGACTCGAGGAGCGCCAGATCGGCCCGATATTGGGCAATCCGCAGAGTACTGACCAAGCTCTCTACTTTGCTGCGCCCTTCCTTCACGATCTCCGGCGAGCAGATCGGTTCTGCAGCGTTCGCGGTAGAATGGCTCCCCAACAGGCATACGCCCAATATCAACGCAATTGCTGTACGCATCTTCACAGGTCTCCCGGTCGCACCGGTCATTGCAGGACGCGCATGAAAGCGCTCGAAAGGTGTTGCACCTTCGCGCCGAACTCATCCTTGTCGGGGGAGGTGTTCAGCTTCAGGTCGCGGTAGAGATCCGTAATCGACAGGAGGCACGTCTGCATCGCGGCGATGGCGGCAGTGTCCAGGGGCGCGCCGGGCCCCGAATCGACGGGGGCCGGCGAGCTGACGTTGACGCATGTTGCCAACCGGGCCTTCGATGCGGGGCTGAGTTGGCTCATGACCGCGATCGCTCGCAGTTTGGTCGAGACTCGATCGAGGGCCGTGCGATAGAGAGATAGCGTTTGTTTGGCTGCGACCTCTTCCGGCGACTCGAGGTTGGCGGTAGTGGCCCCCCGAACGCGCACTAGCGCCGTGGAGAGCTGTGCGAGCAGCGAGCCGCGACCGTCTCGGTCGTTCCAGAAGCCTTCGGGATCACCCGAAACGAACGCGAACAAGGCTCCGCTGTCGCTGACTGATTGGCGCAAGCTGAACAAAGTGTCGGTCGGGACGGGGATCTGCGCGCGCGACAGCAAGGAGGCATATCGGGTGCGCGCGGTGGTATAGGTATTGAGCGTTCGCTCGACTTCCAAGCGGGTGCGCGTGCGAATCGTGCGTTCTGCAGTGTCGTGCAGTCGGGCAAAGATCGTCGCGCGGTCCGTAATTGGCCGCAGCTCACAGATACTCGCCGGCACGCTCGGGAGGAAGCGAGTCTGATAGACGCTCAGCACACTACTGGTCAAATCCGCCCACCCCGCCGCCACATCGGCCCGCCCGATGATGGTCTGCCCGGGCGCGGGATTGAGCCAGCCCAAGGAGCGCGCGTGGCTCTGCACCGAGCGGTACGCTTCGCACTTGCTCTGCTTGTTTTCGCCCGCCAAAAATTCGGCCATCGTCATCCCGAGCAGCTCGACTTGGGCGGCAAAGGCATAGGGAAGCGGGTCCGCCATGGTGGAGAGGCCCTCGAGCTGAGCCGGTGACAAGCGCTTGATCGCGCCTAGGAAGAGCCCCATCGTCGCCTGACGTCGCGCGACCTCGGCCGCCTTGGCGCGCGACAGGTGATAAATGGGTAGCAGGCGACGCACCGGTGGGGTGGTCGTCGGCGGCGGTGCATCTTCGGTCGGCACCTCTTCCGTCACGATGCACCCGGCAGGGGTGAGCGCGCCCGATCCTGAACATGAGACCTTGAATGCGTCGCCAAGTTCGACGACGAGCTCCGGGGGCAGCGGAACCGAGTGGCTAGCCCTTTGCCACAAAGCGACTGGGTCGAACGCGCGCCAATACGGAGGCGGAGCCGTAACGGCTTGGGCGCGGGACTTCGACAACGCAAAACAGGCGATGAAAGCGAGGACGACGCTCGTGGCGCCAAATATGCGCTTAACCATGGACATCCTTCACGGACAAACGAGCGGTTTGGGGTTGTTGCAGAACCAGGCGGACGAGGGACAGCGCGAGCGCATCTTGCAGCGAAAGGCCGTGTCGACGGCGGACGCGGTTTGGACGATGCCAATCGTCCCCATCGGGCCAGAGCGCGACTCGGCGTCGAGGTCGGTCACGCCGTTCTTGCCGTCGGATGCGCGGCGAAAGCCGAGCGAAGCGTTCCAGTAGTTGATTGCCGAGACTAGGTTCATCGAAAGCTGCCCAAGCGCCTTGACGCGCTGCTCGCGCTCCGTGTGGAACTGAATCAGGGGCATCGACCCAATCTTCGCGCTGACTTCCGCCTTGATGTACGCCAGGCTCCCGACGGTGGTCGTTGCCGTGAGTTGAACGCGCAATTCCGTCGCGCGACTGCCCATCGACGACAACAGAGCCGGCAGCTTCACCGGATCATATTGGTAGTCGAATAGCACCGGACCTGGCACACGTGCGACGATCGGCCCGAATGCTTTGACGATTTCTGCTTCGGCTTCGACGAGTCGAGTTCGAGCGCCGTCGAGCTCGACGCGCGTGGTCGCGAGGTTCCCTTCTACGGAGGCCGCCGTCGTCACGAAGTCGCGCGCCTGGTTGGTAAGACTCGCAAACTCCTCGGCGACCTCTTGTTGGAGCGGGTCGGGCTCGCTGCTTTGTAAAAGCATGCTCTCGGCGCGCACGCGGGTGAAACGCCGAGCCTCGTTGGCGATTTCATTGGCCATGGGCGGCGTGTCTTCGCAGCCAGACAACGCACTATCGAGCAGCCGGCTCTCCTTGACGGCGAGCTCCGTATACTTCATGTCGTCGCGCGTCCCAAACGTGTGCTGGGCGTCGAAGAGATCGCGGGCGTGCGTCAGGTAGTAGTTGAGGTTCAGGCTCGCCATGTTCGCCAGGCTGCAGCGCACGGCGGGCGAACCCGCGTGCAGACTCAATGCGAAGTACGACGCCCCGAGAAAGTATCTGTCCTGAGGCGTGCGACCGAGATCGCTCACCTCGATACGGTTGATGAGCTCTTGATGTTGCCCGAGCCCCGACAGCGTCTCGTAGCATACCCGCTTTGCTTCATCGAAAAGCGGTGTCCCGACAGACACGTCGCGGCACGCGGCGTCCGCTAGCGCGTGTACGTTTGGCTGCGCGGCGTGCGTATCGAGCGTCAACGTGGCCGCGAGGAGTATGACGCAGGTAGAGGCGAGTGCGAGGCGACGGGTTTTCATGTGCATCACCGAGGTTGATGGTCAGGGAACCCAGCCAGGCATCTCATCGCGGGTAATTACGTTTCCGGCGTTGTACAGATCACGCCACGCGGCGCTCGTGTTGAAGGAGAACGACTCGGGATCTGGCCACATCATGAAGAATTTCCAACGCGTCTGGGAGCGCAACACGTCTTGGCTGGGCAGGTAAAAGGACTCACCAATTCCCATCGGCTGTGAGCCGACGATGCCGGACATCAAGCTCAGGTACTGGGGATCGTACGAACCGTTGTATTGATCGAAGGCGCCCACATCGCGGTACGCCGCACCTGGGTCGTACGGGGCCCAATTGGTATCCAGGTCTTGCATGTCCCAGACCCACACGAGGTTTCTCAGACCCTTGGTCTTCTCGAAGTAGTCATGCGTCAAACGGAACAGGTTTAGGCTTCGCTCTGGGCCACTCGACCACCAAAATGCGCTTTGATTTTGCTCGTGGAGCGGTCGCCACAAAAGCACCACCCCCGCTGTTTCGAGGTCCTTCAGGTACACCGCGATGTCATCCATGCTGGTCTTCCAGCGCTGATTGACGGTGCTGCCATCGGTGAGTAGTTGGCTCCAGTCTCCGTCGGAGAGGTCACTCTGCACCTCGCCGGACCAACTACAGGTTGCAACGCCAGGGGGACAGGCGTGCCACATGAGATTGACGAGTGCGCCGGCCTGCCACTGACGCTTTGCCTCGGCGACCATTGCTCGTCGACCGTTGGCCCAATCGGTCGCGCTGCCACCCCATTGTTCGCACAAGAAGTCGCTGCTCCAAAGGCCCGGATCCTTCCCGGTGATCGACCGGACGGCATCACTGCCGTTGGGCTGCCCATTCTGCTCCGGTGAGCATTTGTTGTGGTGCCCAGCCACGACGGTCCCCGCTGGCAGATTACCGAGGTAGCCCAGCACGCGTTGCTTGCGAGCGGTCCAAGCGTCTCCGCTCGGGGACGGATCGGAACTCGGCGGGTCAGGCGGCGGCGGGGCGCCTCGAATGATCTGGTACGTGAAACGTGCCGTGTCCGTGATACTCGTTTCGATGGCTTGAATTGGGTTGTACGCCGTGGTGGGCGCCATCGCTGCGTAGCGACCGTTGGACAGGGCGAGCAGCTGGACGAAGCCGTCTTCAGTGTCGATCCAGCGAAACCGAGCGCTAGAATCAATGCTCTCGCCCCACGCGGCCAAGGGTGAGTTCGGCTCGTCGGTCACGGTGACGAAGCTGCCATTGGCTTCCGCACGGAGGGCAACGGCGCCGCCGCCCGCGTCGACCAGGGTAAACTGCTCCCACGTATCAGGGCGGTTGGCGTGTGCCTTGAGTCGCCCCTCGTTGTCGAGCCAGGCGGACACGTAATCGCTATCCATTTTGGACCGGAGCACGACGGTCGCGCCGAACGGTGGCAGCTTCGGTACAGGGCGCTTCCCAGGGCTCCAGACCTCGAATTCGTAAAGCGAATAGCCGTAGTCGCTATTCGAGCGCTGCTCGCCCACCAGCCGCACGTAGCGAGCGGACGCGCTCACGGTTATCTCATCTACTCCCCCATCGCCAGCGGTGGTTCGGTACACCTGGGTCCATGTAGACCCGTCCAGGGATATCTCGATGCGATAAGCCGTCGCATAAGCATCCTCCCAATTCAGGACGATCTGACCAACCGCTTGCACGCTCCCGAGATCGACGGACAACCACTCCGGGTCGTGCCACGGCTGCGAGGCCCAGCGCGTGCCCGGGTTGCCATCGAACGCGAGTGCAGCGCGCAATTGGTTGTTGTTGTCTTCGACCGACGAGGAGCTCCCCGTCTTTCCGGTCGATAGATTCTGCGCGGGGGGCAAGTTGGGGTCGGTATTGGTTCCCCCCGGAGTCGTATTCGGCGGCGTGCTGGTCCCGCCGCCCGGTGTCCCCGCTCCGCCGCTCGGAGCCCACCAATTGCCCGACAACGCGAGCATCGATAGTAGGGTCAGCGTGTCTTCGTAGTAGCCATCTGGCGCCGGGTTGTTCGAAGTCCAGGACGCCTTCATCCAATCCCAGCCGCGGTTCATCAAGGTCTGGTTCGCCGAGTCGACGATGCCTGCGAGCATGAGCGGCGCCACGAATGCAGGGCTCGCATAGGTGCCGATCGCGTCCCCGTTCAATGCGTATCCGTCGACGATCTTGGATGGCACGCTGCCCGACTGGTTGCGACTCCAACTGGCCAGACGTTGCAGAGCCGACCTCGCTGGGCTCGACCCATTGTGCATGAGGTCCAAGGCGAGGCGCAGAGGCACGCGGCATGAATTGTAGTAGTACGCGCCGTCGTTGGGGCCCTCGAGGAAGTTGGGTGGGGCTGGTGTGTTGGTACGACCGGTCACGAAGTCGGGCAACAGACCCGTGCTGTACTGGGTAGAAATTGCGCTAATGGACGCGTACGTGGCGTCGATTGCCTGCAGCCAGAAGGCGTCGCCCGTGGCCGCATAGAAGGCTCGCATGTGACCCGGCATCCAGTCGGATGTTCGTGAGCCTTTGCCTTGCGTGTCCCAGTCGCCGAGCGTGGTGCGTTTGCTCACCGAGTCCATTTCACCAGCCTTGATGCCGAAGTTGATGATGTCTTTAGCGGCAGATAGATAGTTTATCGTGCCCTGAGTACCCCACTGATCGTGGGCCAGAAGCAGCGCATAGGCGATATCGAAGTCGCCATCTGTGGCGCTCCCTTGATTCTCGTCGGCCCGCTCCGAGGTGGGAATGACCCACGACATGAGATGCGAATTCGTGGGGCTGCGATGCCCGTTGAACATGTTGTATAGGCCGTCGAACAGCGGCTGGTCGCCCATGATTGCCGCGAGGACCATGCCGTAGCCATGCGCCTCGGAGTTGCTCTTGGCGTCCCCGGCCTCTCCCGTGGACCCTGCTCGGACGAAGTAGCCTCCACCGGGCGTGACACCGTTCGACGTCTGAACGTACTTGGCGCGCCAGCGCTGATAGTAAGTTTGGACGTCTTGATTGAGCTGCTGCTGAGACAGGTGCGAAGGGCGCAGCAGGCTGCCCGCGGCAATCTGCTGAGGGAAAGACCGCGCCGTCACCGTCACCGCTTGGCTGACCACCCCCGGAGCACCGATGTCCCCGCCATCGGTGTCCGACGAGGTGCCGCAAGCGACGCAAGCGAGAGAGGTCATGGCGAGAGTCTGGGCGAGCGTATAGCGAGTGAGTCTACGTGCGTTCATTGAAGTGGCCGATCGTTTGAGTGATAGGTGTTGCCTGAGTCACTACTTCAGGTCTTCGCTGAGCGAAGCGGCGTACGTCTTGTTCGTGCACTGCCCGAGCGACTGCGAGCCACCGTTGTCTCTATAAAAGTTGTCGATGTAGCAGCCGGCCGCGACGCCCGTGCTCGGCAGTTTGCGCACGCCGCTCACGGCCTTCATGGCGGCGAGTGTCTTGGTGAGCAGGGTCGGGAAGCTCGAACAGATCGGGGTCGCCCATTCGCGGATTTCGCACTTGCGCGAGAGGACATCTCGCAATTCGTTACAAGCCGCGGTCCCGTCCACGCACTTTCCGAGTGTCAGTTCGTGGTCGTAAGACATCCGGTTGGCCGAGAACGAACGCTTGACGTTCTCGGGGAGATAGAACGCGCGCGTCATCAGTCGTACTGCGCTCACGTCCGGGCAGTTGTTGTAGAAGAACCAGCTCGTCTTCTCCGAGGTCGCTTGGCAACCGAAGGACTGGTTGAAGGCTTGCAGGACGTCCAACCGTGTCCCCGCACGCGAGTTGACGATGCGATTATACATCCACCGGAACATGCCGGTGGTGGCAATCGGAGGGAGATTGGAGGTTTCGCCGATGAACGTCGTGAACACGCTGCGGTCCTCCTCGAAGACGATGCCGCCGTCCAAGTTCGCCTTTGCCGCTTTGCCTTGGAGCAGCGCGCGCTCGACGACATTGGCTACGAACGGGACAGGCAGCGCGCGGATGAAGGTGTCAATCGCGGTCATCATTTGTGTTCGCTGCAGGTCGACGGACGTGGTCGTCTTGAGCAGCTTTCGGTAGGTCGTTTTGAGGGGCTTCAAGTACTCGGGATGGGCAAGCAAATGCGGGCCTGCGACGGGGTCGGGGCCGACCGCCTCGTTCCACATTCGGACGAGCTCGGCGAGGTCGAGATCGGTCAGACCGGCGCACGGCAATTCGACGATTTGTGTTTCAGCGCTCGGCTCGAGCGGATTGACGAGCAGGTGCGGAAGTGATTCGGCGTAGTGCTTCGATTCGACCAAACCGACCCCCAGAGACGGGTCTGGCGCCGGTAACCGTGAAACCATGAACTCTTCGAGACCGCTGCAGCCGACGTGAAGCAACGTGCTCAGATCGGACGCCAGACCGAGGTAGCTCTGAGCCGGGGACTCGTCCACGGTGCTGACCTTGCGCAGGAACTTCTGCTTACAAGAGAGCACCGTCGCAGTCTCGGAAGTGCGCAGGAATACTGGGTCGTTCGCCGCGAGTGTCGTGCGAGACTTGACTTCGTCGGCGTCGAAGTCGAGCGCGGTGAGCAACCGCTCTGGCTCCGCGCCGCAGTCGATCCAATACCCGTGCACTCCGGGCGTTCCGCTGGTGGTAACGGAACCGTCCTCCGCAACCAGGTAGACAGCGGTTCGGCTGCCCAATGGGTTGCGGCCCAGTGCCGTGTAGATCGCTGGCGGCTTCGAAGGCGTGAAGCGCGTTACGGCGCGGGGGGGCGTGCTATTCGGTGGCGGTTGTGGTTGAACGACTGGGGTCGCGGTCGACGTACAGTGGAGATCGAGCAAAGGGGCATTTTGTGCCGCCCATGTCGCAAGCGTGTCGCCCCGGATCGCGATTGCCGCCGCTTCGGCAGCAACCTGCTGTTCAGGAGTAGCCCCCAGGAAGTCACGGCAGCTCACCTTGTACACCGGCTCCGGCCGTGGGCCGACGCTGAAGCCCGCGTCGTCATACCTTACGGAGGGATCGTTGAACCGTATGTAGTAGCCCTCTTTTGCAGAGCCGTTGTCCAATAGCCGGTAGAGTCGATACGAACCCTGGATATCCGGAGTAAATGCTTCGCGTGGAATCACCTGCCGCGCGGTGCTCGGACTGGACCATTCCAGGACGGCCAAGGCGGGGCCGCCCGTGTCCGTGAAGTCCATCTCGATGCGATAGGAGCGGCCGGCGACCAGGCTCATCGTTGCCCGATTCTCGGTGGCGCCCCGACTGCCCCACTTGTCGATGAGGGTTTGACCGCCCACCCTCAGGCGAACTCCGTCATCGGTCGTAGTGATGAACGTGTAGGTTTCCGATTTGGTGGCCTTCAAGCTGCCCGACCAGCGCACGCTGAAGTCGTAGGAAAGCCAGGGAGCCAGTGACGACGGAGTCGTCGGAGTTCCCCACCAATTGAAGTTGATGGAGGGGTCAAGGCGAGTGTACCGCCGGCCCGAAAGAGTGCTCGAATCGAAATAAGTCCCAGTGAGTCCGAAGGGAGCCAGACTCACTTGGCCGTCGGCGTCGTAACGGCAGTGCAAGGTCTGTAGCGGGGGGCCCGAGCTGGTCGTCGACCCAAGCAACGCGTATGCCTGCATTTCCGCGAAGCTCCAGGAGTATCGACCCGACATCAGGCGCTCGTCGCCGTGGTCGAAACCAAACGCTGAAAGGATCGTTCTCGCCTGCGTTCGCCCGGGTGCCGAAACGTTGGCAGGATCGACCAGGAACTCCTCATAAGGATCTACCGTGAGGCAGTCCATCTGCAGCACCGAGTTGGTCGTCCCTGCGCTATCTTTGAAGGAAACGAACGGGATGGCTGCTGGGTAGTTCAACGGTTGATCGGTAAACTCGCCTTCCTGCGCCGTGTAGTACGCGAGCTCGACACTGTCAGAGCTCCGCAACGACTCTTGCTTCGACGACGAGTCGCCGTGCTTGGACGCTGGCGAGCAACCGGCTGAGGCCAATAATAGGAGACCAAGTACGCGGCTTCGCGATTCAATCAATCTATTCACGAGCAATACTCGCTGCGGTGGGGTTCTGCGCAAGGTATTGCGTTCGAGAGTGTTAGTCTAGGACTTATTCGCGGATCTTCGTACTGTCACATGGTCGCGCTGGTGCGTTGTCGTGTGTATCTATTGTTGGGAGTTTCCCTGTCTGATTCGTGTGGCGACACGGAACGCTGACGAGGCTCTTTTGGCTGCTCGATCAGCGAAATTAGGCTGATAAGTGAGAGGTTTGGGGGAGGCGCAACACCGCGCAACGTTGCGCTGTAACGCTGTGTTGCATGCTCTGGTGTTGCGCAACGTGCTGTGATGTTGCGTGGCGTGCTGGGGTGTTGCACGTGCCGGGGGTCTTGTTGTGCTCTTTAGTGATGCATGGGTTCCGCTCGCTTGGAGAATGCAGACGCTGTGGTCGAAGGAATCGCGCGACGTAACGCCTGCAGCGGGCAGTGGGCATGGTCGACTGGAAGAAATGGGAGCGTTCTCGCGGCCCGATTCCCGAGCTAATTCGGCTGAAGAAGCACCACTGGCACGTCGAGCGCGGACGACCGAGAATTGAAGGGCGAGATCGGGCTTGAGCACTTCGAGGGGGCACTCTTGGCGCGGATTTCAGCACCCCACCTTCCGCTCGGCGGCTCGAGTGTTAGATGAGGGTCTGTCCCTGAATGCAGGTCTCCCGTAAACCTGCCCGTTGCGCGATACGCACGATTTTCTCGACTTCAAGTCCCGTGGTGACCCTACGACTCCGCGTTCACCTGCTAGCGGCGAGTGGCGCGCCGTCAATCGCGGTGACGGACGACTCGCCGCCCGGCAGAGGTCCGTAGGTACCGGGGTGACGTAAGAATTCGTCGAGCACGCTCGTCCAGTGCGGGATGAACAGCGTGTTCAACACGGTCGACCGGGCGTAGCAGCGGCGGGTCGCGTCAGGGCCGCTCGACGCGCAAGCCTGCATGAAGTCTCGGCTCACGTGTGAGACGTTGTGGGCATTGGACCAGGGGGAGTCGCCGACGACGTGGCAGCCGGCGCAGGTCCCGGCGAAGGTGGCGCGGTGGGCAATCGCCAGCCCTGTCAGGCCTAGCTCCGGGTAGTTGTCCGCTAAGTACTCGTCGAGCCGTTCCCGTAGATCAGGGCCCAATGGGGCCGTCAGTACACCTGCGCTCAAAGTGGTCTCGGTGGTCGAGTTGGTAGCGGCGAAGCATTCTGATCCGACCCCCAAACGCATCAGGTTCGGGTCTTCGCTCAGCAGCGACGGGATGCTGGAGAGAAGCCCCTTGATGCATTGCTCGCGTTTTGGGTGCTCTTCCAGCAGCGCGGAGACAGCGATGGATTGTGTGAGCGGCAGCCGTTCCACGAGGTGCTCTTTTTCGGACAGCAAGGCATGCTCGAAAAAGTGCCACTCGCCGCGGTCACCGAGGTAGAGGAGCTGCAACCGGCCGCGATAGCCGAAATGCCGAGGACTAATCAGCGGCGCCATGCCAGCACTCAGCAGCCGGGCGAGCTCGCGTGAGGCTTGCGCACTGCTGCCGATCATCGAGCCGCCGAGAAACGCGATCTCGAAGGCGCGTGCGCGGCGGGTGGGGGCGTCGTATTCAGGGCGATTCAGGCTCGCCCAAAAGTCGAGTAGCGGCCGACAGCCATCGAGTCCGAGCTCGGGCGCTGGGTTGGCAATCAGGGCCACGAAATTGAGATAGGCGCGCACTGGGAACTCGGGCTGCCCTGAAAAGCTCGTATCGAAAAAGAAGCTCAGGTGTTGCTCGCCGCAGTTTTCGCCGCCGGCGGGTGCGAGGTCGAAGCGATTGGTCGCGGCGAGGGGCTTCCAGGCAGGCAGCTGCCAATATAGATTGGCGGCCTCGGCGGGGCATGGCAGTGCAAAGCCGTTCAAGGTCGACAGCCCGTGGCTGGCGGGCTGGGCGTCATCGCAGCGCGGCCCGGGTTGAGGCTCGCTTTCCGAGCGTTCCGCAAAGCTGAGTGCATACGTTCGGTAGACGTCCTCCGCGATATCGCCGGTCGCGCTCTCCAAGACGTGGTTGAGGCTGAAGTATTCGAGTGCGTCCGGATTGCCCTCCAGTACTGACCGCTCTGGGCTGATTGACAGGGGCTGTTCATCGTCGCCCATGCTGCCTGATGCACCGGCCGTCAAGGCGCTCCCCGCGCTGCCCGATTCGCCGGTGCTTCCCGATTCCCCCGCGCTTTCAGCGCTGCCGGACTGAGCTGTGCGGCCCGCCAGTTCTCCTGCCGCGGCGTCGCCCGCGTTGCCGCACCCACCGCAGGCTTTATTCGTGCCCCCACCGACACCGTCCCCGGCGCGACTCGTCGGCGCCGCATCCGGCGCAAAGTCCACACAGCGGCACAAGCATGCGCTAGCGAAGCCAACCAAGCAGATGGCAAATTTCGACGCTTTGTGGGGCACGGGCCGGAGTCGCATGGGGTATCCCGGGAAGCTTATTCGCGATCGCCATGCCAACGGAGTTGCGCTTGGACGACGATTTCGTGGCGACGCCGTGCGACCGCGACGACGTGTAAAACAAGCTCGCGGAAGGAGTAGTATCTGTGGAAACCGCCTTCCATGTCTCCGAGCGCCGACAATATTCAAACGGCCAATGACGCCGACGCGAGCGATGACGCGAAGGCCACTCCGCTCAGCACGCAGCTGTTTCTCGTCTTGGAGGCAGAGCGCCCGCGGGCCGGCGGGGCGCGCTACAACTTGTCTGCGACCAACGAAGTGCTGCTCGGTCGCGGCACGACCCGCGCGGCGCGCCGCGACATTGCTGGCTCGCTGCGGCTAACGGTACCAGCCTCACGGATCTCGAGCTTGCATGCGCGACTTCGCAACCACCGTGGGCATTGGACAATCCAGGACCTCGGCTCGACGAACGGCACCTTCGTCAACGGCACGCGCGTGTCGGAGACCGTGCTGAAGGACGGCGATCTGATCGAAATCGGCCAAGCCTCGCTGATTTTTCGCGAAGCCTTGCCGACTCCGCCCGACGCGCCGAGCGAGCTCGAGCTCGGGCCCAGGACGGGTCGGCTTCCCGTCCGCTCACTGCTACCGCTCGAGGAAGAGCGGCTGCGAGTCCTCGGGGCGATCGCCCGCACCAAGCTTCCCATTTTGCTCATCGGGGAATCGGGCACTGGCAAGGAGGTGCTTGCGCGCGCTGTGCACGCGCAAAGCGGTCGAACCGGAGCGCTGGTGGCGTTCAGCTGTGGAGGGTTGAGCCCGAGCCTGCTGGAGTCACATTTGTCCGGACACACACGCGGCGCGCTATCCGGTGCCACACGCGACGAACCGGGGTTGGTCTGGGCAGCGCACGGGGGCACGCTATTTCTGGACGAGATCGGCGACATGCCCTCGGCCGCGCAGGGTGCACTTCTGCGCGTCTTGCATGAGAGCGAAGTGGTGCCCGTGGGCGCCGCTCACCCGAGCCTGGTCGACCTACGCCTGATCTCTGCCACTCACCGACCTATGCACGAGCTGAGCGCCTCGGGTGCGTTTCGCTCAGACCTCTTGGCGCGCTTGCGCGGGCATCTCCACGCGCTACCCGCGCTGCATCAGCGGCGCGAGGACTTGGGAGTATTATTGGCGGACCTATTGGTCGAACTGGATCCGGCCCAACGCATTCGGCGGCTTTCCCTGGACGCGGCGCGCCGCATACTCTCGCATACTTGGCCGCTGAACGTCCGCCAGCTGGGTCACGCTTTGGTGCGGGCGTCCGTATTGGTCGAAGACGGCGTGCTGCGTGAACGACACCTGGAAGTGGAGTCGCCCGCGCCTGCAAATACGGTCCTCTCGTCGGACCAGCTGCGGCCGCAGGTGCTGTCGGCGAGTGACGAGGAGTTGCGGGCTCGGCTGCTCGAGTTGCTCAGCGCGGAGCACGGTAATGTTGCGAGTGTGGCGCGGGCCATGGGAAAGGCACGCATGCAGGTGCAGCGCTGGTTGAAGCGCTTCGGCGTCGACGCCGCTGTATATCGTGAGCTGTCGCGTGGTGACGGCTAAAGACTCCTGACAAGGACAGCCCGCGCCGAGCCACTCCCCGGATACCAATAGGGCGCGGTGAAGAGCGCGACGCAGCCAGCGGTGGCCGCGCCCCCGATTGAGTAGCCAACGACCGCCACCCGACCCAAGGTGCCCGCCAGGTCAAACTCGCCACGGCACGGGGCCCAAGGCCTCGTCGTCGAGCCAGAGCTCCCCGGGAACAGTGCTCGTGACGGCGAGCAAGCTCGAGTGTGACTCGATTACAGTCATGGCTTTTTGCACTGCACCGCGATTGCTCCGCCAACGTCATGACCGCACCCCACCGCGAGGACGCCACCGAGCACCACCCAGCCCATTCGCATCCCGCCACTCTAGCGGCCTTCCGACGACGACCAACCGCCGAACCGACGCCGCACGAAAAAGCAGCCCAAGTGGGGCGCGGCCAGGCTCGCGCAGTGCGGGCAATCTGCGATGAGTGGCAAGGCACGATTCTGTTCTTGACGTTGCGTGCGTCTTGGCCGGCAAAAGCCCACAGCGCCGAGTCCGCGCGCCTGCGCCGCGCAGCCCGCACACGGCGCAGAACGTTGCGGCATCGTCGGCGGGCTCGTAGGCTGCCCGGACCATGACACATTGCTTTTCCTGCACCATTTCGCTCGTGTCAGCTGCAATCGTGCTCATCGGCACGCCGGTGCGAGCGCAGAATACGCCCCGCGTAACGCCCATGACGCCCGACGTCGTCGACAAGTACGAACAAACGTTGCCCGCAGCGGATTTCATTCGCCGCGAAGTGGCGGTGCCGATGCGCGATGGCACCAAGCTCTACACGGCCATCGTGATGAAGAAGGGCACGAGCAAAGCCCCCATCCTGCTCGCGCGCACCCCGTACGATGCGCACGGCGAAACGCATCGCGTCGCCAGCCAGCGCGTCGTCGATATCCTCGAAGTGATGGACGCGGAGTTCATCGAAGATGGCTACATCATCGTCTACCAGGACATTCGCGGCCTGCATCGTTCCGAAGGCGCCTACGTCATGAATCGGCCCCTGGCCGGACCGCTCAACGACACCGGCATCGACGAATCGACGGACGCCTACGACACTATCGATTGGCTGGTGAAGAACGTGCCGGAGACGAGCGGCAAGGTTGGCGTGATCGGCTCTTCGTATCTCGGTTTTACGGCCCTCATGGCGGAAATCCATCCGCATCCGGCGTTGAAGGCCGCGGTGCCCCAGAGCCCAATGGTCGACGGTTGGAGGGGAGACGACTGGTTTCACAACGGAGCATTCCGTCAGAGCTCGCTCAGCTACGCGGTGGGGCAAGCAACCAACAAGGCGAACGGGGGCGGCGAATTCGCGCTCGGCGCGGGTGACGAATACACGCGCTACCTCGAAGCCGGCTCGGTCGCAGATTTCGCCAAGATGTTGGGTATCGAGAAATATCCCGGAGTCCGCAAATTTCTCGAGAACCCGGCCTACACCAGCTTCTGGTCGCTGCAAGCGGTCGATAGATGGTTGGCCGCAGAACCGCTGACCGTGCCGACGATGCTCGAGGTCGGGCAGTGGGACCAGGAAGACAGCTACGGCGCGCCGGCCGTCTATCGCGCGCTCGAACCCAAAGACAAGAACAACGACCTGGTTTCGCTCGTGATCGGGCCGTGGCGGCATTCGGGAGCCAACCACTATGGCTACGACCTCGGCAGCCTGACCTTCACCGGTGATACGGCGCGCGAGTGGCGAGTAAAATACATGAAGCCGTTCTTCGATCATTGGCTGAAGGACCGTCCCGATCCGAAGACGCCGCCGGTGCTCACCTATGCAACCGGCCTGAATAAGTGGGAAATCTCGCCGCGCTGGCCGCTGGGCACGGCCAAGCCGATTTACCTGGCCAAGGACGGAGTCGCCACGTTCGAAGCGCCGAAAACGGCCGGTCACTATGACTACGTGAGCGATCCTGCCCATCCGGTGCCGTTCATTCCCCGTCCGATCAACACGGCCGACCCGCTGCAATGGAAGCCGTGGCTCGTGCGCGATCAGCGCTTCGTGTCCGACCGCACTGACGTTGCCGGCTGGAAGTCCGCGCCGCTCGCCCAGGCCGTGCACATCATGGGCGCGCCGCAGGTCGAATTATTTGCCGCGACGAGCGGAACGGACAGCGACTGGGTGCTGAAACTGATCGACGTCTATCCCAATGACGTGCCGGAGAATGCCGCGCAAGGCAGCAAACCCTCGATGGCCGGCTACGAACTGCCAATCGGCATCGAGATCTTTCGCGGCCGCTATCTCCGGAGTTTCGCGGCGCCGCTGGCGCTCAAGCCGGGCAAGGTCGAGCACTACCGCTGGACGCTGCCCAATGTCGATCACGTGTTCCTGCCGGGGCACCGAATCATGATCCAAGTTCAGTCGAGCCTGTTCCCGCTCTACGACCGCAATCCGCAGACCTACGTCGAAAATATCATGTATGCTAGGGCCGTGGACTACAAGAAGGCGACGCAGAGCGTGTGGTTTGGCGGCAGCAGCGCAAGCTCGGTGGCACTTCCCGTGGTGCCCTGAGCGTCCGCAGTGCCGCAGAGTTCCTAAGACCGACCCTCAGGGAGCCATCCTGCACCCTGAGGGGACACCGTTTGGTCTTCCTCTCTTGCTTGTCCGAATCCCCAGGGATCGGGCGCGACGCGGGGAAGTGCGCATCGCTCTAGCCTGCGTTCAAGCTCCAGCGGATCGGCGCGCTGCGAGACTCGGCCGCCGAAGAAACCGCGATCCTTCGCGCGGTTGTTTGATAAGCTCGGTCGAGGGAGCTCGTAACAGTGGTGGGTGAAGTACGGCAAACTCGAATCAGTGAAGCAGGCAAGCGGTGGCGAGCGGGTTGGTTCGCGTGCGGGCTTGCTCTCGGAGTCCTCGCTTGTTCCAGCTCGCAGCACGGGCCGGGTGGAGTAGCAGCTGCGAGTGGGGGTGTCGGCGGTGCCAGCGGTGTCGCGGGAAACTCAGCCGGGCAGGCAGGCAGGGCAAACTCAGGCACCAGCGGTGCGCCGAGTGCGGATGGCGGTCGCAGCGGATCGACGCTCGGCAATCCGAGCGGCAGCTGCCCACCTTGGCCAGTCGGCAAGTTGTTCCCGATCATCGGACCGTTCTTCTACGGTCCCGATCCCGGGCCCTGCCAGACCAGTGATGGGCGGACCACATTTTCATACGCGGCCGGACGCGTGCAAAGCGATACGGACAGCATGCTCAAACTGACCGAGACCTTCACTTGGCAGGCAGATCGATTGAGCAGCTCCACGGGTACGGGCTCAGACGCCAACTACACGTACAGCCCGGGGACCGTAGTGATCACGACTACCCAGGCGAACTCGCCCCCAGGGACGCAATCCTATCACTTGGACTCGGCGGGCTATCCATTGAGCGCGAGCATCGACACAGGCACGAGCCAGCGCTGGCTCAAATACGACTACGTCGGTTGTCGACTCGATCGACGGTACGAAACGGACGCGAGCGGCAACGAGATCGATGTGGCTCAAGATAACGCGATCAACTTCACGTATGACGCAATCGGGCACGTCCGAGCGCGAAACGGCGAGCGATACGACTACGGTTGTTGGCAGCCCACGTCGGGCGGCGCCGGCGGGACCTCTGGCACCGGCGATCCCGGCGCTGGCGGCAACGCGCCTGATTCGACCGTTGGCTGCCCACAATGGCCTGAAAGCAAGCTCGCGCCGTTCATCGGCTCGCTCTTCTTCGGACCCGATCCGGGCCCTTGTACTTGGAGCGACGGAAGTATGTCGAGAACCTTCGCCTATTCCGGCGGCCTACTGCAGAGCATCACCGGTAGCGACGGCAGCTCGGAGATCCTGAACTGGGACGGCGAGCGTCTCGTCAGTAGCGTCGAGACGACAGCCACGGGCGCGACCCACACGACCCAATACAGTTATGCTTCCGACTCACTGACGGTGACCACGGTCAACGCCATGTACACCTCAACCACCACCTACCGCCTGAGCCCGACGGGCTACCCGCTCAGTCGCGAGTACGTGTATTGGGTCACCGCAGACCCGGGCGCGCGCAGCCCGCTCCAAACGACGAGCTACCCGTACGACAACTGCCGATTGAGCGGTAACTACGGCTATGACGCTGCAGGACACCTCATTGGCCTGATTCCGACGAATGGCAACCGTCTGATTCCGTACTCGAGCGGGGCGCCGGACTACAGCTGCTGGAAGCGTTAGCTTCGTTGCGCCAAGGCCGCGCCATCACCTTGCTCCAGATGGAGCAGGGTTGATGGTCACGCGCCACGCCACGCGACGTCGCAGCCTTCGGCGTTGAGCGAGCATTCGCGCGGAGGGTTTGTTGGAGGGAGCCGTTGCGCGGCAGCGCCGGTCGCAGGCTATGGGAATGTTGGCAGTGATGCGCGGAGTAGGGCGCTAAGCGTGTTTACGTGGACTCGAAGCCCGCTGAATCGCGGCTTCGCGCAAGCAAACGGCTTGGCTATTCTTGGGCGCCGATGAGTCAGGTTGTGCTCGACACGGAAGCGCCGTTTGAACGCCGACCTATCGCGTGACAGCCCGGACCTTCGGATCGCGGGTACCGCCTAAAAGGTGACACTAATTGGCACCATTACGCGCCAGGGTCAGCCCAACCACCCACACCCGAGGACCTACTCATGAATCTCGTTTCGCTGCGCATCATCACGGCCAACATCGAGCGATTGGTGCCCTATTACGAGCAGATCACCGGCGGCGCCGTGACTCTCTTCAGCGAGGATTTTGCCGAGCTAAAGACGCGCTCCTGCACCCTGGCGATTGCCAGCACGCGTACGCTTGCGTTGTTCGGTGCCAGCGACGTGGCCCGTCCCTCAGCCAATCACAGCGTGATCATCGAGTTTCGGGTCGACGACGTGGATGCCGAATACCGAAAGCTGGCGGACCTGATCGGCCAGTCATTGGTCCAGAAGCCAACGACCATGCCTTGGGGCAATCGCTCACTATTGTTCCGCGATCCCGACGGCAACTTGCTCAACTTCTTCACGAAGATCAGCGCTGAAGCGCTCGAGAAGTTCGACCAATAGACGCCTGCGCGCTGGTGTTTCACCTAGCCGAGGAACTACACTTTTTGAACACGGAAGCTTGGCTGGGCTGCCCACCCACGCGATGCCGCGCGGCGAGCGACGCGCGCTGAGGGCCAGCGAATGGCAAGTCGATCCCGGGCCCTTACTCCAGCTCCAAGACGAGGCCGTTCGTGTCGTAGTAGCCCTCGCCATCGGCCTGAAGCAGGCCTTGGCGATTCTCCTGCAGAAAACTCCAGAGGGGGCCCAACGCGTCCAGCACTTCTTCCGGCTCGGCGTCGCCAAACAAGACTTGCACGGCCACGATCGCCCGGGCGCGGCTCAGCCTGTCGAGCACGATCGACTTGCCGGGCCCGGCCCCTTCTTCGGCAGATTCGAGCAGCTCGGTGCGCTCGTCGTCGAACAAGCCATCGCCCGGCACGTTGATCGTCAGCTGAGCGATCGTGCGCCCGTCGATGCCGATGTCGGCTTCGTAGCCTGCGCCATCGACCACGTAGTCTTCTTCCTCGGCGGCGAACGCGCCACGCACATCGGCGAGCGTGAGCGGTCGCTCATCGACGACGATGTATCTCAGAAAATAGCTCAAGCGAGACGCTCCCGGTCGGCAGTGAGAGCCAACCGAGCGCTCAGCATAGCCTGCAACAGGCGACGGCCGGAAGTTGGTTCGAGGCATTTCAAACCGACGTGTGTGCGGCTGCTCGTCCGCGCCGCCGAAGGCTGGGACGCACTTGATCGAATTCCGTGACCATCCAATCAAAATCCCTGTCCGAAAATCGCTCGTTCGTGCGCCGCAAAGTCTCCGCGTGCTGCGCCTGGATGCTGCGCTCGTCGTCGAAGAGATCGAGGCGCTGAACGCCGGTTTACATGACGTTTTGAAGTCTGCCGGGGCTTTCCGCGCTGGCGGTTGGGCCGGTTCCGGACGGCCCGCGTTGGCGTTCCACGCGACGTCCAAATGGTCAGTTCGTGTCCGGCCTCGCTTGCCAATCAGTGCCGTCGAATTTCAGAAACGCGCCGTTGTCACCGACGAACCACGTCGAGCCTGGGTAGCCCCAGGCCGCATTGAGGTTGGAATCGGTGAGGTGCGGGCCGACGGCCCAACGCTGACCGTCCCAGTGGGCGACGGCACCGTCTTCGCCCATCGCCCAGACGTCGTTGTCGAAGCTGCCCCAGAGTCTTCGGAAATTCACCGCTGCGGTTTGCCCGTCGACCGCGTTCGCTTGCCACTCGGTCAAGTTCCAGTTCTGGAGTATACCCGCCTTGCTCGCGACCCAGGCTTGGTGGTTTAGGCGCCCCCAGACGCTGGTTAGGTCGTTGTCATTCGGCCTGGCCGCGGTCGTCCACGAAGTTCGGTCGAAGTGGTTGATCGTTTCATCGCCCAACACCCAAACCTCGTCTGCTGACGCCCACACCGAAAGGAATCTGTCGTATGTCGCGGTGATGCCCGAAGACCAAGCAGCTCCGTCAAAATGGCGGATGGTCATGCCCCAACCGACGACCCACACGTCGCTCGCGCTGGTGCCGGAGACGGCGGTGAAATCAATTGGGGCGCCCACCGGAGGCAGGCGAGACGACCAAACGCTGCCGTCGAAATGACGGACGGTCGCGCTGCGTCCGACCACCCAGACGTCGTCCTTCGCGGAGCCCCAGACGGCGTTCAGCGTGTAGGCCCCCGGCATCAGATCGATCTGCCAGACGAGACCATCCCAATGTAGCAGTGCCGATTTGCCGGTGGAGGGTGTCGTGGCAACGACCCAAATGTCCAAAGGCGAGCTTCCCCAAATCGACACATAGTCCGCCTTCGAGCCGCACGGCTGATCGAGGAAACAAAGCGGGGGAGGCGTTCGGAGCGGATCGGGGCCGGACGGCACTGACGAAACCACGCCTTGCCCCGCGCTGCCGAGTGCTCCTCCGACTTCGCGAACACCCGCGGTGCTGTTCAGCGCGCCGCCGCTCCCGCTCTCGCTCGAGTTGCTGGGGATGGTCGCAATCCCGCCACTGCCCGCAACGGGGCCTGAAGGCCGATAACGCTCTTCCATTCCGGAGCGGGCGCCGCACGCAACGCAGAGCAGCCCTGCGGCGAGTGCCGAAAATTGTGGCGTCCACACTTTGGGGGAAGCTTGCCCGTGCATCACGTTCGAGATTACCACAGCCTTCCGGTCGTCGATGCAGGGTGGCTTGTTCGCGGACGTTCGCGGACGTTCGCGGGCGGTTTTTGCGAGCGCGCCCGTACATCGAGAAGACTGGCGAACAGTCAGCGAGAATATTGCGCGTTTGCGTACCGATCGGATCCTCGCTGGAGCTCGGCACGGCGCTTGCGTACTGCCGCGTTGGAGTGGGCACTGTGGTTGGGCCGAGACGAGAAGCGTCGTCGGCGGTGGTGTCCGCCCAACAAGGAAGGAATCATGCCCATGAATTCGAGATGCCGCGCACGCTGGCTGTCGGCAGCCGCATTTTGTTCGTTTGCGAGCCCAGCGCTCGCGGCTCCGCTGCCTTCGCTCTTTCAGGCAAGTCTGCCCACCGTGGTCCGTCCGAGTACCGTGGTGCTCGAGACCTCGCAGGGTCTATCCATCGAGTCGAACGCTCAGGTGGGCAGTAGCGGCGATGTCATCGTCGGTTCTGGGTCGCCCTCTTGCTATGTGCGGGATGGCGCGACGATCGGCACGTTGTACTGCGGCGGCCCTGTCAGCTTCGGTCGTGCAACGGCGTCGGGAACCCTGGTCTCGGCCTCATCGAGCATCAGCTTGGCGCAAGGAGCGGTCACGGCCGGCACCTGGCCGAGCACGGATCTGCGCTTGCGCAACGTGGAGCTCGCAAGAGTGACTTGGCCGGCGAGCGGCGCAGCCATCAGTCTCGAGCCCGACAAGACGCAGACGATATCTCAGGGCAGCTACGGAACCGTCTCCGTAAAGAGCCGGTCCAAGCTGACACTGAACGCTGGTACGTATTACTTCGACTCGCTCACGCTGGAACCAAACGCCACGCTGGCGTTCGAGGACGCGACCGCGCCCGTGATCATTTACGTGAAAGGTTCGGTCATCAATCGCGCTACGATCGCGAGCAAGTCGAACGGTGGGAACGTGCTGCTGGTGAGCGCTGGCACCGAGGTCACCATGGATACCGCGTTCATTGGTACGATCATCGCTCCCAACTCGGAGATGACGTTCGGCGGCAACCTGGGGACTGTTTACAAGGGGACGTTCTTCGCTCGCCACGCGTTGGTGCGACCTTTCGTGCGCATCAATCGCGTCACGAGCAATGTCGCCGTCGGCGTGCCGATCGCGCAATCTCCCTCGGGCCCCGGGCATTGGACGCCGGTCCCCGGCTACACGCAGTTTACTTGCGGGCAAACGCTGGAGGGGACGTTCTCGAACGGCTCGTTCGGTGAAATGCAGTATCATAATCCGAACGATCCCAATTGCCCGGTCGCAACCCGGTTCTGCGATGACAGCGGCAACCCGGTGTCGCCGCCGACCGAAGCGGAGCTCAACCGCGCGCCCGGTGCGAACGAGGCATGCCCGGCCATCGCGGGCAGCGAGAACGTCGACATCACGAAGTTGCATGGGACCTGCAGCAGCAGCGCGAGTTGCCCTGCTGGCGAGGTCTGTGCCAGCGTCTGCGACAACGCCTCGTGCACCGCGACGCACCTGAGTTGCGCCCCCGTGCTGCAGAGCGCGCTCGGAGTCCCCGCAGAGAAGCAGTACTGCGACGCTCGCGTCTTCCGTGAATGCCCCGATCCGGGTGCCAGCACCGGCGCGACCGCGCAGGATGTGACGAATCAATTTCCACCGCAAGACACGCCTCCACCCTCGGCGACCGTCACGCCCGCAGAACGCCCCGCCACGAACCCCTACCTCGATCTCAAGCACAACGATTTGTGCTCGGGGCCTGTACCACTCAAGATCAAGGATCCCGCGGCCAACACCGATAACCCTGTCACGCTGGGAAACAAGACCTGGGGAGTCTTCTGGGAACCCTATTTCAAGAATCACACGAAGCTCGGCATGGTCAAAAATTACGACCCGCAACGGCCGGACACGTCGGTCGGCGGGTGGCTGGGGGCGGAAGGCGGTATCAAGACCGGCGTGACCGTGCTTGGGGGCAATGTCGAGGTGCTCGCGGTTCGGGTCGCGGCGCAGTTGGGCTGCGACAACGAGATCGGCGCGGATCTCCGGCTATTCGGCGACACAATCGCTACGCTCAACACGGACACGGGCGTGGACTACGGCATCACCTCGCTTCAGAAGACCGAAAATCGTATCGTGACCAAGCCGGAGCAGGCTCAGGGCTGCAAGAACTGGTTCGACCAGCGCAACGCTTCGATGGACGATCTGCGGAGGGGTTCCGTTGCGGCGCACGCCATCTACAACTACGTCCGCGACAACGGCGCGAATGCCGATCTTTGCCAAAAGACCTTGCTGAAATTCGGTGATCCCGACAATCACTTCGATTGCGACCCGGACAATCCTGCGCTCGCCTATAATCTCGACATCCCCAGAGCCTGGAAGAAGGAGTACGACGATCGCAAGAAGAAGTTCTTGGATTTCAATCTCGATAAGACCAACTTCGATCTCAACAAGGGCTTTACGTTCGAGGGCGCCATGACGCTGTTCGAGCTCGGCAAGCGCTACTCCTTCGCCGCGCCGGATCAGTTCATCCCCATCGGACCGCTGACGCTGACGTTGGCCTTCGAAGCCTTTGGCGCGTGGCACCTCAGGGGATCGATCGACTTTGGCCTGCGCTGGGACGGCAAGATCCTCGACGCTTTCCATCTCGCCTCCTACAACAATCCAAGCCAAATCAACGGCACGTTCCAGGGCGGCGTCGGACCCAAGCTCGAGCCGGGCGTCGACGTCGGCGTGCTGGCGTACGCCGGGGTCGGTATTCCCGGCGTCAGTATTGGCGTGGAGGGTAGCGTGACTCTGTTCGGCTTCAACATGCCGGCCAAGCTTCAGGTAGTGGCGGCGCGGATCGCCGAGCCCGACACACGCAGCGTGCAGCAGAGCCAATTTGCCGGTGAGGAGGATCCCAACTTTCCGTCCAACGTCACTCACCACTGGAGGGCGGCGCTCACGTACAGCGTGGACGCCGACCTGACGGCGCTCAACGGTGAAATCGATCTCGCGGCACGGATCAAAGTGCTGTTCTTCAAGAAGACGTTCAAGCGCAAGCTCGCTTCCTTGAAGGGCATTCAAAAGACCTTCCATCTCGCGGGCGGGCCGCTCTGGGGCGAGCTCGATCTGGGGCTCGAGTCCGATCCGGTGGCGTACACGAAGGTGGGCGATCTGACCGTGGCGGATCTGCCGACCGTCACGAACACGCGCGCGCTGTTTCCCCTGCTGCTGACCGATGGGCCATGCATCATCATCGATTGATCGTCGCACTGAGCGTGGTCGCCGTCACGGCGGCGACCGCGCTCGCTTTCCGGACTCAGACGGAGCATCCCAATCCGAGCGCTGCGCGGCCGACCGTAGCCCAGGTCGACGCGGCGCCGCGTGCGTCGAGCTTCGTCGCAATGCCGCCTCGCCGTTACGAGGCCGCACTGCGATCGGTTGCAAATCTGGAGGGCAGCGAGAGCGCGTTTCTCGATCTCGAAGCCTCTGGGTACCTCGATTTGCAAGGGATCGGCGCCGCAACCCGCGCTGTCGCTCTTCGCTTCGAAGGCCGCTTCTCCAAGCTGGCCGGCGCGGCAATCGAGCAGATGCCAGAGAGTACACGCGAAGAGCTGAGTCAAGAGCTCCACAATCCGTTCTTCGCCGAATACACCGACTCCGGTTCGTTTAGCGCGCTCCGGGTGGCGGCGAAGCAATCCGATTTCGTGCTCCAGGTGCAGCGTTTCATCGCCGCGGTCTTGCAGCGCAGCGAGCAGACGAAGAACGCCTGGCAAGCGACGGAGGAGGACGCCTCCGGCAAGTACCTCGCCGACTACGAACGCTGCGGCCCGGGCTGCCTCAAGCGAAAGAAGGTCCGCTATATCGAGTCGGGAAAGAATCGGGCTTCCGTCGAGGTGAAGGAATCAGAGACCACGTTCCATTTCGACAGCTCCGAGCTGACAGAGGTCAGCTGCCACGACGTGCTCCGCACCAGCGGGCTGGGCGCGATGGCATTCATCGTCGAGACGAGCTTCACGCTGCGCGCCCCCGGCGCAGCGCCAACGGCGTTACCCGCGCTTGGCGACGATCTCGAGACCGTCGCTGCCGGTGAGCAGCGTTCTCACCTCTCGCGCGACGAAATGATGATTGGCGGGCGCTCCGTGGGCAACGTCATGGCAAGGCTCGCAGCCTTCAAAAAGGCCAGGGAGAGGGCGCCGCTCGATGATGACGACAAAGCCGCCGAAGGTCGCGAATATCTCGCGTTGAAAGGGCTGTTGCGGAAGGATGCAAGCGTGGTCGCGGCCGTGCGCGACCACGTGCTGATGCGGGGTCCACTCGCCGATGATTACATCGCGGCGCTGCGTGACGCGGGGAACCTCGAGAGCCAACGCGCGCTGCGAGAAATCATGACCGCGCGCAACGTCGAAATGCCGACTCGCTTCGAAGCCACGCGTGCGCTGAGCCTCGTCGGGCACCCCGACGCGGAAAGCGTCGCCGCGCTCGAAGCGGCGCGAAGTGACTCCGATCTACGCCAGCAGGCTGTCTATGGGCTCGGCTCAGCCGCCTACCGCAGCAAGGATGCGGACCCCGGGCTTGCGAATCGCGCGCTCGGCGCGCTACTGGAAATGCTGCGAAACGAGACCGATCCGTATCGGCTAGCCACCGTCCTCAAGGCCATCGGAAACGCCGGCATGGCTGAGGCGCTTCCCGCCATCGAGCAGTGCCTCACCGCCGATAGCCCAGTCGTGCGCGCTGCAGCAGCAGAGAGCTTGAGGCGCATCGCGGGACCCGTCAGCGACGGCCTGCTGCTGCGCTTGCTCGGTGATCCGAGCGATCGCGTGCGAAGCGAGGCCGTCCGTGCGCTCGAAGAGCACGGCCCGAACGCCACCGTTCTGCCGGCGCTCGCGAACGTGGCTCAAAACGAGCCCGACGCGGGCGTGCGAACGCAAGCAGTCGTGGCGCTCATCGCCTGGGCTCGCGATGGAGGGCCCACGGGCGGCTTGCTCGAGCAGATCGCGCACACGGATCCCGACCCGCGCATCCGCGAGCTCGCGGCCGGCGCCTTGCCCGCGCTCGCGCAGCGATGATCTATAGATTGCGGGTCAGATACAAGCCTGGGTTTATGTCCGGCGTCCAGGGCGCGTGCTCGTCACTGAGCGCGACAGAAGCCCGCACTGCAGCTCAGTTGCGGTATGCACTCCGCGGTTCCGCACGGCTCGTTCAGGTGCGACCTGGGATCTTTGCATACCCCGTTCTCACAAAAGATGGGGCTCGCGCAAACAGGGTATTCCGGTGAGTCGCAGGGATCGCCCGCGCCGCCCTGGGGCGCCGTACAGCGGCCCGAGATCGAGTTGCAATACAATGAGCTAGCGCACACCGGGAGGTCCGGCTCGCCGCATGGACTGTCGACCCGTCCCGTGGCTTCCACGCACACGCCGTTTCGGTCCCAACACGCGAGGGGGGCCGCGCACTCGAGCGCGGGCACACCGGTATGACACGGATCGAGCGGCAGATTGCCGGGGTCGCCGATGCAGTTGCCGAGCCAGCGTGCGTCGGCGAGTTGTTGAGTCTTGTGCCAGCAACTGGTTCCCGAGGCGCAGGGGATGTCACGCAGCCCACCACACGACTGATGAACACCGGCCGCGGGCACGACTTCGGAGACATCGACGCAAGCGCCCTCGGCGGGATCGCCATCGGTAGTGAGGTGAGCCTGATTGAATTCACAAGTCAGACCAGTCGCGCAGGCACGGTGCTGGCGCCCCTCACACCACTCGTCGGCCGCGCCGGCCGGCGCGATCACGAGCACCGCTGGCGAGCAACCTTGCCGCCATTCGGTGCCGTAGCGCCACTGGGTCAAGAGCTCTACCTTGTCGAGCTGCAGCTTTTCCGTGGTGCTGCCTCGCGCGGTGAGCGTTGCGTTCACGCGAACGCGTTGCGTGCCGGAACAGGTGGGTGAGTACGTAGAAGACACTGCGCCATCGAGTATTTCGAAGTCATTGGTCAAATTCGAACTCGTGCGCGGAGCGGACGCCTCGCCGCCTTCGAAGGCGTAGCTCCTCACGAGATCGACCGAGCCAGCCGTGCCACCGCTGAACCCGCGCCAGATCGTGAACGGGATGCCCAACTGATAACCCTCCGGCACCTCGAGCTCCAACGTGACGCTGCAGCTCGGCTCGGCTGAAGTCGTGGTCGTAGTCGTCGCGCCAGGTTGGACGGCGGCTCCGCCCAAAATATCGACGCTGCCCGCCGCCGAGACGCTGATGTTGTCTGGCAGTCCGTTATGGTCCTGGTCGGCGGTCCACGGCGGGCAGAGCTCGCCTTCGGTTCTCACGTCCAGAATCGTTGCGTGCAATTCTTCGGCCGGCGTGACTGGCTCTAACCTGCTCCCGCCCGACTCTAGAGTGTTCGGGCTTCGATGCGTGGAATCGTCGTGGCCGGCGCACGCCGTGGCTAGCGCCAGACCCAACAGGGCGAGCGTCCGATGGATGATCATTGAATTTGCCTGCTGGGTTTGAGTGAGCTTCGCGTCGGCGAAGGGATCAGTACCCATTGCCAATGAAACGGGTGAGATGGGCGCGACGCGGCGCTCTTCGCGCGCGGCTCGGACGTTCGAATGTGCCCCGTTCAGCTCGGATGCTAGGTGTAGATGTCGAGTTTCGCCCCGCGCGGAACGCAGGGCGAAACTCGGACCGGGCCAAGCGTTCCCTCGAATCAGGGCGTCGCCGCCAGTTCGCAGCACAGGATCGCGTGCGGCTGATTGACGAGGTTTCCATCAGACCAGGGCGAATAGGTGCTCAAGCCGGTCATGACTTGGCCCGCCGGGCATTGCAGCGTGTCGAAGCCGGGGGCCCAATTGTAACCGGGTGTGTCGTCTGCGGCGTTGTCGGGGCCCGGATGCGCGAGCGCGCGCGTTTCGCAGGTGTAGTTGGCGCCGAGGAAGACACCGGAGTGGCCCAGCGAACACTCGATGTTCGTGACGGTACCGGTGTTCGGATCTTGTGCAATGCCGGTTACGAATTCGCCGTCAGAGCATTCGCCCTTATAAAACGCGGGATCCCAGTCGCCACGAGAAGCCGTAGTGCAGCAGCGACACCTCCAAATGGATCGCTCCGACGCCCAATCAATCCTATCCCGGCGCCACGCCCTGCAACGAGCAGGGGACCTATGTCTGGCGCACGACCTTCACCCTGAGCGCTGCTGAAGTCGCCTCCTTCAAGCTCAATGGGGGCTGGGCGGCGGACAACTCTGGCCCGGACGTGCGCCTCAACGGCAATAGCCTCGGCATCAGCACCCCGAGCTACAGCGTGCTGACCCCGTTCACGATCGAGAGCGGCTTCGTCGCGGGCACGAACACGCTCGACTTCGAGGTCAAGGACATCGGTTGTCCCAACGGGGTGCGCGTGGAGCTGAGCGTCGTCACACCGGGGACCTGAGGCGCCGCCACGGCGCCGCGCGAGGTTCTCGCGATCGGTCTGACGACGGGCGCCACGCGGCTCAAAACTCTGCCTGTTCGCTGGGCGCTCCCGGCTCGAGCTTGGGCCCCAGGGGAGCCTCCCCGCTGCTGCGCGACTTCAGGCGCTCCACGAGCACGAACAGCGCGGGGATGAAGAAAATACCCAGCAGCGTCGCGGCGAGCATGCCGCTCACCACCACCGTGCCCATCACGCGTCTGGCCGCGGCGCCCGCGCCGCTCGCAATCCACAGCGGCACGCAGCCCAAGATGAACGCGAAGGACGTCATCAAGATCGGCCGCAGCCGTAGCCGCGCGCCTTCCAGCGCCGCTTCCACGATTGATTTGCCGCCCTTGTCGAGCTCGGCGCGCGCGAATTCGACGATTAGGATCGCGTTCTTCGCGGTCAGGCCGACGAGCATCACGAGGCCGATCTGCGCGTACACGTTGCTGTCCAAGCTCCGCGCCATGAGCCCGATGAACGCACCCAACACCGCGACGGGCACGCTGAGCAAGACACTGAACGGTAGGGACCAGCTCTCGTACAGCGCGGCCAAGATCAGGAACACGAACACGAGCGACAAGCCCAGCACTTTGGCGGAGCCGCCCTGCGCCGCTTTTTCCTGGTAGCTCAAGCCGTTCCAGGCGTAGCCCATCTCCGGGGGGAGAGTCTGGTGCGCGACTTCTTCCAGCGCCTGCAGCGCCTGGCCGGAGCTGTAACCGGCGGCCGGCACCCCCTGGATCTCGACCGAGCGATACAAGTTGAAGCGCACCGTGTACTCCGGACCGCTCACCTGGCGCACCGTGACGAACGACGACAGCGGCACCATGTCCCCCTTGGCGTTGCGCACGTAGAACTTTCGGATGTCCTCGGGCGTGGTCCGCACCGAGCCCTCGGCTTGCAGGAACACCTTCCACTGCCGGCCGAAGCGGCTGAAGTCATTCACGTACGAGCCACCGAGGAAGGTTTGTAGCGCGGCGTACACCTCGCTCAGCGCGACGCCTTGCTTCAACACCTTGTCTTTGTCGACGTCAGCGAACAGTTGCGGCACCGCGGGGGAGAACAGCGGGCGCACGCCGTCCAGCTCCGGCCGTTTCTTGGCTTCGGCTAGGAATTTACCGACGTTTTGCGCCAAAAACTGCACCGAGCCGCCGCTTCGGTCTTGCAGCATCATGCTAAACCCACCGGTCGCGCTGATGCCAGGGATG